>Ga0194131_10000813_pt1 | contig 54026 bp, 43 predicted proteins | sample TA2KigO120mmetaG_FD_148631 | JGI IMG/M metagenome (GOLD analysis project Ga0194131, IMG submission 148631) | Freshwater microbial communities from Lake Tanganyika, Tanzania - TA2015053 Kigoma Offshore 120m | ecosystem: Environmental > Aquatic > Freshwater > Lake | place: Tanzania: Lake...
ACGAGATCACCCGCGAGACCGTGCGCATCCACGCGCCGTACACGAACGTGCCGTACCACCAGCGCCTCGACGACGGCGTGGTGAAGTTCGTGAACAACGACCACTGCCTGCTCAGCGAGCGCGTCGGGCTGCCGCTCGCGTCGATGGTGCGCCCGGAGCTCCGCTATCTCCCGATCGCGCAGACCGTGTGGTACATGCCGACGGGCCTCGATCCGTGGAACCAGCTCCTCGGCAAGGCGCCCGGCCACTACACGCGGCTCTACGACATCGCGGTGAACCAGGAGCCGCCGCGCCCGCAGATCCACTGGCCGGACCAGGAGCCGGAGCGCACCGAGGGCCCGATCCGCGAGCGCCTCAATCACTGGCTCACGCTCGTGCAGCGCGGCGAGGTGCTCGCGTCCTACCGGGTGTTCCTCGGGCTCATGGAAGACGTCCCGCACCGCCGCGACGTGCTCGCGCACCTCGCGTTCGCGGGCCTCATCGACGTGCAGGACCGCATGCTCCACAACCGCTCCTACACGACCGGGCACAAGTCGTATCGCGCCCGCGCGATGATCGACCTGGGCGAGGCGTTCGGCTGGGACGCGGCTGCGCACCACGTGCTCTACGCCGGCGTGCCGGACATCGCGGTGGGCCCGCGCTGGTACTCGACGTACGAGATGGGCTGCAACGTCGTGCAGAACCTCCTGGAGGGCCGCGACGCCGAGCTCCTGAAGCAGGAGGGCGCGCTGAGCCCCGCCGAAGAGGCGATGCTGGTCGAGGTCATCACGCGCGGGCGCGAGCTCAACGTCATCGAGGCGCTGGTCGCGCTGCTGAAGGGCGGACGCAGCCCGCGGCGGATCGTCGACGCGATCCAGGTGGCGGCCGCGCAGGTCATCATGGAGACGGGCGACGTCAACAACTACTCGATGTCGCAGCACGGCTACGAGTACACGAACGCGCTCGGCTGGTTCTTCGACACCTTCGAGCACCCGCATCGCCTCAAGCTGCTGTTCGTGGCCGCGTCGTTCATCCAGCACGGGGCCGAGCACCAGCGCGACACGCCGAACAACTGGGGCCGCCGCACGTTCCCCGCGCCGAAGGGCGCCGAGAGCTGGCCGGCGGCGAAGCTGCTCCAGCGCCTGGAAGAGGCGCTGCTCGCGCTCCGCGTCGAAGAGTCCGTGGCGCTCACGCAGTGCTACCTGGCCGGCGGCCGCGACCGGGCGCCGCTGGTGCTCACGCTCGCGACGGGCGCCGCCGAGACCGGCAACGATCCGCACAACCAGGAGCTCGGACTCTCGCTCCTCGAGGACTACGCGAAGACGAAGGCGCACGACCGCGACCGCCTGCTCCTCGCGTGCGCCAAGCACACGGCCGGGCACCGCAAGTACGGCGACCATCTCGAGGCGCTGCGGCGCTTCACCGAAGCGATGGGCATCGCGTGATGGCGACACGCATCGGGTTCGTCGGCCTCGGCGCCATGGGCGGCAACATGGCCCGGCGCCTGGCGGGGCAGGGCTTCACGGTCGCCGGCTACGACGTGAGCGCGGCCAACGCGAAGCGCAGCGGCGACGCGGGCGTGAAGCTGGTCGGCTCGCCCGCGGAGGCAGCCGACGGGGCCGACGTGGTGTGCTCGAGCCTCCCGGACCCGGCGACGATCCGTCGCGCCTATCTCGGGCCCGACGGCGTGCTGACCCGCGTGCGTGCCGGCGCCGCGCTGATGGACATGAGCACGACCGATCCAGCGACGTGGCGCGAGGTCGCGACGGCCGCGGCCGCCAAGGGCGTCGCCGCCATCGACGCCCCGGTCAGCGGCGGGCCGAAGGAAGCGGGCAACGGCGGGCTCGTCTTCATCGTCGGCGGCACGCCGGAGGCCGTCGCACAGTGCACGCCGGTCCTCGACGCGCTCGGCAGCGCCGTGAACCACGTGGGCCCGCTCGGCTCGGGGCTGATCGTGAAGCTCGTGAACAACGTGATGTCGATGTGCAACGTGGTCGTCGCCGCCGAGGCGATGGTCCTCGGCGTGAAGGCGGGCATCCCGCCCCAGCAGCTCTTCGAGATCCTCTCGCAGAGCGGCGGGCGCTCGCATCACTTCCTCAAGCGCTTCCCGAACGTGCTCGCGGGCGACTTCAGCCCGAACTTCAGCATCGGGCTCTCGCGGAAGGATCTCGGCCTCGCCCTCGACATGGCCGCGGACCTCGGCGTGCCGATGCTCGCGGCGTCGGTGGCGAAGCAGGTCTACGAGGCGGCGAAGGCCGCGGGGCTCGTCAACGAGGACATGGCGGCGGTGACGAAGGTCTACGAGGGCTGGGCGGGCGTGCAGGTCCGGGAGAAGACGGGCTAGAAGAAGTGCGCTCTGAGCCCGGGACGATCGGCAGCCGGCGAATGCAGCTTCACGAGCACCCGGACGCCTACGTCTGGCGGACGTCTCGCGGAGCGCGAGCGCCGCGCGGCTAGGACGCCGGTGATCTTTCGTACGCCGCGGTCACGGCCGGGCCCCTGGACGCCCGCGCCGAGTGGCGCCCGAACTCGTGACTCAGCACGCGCACGGCGAGTCGGCGAGGGTGCGCTTGAGACGCCAGACTGCGCGTGGCTGCTCACGAACGCGCCACATGTGCTGCGCGGGCCGTCGGCGCCATGGTGATAGCTCGGAAACCCGGCATCCTGTAGCACGCGGCGATCGCGCCACATCGTACATACCGGCATACGAAATCGCTGGCGCCGGCCGGTCGGTCGATGAGGTTCAGCAGTCCCCCCATGTAACTCACAGAATCGTAGGTGGGCGGGGCTGTACAGCGGCTTAGGAAAGCCTACAATGTCCACCCTTCGCCGGAAGAAGCGGTGATACCGGCACGCCGTCAAGCGCGCTCTCGCGACGAACTTCCACTTCCAGGAGGGGGACGTCGATCATGGCCTCGGGTCATCGGGTCTCAGAGTGGTACCGACAACAACTGCGGCCATTTCTGGCGGACGTTTCACCGGCGCTCGTTCCGGAGTTCGACCGCCATCTTGAGCGGGTCGAGGGCCTCGCGGCGACGGTCAATGATGAGGTGGCCGTATGCTTCCTCGGGCCGTCCAGCGTCGGTAAGAGCACGCTTATTAACGCGCTTGTAGCAGGTGACGGACGGGTTCTCCCTCAAGGTGGCGTCGGCCCCCTGACTGCCTTAGCAACATCTGTCCGCTACTCCGAGGAACCATTCTTCGAAGTCGTCTACCAGCCGCGCTCGCGGCTCAATGAGCTTCGGTTCGTCCTAGAGAGTGAACACGCGCGACGCCTGAAAGCTGCAGGTAAGGAAGTGCCTGCAGAACCAGATGACGACGCCGAGCGTCCCGTCGGCGTTCCGCAGATCTCTGAAGACGACGCCGATCAGCCGTTGATCGCAAGTCTCAGCAGGCAAGCGCGGCTCATCGTTCAGGGCTCACAAGTCGGCGAGATGGATCTCACGTATCTCGCCGATGCGCTTCGGACTGCGCTTGGGCAAAAGAACCGATGGGGCTGCTCTGTATCACCGGACGATGCGCCGCGGATTGAGCGCCTGCGACGAACTCTGAAACGAGGTCAAGACGTGGTCGTAACATATCGCCGTACCGCGGCGAACGATAGGGGAGCGTTTCAGGACGAGTTGCATGAGCACGTGGCGGGCGGGCTTGCGCCCGTCGTTAAAGAACTCCAGGTCGGATGGAACTCTGAGATTCTCCGTAGCGGCACGATCTTGGTGGATCTTCCCGGGCTTGGAGTTGCTAACGATGAGTACCGTTCGACCACGATGAATTGGGTAAAGAACAAAGCACGCGTCGTCGCTTTGGTCGTGGACCGCTCCGGGATCCGCGATGCCGAGGCGGATCTGCTACGTACGGGCAGCGGCTTCTTCGCGCGTCTGCTCCATGCGGCCGGAGATCCGTCCGCCGACCCTGTCGAACTCGTGATCATCGCGGTGAAAATTGATCTCAGCGCACTCGATGAATGGCGACTCGATCGCGAGCGGAACGGCCGAGATGCGAAGCCATGGGCCGAACACTTTTCTCGCATCCAACGCCAGATGATTGAGACGGTGCGAGGTCAGCTTACCGCGCAGCTGCGTGGGATCGGTGCGCGTGGCGACAGCGCGATTCATGGCGAGTTTCAGTCTGTGGTGGCTCAGGTGCTCGAGTCGGTTCAGATCCATGCGGTTACTGCGCCGGAGTTCGCGAAGTTTCTCGCGAACGACAGCGAGGAGCCATCTAGGATTCGTCAGGCTGAGGAGTCGGGCATTCCTCAATTACAGACGGTCATCGCGGGGCTTTGCGAAGGATACCGCGCCGGGGTTCAAGCCAGGATTCGCGAGGCCGAGGTGCGTTTTCGCGAGCGCGTACTTGCTGCCGTTCAAGAGATCGAGGCCCAGTGGGAGAGTGGCGATCGTCCAGCCGCTGAAGCGGATAAGCTCCGCGCGGAGCTTGATGCATCTTTGGATCCAGACCGGAGGGAACTTCAAGCGCGGCAAGGCGCGTTCCGGGAGTTGCTCAAGAACGGTATTCCGAGCGAACTCGAACTCTTGGTGGAGCAGGCTGCTGGGTCGGCTGAGAAGGAGATCCAGAGCTACCTAAACGACCTGAGACTTGCTCACTGGCAGACTCTCCGCGCAGCGATTCGGCGAGGTGGCACATTTCACGGGGCGCGGCATATCGATCTGCCGACCGACATGGCTATCCGCTTTGAGGAGCCGGTCGCGGTCGTGTGGTCCAAGAAGATCCTCGCAAAACTCCGGTACAGAACCGGGCAGCTTGGTGAAGACTATGTCGTGTTCGTCGAACGCGTTGTGGAGTGGGCGCGTCAGCAGGGCACGCGTGTTCAGCCCCGTTCTATCGAAGCTCTTCAAGATCGAACGAGGGCAGAAACGCGCCAGCTCGCCGGAGTAGGTAAAGAGGCTGTCGACGAGCTTCGCGCCAAAGTTAAGAACACGCTGTTCCAAAGTATTCAGCAGCCGATCCGCAGACGCTGTGAGCAATTCGTGAGCGAGGGAAAGGATGTCAATCCTGGCGTGAAACAGCGGATGCTGGACCTCATCGGACAAGAGCTGGCTCCTTTGGTAACTAAGAGCGCGAAGCAGACGGCGACGAAGATTCTTCTGTCAAACTACGCCGAAGTCGAACAAGAGATCCGTGCGGCAATCGACGCGATGCCCGATCCGATCCGGGCTGCCGCGGAAGCCGTTGTTGCGTCTCGCGAACAGCAGGCGAAACGCGCGGATGGACGGCGCCGGCGCCAGGTGCTCGATACCATCTCGAGTATTCGAGCCTCAGTGAACTGAACGCGCCGGGGCAAATTAGAGGGATATGGCGAGAACTGCGATCGTGCGCTCTTCAGGGCCTTGGCCGTGGGCTGTGCTTCGTGAAGTCGATCACTTTGGCATTCCCGAGTACGACCTTGCCAGTCCGCCGCAGCGTTTCTGGGACGACGAGCCGAAGTCCGCACCAAATGCCGTCGAGATCGGCGTTGACCAGAATCGCACCGAAGCCGCTGTGAGCCCCGCGAATCTGCTTGCCACATTGCCGGAGGGCGACAACTGGCAGGCGATGACGCGGCGAAGCCTCGCCAGGGTGAGCGCCTGGTTTCTAATCTGCGAAGACCGGCAGGCGCGGATGCGAGCCCGCCCGGTCGCGACGCTTGCACATCAGGCCAGTCTGGTGCGCCACATCCTGGAGCAGCCGAATCTAGCTCGAGTGCTCATTGCCGATGAAGTCGGCTTAGGAAAAACCGTCGAAGCAGGACTCCTTATCCGTGAGTTATTGCAGATCCAGCCGAACTGTCGCGTCCTTTACCTTTCGCCAGCGCGGCTCGTACGGAATGTCAGAAGTGAGTTCACGCGGCTCGATCTGCCGTTCCGGCAATGGGTCTCCGGCGGTGATGGCGATGCCAACCTCCGGGATGCTTGGATTGTGGCGAGCAGTCATCGCGCGGTTCATGAAGCGCACGTGGAGAACGTCGTCGGCACGCCGCCATGGGACGTCCTCGTTGTCGATGAGTGCCATCACTTATCTGACTGGCAGGCGGGCGGAGGAAAGCCGGTCCGTCAGTATCAACTTGTCGAGCGTCTGATCCAGCGAATGCCGGAGAACGCCCGCGTTGTGCTGATGAGTGGGACTCCGCATCAGGGCCATCCGGAGCGGTTCGACAACTTGTTACGACTTCTGCGCCGTCCCGACGAACCGGAGAGCGCTCTTGCAGGCCGGGTCATCTATCGCACCAAGGATGACGTCATCGACTGGGACGGGAATCCACTGTTTCCGACGCGACTCGTGAATCCGCCCACGATGATTGATCTCGGACCCGCGCATCGTGAGTGGATGGAGCACATCTACGACTTTTTTGTACCGGGCGACCGTGCGACTGGCGGACAGGCAGGTCGTCGCGCAGCTGGTTGGCGGTGTTCGATGGCGCTTCAATGGGCATCGTCAAGCGTGCAAGCGGGCCTGGGATTCCTGGTTCGGCAAGCGATCCGCGCGGGGTGGACGCCAGAGCAACCGCCTCTGATGGACGCGCTTGTCGCGCTGAGACCATATCGGCTCGGTTCATCGACTGAGCCCTTAGACCAGTTGTTCCATCGACTATCTCGGGAGGTGGGCGGGCAACTCGAAAACGACGATCTAGACGACATCGAAGATGAAGAGGCTCTGGGAACCGTGTGGCGTCCGGATCAGGCGGCACTCGCTGCTCTCCTTCGCGAGGGTACGGAACTCGCTCGCGCGCTGGGTGACTACAAGTGGCAGCGAATCTACGACGATGTTTTGAAAGGCGCGGGCTCCGAGAAGGTCGTTCTGTTCGCGCAGCCCATTGAAACGGTAACAGCACTTGCCCGTTTCTTGCACAGCTGCACGGGCGAAATGCCGGCCCGCGTTATCGGCGCGCAAAGCCAGATCGAACGCGATCGCGAGATCGAACGTTTCTGGTCACCCAACGGTCCACAGTTCCTGGTGAGTTCGCGTGCCGGAGGCGAAGGTATCAACTTGCAGATCGCGCGCCGCTTGGTGCACGTCGATGTGCCTTGGAATCCGATGGAACTTGAGCAACGGGTCGGACGCGTTCACCGATTTGGATCACGACGCCGCATCATTGTCGATACCGTGGTCGCTCGTCGCAGTCGTGAAGTCGATATGTATCGCGTCGCGTATGAGAGATTACGGACAGTGGCAAGTAACCTCGTACCAGAGGATCGGTTTGACTCGCTCTTTGGGCGGGTAATGTCGCTGGTCCCCCCTGATGAACTGCAAGCGATCTTCGGCGGCAGACCTGAGGCACCCCTGTCGTCGGAAGAAGAGGGACGTCTGCGCGATCTTGTATCACGCGGCTTCCGTGATTGGCGACAGTTCCACGAACGCTATAGCGGCGAACGGATTCGGAGCCTCGATCCAGGAAGTGCTCAGTGGTCGGACCTGGCGGCGTTTCTTGAGCGCCACGCAGCTGGGCGGCGCGCCGAAGGCTATCAAGCGCTGCGGTTTCTCTGGGACGAGGGTGACGTAATCGAAGCGAGCTCCGTGGCCACCGTTCTGCGCCTTGGTGAGGAACCGTTCGCCTTCGGAGACTACGGTGGCATGCCCGTGACCGACGAGGGAGGCCAACGGATACGAATCGCCGGGACAAATGTTCCGGCTATAGCAGTGGCGTTGCGGGCGCGCGGCTTCCCCGAGGAACTCGCGGGTGCCGCGCACGTTCGATGGCCGGACGACACGTCGCTCCCCGCCACTGTCCAGGCCAAACCATTCGTCGTCTGGGGTGCTGCGCGTCGCTCGCTGAGGTTCGGAGAAGGTACTCCGGTCGAGGTCGGGACGAGTATCCAGGTGGTTGTGCTCGATTCTGAGGGCCGAGACATCATGCTTTCGGGAGATACGGGGGCGACCGTTCTTCGCGCGCTTTTCGCCGGCACTGTGCGCCTACGCCCAGAGGCGACGCCTGCACTTATCGAGCAGCTGCGGCAGCGTGAGCCATATTGGATCCGATCGTTGCAGCAACCGACAGAAGAGGATCGTGTCGCGCGTGTCTACCATGCCGTGACCCCACTGCTCGCTGCGGTAGTCAGCTGACTGCCTTCATGGGCCAAAGAAAGCTGACATCGAGGAACTCGGGCGTGATTCGGTAGCCGTGCTTGTCTGCTTCGGAGCGTGCTGAGGACATTCTCGGCACGGCTCGTTACGATCGACGGCACGTCGAGCCATACGTGAGCGGGGTTAACGGCGCTAAGAGACACCGCCGCCGCGCGATGATCCAGATCCTCGGTCAACGGCTACGTGAGAAGTGCGCGAACGCGAGCACGTGTCGACGACGGATCGGGACGAGCCTTAGTTTGGCAAACGCTTCGCGCAGGAAGCGCGACTTTTCTTTCACGGGCACGTGCTCATGAATCCGGGCGCGGCGCCGTCGGCGGGCGGGCTAACAGGGGCGGCCGCGCGTGCGGAGCACGAGGCCGCCAATCGTCCTCATCGGAATGTAATAGAGCCCGGGCGTTAAGTGCGTCAACCCGGAGGGGGGGCGAGACCTTCACGGTCCGAATAACGAAACGCCTGCCGTCGAGAGACTTCACCCGACAGACGGTGACGAAGCTCTTTTCGACGCCATGTTCTTCAGCCGGGCTAGAACAACCCCGCGTCGATCACCACCGTCTGGCCCGTCACGCTGTCCGCGGCGCAGAACGTCACCACCTGCTTCGCGATGTCCTCGCCGTCCGCCGCCCGTCGCAGCACCGCGCTCTTCCGCACCTGCTCCACGACTTCCGGCGGGATGCGCGCGGCCATCCGCGTGCCCTCGACGAGCCCGGGCGCCACGCAGTTCACGGTGATGGTCGGCGCCAGCGCCACCGCGAGGCACCGCGTGAGGTGGATGAGCCCCGCCTTGCTCGAGGCGTAGGCGATCGAGCTGCCCGTCGGCTTCACGCCGGCGATCGACGCGATGTTCACGATGCGGCCGCCGCCCCGCGCGCGCATGTGCGGGGCCGCCGCGCGCGCGAGCTGGAACGGCCCGCGCACGTTGGTCGCGAAGATGCGGTCCCAGATCTCGGTGGTGAGCGCGTCGAGGTCGGTGAAGGGGATGCCGATGTTCCAGCCCGCGTTGTTCACCAGGATGTCGAGCGCGCCCAGCTCGCGCGCGGCGCGCTCCACCGCCGGCTCGATGGCCTTCTCGTCGGTCTGGTCGAGCTGCACGCGCACCGCCCGGCGCCCGCGTGCCTCGACGGCGCGCACGGTGTCGTCCGCGCCGTCCCGGTTGCCGACGTAGCCGACCGCGATGTCGCAGCCCGCCTCGGCCAGCGCCCGCGAGATCGCGGTGCCGAGGCTGCCCGACCCGCCGGTGACCAGCGCGACCCGGCCCTTGAGCTCCATCTAGCGCGCCTCGCCGACGTCGAAGCGCCAGCTCTCGCCGTGACGGACGATGCGGCCGGCGGTCGGATGGTTGAAGTGCGTGCCGAGCACGGTGACCGGACCGTCGGCGTAGCGCGCGCAGAACTCGCGCCGGGTGCGGCGCGCCGCGTCCGTGTCGCGGTCGAAGTCCGTCGCCCAGTCGGGCTCGGCCATCTGGACGGGATGGTGCATGAGGTCGCCAGTGATCACCGCGTCGCGGCCGCCCGACGAGAGCCGCACGCTCACGTGCCCGGGCGTGTGGCCCGGCGTCGGCTCGAGCCAGAGCTCGCTCGACACGCGATGGTCCATGGCGACCAGGTCGACGAGCCCCGCGTCCACCACGGGCCGCACGCTGTCGCCCATGATGCGCTTCGTGTCGTCGTCGTCCTCCGTGGACCAGTGCTCCCACTCGCGCTGCGCGAACAGATGACGGGCGCGGGGGAACGTCGGCACCCAGCGGCCGTTGTCGAGCCGGGTGTTCCAGCCGACGTGGTCGACGTGCAGGTGCGTGCAGATCACCACGTCGATCGACTCCGGCGGAAAGCCGGCGGCGGTGAGGTCCTGCAGGAAGCTCGTCTGGAGCATGTGGAAGGGCGGGCGCCCGCCGCGGTCCTTGTCGTTGCCGACGCACGTGTCGACCAGCGCGGTGAGCCCGGGCGCCTGGATGACGAACGCGTGGATGCTCTGCAGCAGCCGGCCCTTGTCGTCGAGGAAGTGGGGCGCCAGCCAGCCGCGGTGCGCCTCCACCGCGTCCTGCGTGACCCGCGGGAACAGCCAGGTCGCGCGTGTGGGGCCGGCGCGCTCGACGACGGTGGAGACACGAATGCGGCCGAGCTCGATCGGGTGCATGGCGAGAGTATAATCGCGCCGCCATGACCAACGAGGAATGGTTCGACGCGGTCACGCACGAGCTGCTCGCGCGCAGCCCCTTCCGCCGCTCGGAGTACTTCAAGCGCTTCGCGAGCGGCGCCCTCACGAAGGATCAGGTGTGGGGCCACATGGCCCAGCACTACATGATCATCACGTGGTTCCCGCGGATCTTCAGCGGCATCCACACACGCTGCGAGGACTTCGAGGTCCGCAAGGACTGCGCGCGACATCTGCTCGTCGAGGACCTGGGCTACTTCCAGGGCAAGGTCGGCGGCACCGTCGACCACGACGAGCTCTACCGCCGCATCGGGGACGACCTCGGCTATCCGCGCGAGGCGTTCGACCGCGTCGAGGTCACGCCGGAGATGGCCGCGATCGTCGACTTCTTCCAGGAGCTCGCGCACCGGCGCCCGTGGAGCGCCTCGCTGTGCGCGACGGCGCTGCTGGAGGAAGAGGTCGTCGAGATCGCGCGCACGGTGGGCAAGGCCCTCGTGCAGCACTACGGCGTCAAGCCGGAGTGGGGCGGCATGAACTACACGGTGCACGAGCTGGTCGAGCAGGAGGAGTCCGGCGAGACGAAGGCCGCGATCCTCAAGCACATCCGGACGCCGGAGGACCGGCGCGCCGCCGAGGCGGCGATGCGCGAGATGCACCGCCTGCTCGAGGTGTACGCGGAGAGCCTCACGCGGCGGTACGTTGCCCATGGGGGCCACGCAGCACAGGACCCCCAAACTCCCACGAGCTGATGCCGGTCGTCGCCGCCGTCGCCTGTCCCCACACGCCGCAGCTCCTGATCCGGCCCGAGACGGAAGACCGCGACCTCGTCCTCCGCGTGCACGCCGCGTACGCGCGGGTGAAGCGGCGGCTCGCCGAGGCGCGCGCGGAGGTCATCTGCGTCATCGGCGGCGATCACGTGGAGGGCTTCTTCCTCGACGCGGTCCCCGCCTTCGCGGTCTTCGCGGGGGCCGAGATCTCCGGGCGCTTCGGGCGCTACGAGTACACGCTGCCCGTGCACGAGCCGCTCGCGCGCGCGATCCTCGCTCAGGGGATCGAGCGCGAGTTCGACCTCACGTACAGCCAGAGCCTGCGGCTCGACTACGCGTTCTACGTGCCGCTGCACTTCACGATGCCGGAGCCGCGCGTGCCGATCGTGCCGCTCTACGTGAACGTCTACCTGCCGCCCCAGCCCACCCCGAAGCGCTGCTATGCGTGGGGCCGCGCGCTCCGCGAGATCCTCGACGCGCGCCCCGAGCGCATCGCGCTGATGGCCTCGGGCGGGATGTCGCACTATCCCGGCACCCACCGGTACGCCTCGCCGGACTTCGACTGGGATCGCCAGATGCTCGCGGCGCTCACCGCCGGGCGCGGCGCCGAGACCGCGCGCCTCACGGGCGAAGAGCTGGACAAGGCGGGCAACGTGGAGCTGCGCACCTGGATCACGCTGCTCGGCGCGCTCGGCGACGCGCGCGCCGAGGTGCTCTGCTACGAGCCGTCCTGGCACCACGGCAACGCGATGGTCGCGTGGGCGGTGGCGTGATGAACGAGCACTACTTCTTTCCGCCGGCGTCCGCGTATGCGCTCAACCGGTGCCTCTTCCTGCTCAAGTCGGACCCCGCGTTCCTCGCGCGGTACGGCACGGATCGGGACGCCGCGATGGCCGAGCTGGCGCTCGACGCCCCGGCGCGCGAGGCGCTCCGCGCCTTCGACCGTGACCGGCTCGTCGCGCTCGGTGCGCACCCGTATCTCGTCTTCATGGCGGGCCTGCGGCTGAAGATGGAAGGCGCGCCCACCGCGTTCGAATATTTCTGATGACCGGCGCATGAGCGCGTCCCGCGCGGCGCTCGCCACCGCCCTCGCGGTCGCCCTGCTGGCCGCCGCGCTCCCGCCTTCGGCGAGCGCCCAGCGTCCGGGCGGCGGCGCTCAGGGCGGCGGCGGCTTCGGACGCCGGACCGGTCCCGGCGCCGAAGCCGGGATGCGTGTCCCCGACAGCGTCGAGATCGACGGGCAGCGCTATCCCTACGTCCCGGCCCAGGTGATCGAGGTCGTCGAGCAGGGGCCCGCGCACGCGCGCAAGGCGCTGGCCGCGTACGAGCGCGCGGCCGCGGAGGCCGACGCCCGCGGGGCGCTCGTCGACGCGTTCCTCGCCAACGGCGCCGCCGCGATGATCGCGGTCCGGCTCGGGATGCCGCAGAAGGCCATCACCGCGGGGACGCGGGCGCTCGATCGCCCCCCGCCGCCGCCGCGGCCGCATCTCGTCGTCCAGTCGATGCTCAGCACGTACTCGCTCCTCGGGCGCGCGTACCGCAACGCGGGCGACCTCGCGCGCGCGCGCACGATCTACGAGCAGGGGCTCGCGGTCGCGCGCGGCCTCGAGGGCAACGTGCGGAATCTGAACCTGGCCCTGATCGGCTCGGGGCTGGCGGAAGTCGCGCTCGCGCAGCGGGACGAGAAGGGCGCGCTCGCGGCGGCGGCCGAGGCCGTCGAGGCGGCGGAGCGCGGGACCGCCGCGATGACCGCCGGCGGGACCGAGCGCATGCGCTCCAACTTCCGGCGCATGGCCGCGCGCAGCCTCATCGTCACCGCGCGGACGCACACGAGCGCGGGCCGGTACGACGACGCCGAGGCGGCGCTCGGCCGCGCCCGGCAGTACGCGCGCCTCACCGGCCTCACCGAGATGGACGGTGAAGTGCTCAGCGCGCACGCGCTGCTCAAGCAGCAGCGGGGGGATCACGCGGCCGCGGTCACGCTCTTCCAGGAGGCGCTGGCCGGCGCGCGCCGGCTCGATCGCGTCACCGCCATCATGACGCTCTCCCAGGGGCTCGCGCGCAGCTACGTGGCGCTCAATCGGCCGGAGGAGGCGCTCGACGCGGCCAAGGTCGCGATCAAGCTCGCCGAGGAGGTGCGCAGCGAGCTCAGCGACACCGGCCTGCGGACCGGGTACCTCGACGAGAAGCAGGGTCTCTACCAGCTCGCCGCGCGCCTGGCGCTGCGCCTGCGCCGTCCCGGCGAGGCCTTCGGCTACGCGGAGGCGAGCCGCGCGCGCGCCTTCCTGGACCTGCTCGGGAACCAGACCGCGCTCTCGAAGGGCAGGACGGGCGCGCTCGTCGACGAAGAGCTGCGCCTGCGCGCGCGGCTCGCGGAGGCCGCGGCGCTGAGCGGGGAGGCCGACGACGGGGACCCGGCGCGCGCCCGGGCCGCGCGCGAGGCCGCGGAGCGCGACTATCGCGCGTTCATCGACCGCGTGCGCAAGGAGAGCGTCGAGCAGGCGTCGCTCATGTCGGTCGAGCCGGTGACGCTCACGGAGATCCAGGCGCTGCTCCCCGCGGACACCACGCTGCTCGAGTACATGGTCGGCACCGACAACGCCCTCGTGTGGATCGTGGAGCGCACGAGCGTGCAGGCGCTCGTGCTCCCCGTCGATCGCGCCACGCTGGTGGCCGAGGTGCGCGGCTTCCGGGACGCGATCTCCGCGCTGGCGCCCCTCGAGCAGGTGCGCGACCGTGGTGCGGTGCTCTACCAGCGGCTGCTCGCGGCGCTGCGCCCCCAGATCCGGGGCAGCCGGCTGCTCGTGGTGCCGCACGACGTGCTGCACTACCTGCCGTTCGCCGCGCTGCGCGGCCCCGACGGCCGCTGGCTCGTGGAAGACCTCGCGGTGTCGACGCTGCCGAGCGCGAGCGTGCTGAAGTTCCTGGCCGGCAAGGGCGCCGGGGCGAGCCACAGGACGCTCGCGGTCGGCAATCCCGACGTGGGGACCGCCCTCAACCTGCCGTGGGCCGAGCGGGAGGCGCGGCTCATCGGCCAGCGCCTGCCCGCCACGACCGTGCTCGTGCGCGGCGAGGCGACCGAGGCGCGTGCCAAGCAGCTCCTCGGCCAGGCCGGGCTCGTGCATTTCGCCACGCACGGGGAGCTGAACGAGACGGACCCGCTCGCGTCGGCGCTCCTGCTGACGCCCGGCGGCGGCGACGACGGCCGCCTGGAGGTGCGCGAGCTCTTCACGCTGGAGCTGCAGGCGCGGCTGGTCGTGCTGTCGGCGTGCGAGACCGGCCTCGGCACGCTCTCGCGCGGCGACGAGCTGGTCGGGCTGCAGCGCGCGTTCCTCTACGCGGGGACGCCGGCGGTGATGACGACGCTCTGGAAGGTCGACGACCGCGCGAGCTTCGATCTGATCCGCGCGTTCTACGACACGCTCGGCGCGGACGGAGCGGTGCAGGCCCTGCGCCACGCGCAGCTCGTGACGATGGGCGCGCACCCGCATCCGTTCTCGTGGGCCGCGTTCGGCTTGAGCGGCGCCCCGCGGTGACCCGGGCGCGCCGGCGCCGGCTCGCGCAGTCGGCCACCGCGCGCGCGCTCCTCCTCGGGCTGCTCGTGAGCGTCGCCGTCACCGGCATCTCCCGCCTGGGCGCGCTGTCAGGGTGGGAGACGCGCGCGATCGACCTCTTCCTCTTCTTCCGCGACCGGGTGCCGACGCCCGAGATCGTGCTCGTGCTGGTCGACGACGACGCGTTCGAGCAGCTCGGCCAGCGCCAGCCGCTGCCGCGGCAGGAGCTGGCCGCGCTCGGCGAGTTCCTCCTCGCGAGCGGCGCGCGCGTCGTCGGCTTCGACGTGCATCTGCCGACCGCGTCGGAGCCCGCCGCCGACGCGGCGCTCGTCGCGCTCACGCGCCGCTGGGCCGACGCGCCGGGGGGCCGGCTCGTGTTCACCTCGATCGCGACGCCGGTGACCGCGGGCGATCCGGTGCGCTACGCGATGACGCCGGCGTTCTCGCCCGAGCTGCGCGCGCTCTTCGGCTACGCCAACGCGCCGATCGGCGCCGACGGCGTCGTGCGGCGGCTGGCGCCCGTGCTGCCGGCGGAGCGCGGGTATCTGCCGTCGTTCGCGGTGGCGGTCCTCGCCGCGCACGAGCGCTACGCGCCCCCGCAGCTCACGCGCGTCCTGACCCAGCCGGGCGGGCCGGTGCTCCCGGTCGCCGAGCCCGCCCGCGGCATCGTGCGGAGCGAGCCGGTCGCGGTCAGCGTCCTGGCGGACCGCGTGTGGCGCGTGGACTACGCGGGACCGCCGGGCTCGTTCGCCTCCTTTCCGGCGGGCGCCCTGCTGACGATGATGCGCAGCGGCGTGACGCCGGACCGCGACAACCCGTTCCGCGACAAGATCGTGCTCGTCGGAGCGAGCTTCGCGGAGTCACGCGACTTCCATCCGACGCCGCTCGGCCTCATGGCCGGCGTCGAGATCCAGGCGAACATGGTGCACACGCTGCTCGCGCGGCGCGCGCTGCTGCCCCCGCACTGGGCGGTGAACCTCGGGCTGATGGCCCTGGGGTGCGTCTGGATCGCGCTGCTGTCGCTGCGGCTGCGCGCGGCGTGGGTGACGGTGCTGACGCTCGGCCTCGTCGCGCTCTTCGTCGCCGTGGGCTACGAGGCGTACAGCCGCGGCTACTGGCTCGACTTCGTGGCGCCGCTCGCGGCGATGGTCGCGTACCGCGCGGTCTCGGGCGCGCTCGCGCGTCGCCGCCTGCGCACGGCCTTCGGCGAGTTCGTGAACCCCGACGTGCTGAAGCAGGTGCTGCGCGAGGGCGTCCGCGTGGGCAGCGGCGAGATGCGCGAGGTGTCCGTGCTGATGTCGGACGTGCGCGGCTTCACCACGATGTCCGAGCGGCTGCCCGCCGACAAGGTCTCCGAGACCATGAACGAATACTTCACCGCCATGGTCGATGTCCTCATGGCGGAGCGCGGCATGGTCCAGGACTTCATCGGGGACGGCATCCTCGCGGTGTTCGGCGCGCCGGGCGACGATCCCGACCACGCCTGGCACGCCGTGCGCGCGGCGCTCGGCATGCAGGCGGCGCTGCGCGCGCTGAACGCGCGCTGGGAGGTTGAAGGCCGCCCGCCGCTGGCGATGGGCGCGGCCGTGAACAGCGGCCGGGCGTTCGCCGGGGTCATGGGCGCGCCGCAGAAGAAGAAATACACGGTGCTCGGCGACGTCGTGAACACGACCTCCCGTATGGAAGGGCAGAACAAGGAGCTCGGCACCGAGATCCTGATCAGCGCCGCGACGCTTGCCGCGGTCGAGGGACGGGTCGTCGTGCGCGAGCGCGGCGCGGTGCGCGTCAAGGGCAAGGCCGAGCCCGTCGCGCTCTTCGAGCTCCTCGCGGAGGCGCCCGCGCACGCGGGCGATCCGGCAGATTGCCCGCCCGTTCAGCCCACCTCCGGCAGCGCGCCCGTCGGGGCGCCGGGCATTCCGGGCGTAACCCCGTGAGTTGTCGGCGCTACGGGTCTGGCATTCGCGTTGCTCCCGGATGGCGCCGGACGGCCACCGGGGCCGGGGGCGGGGATGCGGCACCAGGAGGGCGAGAGCGATGAGAACCCTGTGGCTGGTCGTGGCGGTGGTGCTCGGCGTGGCGCCGGCGGTATCGGCGCAGCCCCGCGAGACGGCGGCGGTCGTCACCGAGATCAAGCCGGGTAAGGGGAAGGTCGAGGTCAGATCCGCCGGCGCGGACTGGCGTCCGGCCGGGCCGCTACAGGCGCTGCGGGGCGGCGATCAGCTGCGCGCCAGCGGCGATGCCACGGTGGTGGTGCTCTTCTCCGGCGGGCGCGGCACGATGAAGGTGGACGCGGCCGCCTCGCCCTGGACCGTGCCCGCGACGGCGGTCGACGGCAAGTCGCAGAAGGCGCAGGCCCTCGTCGCGTCCAGCATCGGCTTTCTCGCGAGCGGCACGAAGGAGCCGCCGAAGGCCGTGCTCTCGACGCGCGCGATCGGCGCGGCGCCCGAGATCCTCACCCCGCGCAACGGCCCCGTGCTCCCCGACACGCTCGTGTTCGAGTGGCTCGGCAGCCAGTTCTCGCGCTACACGGTGCGCGTGGCGGGCGCGAACGGCGTGCTCGTCGAGAAGACCGGCGTGGTCGGCGCGCGCTTCGCGTATCCCGTGGACGCGCCGGCGCTCACGCCGGGCGTGCGGTATCGCTTCGAGGTGGAGGCGCTCGGCCATCCGGTGCAGGCGACGACGTTCGAGGTCGTGGACCCGGTCCGCGGCACCACCGTGGTGCGCGAGATCCGTGAGCTCGAGTCCGAGCTGGGGGCCGCGGCGTCAGCCGGCTCCGTGACCGTCGCGAAGGCCGGCGTGCTGGCGGCCGCGGGGCTGTTCCACGACGCGCGGCTGCTCGTGCTCGCCGCGTTGAAGAACGATCCGGACGAGCCGACGCTGCACACCCTGCTCGGCCATCTGTACATGCGGACCGGCCTCGAGCGTCAGGCCGCGGCGTCGTTCGACGAGGCGCAGTTCCTGCTGAGCCGCGACAGGTAGCTCAGGCGGTGCTGGGAGCGACGGCGGGCGCGTCGAGCACTTCGCGCACCTTGCGCGTGAGCGTGTCGATGGTGAACGGCTTCTCCAGGTAGGCGATGCCCGCCTCGAGGACGCCGTGCTGCACGATCGCCTGGTCGGTGTAGCCGGACATGTAGAGCACGCGGAGGTCGGGGCGCACGGGGAGCACGCGGTCGGCGAGCTGGCGCCCGCTCGCGCGCGGCATGACGACGTCGGTGAGCAGCAGGTCGATCGTGCTCTTGTGGTGGTTGAAGATCGGCCAGGCCTCGTCCGGATCGCCCGCCTCCAGCACCGTGTAGCCGTGCTCGAGCAGGATATCGCGCGCGAGCTCGCGCACTTCTTCCTGGTCCTCGACGAGGAGGATCGTCTCCGAGCCGCGCGGCGTCGTCGTGTCGACCGGTGTCTCCGCGGGCGTCGCCGACTCCACGCCCGCGTCGATGCGCGGCAGGTAGACCTTGAAGACCGCGCCCTGGCCGGGCTCGCTGTACACCCACACCGCGCCGCCGCTCTGCTGCACGATGCCGTACACGGTCGACAGGCCGAGGCCGCTGCCCTTGCCGGGGTCCTTCGTGGTGAAGAACGGCTCGAAGATCCGCGCGCGGATCTCCGCGTCCATGCCGATCCCGGTGTCGCTCACCGCGAGCAGGACGTGCGCCCCCCCCTGCGAGCCGGGGTGGCGGCGCAGGTAGGCGGCGTCCAGGTCCACGTTCGCGGTCTCGATCATCAGGCGGCCGCCGTGCGGCATCGCATCGCGCGCGTTCACGACCAGGTTCACGATGACCTGCTCGATCTGCGAGGGGTCGGCCATCACGCGCCCCACCCCCGGGCGCAGGCGCACCATGTGCTCGATGTCCTCGCCGATGAGCCGGCGCAGCATCGGCGCGATCCCCTCGACGGCGACGTTGATGTCGAGCGGCTGCGGCTGGAGCACCTGCTTGCGCCCGAACGCGAGGAGCTGGCGCGTGAGCCGCGCCGCGCGCTCCGCCGTCGTCCGCACCATCTCGAGGTCGCGGCTCACCTGGTGCGTCGTGCCGAGCCGGTTGAGGATGATGCCGCAGCGGCCGATGATGACCGTGAGCAGGTTGTTGAAGTCGTGCGCGACGCCGCCCGCGAGCTTGCCGATGGCCTCCATCTTCTGCGACTGCCGCAGCTGCTCCTCGGTGTCCCGCAGGGTGTCCTCGGCGTAGCGGCGCTCGAGGAACTGGCCGACCTGGCGTCCGATGTCGCCCGCCACCGCGAGCAGGTCGACGTCGAGCGCGCGGTCCTCGCGGGAGAAGAACACGATGACACCCGTGGTGTCGCGATCGTGCACGGGGAACGCGAACGCGCTCGTGAGCCCCGCCGCCTCCGCGGCGGCCTGGCTCCCGAAGGCGGGGTCGGCCGTCCCCGCCGCGCCCCACAGCGCGCGGCCTTGCGCCCACACTTCACCGAGCAGGCCCGACCCGCGGCCGACGCTCAGCGCGGAGCGCGTGGCTTCGAAGGCGGCGGCGCTCGGGACGTCGCGCGTGCGCCACGCCGACACGCGGCGGAGGGACTTCGTCTCCGGGTCGACGCGCCAGAACTCGCCCCAGTCCCACTCGAGCGAGTCGCCGATGGCTTCCAGGATGCGGTCGAGGGGATCGCCGCTCGCGTCGGTCTCCGCGAGCACGCGCGTGACCGCGAAGCGCGCGGCCTGCCGGCGCTCGGCCTTGCGGCGCTCCGCCTCGCGCTGCTCGAGCGCGGACTTCGCGGTCTCGAGGTTCGCCGCCATCGTGTTGAACGCGTGCACCGTCTGCGCGATGTCGGCGAGGCCGCTCGCGGGGATGCGGACCGAGAGGTCGCCCGCGCCGAGCCGCGCGGCGCCGCGTCCGAGCTCCTGGATGGGCCGGAGGCCGTAGGCGAGGATGAAGTTCAGGCCGACGAGCAGCACCGCGAGCGGGATGACCGTCGTGTACGCGGTGTAGCGGATGCCCGACCAGAGCTCTTCCTCGAGCTGGAGCGAGGACGGCGTGACCTCCAGGACCGCGTAGACGCGCGGGCCCGCGGCGATCTCCAGCCGGCTCGCGCGCGGGTCGAGCGGGAGCCGCTGCGCGAGCCACCGCGGCGCCCCCGACTCCGGCAAGCTCGCCGGCGAGGCGTCGAGGATCATTTCCTTGCCGTCGCTCTCGAACAGCACGACCCGCCGCCAGTGGAGGCCGGCGTTCAGGTGCCGCAGGATCTGCTCCGCGGTGGCGAGGTCGCCGACCACGAGCGCGTTGAGGAGCAGGGGACGACCGGCCGTCGCCAGGCGCGCGGTCTGCTCGTCGAAGTGGATCCGGGCGGTGTGGATGCGGTCGCGGATGTCGAGCGAGAGCTGGGCGGCCTCCACGATCACGATCGCGAGCGTGGTCAGGCCGAGGAGGAGCGTGCGGATCCGAAGCTTCACGGACCGATCAGCCGATAGACCCGGCGGACACCCTCATAGTCCTTCTCGGTAGCCGGCTCGAAGCCCTGGAAGCGGGTCTTCTCGCGGAGCGCGGCGGCGTTCGGGTCGGACTTCAGCCCGAGGAGCGCCTTGCGGACCTTCTCGACGATCGGCGCGGGGGTCCTCGGATGCGCGATGACCGCGAGGTCCGGGTAGCCGTCGGACACGAAGATCTCGTGGAAGCGGACCTTCTCCCGCTCCTGGTAGTCGCGCAGGAAGCGCGAGTTCACGGCGCCCGCGTCCACGCGCTTGGCTTTGAGCTGCGCGAGCACGCCTTCCTGGTTGCCCGCGAAGACCTCGGTGACCGTCACGCCGGCCTGACGGAGCGCCACCTTCGGTACCGCGTACGCGACGAAGGCGTCCCTGGTCGGGAAGCCCACGCGCTTGCCGTCGAGCGCCTTCAGCGAGCGGACGTCGCTGTCCGCCGGCACCGCGATCACGCCCCGGATCGGCTCGCCGGCCCAGCGCGCGAGGACCTTGAAGGGGATGTGGTCGAACTCAGCCTGGAAGTTGTGGTTGGTGTAGACGAAATCGAAATCGCCCCGGCCCATCATCGCGTCGGTCTCCGGGGCGGTCGGCCCCATCTTGAGCTGCAGCGGCACGCCGCTTACCGTCGTGATGTAGTGCAGGATCGGGTTCCAGCGCTCGGCTGTGAGCGCCGGGCTCTGCTGGTTGAGGACGCCGAACGAGAGCGGCCGGTCGGCCGCATCCGCCGACGCGAGGGCACCGACCACCAGGAGCACGAAGAGGGCCAGGAGCCGTTGAGGTCTCATATCTGCGCCGCAGAATAGCGGATACTGCGGCCGTTTGGACACTCTCTAATGTCAGGGGGATCGGATGGGGGGACAGGCGACGGCGACGGTGCAGGTGGACACCCCCGAAGTGCGCGTCACGGAATGGCGACTGGCCCCGGGGACGGCGACCGGCCACCATCGCCACGAGTACGACTACGTGGTGGTGCCGATGACCGGGGGAGACCTGACCGTCGTGGCTGCGGGCGGGACCGTGGTGGCGCCGCTGACGGCCGGGCGGGCCTACTTCCGCAAGGCGGGCGTCGAGCACGACGTCCAGAACGCCACGGCCCGGGAGATCGTCTTCGTCGAGGTCGAGGTGAAGCGCGGATGAGCGGCGTGGCCGGGGCGTTCGAGGCGCTGGCGTCGCCGGAGCGCCACGCGAAGATCATCGTCGAGCCCTGGCGGGATCGCGCGGGCTCAGCGCCCGGCGAGCGACCGCAGTAAGCGCTTCACCGGGCGCGGCAGCCGCCGGGCCGCGGCGCGCAGCACGCCGAACGCCGGCGCGGGTGCGGTGACGCCGCGCCGGCGCGAGACCTCCGGCAGGTCCTCCACGGCCGCCCCGCTCATGAGCGGCGCCGAGAGGAGCGGCTGCGGCGTGCCCTTGATGGCGAGGAGCGTCGTGCGGTCGACCGGCTTGTCGGGCTCCGGCGGAAGCCGGCATTCCCACACGGACGTGAAGCCCGCGTGGCGGAGCAGGTTGTAGAGCGACGGTGCCGTCGGCCAGAAGCTCATCGTGTTGTCGAGCGAGGCGCGCAGCCGCGCGGCCTTCTCGACCGCGGTCGCGTCGTCGCCGTGCTCGCGCACGTGGCGCCCTGCGTACGTGTGCCCCGCGTGCGTGTGCGACGTCTCGGCCGCGAGGCTCACGTGCGTGTCGAAGAGCGCGAAGCCGCGGCACAGCCCGGCCAGGCGCTCGACGAACGTGAAGACGTCGGGCGCGTCGAGGTGATACAGGATGCCGAGGCAGAGCACCACGTCGAAGGCGCCGTGCGTGGCGAGGCTCACGTTCCGGACGTCGTCCTGCAGCAGCGTGAGGTTCGCGAGCCCGAGCGCGTCCTTCGCGAAGCGCGCCTTCGCGAGGTTCGCCTCGCGCGCCTCCACCGCCACGACGTCGGCGCCGTGCCGCGCGAGCTCGATGCCGTAGAGCCCTTCGAGGCAGGCGAGGTCGAGCACGCGCAGGTCGCGGAGCGGCCGCTGCGCGACATCGGCGATGGCCTGCGTGATGCGCCGGAGCTTGACCTCGTCGCCCACGATGGCCGGCCGCATCGTGTAGACACCGCCGGCGAGATGGACGTTGTGGGCCGTCCACGGGCCCGCCGCCGCGATGACCTTCGCCTTCTCCGCCTCGAGGCGCTCGGGCGGGATCATCGCGCGCGGCTCAGCGGCGCAGGTCGGCGATGCGGCGGATCGGCGTGCCGTCGCGGCGGGCGATCACGCGCCGCGTGGGCGCCGTCCCGTCGCCGAACGTCGGCTGCCACGACGAGTGCTTGCCGGCGCCGCCGGCGACGATGATGCTGATGTCCTCCGGCGCCCGCACGATCGGGACCATCGCATCCGGCGTGTCCTGCACGTCGTTGCGGGTGAGCTGCGCGGCGCGGTACTCGGCGCCGAGCTTCGCCAGCGGGTAGCGCGCGTGCTCGAACAGGAACTCCTTCACCTGCTGCTTGGTGAAGCCTTCCTTCGCGACGGTGGCCGCGTGCTCGGGCCCGAAGGAGAGCAGGGGCCAGCCGCGGCCGAGCAGGTTGTTGCTGCCGGCCTGGCCCATCGCGCCCGCGACGATCAGGAGCACGCCGCGCGCGGTGTTGCTGTAGTGGTCCTGGATGTTGTGCGGCGCCTCGCAGCCGAACGCGGTCACCGTGCTGACGTCCGCGGGGTGACCGTGCTCCACGTGGAGGGGCTGCCACGGGTTCTCCGCCTCGTTCTCGGCCACGCAGTAGGCGATCTTCGAGGGGCTGCCCTGCGTGGAGCGGTCGCCGGTGCCGGGCAGCCCGCCGCCGACGTTCATCAGCACCAGCCGCACCGCGCGCCCGATGGTGACGTTCGCGCGGAAGCCCTGGCCGAACGCGTTGTAGCCCGCGTTGATCCCGAGCTCGCGCGCGATCGGCCCGTTGACCACGATGAGCGGCGCGACCGGATGCGTCGTCGCCTGCACGGAATCGAGGTTGAACTGCGGATCCGCGAGCGCCTCGACGGCGGTGATGACGACCGGCAGGTACTCGGGCTTGCAGCCCGCCATCACGGTGTTGATCGCGATCTTCTCGATCGTCGCTTCGCCCTGCCGCGGCGGCAGGATGCCGACGATCTCGCGCGGATCACGGTCCGTCCACCTGAGGCACGCGGCGACGCGTGCCTCGGTGGGCGGCACGACGGGCAGGCCGTCCGTCCAGCCGCGCTCCTGGTAGAGCGTGTCGACGTCGTCGACGGCGCCCGTGAACTCGAACGTGACGGCGGCCGGCCCGAGCTCGCTCATGACTTCAGGAGCGCCTTCAGCACCGCCTCGATGGCGAGGTCCGCCTTGCGGACGACCTCGTCCTCATGGATCCCGCCGAGCGGATGCGGGATCAGCGCCAGCGGGAGCGCCTCGATGCCCCGGTTCTTCGACTCCAGCTTCGCGAGCTGCTCGAACTCGAACGTGCCCATGACGACCGTCGGAACGCCGCGCTGCTCCAGCATGATTGAGCCGTGGATACTCCACGACGTGCAGGACCCTCAATCAGCGCTGCCGACCAGCGCGAGGTCGCACTCCGCGAGGGCGTCGAGCACCTCGGGCTTCGGCGGCCCCGCCACGGGCTTCTCGCGCTTGACGATCTCGCCGGCGCCGTAGCGCTCCTGGAGCACTTTGGCGACCGCGAGCATCAGCGTGCCCGCGTTGGCCTTGCTGTTGTCGAGGATCGCGATCCGCTTGCCCTCGAGGCTCGCGAGACGCGGGGCGAGCTGCGCGTCGATCGTGCGCGGCTCGGCGGTGGGGTCGTAGAGCTTCATATGTTGGCTCCTTGTTTGGAGATGGGAGGGCCCAGGCACGGCCCCCCACGCCCCCCAGGTTACGCGAGCACGAATGGCACCCGCGCGCGATCCGCGACCGCGCGCAGCTGCTCCATCAGGTCGTCCGGGACGGGCACGCCCTGCTCGAGCCGCTCGGACTTCGTGAGCATCTCGGGATCGCCGGCCACGAGCACCGGCTGCTTCGGGTCCGCCCGTTTGGCGCCGTGGAGGATGTCGATCACCTGATCGAGCTCCTCCTCGAACGCGCCGTCCTCGCGGAACGCGCGCGGGTCGATGGCGAGGAAGAAGTGGCCGATGTCGTGCGGGTCGGACGGCTTCTGCGTCCTGTTGCGGATCGGCGAGAACGACGCGCCCGCGAGCGTGCCCGCGAGGATGTGGACCATCACCGCGAGGCCGTAGCCCTTGTGGCTGCCCGCGTCCCGCGTGCCGCCGAGCGGCGTGATGCCGCCTTCCTTCTTCTCGAACACGTAGCCGAACGCGTCCCGCTCGTCGGTGATCGTCTTGCCGTCCGCGTCGACCACCCAGCCTTCCGGCAGCGGCTTGTGATTGAGCTTGTGGACCTTCACCTTGCCGGCGGCGACGGTGGTCGTGGCCATGTCGAGCTGGAACGGCGCGTTGCGCCGCGCCGGCGCCGCGAAGGCGAGGGGATTCGTCCCGAGCACGGGCTCCGCGCCGAACGTCGGCACCATCGTGACCCCGCGCGTGGCCGAGGTGACGAGCCCGATCACGCCGCGGTCGGCGGCGATGCGCGCGTAGCAGCCCGCGGCGCCGAAGTGGTGCGAGTTGCGGACCGCGACGGCGCCGATGCCCGCCTGCAGGCACTTGTCGACCGCGAGGTTCATCGCGTGGACGGAGACGGGGTGGCCGAGGGAGGCGTCCGCGTCGATGAGCGCGGTGGCCGCGTTCTCGCGCACGGTCTTGAACGTGGGCGTCATGTTGAGCCGGCCGGCGCGGTACTCCGTGTCGTACGTCGGCAGCATCGAGACGCCGTGGGAGTCGACGCCGCGCAGGTCGGTCTCGACCATCACCTCGGCGGTGGTGCGCGCGTGCGCCTCCGACATCCCCCACGCGCGCAGGACGGCGACGAGCTGGTCGTGAATCCGTTGCGATGCGACGCGCATGCGAGCCTCAGGCGGACTATACACTGTCGGAGCCATGCGCTTCGACTGGGCGGTCACCGTGCTGAGCGCGCTCTTCTGCGCGGGCGTCTTCGTCGACGGCTGGGCGCACACGCACGGCCGCGTCGACGAGAGCTTCTTCACCCCGTGGCACGCCGCGCTCTACGCCGGCTATCTCGCGACCGCCGCGCTGCTCGTCGGCCGCGCGGCATGGGGCTGGCGACGCGGCGACGGGTGGCGGGGCGCGGTGCCCGCGGGCTACGGCCTCTCGCTGATCGGCGTCGCGTGCTGGATCGTCGGCGGGCCGTTCGACGCGCTCTGGCACACGGTCTTCGGGTTCGAGGCCGACGTGGAGGCGCTGATGAGCCCCGCGCACACGATCCTGGCGCTCGGCTTCGGGCTCATGGCCTCGGGGCCGATGCGCGCGGCGCTCGCACGCCCGCGCGGGCGGTGGCTGGACGAGCTGCCCCTCGTGCTCTCGCTGACGTTCGTCATCTCGATCATGACGTTCTTCACGCAGATCGCGCACCCGGCCGCGAACCTCTTCGCCGACCGCTGGGCGCCGCAGACCTACGAGTGGACCGCGCTCGGGGTGACGGGGACGCTCCTGACCGCGGCGATCGTGAGCGCGCCGCTGCTGCTGCTGCTCCGCCACGTGCGGCTGCCCCCGGGCGCGATCACGATCGTCGTGACGGTGAACGCGATCGCGATGGGGTTCCTCTTCGGCGCGGGCGCCTATCCGCGCACGGCGGTCGTCGCGCTGGCGCTCGGCGGCCTCGCCGCGGACATCCTGCGCAGCGCGCTCCGCCCGCTCCCCGAGCGGGGCGCCGCGTTCCGCGCGTTCGCGTTCGCGCTCCCGGCCTGCCTCGTCGGCGGCTACTTCGTCGGGCTGGGGGCGACCACCGGGCTCGCCTGGTCGACCCACGTGTGGATCGGCACGATCGTCTTCGCCGGCGTCGCCGGCTGGCTGCTCTCCTACCTCGTGCTGCCGCCCGCCGCGATCACCCCAGGTCGGTGAGGAGCTGGGCGGTCGTGCGCACGCCCTGGAACAGGTGGTCGAGCTTCAGGTGCTCGTTGGGGCTGTGCTGCCGGTTGTTCGCGTTCGCGTAGGGCACGACGAGCGTCGGGAGCTGCAGGATGTCGGTGAACGCGAACAGCGGCACGCTGCCCCCGAGCGTCGGCATGAGGACGGCCTGCTGGCCCGGGTGCGCGCGCTCGACCGCCGCGATGATCTCGCGGCTGATCGGCAGCTCCAGCGAGGTCTTCGCGGGGTCGTAGCCGCCCTTGTCCACCACGCGCACGGCCTTGCCGCGCAGGTCGTCCGGGAGCGGCGCGTCCGGCGAGTCGATCACCGTGAAGCCCTGCCCGCGGATGTGCTCGACCACGCGCGCGTAGACCTTCTCCCACTTCTGGTTCTTCACCATCCGGATGTCGATCGACACCGTGGCCTTGTGCGGGATGATCGTGTTCGCTTCCTTGCCCACGAAGCCGCTGTGCAGCCCGCGGATCGTGAGCGTCGGGTGGAACATGACGCGATCGAGATAGTCCTTCGGCAGCGTGACGCCCAGCTCCTTCTCGAGCGCGGGGAGGTCGAGCGGCAGCGCCGCCATCATCGCCTTCTCACCCGCGGTGGGCGGCACCACGTCCTCCTCGAAGCCTTCGATGAGCGGCACGCCGTCGGGCGTGGCCATCGAGGCGAGGAGGCCGTTGAGCTTCCACGCGGGGTTCGGCGAGGCGAAGTTGCCGGAGTGCAGGTCGCGCCGCGCGGTCTCGATCTCGAACTCGATCTTCATCACGCCGCGCGCGCCGCCGCTGATCGTCGGCCGGCCGCTCGCGTGCTTGGGGCCGTCGGTCACGATGACGACGTCCGCGGCGAGCAGGTCGCGGTGCTTCTCGGTGAACGCGCCGAAGAACGGGCTGCCGATCTCCTCCTCGCCGTCGAAGATGAGCTTGACGTTCACCCGCGGCGCGATGCCGACCTCGTCCATGAGCGCGAGTGCGTTCAGGTGGCACCAGATCGGGCCCTTGTCGTCGGAGGCGCCCCGCGCGTAGAGCCGGACGTCGCCGAGCTCCGCGTCGGCGATCTGCGGCCACGGCGTGATGTCGACGCCGTCGTCCGCGAGGCCGCGCCGGAAGACCGGCTCGATCGGGTTCGGCTGCAGCCAGCCCTTCGGCGGGATCGGCTTGGTGTCGTAGTGGCAGTAGATGAGCACGGTGCGCGTGGCCCCGGGCACGCGGCGCTCGCCGAAGACTGCGGGGCCGCCGCCGGTCTCCATCACGCGGCCGTCCAGCCCGCGCTCGCGCATGCGCGCGGCGAGCCACTCGCCGGCGACCCGCACCTTCTCGGGCTCCTGGCTCACCGAGTTGAGGCGAAGGAAGTCGACGAAGCCTTCGACGATGGGGCGCCGCCGGGCGGCGAGCAGACGATCGAGCGCGCTGAAGTCCGTCATGGACGCGACGGTATCACGGGCGCGCGCGGGGATCGTCCAGCGCGCGGATCCGCCGGAGCTCCGGGAACAGCGCCATCCACGCGAGGGCGATCGCGATCGTGCCGAGGCCGCCGAGGAGCGCCGCCGGCACGACGCCGAGAAGGGCGGCGGTGAGCCCCGCGCGGAACTCGCCGAGCTGGTTCGACGTGCCGGTGAACAGCGAGAACGCGGCGCTCACGCGTCCGCGCATGTCGTCCGGCGTCTGGAGCTGGACCAGCGAGAAGCGGATGACCACGCTCACGACGTCGGCCACGCCGAGCAGCGCGAGCGCCGCCAGGGAGAGCGGCAGCCACGTCGACACGCCGAAGACGACGATGGCGGCGCCGAACACGATCACCGCGCCGAAGAGCGTGCGGCCGACGCGGCGCTCGAGCGGCCGGCGCGTGAGCGCGAGCGACATCGCGAGCGCGCCGACGGCGGGCGCGGCGCGCAGCAGCCCGAGGCCCCACGGGCCGGTGTGGAGGATGTCGCGCGCGTAGATCGGCAGCAGCGCGGTGACGCCGCCGAGCAGGACCGCGAAGAGATCGAGCGACAGCACGCCGAGGAGCAGGCGGTGGCCGCGGATGAACGCGAGCCCGGAGAAGAACGAGTCGGCCGTGGCCAGCGCACGCGCGGCGCGGACCGAGGGCAGCAGCGCGGCCAGCCCGCCCGCCGTGAGGTACAGCGCCGCCGCGGTGGCGTACGCGGCGCCGCTCGTCAGCCCGTACAGGAGGCCGCCGAGGGCGGGGCCCACGATCTGCGCGGTCTGCGTCGCCGAGGCCGCCCACGCGCTGCCGCGCGGGATCATCGCGCGGGGCACGAGGCTCGGCCACAGCGCGCTCATCGTCGGGTTCTCGAAGGCGCGCGCGGCGCCCACGACCGCGATCAGCGCGAGCATGCGCCCGACGCTCGGCGTCCCGACCGCGAGCAGGACCGCGGCGCCGCCCTGGACGAGCTGGCAGACGCTGACGATCGTGCGCCGGTCGTAGCGATCGGCCGCGTGGCCGACGAGCAGCGTGAGCAGCAGCATCGGCAGGAACTGCGCGAGGCCGACGAGGCCGAGGTGGAAGGCGCTGCCCGTGAGCGCGTAGACCTGCCAGCCGACCGCGACGCCCTGCATGTGGAAGGCGAGCGTGGAGAGCACGCGCGAGACCAGGAAGCGCGTGAACGGCGGGTGCCCGGTCCCGAGACGCACGGGCAGACCATGCCGGGTGTCGCGCGACGCGTCAAGCTCACCCATAACGGCCGTCTAACGCCGTGGGTGCGATGGTCGCGCCGATGGCGGCGTCACGGCTGCTCGACCGGGTGCACGTGCTGATCGTCGACGAGGACCCCGCGACGTGCGCGGTCCTCGCGGACATCGTCACCGCCCACGGCGGCGTCGCGAACGTCGCCGCGTCCGCGGATCGCGCGGTGGAGTTCGCGGCGGTGGTCCGGCCCTCGGTGGTGGTGAGCGACCTGCGGCTCGGCGGCGGCAAGAGCGGGGTGTGGCTGCTCGACCAGTTCCGCGGGGGCGGCGCGCTCGCGAGCGTGCCGGTGATCGCGATGAGCGCATTCGCCGGCGACGACGCGCTCGCAGGCTCGCTGCCGTTTAGCGCCTTCGTCCGGAAGCCGGTGGACCCGCGGGAGCTCTGCGCGCTGATCCTCGGGGTGGTGGACCGGCGCGCGCGCTAACCTGGCGCGCGCGCGCGGCTCATCAGACGAAGCGGCAGGCCTCGTCGAGCGACGGGCGCGGCAGCTTCGCGCCGACCTTGCCCGGATCGCCGTAGCCCACGTTGCAGAGGAAGTTCGACTTGATGCGGCCGTCCGGAAAGAACGCCGCGTCGACCTTCGCGTTGTCGAAGCCGGACATGCCGCCCGTATCGAAGCCGAGCGCGCGTGCCGCGATCATGAACCACGCGCCCTGCAGCGTGCCGTTGCGAAAGGCGACCGACTCCGCGAGCGCCGGGTTCTTCGCGAACACATCGGCCAGCTCCGGCTTGTGCGGGAACAGCTTGTTCGGCATCAGCTCGAAGAACCGCGTGTCGTACCCGATGATCGCCGTCACCGGCGCCTGCTTCGTCTTCTCCTGGTTGCTCGCGCTCACGCAGGGCAGCAGCCGCGCCTTCGCCTCGGGCGTGCGCACGAACACGAAGCGGGCGGGACAGCTGTTGGTGCTCGTGGGGCCCTGCACGGCGAGCGCGTAGATCGCGCGCAGGTCGTCGTCGCTCACCGGCTTGTCGAGCCAGCCGCCCTGGCTGCGCGCGTTGCGGAGCACGATGTCGATGCCGCGGTCGTCGAGTCGCTCGCCCATCAGCGTCGGGCCTCCTGGATCGCGTGCCACACGCGCTCGGCGCTGGCGGGCATGTCGAGCGCCGTCACGCCGAGCGGCGCGAGCGCGTCGATCACGGCATTGATCACGACGGGCAGCGCGCCGACCGTGCCCGCCTCGCCGGCGCCCTTGGCGCCGAGCGGGTTGAGCTTCGTCGGCACCGGGTTGCTCTCCACGTGCATGTCGGGGAAGTCGGCGGCGCGCGGCATCGCGTAGTCCATGAACGTCGCGGTGAGGAGCTGGCCCGACTCGCGGTCGTACACGACCTGCTCCATCAGCGCCTGGCCCACGCCCTGCGCCACGCCGCCGTGGATCTGGCCCTTCAGCGTGACGGGATTGATGACCGTGCCCACGTCGTCGACGATCAGGTACGAGACCAGCGCGACCTGCCCCGTGTCGGGATCGACCTCCACCTCGCAGACGTGGCAGCCGTTCGGCCACGTGTCGCTCTTCGGCACGAACGTGCCGGTCTCGTAGAGGCCCGGCTCGACACCGGGCGGCAGGTTCGCCGGCTGGAACGCGGCGCGGGCGACGGCTTTCAGCTCGACGGACTTGTCGGTGCCGACGACCGCGAACCTGCCGTCGGCGAACTTCACGTCGCCCTCGGCGGCTTCGAGCAGCTTCGCCGCGATCTTCGTGCCCTTCGCGATGACCTTGTCGGCGGCCGTCCACAACGCGGTGCCGCCGATGACGGTCGACCGGGAGCCCATGCTGCCCATACCGAAGCCGACGCGGTCGGTGTCGCCGTCGATGTAGCGGACGTCCGCCGGGTCGATGCCGAGCCGCTCGTGGAGGATCTGCCGGAAGATCGTCTCGTGGCCCTGGCCCTGGTTCTTCGTGCCCATGAACACCGTGACGGTGCCGCTGGGCGCGAAGCGGACCTCCGCGAACTCGGGCTGCGGGCCGGCCGCGCGCTCGATGGGATTCGTGAGCCCGAGCCCGCGCAGCTTGCCGCGCGCCTCCGCCTCCTTGCGGCGCGCGGCGAAGCCGGCGACGTCGGCTGCCTTCATCGCCATCGCCATGCCCTTTTCGAACTCGCCGCAGTCGTACGTCACACCGAGTGGGTTCTTGTACGGCATGGCGGAGGCGGGGATGAGGTTCTTGCGCCGCAGCTCCATCCGGTCCACGCCGAGCTCGCGCGCGGCGTCGTCGATGAGCCGCTCGATGACGTACGTCGCCTCCGGACGGCCGGCGCCGCGGTACGGCGCGGTGGAGTTCGTGTTCGTGAACACGCTCCGCACCTCGACGTGCGCGGCGGGGAAGTGGTAGACGCCGACGAGCGTGACCACGTTGCTGAACGTGGCGAGCAGGTTGCGATCGGACGAGACGTAGGCGCCCACGTTGGCGAGCGTGCGGACGCGGAGGCCGAGGAACTTGCCGTCGGCGTCCAGCGCGAGCTCGGCGTCGCTCACGTTGTCCCGCGCGTGCTCGTCCGCGGGGATCGCCTCGCGCCGCTCGCACGTCCAGCGCACCGGGCGCCCGACCTTGCGCGCGGCCCACAGGACCAGGCGGTGCTCGGGATACTGCCAGCCCTTGGTGCCGAAGCCGCCGCCCACGTCGCCCGCGATGACGCGGATCTGGTGCTCGGGGACCTTGAAGATGTTGGTGGCGAGCGCGGTGCGCACGCGGTGCGGGTACTGCACGTCCGCGTAGAGGGTGAAGCGCTCCTCGCGATGGTCCCACACGCCCATGGCGCCGCGCGGCTCCATGTACTGCGCGTGCACGCGCGTGATCACGTAGCGGCGCTTGATCACCCTGGCGGCTCTTGCGAAGGCGGCCTCGGCGGCGTCCTTGTTGCCGGACTCGAAGATGTTCGAGACGTTGTCCGGGCACTCGTCCCACACCGCCGCGCCGCCGACCGCCTCGGCGGTGAGGGTGACCGACGGCAGCGGCTCGTAGTCGACGACCACGAGCTCCGCCGCGTCTTCCGCCTGCGCCTGCGAGTCGGCGACGACCATGGCGACCGGGTCGCCCACGTAACGCGCGCGCCCCTGCGCGAGGCCGCGGTGGGGCGAGGAGAACATCGGCGCGCCGTCCGGGCGCTTGCGCTTGAGCGTCATCTGCATGGTGCCGAGGTCTTTGACGTCATCGCCGGTGAACACGCCGAGCACGCCCGGCGCCGACCGCGCGGCGCTCGCGTCGATCGTCACGATCTTCGCGTGCGCGTGGGTCGAGCGCACGATCACCACGTGCGCCTCGTTCGGCACGGTGACGTCGCTCTGGTAGCGGCCGCCGCCCTTGACGAGCCGCACGTCCTCGAACCGCTTGATGGACTGCCCGATGCCGTACTTGCTCATGGTTATGCCGCTCCTCCGAACCGCGCGACGGGTACGAGGCGTCGCTCGGTCAAGCGGCGACGGTGAGCCCGAATGCGCTCGATCTCCCGCAGTGTTTGCGCCGTGACGTAGCTCTCGCCACACCGAGTGCACGTGACCACGGGGACGTCCTCGATGAGAAAGGCAGCGCGGCCTCTGCCGAAGCTCTGCGTCACCTTGCGGACCTTGGCCCCACGCTTCCCGCAGTTGTCACAGATCATCGTTCACGCCTCTTCGTCGACCACGTACGTCGTCAGCATCACGGCCGTGTTCCGCGGACCGATCTTCGCGACAACGACGATCTCTCTGTCGTCGAGCGAGTGGCCCCGGACGAGATACTTCCACTCGCCGGTACGTCGATCGCGCTGGCGTCGCACAATGGTACCCGTAGCGACGCAGGCTTCGACGTCGAATGTCGTGAGCCCATCATCTTCCATGGCCTCCAGGCCATGTATCGTCACAGCGTACGCCCCAGCCTTCACGAGCAGGCGCATCTTCCGGAGAACGCGTTTGAACACGAGTCATCTCGCGAGCCTTAGCGACGGGGCGCAATGCGCGGTGGGTTCCAACCACCCCCCGTACCCGTAGACGGCGGATACGGCAATGGCAGCATCCCGGCAATCGCGCTTCGGTGCTCATCGACGATGTCGATACAGGCGCCGACCATCGCTCGCATAACTCGGGTCGCCTGTTCAAGAGTGTCGCGATTGATACGTCCCACGGCTGTCGCCGCGCCGTGAAGCACTTGGTTGCGCAGCGTGTAGATGTTCCGCAGCAGTTGCTCGATGTTGCGCCCGCCGCGCTGTACGTTCGCCGTATTCCGGCGCTCACCGCGGTCGCGAATGCCGTGGTTGTCCCAGATGATCCAGCAGTCGCGGTCCAGGAACGGGCTTTCCATGACCTTTCGCATATCGCCTTCGACGTCCGGCCGCTTTAGGAGCGCGGTGAGCCGGCCGCGACTTACGCGGTCCACCGAGGCGGTGAAGCGCTTGAAGTCCGTGACTTCACCGCGGCTTTCAGGGTCGCTGCCGCGACTGTGATACCGCGGCGTGCCGTAGAGGGCGTTGAATGCGATCCACAGAAAAATGAACTCGCCGTCGAGGTCCTTCGCGTCCTGCGCTCGTGCCGCCTTTCGTCGCCACGAGCGAGCGCGGTGGAGGCGAATCGTCACGGCCTCGGCGATCGCCTCGCCGTCCGCGGTCATGCTCCGCGCTGCTTCTCCATGTCCACGAGGACGCGGCGCAAGATCTTGCCCGAGGCGCTCTTCGGGATCGCGTCGATGAACTCGATGTGGCGGATGCGCTTGTGCGGCGCGACCCGCTCCGCGACCCACGCCGAGATGGCCTCCGCCTTCGTCGTCTTCGAGGCGTCGTCGGCCTTCAGCACGATGTAGGCCTTCGGCACCTCGCCCGCTTCCTCGTCCGCCTTGCGCACCACGGCGGCGTCCAGGATGTTCGGGTGGGTGAGCAGCAGCGCCTCGAGCTCCGCGGGCGCCACCTGCATGCCCTTGTACTTGATCAGCTCCTTGGTGCGGTCGACGATGAAGAACCAGCCGTCCTCGTCCACGTAGCCGACGTCGCCCGTGTGGTACCAGCCCTCGCGGTCGATCGAGTCGGCGGTGTCGCCGGGGCGGTTCAGATAGCCCTTCATGATCTGCGGGCCGCGCATCAGCAGCTCGCCTTCCTTGTTCGGGCCGTCGAGCTCGGCGCCGCTCGCGGGATCGACGAGCTTGACCTCGGTGTTCGGCACCACGCGCCCGCACGAGCCCGGCTTGAACACGGTGTTCTTCGTCGGGCTCAAGTGCGTCACCGGGCTCGCCTCCGTCATGCCGTAGCCCTGCACGACCGGGCACCCCAGCTTGACGCTGAGCTGCTTCACCAGCTCCTCGCCGAGCGGCGCCGCGCCGGAGAACACGAGCCGCACGCTGGACAGATCGAACTGGCTCAGCGCCGGGTGCTTGACCATGCCGAGGATGATCGGCGGCACCAGCGGCAGCACGGTGAGCTTGTACTGCTGCACGTAGGTGAGGAACTCCTGCATGTCGAAGCGCGGCATGCTGACGACGGTGCCGCCGCCCGCGAGCCCGAGCTTCATGATCACGACCATGCCGTAGATGTGGAAGTACGGCAGCACCGCGAGCACGACGTCCCGCTCGGTGAACGCCTCGAAGTTCTGCATGCCCGCGCTCTGGCAGAGGTTGGCCACGAGGTTGTGGTGCGTGAGCATCACGCCCTTGGGCAAGCCCGTCGTCCCGCTCGAGTAGGGGAGCACCACCACGTCGTTCTTCGGATCGATGGTCACCTTCGGCGGCGCCGGCGGCGCCTGCAGCAGCTCGCTGAACGGGCGCGCGCCCTCGGCGGCGCCGAACACGTAGATGTCCTCGATGCCGCCGGCCATCGCCGCCGCTTCCTTCGCCTTGTCGAGGAACGGCGGCACCGTGATCAGCAGCTTCGCCTTCGAGTCCTTGAGCTGGTTGGCCAGCTCGCCCGCGGTGTAGAGCGGGTTCACGGTGGTGACGATCCCGCCGATCGACGCCACGCCGTGGAACACCACCGCGTACTCCGGCAGGTTCGGGCTGTAGATCGCGAAGACGTCGCCCTTCCTGAAGCCGCGCTGCGCGAGCGCGGTGGCGACGCGCTTGATGCCGTCGGCGAGCTGGCCGTACGTGAGCGTGCGCCCGCTCGGCGCATCGATCAGCGCCGGCTTGTTCGCCAGCCGCTCCGCGTGGCGGAGGATGTAGTCGGTGACCGGGACTTCGGGAATCGCGACGTCGGGGCTCGTGCTCCTGATGATCATGCGGGCTCCCTGGACAGGTTCTGAGCGGCTGGAACGTACCACGGTCTGGTAGATTGAGACCATGGCGACGGGTACGAAGAAGGTCCCGACCTACTGCTACCAATGCGTCGCCGGCCCCGACCTTCTGAACGTCGTCGTCGAGGACGGCGTGGCCACGAAGGTCGAGCCGAATTTCGGCGTCACGGAGCACCCGGCGGGCGGCCGTCCCTGCGTGCGCGCCTACAGCCTGGTCCAGAAGCTCTACAACCCGAACCGCGTGAAGGCGCCGATGAAGCGCACGAACCCGCGCAAGGGGAAGGACCAGGACCCGGGCTGGGTCGAGATCACCTGGGACGAGGCGCTCGACCTGCTCGCCGGCAAGCTGCGCGGGATCCGCGAGGCCGGCTTCGTCGACGAGCACGGCTACCCGAAGCTGGCGGTCACGTTCGGCGCCGGCGGCACCGCGCCCGCGTACCTCGGCGGCTTCCCGGCCTTCATGTCCGCGTGGGGCGGGCCGCTCGACCAGGGCATCGGCAGCGGGCAGGGGATGAAGTGCGTCCACTCCGAGCATCTCTACGGCGAGTACTGGCACCGCGCGTTCACCGTGGCGCCCGACATGCCCAACAACACCTACGTGCTCTCGTTCGGCAACAACGGCGACGTGAGCGGCGGGGTGATCGGCATCTGGCGGCACGCGGAAGCGCGCGGACGCGGCGCGACGTGGATCCAGTTCGAGCCGCACATGTCGGTGACCGCCGCGACCGCCGCCGAGTGGGTGCCGATCCGGCCGAAGACCGACGCCGCCGTCCTCTACGCGATCATGCACGTCACCCTGCGCGAGCACGACTGGCGCACCGTCTGCGACGTGCCGTTCCTGAGCCGCATGACGAACGCGCCGTACCTGGTGGGCCCGAACGGCTACTACATGCGCGATCCCGTCTCGCGCACTCCGCTCGTGTGGGACGAGAAGGCGGGCGCCGCCGTCCCGTTCGACGTTGGACATGGGGGCGCCACAACTCAGGACCCCCAAACCCCCACGGAGGCCGACGGGTTCGCGCTCGACGGCGAGTACACCGTGAGCGGCATCGAGGTGGGGCCGGACGAGGAGATCATCACGCACGCGTCGGTGACGGCGCGGCCGTCGCTGCAGCTCCTGCGCGACTTCCTCGCGCCGTACACGCCCGAGTGGGCGCAGCAGATCTCCGACGTGTCGGCCGACACGATTCGGCGCGTCACGCGCGAGTTCCTCGCGCACGCGCGCGTCGGCGCCACGATCGACGTCGAGGGCACCACGCTCCCGCTGCGCCCCGTCGCGATCCTGCTCGGGAAGTCGATCAACAACGGCTGGGGCGGCTACGAGTGTTGCTGGGCGCGCACGGTCATGGCCGCGCTCGTCGGCGCGCTCGAGGTGCCGGGCGGCATCCTCGGCACGACGATCCGGCTGAACCGGCCGTCGTCGAACCGCATGGAGTCGGTGCGGCCGGGCCCGGACGGCTTCATGGCGCAGCCGCTCAACGCGACGTCCAAAGAGAAGTGGCAGGCGCGGCCGACGAGCCGCAGCGCGCACAAGACGCTGGTGCCGCTCGTCTCCGACGGCTCGTGGTCCGGCGCGCTGTCCCCCGCGCAGCTCCCGTGGCTCTTCATGGACGACGCGCCCGCGAAGTGGCCGGAGCCGACGCCGCCCGAAGTGTGGATCGTGGGCCGCAGCAATCCCGCGATCTCGAACTGGGACACCAACCTCATCATCGAGAAGCTCCGCAAGTTCCCGTTCGTGGCCGCGTTCGCGTACACGCAGGACGAGACCAACTGGTTCGCGGACCTGGTGCTGCCCGACTCGACCGACCTCGAGTCCTTCCAGCTCTTCCGCGTCGGCGCGACCAAGTACGTCGAGTCGTACTGGGATCACCAGGGCGTCGCGCTCCGCCAGCCCGTCGTCGAGACGCTGCCGTTCGACACGAAGGACCTCACCGACGTCGGCACCGAGCTCGCGCGCCGCCTCGGCCTCCTCGAGCGCTACAACGAGGCGCTCAACCGCGGCGTCGCGCTCGGCGTGCCGCTCCGGACGCCGCACTACGACAGGGGCCTCGACCCGGCGAAGGCCTACACCAGCGCCGAGATCTGGGACCGCGCCTGCCAGGCGGCGACGCTCTCGCTCTCGAACGGCGCGGAGGAGCACGACCTCGCGTGGTTCCGCGAGCACGGGACGTACACGGTGCCGTTCTCGCGCCTGAACTGGTACCTGCATCCGGAGATGACGAAGAAGGGCCTGCGCTACGAGCTGCCGTACCAGGAGCGGCTCAAGCGCATCGGCGGCGAGCTGAAGAACCGCCTGCACGAGCAGGACATCCGCTGGTGGGACACGCAGCTCGAGGAGTACCAGGCGCTGCCGCCGTGGAAGGACTTCCCGAAAATCTGGGAGGACGTCGCCGAGCGGTTCGGCAAGAAGCCCGAGGATTACGGCCTCTGGCTACTCACGAGCCGCAGCATGCAGTACTCGTGGGGCTCGCAGGCCTCGCTGCCGCTGATGGCCGACGTCGCGCGCCACGTGCGCGGCCACTTCGGCGTGATGATGAACAACACGTACGCGAAGAGCCTCGGGATCGCCGACGGCGACGACGTGTGGGTGGAGTCGCCGATCGGCAAGCAGCGCGGCGAGGCGATGCTGCGTGCGGGCTGCCGGCCCGACGTCGTGGTCGCCATCGGCCAGTTCGGGCACTGGGCCACGCCGGTCGCCTCCGACAAGGAGTCGGTGAACCTCAACATGCTGGAGCCGATCGATCTCTCGCTCATCGACGCGACGGGGAGCGGGAGCGATCTCATCCGCGTGAAGGTCTACAAGGCGTAGCCGATGCGCTGGGGCATGGTCGTCGACATGCGCAAGTGCGTCGGGTGCCAGACGTGCACCGTCGCCTGCCACGAAGAGAACGCGCTGCCGCCGAACGTCTTCTGGCGCCACGTGGTCGACGTCGAGGTCGGCGAGTATCCCGACGTGCGGCGCACGTTCATGCCGATGGGCTGCCAGCACTGCGCGGAGCCGCCGTGCGTGCCCGTGTGCCCGACCGGCGCGAGCCAGCAGCGCAAGGACGGCATCGTGTTCGTGCAGTACGACATGTGCATCGGCTGCGGCTACTGCGCGATCGCATGCCCGTACCGCGCGCGCCACATGGTGCAGGACCACACCTGGTACTTCGGCGAGGCGACGCCGTCGGAGAAGCAGGCGCGCGAGCCGGAGCGCCACGGCGTGATGACCAAGTGCACGTTCTGCAAGCACCGCGTGGACAAGGCGCCCGCGGGCGCCACGCCGGGCGTCGATCCCGAGTACACGCCGGTGTGCGTGTCGAGCTGCATCGCCAACGCGATGCACTTCGGCGACCTCGACGATCCGAACAGCAACGTGTCGAAGCTCCGCCAGGAGCACGAGCCCGGCGTCCTGCTGGAGGAGCTCGGGCTCAAGCCGTCGCTCTTCTACATCACCGAGTGAGCGCGATCTCCCCGCCGCCGCCTCGGGTCAACGTCGCGTTGATGCCGGCGCAGCTCCAGCACGAGTGGGACCTCTATCACGCGACGTGGTTCACGCTCATGGGCATCGGCGGCGGCGTGTTCCTCGTCGCGCGCCTGCTGCGGATCGAGCGCGGGCTCGGCGTGTGGCTCGGGCTGCCCGTCGTCGATCTGGTCAGCTTCGTGGCGATCGGCATCGGCGGCCTCGTGCTCGTGTGGAGCCTGGGGCGGCCGCTCAGGATGCTGCGCGCGGTGCTCAAGCCGGGCACGAGCTGGATCAGCCGCGGCGCCATCGCCGACTTCATCTTCCTCGTCACCGGCGGGTTGCTGATCCTGCCCAGCCTCGAGCTCGCCGGCGTGAAGCCGTTCGCCGCGCTGCCGTGGGACGCGTGGGCCTCGACGGGCGCGGGCAAGGCGATCGAGGTGGTCGGGCTGCTCGCGTCCGCGATCGTGATCGTTTACGCGGGCCTCGTGCTCGCGGACAAGGCGGCGATCACGTTCTGGCGCTCGTGGCTGATCCCCGCGCAGTTCGTGCTGTCGTCGCTCACGATGTCGATCGCGACCGTCATGGTGATGGCGACGCTGAACGGCACGCCGGTCGGCCTCCTCGAGTGCCTGCTCCTCGGCAAGGTCTCGCTGCTGCTGCTGCTGGCGATCGCGTGGCACCTCGCGACCGAGCGCGCGAAGCCCGGGAAGGCGGAGAGCCTCGCGCGGCTCTCGACGCGCTATCGCTGGCTCTACTTCGGCGGCGTGGTCGGCGCCGGCACGCTGCTGCCCGCGCTCCTCGGCTTCATCGCCGCGGCGGCGCCCTCGGAGCGCGCCGCGCTCGGCATCGCGGCGCTGCCGCTCACGGTGGCGGGAGGATTCTTCCTGCGACTGGTGACGCTGCGCGTGGGCTACTTCCCGCCGGTGAGCGGGATGCTGCGGCTCAGGAAGCGCTGACCCGCCGTCAGGCGAAGATCGACGAGACGGCGATCGAGACGTCGGGGAGGCCGGGAATCGCGACGCGATCGTCCCGGCTCGGCGTGTGCCGCTCCTCGTAGGAATCACCGCGCGGCGAGCGATAGATCTCCAGCGTCTCCGCGTTCGCATCGACGATCCAGTATTCCGGCACGCCGGCACGGGCGTAGACCCGAAGCTTGACGATGCGGTCGTAGCGCAAGGACGTGTCGGCGACCTCCACCATGACGAGGACGTCGTCGTCGCTCGGGCCGGTCTGGCGGTAGGAGCGGGGGCGAAGCACGGCGAGATCGGGCTCGGGCATCGAGCGGGGAGGGAGACGGACCGGGAGCTGGACCGAAACCCTCGCGTGGTCGCCCACAGCATGGACCAGCAGATGCGTCAGGTTGACCACGAACGCGACGTGCGGCGTGCCCATCGGGCTCATCTCGACGATCTCGCCGTCGATGAGCTCCACCCGCTCGTCGTGAGCGAGAATGCCGCTCTCGGCCATCCGCACGTACTCGTCGATCGTGAAGAGCCGCCGCGCGCGCTCGACGTCGATCGCCATCCGACACCTCCACCGTGAGTATACGATCCGATGCCGCCGCGGCTCATCTGTCGGCAGCGTAGGGCCGGCGTTCCGAGGATGGAATGCCGTGAATCTGATACAGCGCCGGGTTAGCGGATGCTGCGCCTCAGGAAGCGCTGAGCCGGCTCAGCGCGGCTCCGCGCACGGCAGCGTGAGGATGAAGCGCGCGCCGGTGCGCGGGCCGGCGTCGAACGTGAGCTCGCCGCCGTGCATCGTCGCGATGTGCTTCGCGAGGTAGAGGCCGAGCCCGAGGCCGCCCTCGCGATCGGCGCCCTTCACGAAGCGCTCGAAGATGTGCGGGCGAATCTCTTCGGGAATCCCGGGCCCCTGGTCGATGACCTCGACGAGCGCCCACTCGCCGTCTTCGCGCCGCTGCGTCGCGACGCGGACCTCGACCTGCGCGTCCTTCGGCGATTTCTGGATCGCGTTGCCGATCAGGTTCTCGAGGCACTGGCGCAGGCGCTCGGCGTCCGCCGCGACCATGACCGCGCCGGTGCTCTGGACGCCGAGGACGACCGGGTGCGACGGGCTCTCGAGCCGCCGCGCGATCTCCTCGATCAGCGCGACCACGTCCGTCGGCTCCCGCGCGCCGGTGAAGAGCCCCTGGTCGATCCTGGCGACGTCGAGGATGTCGGCGACCATCGCGCCGAGGCGGCGAAGGCCCCGCTGGATCACGTCGAGATCCGCGATGTCCTCCGCGCGAGCGTCGTCGTGGGCGCGGCGCCTGAGCAGGTGCAGGCGCAGGTCGATCGGCGCCACCAGGTTCCGGAGGTCGTGGGCGATCACCGTGACGAGCTCTTCGGCGGCGGCGCGGCGCCCGTGCTCGGCGGCGTTGCGGCTGATGTCCTGGACGAGCTCCGCGCGGTGCGCGACGATCGCCGTCCAGCGCGCCACGGTCTCCGCGAACCGGACGTCGTCCTCCGAAAAGAAATCCGGGGCGAGCGACGCCACCATGATGAGGCCGCGGCGGACGCCCGCCACCGTCAGCGGCACGCCGAGCGTCGAGCGGATCCGGAGGCCCTCTCTCACACCGCGCAGCTCGTCGGGATCGTCGTCGAGCCGCCCGGTCACGAACGTCTGGCCCGTTTGGAAGACGTGGACGACGCGGCCGCCGTTGCTGAGCGGGAGGACGTCGAGCCCGAGCCTCTTCTGGAGCGCCGAGAGCGGCTGATTGCTGCTGCCGACCGCGACCAGCGAGTCGCGCGTGGCGTCGTAGAGGAAGGCGTCGACCTTGTCGGCGCCGGTCGCGCCGGCGATGAAGTCGCAGGCGTGGACCAGCGTGCTCTCGAGCTCCGCGCCGGGCAGCTCGAGGAGGCGCTCCAGCGTCTCCAGCAACCGTTTCGACGCGGGGGCTGACTGTCCGTGCTCCATCTCGCAGCGTGTGTCTTAGCAAGACCGGGGCCCACGGGGGCCGCGGGCCGGCGGTGCTACCATTGCCTGAAGTTTTCAAGGAGAATGAGCATGCAGAGACTCGCCAAAGAGCTGAACGCGCTGTGCGACGCGCTGCCCTTCGAGAGCTCGTGGTTCGTGAAGGACTGGAAGAGCCAGGCGACGATCGACCGCGCGGGCGCCGTCCCCGTGCCGTCCGCGAGCACGCGCAAGATCTCGATCCTCATGGCGGCGCTGGCGGCGGTGCACGCGGGCAAGCTCGCGCTCGACCAGAAATGCGTGATCGACGCGAAGTACCAGGACAACGACTCCGGCACGTTCCAGCATCTGACCCCGGGGTTCTGGGTCACGTTCCGCGACGCGCTGGTCATGATGATCATCGTCAGCGACAACACGTGCACGGGCACCGTCGTGGACCTCGTCGGCCTCGAGACGGTCCAGCGGTATTGCGACGCGCTCGGCATGACGGGCACCACGCACCGCTTCGGCATTCCGCCGAAGCTCGGGCGCGACCACCGGCTCGACCAGGTGACGACGACCACGCCGAACGACCAGGGGATGCTGCTCGAGCTGATCTACCGCGGCACGACGGATCCCACGGTGGCCGCGACGCTGCAAGTCACGCCCGCGCTCTGCAAGCTCGGCCTCGACATCCTGACCTGGCAGAAGCTGAAGGCGCGGCTGCCCTCGCAGCTGCCGCTCGGGACGAAGATCGCGCACAAGACCGGCACGGGCAGCCGCGGGTTCATGGACGCCGGCATCATCTTCAAGGGCGACGCGCCGCTCTTCATCCTCACCGCGTACACCGAGCACGTGCCGGAAACGCTGCCCGACGGCACGCCGGGCTTCACCGCCGCCAACGCGCTCATCGGCCGCATGGCGCGCGTCTGCTGGGACACGCTCGGCACGTAAGCACGGGCGTGATCGACCGCGCGCGGGTCGAGGCGACGCACGCGGTCATCCGGCCGCACGTGCGCGTCACGCCGATCGTCGAGGTGCGCGGGGAGGACTTCGGCCTTCCCGCCGCCTCGCTGGTCTTCAAGCTCGAGCAACTCCAGCACTCCGGCTCGTTCAAGGCGCGCGGCGCGTTCGCGAACCTCCTCCTTCGCCAGATCCCCGAGGCGGGCGTGGTCGCCGCGTCCGGCGGCAATCACGGGGCCGCGGTCGCGTACGCGGCGATGCGACTCGGCGTGCGCGCGCGCATCTTCGTGCCCGCGATCTCGTCGCCGGCGAAGATCCAGCGCATCCGCGAGTACGGCGCGGAGCTCGTGGTGGGCGGCGAGCGCTATGCCGACGCGCTCGCGGCGAGCGAGCTCTCCGTGCGCGAGTCCGGCGCCGTCCCGGTGCACGCCTACGATCAGGAGGAGACGCTGCTCGGGCAGGGGACGCTCGCGCGGGAGCTCCTCGCGCAGGCGTCCGGGCTCGACACGCTGCTCGTGGCGGTCGGCGGCGGCGGGCTCATCGGCGGCATCGCCGCCTGGTGCGCGGGGGACGTGCGGGTCATCGGCGTCGAGCCCGACGGCGCGCCGACGCTGTTCAAGGCGTTGGCGGCGGGGAGCCCGGTGGACACGGAGGTCGGCGGCATCGCTGCCGACTCGCTCGGCGCCCGGCGCGCCGGCACGCTGATGTTCCCGATCGCGCAAGCGCACGTGGAGCGCGTGGTGCTCGTGAGCGACGCCGACATCCGGGCGGCGCAGCAGGCGCTCTGGCGCGTGCTGCGCATCGTGGCGGAGCCGGGCGCCTCGGCGCCGTTCGCGGCGCTGCTCGGCGGCGCCTATCGCCCCGCGCCCGGCGAGCGCGTCGGCGTGGTGGTCAGCGGCGGCAACACGGTGGGCGTGCGCTTCGAAGCCTAGGCCAGGAGCTCGGTCGTCCGGCGGTTGCGCGCGACGACGCGGCCCGCCTTGATCACGTAGAGCTTCTCGGCCTGCTCGGTGATCGCCTGCGCGGCATCGGCCGCGTCGAGCACGACGAGATCCGCGCGGCAGCCTTCCGCGAGCCCGTAGCCTTCGAGCCCGATCGCGCGCGCGGGATTGGTCGTGATCAGCTCCGGCAGCCACGCGAGCTGGTCGAGGTTGCCGAGGTGCATGGTCATCGCGGACACCAGCGCCTGCCGCAGCAGGTCCGGATGCCCGTACGGCGTGAACGGGTTGACGATGTTGTTCGTCGAGATCGCGACGTTGAGGCCGGCCTCGCGGAGCTCGCCGAGGCGGGCCACGCCGCGCCAGGTGCGCCGCGTGTCGAGGCGCGCCTTCACGTGGAGCTCGGTGGCGGGAAGGCTGATCACGTGGATGCGCGCCTCCTTCAGCTTCGCCACGACCTGCCGGCGATGCTCGGGCTCGAGCACGTCGAGCATGCAGAGGTGCCCGACGGTCACGCGTCCCTGCATCTTCCGGCGGATGGTCTGCTCGGCGATGTAGTCGCACGTGATCATCGCGGGGTCGTCGGCGGAGTCAGCGTGGAAGTCGAGCGGCACGCCGAGCTCCTGCGCGGTCTCGAAGAACCAGTCGATGTGCGCGCGCTGGTCCTTGTCCATGTACGGGCAGCCGCCGAGCCACTTCATCCCGAGCTTGAGGCCTTCGCGCAGCAGATCCTTCGTGACGCCGTCGCCGAAGATGCCTTCCTGCGCGAACGCGATGAGCTCGAGCTCGAGGATGCCGGCGAGATCTTTCTGCAGCCGCCGCATCGCCTCGACGCCCCGCATCTCGACGAACGCGTCGATCTCGACGTGCGAGCGCATGTGTGTGCACCCGTGCCGGACGGCGAGCTCGAGCGCCTTGCGCGCGCGCTGATAGATGTCGTCGACGGTGAACTGCTTCTTCAGCTCGGCGACGAGCACCTGGGGCGTGGGCCCTCCGGGCTTCAGCCCGGCGGTCCGATCGGCGATGAACGCTTTGTCGGGATGAATATGACTCTCGACGAACCCGGGCAGCACGAGCTTCCCGTCAATGTCGATGACGTCGACGCCCACCGCGGCGTCGACCCGCTCGCGAACGCCGGTGATGCGCCCGTTCTCGATCAAAACATCGCGTCGCTGCCCGTCGACGATCCCGCCCCGAAGCAAAAGTGCGCTCATGCCGCGGGAGTATATCCCCGAGACCGCGCGATTCGAGGCGATGCGCGCGGGCGAAGCGCGGAACTACCGATGCGGGCCGAGCAGACCGGTGGCGGCGAACGTGCTGGCCGATCCGGTCCTGACTGGGGCTGAGTGGACCGTTCGCAAGGTGGAGACGCCCGGTGGCTCGTGGCGTGGGCTTCGGGGCGGGGCGGGCGCGGGCCGGGTGGGGGCGGCTGACCCGTTACCCGCTGAGGGCGGACGCCTCAGCAAACGCGGGAGAGGAAATAGCCGAGCGGCCCGAACGCGCGCCGAGGGTCGGGGGTCAGAGCCTCCGCTCGGCTCGCGCCGGCCCCGCCCCGAAGCCCACGCCACGAGCTACCGGGCTGACCGCGCTTCGCGCTCCAACCCCGGCAGGATGGCTTCGATGAACGCGTTCCGCAGCAGGTTGGCGATCGCCTGGAGCGTCGAGGTGTTCGGCTGATCGATGCGTCCGCCGACGTCGACCTTGGTGGCGACTTCATCGCGCGGCGGGTTCTTCAGGATCTTCGACACGCCGGTGACGAGCCTCTCGTACATGCGCTTGACGAAGCCCTTGTCGCGATCCTGCTCGGGATCGAACGCCTTCACGTCCTTGAAGAGCGGCTTGACGTAGCCGGTCACGCGCCCGCCCTTGCCGTGCAGCTCCGAGTACAGCGAGAACTTGCCCTCGACGACGTCGAACTTCCCGTACTGCCGCAGCAGCGGGTTCATCGCCTTCATGTCCGTGTTCTCGAGCTTCAGCACGAGGTCGAAGTCGGGGCCGGCCGGGCTCGGGCGGTACGCCATGTCCACGACGGTCTGCCCGCTGCCCATGAAGCGCCCGGTCAGATGGATCTTGCCCACGCCCTCCGCGCGCTGGTTCGAGACGTTCTCGACGTCGAGGTTCACGCCGCTGAAGAACACGCGGAACGGCTTGTCGGCCGTCTTGTTCGTGACGCCGACCTCGCTGTCGCGCACGCGCAGCTCCTTGATCCGCAGGAGCAGGTCGGGCCGGTTCGCCGTCTGCGTGCTCGCGTCGGCCGTCTTCTTCGCCGCCGACTGGGCCACGCCCTCGTTCTTCGGCGTGTGGATGTAGTCGATCTTCACGCCCGAGATCTCGGCGCGGCGGAGGTCCGCGACCTGCACGGTCGGCGAGTACTCGAGCAGGCCTTCCGCGGACAGCGTGCCGCCTGCCATGGTGATGTCGTACTTGCTCGCGACCGGCTTGAAGTAGTCGAGCGGCACGCCGGTCAGCACGACGTCGCCCTTGATCCCGAGGTGCGGCTCCTTCATGAAGTCCGCGTTGCCGTCGATCGTCAGCGTGCCCTTCTCGAACACCACGGCCCGCGCGGTCACCCCCGACGGATACTCGCGGTCGGGCGAGAACACGTTGCGGATGTTGGTGACCTTCGCCTCGATGCCCGTGATGCGCAGCGGCTCGAACGGCCCGGGATCGACGTACGTCGCCTCCCCGTTGCTGATCGTCACCTCGTTGATCTCGAGCGGGTAGATCGCCTCGAACGCGTCCTGCCAGCCCTTGTCCTTGACCGGCGTCGGGTCCTTCATCTCCTCGCGCAGATGCTGCAGGTGCACGTAGAGCTTCGGGCGCTCCACCGCGAAGTTCGCCACGAGCGAGGCGCGGAGCAGCGCCTTCCACTCCACGCTCGCGTCGAGTTGCGCGATGTCGAGGACGGGCGGCTCGGGATACTCCTCCTGCGCGAACGTGAGGCCGTAGAGCGTGAGGCTCAGCCCGATCGGGTGGAAGCTCAGCCGCTCGATCCGGACCGTGTAGCCGGTCATCCGCTCGTTCATCTGGCGCTCGATCATCCGGCGGAGCGGCTCGTCGATCAGGAACGAGCCGATGACGATCAGCGCGAGCAGGACGCCGATGACGACCAGCGTGGTACGCGCGGTGCGGCCGGGCCGCCATCCGCGCCACGCGCGGGGACGGAATCGCAGCAGGGGCGCGGCGCGGCGTCGCCCCGGAGGTGCACCCGACGAAGGAAGCGGACGTGGTTGAGCCACGAAGACGTCGGGGTGCAAGGAGGCTGCCAGCGAGCACCGGCTGTCAGTTGACGAGAAGCGCGGGGGTGCCTACCTTGCCCGCATGATCAAACGCGGAGTCCTCGTCCTCGCCGTCCTGCTCGCCGCCGTCGCCGTCGCGTCACCCGTCATCGGCCAGGGCACCGCCGGGAAGCCCGGCGGCGTGCTCAAGCTCGTGCATCGCGAAGACCTGCCGCAGGGCTTCCACATCCACGAGAGCGCCACCAACTCCGTGACGTGGCCCGCGATGCCCTGCTACAGCAACCTCGTGCTCTTCGACCAGCTCAAGAAGGTCGAGCGCCCCGAGACGATCGTGGGCGAGCTGGCCGAGCGGTGGTCCTGGCAGGAAGGCAACCGCCATCTCGTGTTCTTCCTCCGCAAGGACGTGAAGTGGCACGACGGCCAGCCGTTCACCTCGAAGGACGTGAAGTTCACGTTCGACGTCGTGCGCGAGGCGGCGGATGCGCCGGCGAAGCTCCGCATCAACCCGCGCAAGGAGTGGTACGCCAACGTCGAGGCGATCGAGGCGCCGGACGCGCACACGGTGATCTTCCGCCTCAAGCGTCCGCAGCCGTCGCTGCTGACGATGCTCGCGTCCGGCTACTCGCCCGTGTACCCGGCGCACGTGCCGCTCGCCGAGCATCGCACGCGGTGCATCGGCACCGGTCCGTTCAAGTTCAAGGAGTGGAAGCGCGGCGAGATCGTCGAGCTCGTGAAGAACCCCGACTATTTCGTGAAGGGCCGGCCCTACCTCGACGGGGTGCGTTTCCCGATCGTGGTCGAGCGGGGCACGCGTGTCGCCGCGCTGCAGACCGCGCAGGTCGACGCGGCGTACCCCGGGGACACGACCGTCGCGATCATGGAGCAGCTCAAGGCCGCCAACCCGAAGATCGTCTTCGTCGAGACGTCGACCAACGTGTCCGAGAACCTGCTCATGAACAACAAGAAGCCGCCGTTCGACGACGTGCGGGTACGGCGCGCGCTGAGCCTCGCGATCGACCGGCGCGCGTACGTGTCGGCGGTGCATCGCGGCTCGGCGCTGATCGGCGCGGCAATGCTGCCGGCGCCGTGGGGCGCGTGGGGCTTGACCGAGAAGGAGGTCAGCGCGCTGCCGGGCTACGGCAAGGCGGCCGCGGACAAGGAGCGGGCGAGGAAGCTGCTCGCGGAGGCGGGCTTCGGCCCCGGCAAGCCGCTGAAGGTCGAGATGGTCACGCGCGCGATCGCCATTTACCTCGACTTCGCGGCGTTCGTCGTCAACGAGCTGAAGGCCGTCGGGGTCGACGTCACGCTGAAGCAGATCGAGACGGCGCAGTGGCATCCGCTCGTCACGCGCCGTGAGTATCAGATCGGCGCGAACCTCACGGGCCTCGGCGTGGACGATCCCGACGCGAACTTCTACGAGAACTACGCGTGCGGCTCGCCGCGCAACTACGGCGACTATTGCAACGAGCAGGTCATGAAGATGATCGAGCAGCAGTCGCAGGAGCCCGATCAGAAGAAGCGCTTCGCGATGGTGGTCGCCATCCAAAAGAAGCTCGAGGAGGACGCCGCCCGCCCGGTGATGGGCTGGCGCATCGACCGGTTCGCGATGCAGCCGTACGTCAAGAACCTGGTCCCGCACCCGGTCGTCTACAACTGCTGCCGCCTGACCGACGTCTGGCTGGATCGGTAAGTCCGCCGGTAGAAGCGCCGGCACTCGCGGAGGGCGGGGATTCACTCCCGGCCCGGAGCGCGGGGGGCTTGGGGGCCCGGTGTGGGCCCCCCGTCTGACACTTGCTGGCAGCGGGATTGCTGTCCATTCGGCGAATGCGACTCTGTACCGCGATCGCCGCCCGCCTCGCCGTGAGCCTCTTCGTCCTCCTGCTCGCGTCTGGCGGGTGGGCGGCGAGCGGCAAGGACGTCACCGCGACCGACGCGCTCAGGAAGCACTTCGAGGTCGTGCTGGCCACGCTCCAGTCCGAGAAGTTCCGCAGCCTCGACGTTGCGGAACGTCGTCAGGAGCTCCGGAAGATCAGCAGCCGGATGTTCCACTGGTCCGAGATGTCGCAGGCCGCGCTCGGCGACCACTGGAACGGGCGCAGCAACGGTGAGCGCCGCGCGCTGACGAACAGCTTCGTCCGACTGGTCGAGCGCACGTACGCCGGTCGCCTCGAGCTGCTCGACGTGACGGGCGTCGAGAGCGTGCCGATCCGCTTCCTGGGAGAGGCCCCGTCCGGTAAAGAGACGATCGTCCGCACCCGGCTCGATCATCGCCGAGACCTGCCCGTCGACTTCCGCATGGTGCAGCGCAAGGGGCAATGGGGCGTGGTCGACGTCATCGTGGACGGCGTGAGCGCCGTCGACAACTACCGCGCGCAGTTCTCGCGCGTGGTCTCACGCGGCGGCTACCTCAAGCTGGTGGAGAGCATCAGCGACAAGGGGAACGAGGCGCGCGAGCGGGACGCCCCCGGCGTGGCCTCGCCGTAGCCTGGCGAGGCACAGGCGTTCGGTTGTGCCGGCGCGCAGTATCAGGTGGCTAGCCGAATCGCCCGCACCGTAGCTTCCAGCCGCTGTCGGATGCGAGGACCTAGTCGCTCGAAGGGCAACAGGCCGTAGATCTCTCGAATCCACTCCTCGTCCGTTCGGAGCAAACCGTCGGACGCGACCCACTCGCCTAGTTGCCGCAGGTCCCGATCGCTGTAGTGATCAATCGACTCGCGCGCCGGCACACTCGGACGCGCTCCCCTGGGGCGTGGAACGGACGTCTGAGGTGGCGGTGCTTGCTCAGGAGAACCATCAAGATTCGAGCGCACCGTTCCGCGCCCTGTGTCTACTACGTCAGCGCGGCGCACTGCTTCTTCAAAGGCACCAAGGACACGCTCAATCTCCTGTTCGCGGCCATAGAACCAGTCCGTCGACCAGATTCGCAGCACGCGCCAGCCTAAACGCTGCAGATGGGTCTGCCTCAGGCGGTCACGGTCCCGCGCCGTTGCGCTTGAGTGATATGAGGCGCCGTCGCATTCGATGGCGAGGACCGGGCGGCCCGGCCGTGAAGGGTGCATAGCCACCAGATCGATTCGATACCGCGAAGCCCCGAACTGTGGGCGGGTCCGTACTCCGCGCGCCTCCAAGGCATCCCGAACATCGGATTCGAAGGCATTGAGGGGAACGTCTCCAGCGCGCTCTGCCTCCGGTAAACGCATGCCGCCGGTGGCCGCGTACTCCAGATACGCCTTGAGCAGCTGTACGCCACGACTTCCAGAACGATTGAGGTCGATCTCATCGTGTGAGAAGGCACTAATGACACACATGCGCCGCTTCGCCCGCGTGATTGCTACGTTGAGCCGCCGGTAGCCGGCATCCTGCGTGAGAGGTCCGAAGCGATGTGGAAGATCACCGCTTATCGACTTGCCGTAGCCGACGGAAAGTATGATGGCGTCGCGTTCATCGCCCTGTACCGTCTCGAGGTTTTTCACAAAGAATCGTTCTTCTCGATCGAGAGAGAAGAAGTCTGAGAGCTCCGGCCGGAGCTCTAACGCCTTGTCGAGTGCCGCCTGCACGCGATTGGCGTGCTTAATTCCCATCGTGATAACACCCAACGACTCGTCTGGCCGGGTCTCAGCGTGCCGCACGACTTGGCGCACGACTTCATCGACCTCGGGTGACGAGCTCTCCTCTTGGCCACCAAGCGAGCGATCGTGGGCGACGAGAATGTGCTCAAGCGCCTCGTGAGCACGCGCACTCGGGAAAGTAACGAGGCGGCCATCATAGATATGGCCGTTGCTGAAGCTAATGAGTCGCTCGTCCTCGCTACGGTAGTGCCATTCTAGGAGCCAGTTCGGGAGAAAGGCGCCCAGCGTGTCGAGCAGGCTCTCGAAGCCGCCGATTGCAGCAGTAACAGCTGCGCGCGCATCTTGCGTCTCTTCGCCGGCGCCACTGAACTCGTCCTCTTCCACGGCCGTCGCGAAGAAGGTAGTGGGTGGAAGCTGATGGCGGTCTCCGGCCACGACCACCTGCTCGCCGCGGTAGAGCGCCGGGATTGCTTCCTCTTGGAGGATCTGACTAGCTTCATCGAAGACAACAATGTCGAAGTGGCGCCGGCCCCCATCAAGCAACTGGCTAACGGAGAGTGGACTAGCGATCCAACAGGGTGCGATTCGAGTGAGAACATCCGGCGCGCGCGCCAAGAGCTCACGGAGCGCAATATGGCGTGAGCGCTTGGCGGTCTCTCGTCGGACGAGGTCTGTTTGGTCGAAGTGCTCGTTCATTGCGACAATCGCCCGCTCCGCGTGCAAGCGGCGAACGCGGGCGGCGTTGAGACGTATCCGCTCGCGGTCGAGGCGAACGAATGCTTCGACAATCTGTTCGTGTGTTCGGCCATTGAATGCAGCCAGACCGGGATCGGACACCAGCGCTTCGTCTAGAGCAGAATGGAGCCATACATAGTCGAATCTATTGATCCAGTTATCCACTGCAACATTACTGTCGCGAAGTTCGTCCAGAAAGCGCGTCAGGCCAGCACTCACGATCTGCGCGTGTATGCGCTGGACGGTAGGGAGTAGGTAGGGCGTCCGCTGATCGCGAGCAAGACGTTCTAGATGCTGGCCGAGCGAGCCAAGAGCCATGCTCTCCAGATCACTCGTTCCTGTCATTGAGGCGAGTGCCTTTGTCGCCGCAGAGAGTTCGTCGAACACTGAAGCAAGATCTTTCTCGGATGCCGCGTCTACGGGAACGGGCGTCACCGGGCAGAAGGTCTGCCAGCGACGCACGATGTCTGCGGCCTCCAATGCTTCGTGCCGAAGGAGCGCCGACGGCGCGGGCGCTATCCGCAAGCCCAGGAGGCGCTTGCGGGCTGCCCGGTACGTCGATTTGCTTATCAGTGCCCACGCGTTTCGTAGCTGTCCAGCAATAGCGGGGTCGAGCGCCCGAGCTAGTGCGCCGGGTTCGGCGGCAAAGATCTCCGCCGCGTAGCGTTCGCGGAGGTTGCGGACGTCGCGCAGGAGCGCGAGAAGCGTCGCTACGTCATAAAGAGTTGGAGGTGTCTGGATGCTTAGTTGTTGTGCGACGTCCCGGAGCGTGCGCTCAAGGGAGGGCCACAACTCATAGGCCGCGCGCGTAGCAAGATCGAGTGCCTCCTGCGCACTCTTGCCATCGGCGATGCGGGCCTTGTTCCATGGCGATGGGTCGACGCCCAGCAGCAAACGCGGATTGGCGGCCGCCTGAGTGATGCTCTGCTTCACTTCCTCCACGCGATCGACGGTGAGCGTGTTCAGGGTGTCGCCGCGGAGGCGCAGCGACGTCCGCGCGCCTGGGGGGAGGCGCAACAGTAGACCGATCATCTGATTGACCGAAAGTTCCGTCGGCAGGCGAGGTGTGTTGACGCGGTGTGCGTGCTCGTTGAGCTGGCGGCGCCGTGTATCGAAATCACGTAGCACGGTCTCGACACCAGTCACCGGGGTGGCGTGTCGTATCTGGTCGAGGGCTTCCGCAAGCCGGGCCATTACCTCTTTTCTCGACACTGACGCACCGTGTAGATCCAGAACTAGGTGGCCGAGTCCTACGTCTTCATGGCAGAGACGCTTAATGACTGCCTCAAGCGCAGCGCGTTTTTCGGCGACGAATAGCACCCGACGACCGTCCGCGACACTCTGGGCGATGAGGTTTGCAATCGTCTGGCTCTTGCCGGTGCCAGGTGGTCCCTGGATGACGCCGTTCTGTCCCTTGCCCACCAGCACGATTGCGCGGTGCTGCGTGGAATCGGCGTCGAGTACGACGTAATCGTCGGACGGCGGCTGCGCATCCAACTGCGTCGGCTCGAAATCGGTTACAGCGCGCGCGAGCTCCTGCCGAGAGGCAGCATGCCCTGCGATTGCGGCGACTACTGCGCTTGCCCCGATAGTGGTGAGATTGCGTTTAAGGTCCTCCACCATCGCCATCTTCGCGAACTGAAAATTGGCAAGGATCGCGCGCCGCTCTAGGACGAGACCCGGGACCACCGCTACGACGCGTTCTATACGGGATAACAGCAACTCGGGGTCGAGGCGCCAAGTCCCCGATTCGTCCTCGCCCGCGCATTCGTTAAGGAGTGATGGCGGATCAATCGCAACTCCGTGGGTATCTTGAAGAACATAGAGAAGAACGGGATTGATCTGTGGCTCACCCATGACGAGGAGCCGCAGTTCGTCGCCGCCTCGGCCACGGGCCTCAATGCGGGCAGGCAACAGGAGGACGGGCGCTGCGTACGGCCGCCCTCCATCGAGCGCGGGCCATGTCGCCATGCCGAGGGAGAGGTGCAGTGTGTCGAGGCCCTTCTCTTCGCGGTTCGCCACCGCCTTCCGCTGAAGCGCTATCAGTGCGCTCCGTACTCTCTGGAGCACTGAAGTGCCGGCTGGGAGTGCCCCAACGTCAGTAGGTTCGACAGGGCTGCGCGGCGATGCCAGTGCCTCGACTGTCAACGAGTCACCTTCGAGCAGCCGAGTGACAGCAGTTGTGTAAGCGGTTAGGTCTAAGGTGCCGACCTTCAGATCACGGAAAAAGAGAAGAGAGTTCGCGCGAGAGTAATCGATCAACCTCTGAACCCAAACGTCTAGTGCCGCACTTACGACAGGCCGCGCGTCGGCGTGGGTGCCGTTTCGTTGAGGATCAGGTCCCGGCATCAAATCACCCGGTCACAGCTTTGTTGAGTGTGTCGTCGAGTCACTCGCCGCGGAAGACCGGCGGGCGCTTCTCCAGCATCGCGCGGCGGCCCTCGCTCGCGTCCTTGCTGACCCGCACGCGCGCGACCAGCTCGTCGATGTCGTCGTGCCGCACCGACTCGCGCAGCGAGATCGCGCGCGCGATCGATGCCTTGAGCCCGCTGAGCGACATCGGGGCGTTCGCCGCGACCGTCCGCGCCAGCTCGTAGGTCGCCTTCTCGACGTCCGCCGCGGGCACCGCCTGCGTCACCATGCCGATCTCGTAGGCGCGGCGGCCGTCGATCGCCTTCGCGGTGAGCAGGAGCAGGCGCGTGTGCGCGGGGCCGAGGATCTCGACCAGCTTCTGGCCGAGCTTGAACGGCACGATGTGGCCGATGCGCGCGAGCGGCATCGCGAAGCGCGCGCTCTCCGCGACCACGCGGAGATCGCAGTGCAGGGCGAGCTCGCAGCCGCCGGCGATGGCGTCGCCGTGCACCATCGCGATCGAGGGCAGGGGCGAGCGCTCGACGCGCTGGAAGGCGTCCACCACGCTGTTCTCGGGGTCCGAGAGCCCGCCGTGCGCCTCGACCTCCTTGAGGTCCATGCCCGCGCAGAACACGGGGCCGGCGCCCCGGATCACCACCACGCGCACGTCGCGGCGCGCTTCGAGGTCGTCGAAGGAGCCGCGCAGCTTGCGGATGAGTGATTCACTGAGCGCGTTGCGCTTCTCGGGGCGGTTCAGGGTGAGCGTCGCGATACCGTCGGCGACGTCGATCAGGAGCTCGTCGGCCATGCGTTTCCTCCCGGGGTCGCGCCACCTTACGGGCAGCCCGCGCGCCCTGTCAACGCGGCGGCGACTCGCGCGCGGGCCGCGAGTTCAGTATGCTCGGGCCGCTATGACGACCACGTTCGCCGGCTACACGCTGCCCGACGAGCTGAAGGTCCTGCGCGAGCAGGTGCGCCGCTTCGTGCGCGACGAGATCATCCCGCTCGAGCAGACGCTCGACCCGGACGCGCCCGAGCTGCCGGAGGCGGACTTCAAGCGGCTCTCCGCGAAGACGAAGGCGGCGGGCCTGTGGGCGCTC
>Ga0194131_10000815_pt1 | contig 53967 bp, 47 predicted proteins | sample TA2KigO120mmetaG_FD_148631 | JGI IMG/M metagenome (GOLD analysis project Ga0194131, IMG submission 148631) | Freshwater microbial communities from Lake Tanganyika, Tanzania - TA2015053 Kigoma Offshore 120m | ecosystem: Environmental > Aquatic > Freshwater > Lake | place: Tanzania: Lake...
CTCGTCGACGAGCCGCGCGAGGACGCTCAGGCCGTCGCGGCCGCCGGCGAGCGCGAGCGGCGGCTCGTGCAGCGCCACCTCGGGCGCGAGGCCCGCGGCCTCGGCGTCCGTGAGATACGGCGGGTTCGCGATCAGCGCATCGAGCGAGGCGTCGCGGAGCGCCGCGACGAGATCGCCGACGGCGACGCGGACGCGCGAACCGAGCGCGCGCGCGTTGGCGCCCGCCACGCGCGCCGCCGCCGCGGACAGATCCAGCGCGACGACGTCGACGTCCGCGCGCGCGCCCGCGATCGCGCAGGCGATGCACCCCGAGCCCGTGCCGACGTCCGCCACCGTCAGCCGGCGCGCCGCGGGTGGCGGGAGGAGGGCGAGCGCCCACTCGACCAGCCCCTCGGTCTCCGGCCGCGGGACGAGGACGTCGGGGCTCAGACGCAGGCGGAGCCCGCGGAACTCTTCCCACCCGAGGATCTGCTGCAACGGCTCGCGTGCGGCCCGCCGGCGTACGGCCGCCGCGTAGTCGTCCGCCGTCGCCGTCGGCAACGCGGTGTCGGCCTGCAGGCGCAGCCGCGCACGCCCGACGCCAAGCAGGCCGGCCAGCAGCCACTCGGCGTCGACCCGCGGCGTCGGCACGCCGGCGGCGGCGAGCGTCGCCTCCGCCTCGTCGACGGCCGCGCGCACGGTGAGGCGCGCGAGCGCGACGCTCAACTCTCCACCCGTTCGAGGCGCTGCGCCTGCTCGGCGGCTTCGAGCGCGTCGATGATCTCGTCGAGGTCGCCTTCGAGGACCGTCGGCAGGCGGTGGAGCGTGAGCCCGATGCGGTGGTCGGTCACGCGCGTCTGCGGGAAGTTGTACGTCCGGATCCGTTCGCTGCGCTCGCCGGTGCCGACCTGGCTCTTGCGGTCCGCCGCGGTGGCCGCCTGCTGCTCGTCCTGCGCGCGCTCGAGCAGCCGCGCCTTCAGCACGCGCATCGCCTTCGCGCGGTTCTTGATCTGCGAGCGCTCGTCCTGGCACGTCACCACGAGGCCGGTGGGGAGGTGCGTCAGGCGCACCGCCGAGTCCGTCGTGTTCACGCCCTGGCCGCCCGGACCGGACGAGCGGTACACGTCGACGCGGACGTCCTTGTCCGCGACCTGGACGTCGACGTCCTCGGCTTCCGGCAGCACGGCCACCGTGACCGTGGAGGTGTGGATGCGCCCCGCGGACTCGGTGACCGGCACGCGCTGCACGCGATGCACGCCGCGCTCGAACTTCAGCCGGCTGAACGCCCCGCGCCCGTGAATGAAGAGAATCACTTCCTTGAGGCCGCCCTGCCCGGTGGGGCTGGCATCCATGACCTCGACCTTCCAGCGCTTGCCCTCGCCGTACTTCGTGTACATCCGCGAGAGATCGGCCGCGAACAGTGCGGCTTCGTCGCCGCCCGCGCCCGCGCGGATCTCCACGAACACGTTCTTGTCGGCGTTGGGGTCGCGGGGGAGGAGCAGGCGCTTCAGGTCTTCTTCGAGCGCGGTCTGGCGGGCGCCGAGCGCGTCGATCTCCGCCTGCGCGAGCTCGGCGAGCTCGCGATCGCCGCCGTCGCCGAGGATGTGACGGGCTTCGCCGATGCGCTTGAGGACGTCGCGATACTCGCGGAAGCGCTCGACGGTCTCCTGGAGGTCGGACTGCTCCTTGCGGAGGCGGGCGAGCTCACCGGACTTCGAGTAGATGGACGGGTCCGCGAGGGCCCGGTCGATCTCGTCCGAGCGTTCTTCGATCTGCCGCAGCTTGTCGAACAACATCGCGGGTCAGTGCCTCCCGGGCAGGCACGCCCGTCCGAGGCGAGCTGCCGCGCGCGGATCTAAGCTCGGACCGCTACCCCTGGGCCGGCGTGGCCGGCTCGCCGCCGGGCACGGCGGGGGCGCCGCGCTTGTACTTCTTCTGGAAGCGCTCCACACGGCCGGCGGTGTCCATGAACTTCTGCTTCCCCGTGTAGAACGGGTGGCACTTGGAGCACACTTCGACGCGGATGTCGGGCTTGGTGGACCGGGTCTGAATGACCTCGCCACACGCACAGGTGATCGTGGTGTCGACGTACTCCGGATGAATGCCAGCCTTCACGGCCCACCTCCTCGGACTGATAAACATACCAGAGAGCCCGGAAACGCCCAAGCCGCGGGGACTTGGGTTGATCGTATAGTGGTCGCCGTGCCGGCCAGCCTCCTGATGGTCCTCGCTCTGGTGGTCGCGTTCGGGGGTCCGGCCGGGGCCGGGGCCCAGCCGGACGAGCGACTGACCACCGCCACGCGCCTGCACGAGGAGGCCGCGGCGGCGCTGAGCGGCGGCCGACCCCGAGAGGGGCTGCCGAAGGCGCGCGAGGCTCTGGCCCTGCGAGAGGCCGTCCTCGGCCCCGACCACCGGGACGTCGCCCAGGCGTCCTACGTCCTCGGGAGCCTGCTCCGCGACCTCGGCGACTACCGCGGCGGACTCGACCAGCACCGGCGCGCGCTCGCCATCCGCGAGCGGGAGCTCGGGCCCAACCACCTCCTCACCGCGCAGTCGCTCCACGCGGTCGGCTACGTCATGCACGTGCTCGGCGACTCCTCCGTGGGCCGCCAGCTCGTGGAGCGCGGGCTGCAGGTCCGGGAGCGCGCGCTCGGGCCACGTCACCGGGTCGTCTCCGCGAGCCTGATCGACCTCGGCGTCATCCAGGCGTCGCAGGGCGATCTCGCCGCCGCGCGCCAGAGCTACGAGCGCGCGCTCGCGATTCGGGAGCGGACATACGGGCCGGCCGATCCGCAGACGGGCAACGTCCTCCACAGCTTCGGCGACTTCCTGCGCGAGGTCGGCGAGCGCGCGACCGCCCGCCACTACCTGCAACGCGCGCTGGCCATCCGGGAAGCGTCGGGCCACCAGCCGGGGACCGCGACCAGCGTGCACGCGCTCGGTGTGCTGGCGCTCCACGAAGGCGACTTCAAGACCGCCCGCACGCACCTCGATCGCGCGCTGGCGCTGCGGGAGCGCGCGTTCGGCCCGGACCACCCGGTGGTCGCGACCACGCTGAACGAGCTCGGCGTCGTCCTGATGCGGACCGCCCAGTACCGCCAGGCGCACGCGGTCATCGAGCGCGCGCTGCGGCTCCGGGAGCGCGCGCTCGGCCCCGACCATCCGGGCGTGGCCGGAAGCCTGCGCCTGCTCGGCGAGGTCCGCAGCAGAAGCGGCGATCACACGGCCGCGCGCCCGGCGCTCGAGCGCGCGCTCGCGATCTACGAGTCGCGCCTCGGCACCGACCATCCGTCGACCGCGAACACGCTGCACCTGCTCGGGAACGTGCTGAGCCAGCAGGGCGAGCTCGCCGGCGCGCGCGCCCGGTTCGAGCGCGCGCTCGCCATCCGGGAGCGGAAGTTCGGGCCGAGCCACCCGTACGTCGCGCTCACCCTCAACGCGCTCGCCCACGTGAGCCGGCGTGAGGGCGACCGCGGCCGCGCCCGCGCGTACGCCGAGCGCGCGCTCGCGATCCGTGAGAAGGCGTTCGGGCCGGAGCATCCCGCCGTCGCGTGGGATCTCAACGCGCTCGGTCAGATCCTGCGCGCGGGCGGCGACCACGCGGGTGCCCGGCCGTTCCACGAGCGCGCGCTCGCGGTCGCCACGAAGCACGGCACCGGCGAGATGCAGTGGCGCGCGGCGCACGGGCTGGGCGTCGTGAGCGAGCGGACCGGCCGGCTCGGCGACGCGGCGGCGTTCTACCGCCAGGCGCTCCAGATCATCGAGCAGCTCGCCGCGCAATTCGAGGACGGCGCCCGCGCCCAGTTCCTCCAGGGCGACCGCAAGACCGCGGTCTACGACGACCTCGCGCGCGTGCTCTTACGGCTGCACGAGACGGACCCCACGCGCGGCCACGACCGCGAAGCGTTCGCGGCCCTCGAAGCCAAGAAGGGACGCGTGGTCGCCGAGGCGCTCGGCGGCACGCGTCCCGGCGCCGCCGACCCGCAGGCGCAGCGCGAGGCCGAGCAGGTGCAGACGGGGCAGGCCGAGATGCTCGCGCTCGAGCGGGCGCTCCGCGAGGAGCAGGAGAAGGACGCCGCGGAGCAGAGCACCGAGACCGTCACGGCGCTCACCACGAGGCTCGCGGAGACGAAGGCGGACTATCTGCGACAGGTGCAGGCGTTCCTCGCGCGGTACCCGAAGTACAAGACGCTCTTCGTCGACCAGCAGACGGTGGACCCGAAGGTGCTCGCGAAGTTCGCCGACCGGCTCCCCAAGGGCACGCTGGTCGTGCAGTACTTCTCCGCACCCGACGCGCTGTACGTGTTCCTCGTCGCGGCGGGCGGACAGTTCCAGGTCAAGAGCCATCCCGTGAAGCAGGAAGCGCTCTACGCGCTCGTACGCCAGTACCGCGCGCATCTGAAGTCCGCGGAGACGGAGCGTCTGCCGTGGGCCGACGACGGGTCGGCGGCATACCGCCGCGAGGTGGCCCCGCTCAAGACGGTCGGCGCCGCGCTGGCGGGCCACCTGCTCGGCCCGATCGCGAAGGAGCTGGCGACCTACACGGACGTGGTGCTGATCCCGAACGACCTGCTGCTCTACCTGCCGATCCACGCGCTTCCCCGGCCCGCGGGGGGGCGCGAGCGGTTCCTCGCCGAGACGCACGTGGTCAGCTACCTCACGCAGCTCGAGCTGCTCGACCTGCTCGCGCCTTCCAAGCCCCGGCCGGACGCGCCGCTGCTCGCGCTCGCGAATCCGGACGGGACGCTGCCCGGAGCGACGCGGGAGGTGCGCGCGCTCCGCGGAGTGCGGCCCACGCTGACCGCGCTCGAAGGCGAGCGCGCGACCAAGGCGGAGTTCCTGCGGCTGGCGGCCACGTTCACGCACCTGCACCTCGCGACGCACGGCGTCCTCGATCCCGAGCGCCCCGAGCGCTCGTATCTGCTGGTCGCCGGCGCCGACGAGGAAAGCTCGCGGCTCAGCATCCAGGAGATCGCCGGGCTCTCGCTGCAGCGCGGGCTCGCGATCCTCTCGGCGTGCGACACCGCCGTCGGCGAGCAGCTGCCGGGCGCGGCGCTGATCACGATGGCCGCGGCGTTCAGCCAGGCGGGGGTGGAGTCGATCGTGGCGTCGCTGTGGAAGGTGAACGATGCCGCCACGCGCGACTTCATGGTGGCGTTCCACCGCGAGCTCGGCTCGGGTCAGGCGGTGGCGGTGCAGCGCGCGCAGCGCGCGGTGCTCGCGCGGCCCGAGACCGCGCATCCGTACTACTGGGCGGCGTTCATCCTGATCGGCGCACGCTGAGCGCGCGGGGCGCCGGGCGCCCCGCGCGGGGGACGGCTACTTCTTCTGCTGAGAGACCAGCGTGCCGCCGACCGACCAGCTCTCCTGCGGCATCGGCTCGAACACGACCCAGATGTACTCCTTGGGGACGCCGGTCGCCTTGTGGACGACGTCGGTGATCCCTTCGGCCATCTTGGTCTTCGCTTCCGGACTCTGGGGGAACGCGGTCACGCGTACGAACGGCATGGGCGGTCTCCTATCCCATCGAGTGCATGGACGCGAGGAACTCCTTGTTCGTCTTCGTCAGCTTCAGCTTGTCGAGGAGCAGCTCCATCGCCTCGACGGGGTTGAGCTGGGAGAGGGCCTTGCGGAGCAGCCACACCTTCTGGAGCTCGTCCTTCTCGAGGAGCAGCTCTTCCTTCCGCGTGCCCGACTGCTCGATGTTGATCGTCGGGAAGATGCGCTTGTCCATGAGGCGCCGGTCGAGGTGGACCTCCATGTTGCCGGTGCCCTTGAACTCCTCGAAGATCACGTCGTCCATCCGGCTGCCCGTGTCGACGAGCGCGGTGGCGATGATCGTGAGCGACCCGCCCTCCTCGATGTTCCGCGCGGCGGCGAAGAACCGCCGCGGGCGCTGGAGCGCGTTGGCGTCGAGACCGCCGGAGAGCACCTTGCCGGACGACGGGATGATCGCGTTGTGGGCCCGCGCGAACCGCGTGATCGAGTCGAGCAGGATCACGACGTCGCGCTTGTGCTCGACCAGGCGCTTGGCCTTCTCGATGACCATGTCGGCCACCTGGACGTGGCGCGCGGGCACCTCGTCGAACGTGGAGGCGACGACCTCGCCGCGCACCGAGCGCTGCATGTCGGTCACCTCTTCCGGCCGCTCGTCGATGAGCAGCACGATGAGGTAGACCTCGGGGTGGTTCTCGGCGATCGCGTGCGCGAGCGACTGGAGCAGCATCGTCTTACCGGTGCGGGGCGCGGCGACGATCATGCCGCGCTGCCCCTTGCCGATCGGCGAGAGGAGGTCCATCACCCGCGTGGTGAGGTTCTCCTGGTTGTGCTCGAGGCGCAGCCGCTCCATCGGGTAGAGCGGCGTGAGGTTGTCGAAGAAGATCTTCTCGCGCGACTGGTCGGGGGTCTCGAAGTTGATCGACTCGACCTTGAGCAGCGCGAAGTAGCGCTCGGTGTCCTTCGGGGGACGCACCTGACCGGAGATCGTGTCGCCCGTGCGCAGGTCGAAGCGGCGGATCTGCGAGGGCGAGACGTAGATGTCGTCGGGGCCCGGCAGATAGTTGTAGTCCGGCGCGCGCAGGAAGCCGAAGCCGTCCGGTAGCACCTCGAGGACGCCTTCGGCGTAGATGAGGCCGTCCTTCTCCGCCTGGGCCTGGAGGATCTTGAAGATCAGCTCCTGCTTGCGGAGGCCGCTCATGTTCTGGACGTTGAGGTCGCGCGCGAGCGCGTTGAGGTCGGGGATGCTCTTCTCCTTCAGCTCGGAGAGGTTCATCCCGTTGACGCCGCCAGGCGTGGCGGTCGAGGCTTCGGCGTTCGGGGGGGTCGGATTGGATTGGCTTCGGTCTCCGCGGCGGGCGCTCATTCAACGGCTCCGGGTGCGCGACGGTCGGGCGTCGCCTCTAGAAGGTTGGTGGTTGTGGAGTTCTCGCTTCGGGCTTTACTGCGGGGTTTGACGGGGGTGCCCGCCACGATCACTATGCCCACGGGGACCGAGATTGTCAACGTTTCTGTTCACATGCGGACCTCGATGACCGCGCGCTCCCGGATCTCCCGCAGCCAGGCGTCCAGCCGGGCTTCGTATTTCTCGCGGAACAGGATCTCGCGGATCTGAGCCCGCGCCCGGGTCAGGCCGTCGCCTTCGAGGCCGTCCTTCGTCTCCAGACGGAAGATGTGATAGCCGAGATCGGAGCGGTACGGCTCCGACACCTGCCCCGGCCCGAGCGCCAGGATGCGCTGCTCGATGTCGGCCGCGAGCTCGCCGCGGCGCAGGGTGCCGAGGTCGCCGCCGTCCTTCGCGGTCGCGTCCGCGGAGAACTTGCGCGCCATCTCCGCGAAGTCGGCGCCTTCCTTGAGCTGCGTCCGCACGAGCTCGGCCTTGATGCGGGCGGCTTCCCAGGCGGCGTCGGTCGTGCCGCCCTCCGGCACCACGAGGATGTGGCGCGCGTGATACGCGAGGCCGGTCTCGAGCTTCTCGCGGTTGTCCGCGAGGTAGCGGTCGATCTCGGGATCCGTGACCGAGACGCGGATCGAGACCTTGCGGCGCACGACCTTGCTGACCTTGAGGTTGTCGCGCAGGCGGCGGCGCACGGCGTCGTAGCTGATCCCCTGCGCTTTGAGGATCGCCTTGAAGTCTTCGAGGTCCTTGAGGTTGCTCTTCTTGAGCCGTTCGCCCAGCTCCTCGTCGACCTCCGCCTCGTCGACCTGGATCTTCTCCCGATCGGCCTCCTGGACCTGGAGACGGCCGTCGATGAAGCGGTTGAGGAAGTCGCGCTTGACCTGCTCGTCCGACCCCTCCGGGCGCGGCTGGCCCGCCGCGCGGGAGGCCATCATCGCTTCGTCGAGCTCGCCGAGCGTGATCGCGTCGTTGTTCACGACCGCCACCACGCGGTCGAGGAGCTCGTCGTCGTCGATCGGCGCCGCGGGGCGCTCCATGACGCGGGGCGAGGCAGCGGCGGCGCGGCGCGGCGGCGGTGCCCCGCGATCCTCGCCGAGATACGGCACCCACGCGGGCACCCACGCCGGATTCCATTGCGGGATCGTGCACCCGCCGAGCGCGAGGGCAAGGACCAGGGGGAGCAGCCGGCGGCCGGCGCTCACCGGGCCGAGGAGGAATGGGGGGTCGGGTGCTGGGCGGCCCCCATGTTCAAGCTGTCCAGGACCGCGAGGACCGAGTCGCGCACGCGCGGCCAGTCGCCGCGGGCGATCACTGCCTCGAGCACGAAGTCGCGCTTCATCTTGAGTCGTCCCTTGCCGGCGTGGATCGCGGCCAGCAGCTTTCCCGGGTCGATCGCGGTCGTGGGCGCGAACGTGAAGACCGCGCGTCCGTCGCCGATCTCGAGCTTCTCCACCGACAGCGGCCGGGCCGCGAGCCGGAGCCGGACCACATCCAGCAACTGCTCGGCTTCCTGCGGCAGCGCGCCGAACCGGTCCGCCAGCTCCGCGCGGATGTCCGCGAGCCCTTCGAGGTCCGCGGTGCCCGACAGCCGCTTGTACAGCGCCAGCCGCTGGTTCACTTCGGGGACGTAGTCCTCCGGCAGGAATCCCTCCACCGGCGCGCTGACCACGGGCTCGACGGCGGTGGAGCTCGGTTGGCCGCTCAATTCTCGCACAGCCTCTCCGAGGAGCTTCGAATATAGATCGTAGCCGACGGCCGCGATGTGGCCGTGCTGCTGCGCGCCCAGGAGGTTGCCGGCGCCGCGGATCTCCAGGTCGCGCAAGGCGAGCTTGAAGCCCGAGCCCAGCTCCGTCAGCTCCTGGAGCACGCGCAGGCGGCGCTGGGCCTGCTCGTCCACGCGGCCGTCGGCCGGCACCAGGAGATAGCAGAAGGCCTGCTGACGCTCCCGGCCGACGCGGCCGCGGAGCTGGTAGAGCTGGGCGAGGCCGAAGCGGTCGGCGCGGTTGACGATGATCGTGTTCGACGCGGGGATGTCGAGCCCGGACTCGACGATGGCCGTCGACACGAGCACGTCCGCCTGGCCGGTGACGAACTTCACCATGGTGGCCTCGAGCTCGCGCTCCTTCATCTGGCCGTGGGCCATGAGGACACGCGCCTGCGGCACCATCTCCTGGATCATGTGGCCGATCGACGGGAGCGACTGGATGCGGTTGTGCACGAAGAAGACCTGGCCCCCGCGCTCGAGCTCGCGCGTGAGCGCCTCGCGGATCACGCTCTTGCTGAACCGCCGCACGACGGTCTCGATCGGCAGCCGGTCGATGGGCGGCGTCTCGATCACCGACATGTCGCGCACGCCGGACAGCGACATGTAGAGGGTGCGCGGAATGGGCGTCGCCGTCAGCGCGAGCACGTCGACCGACGTGCGCAGCTGCTTCATGCGCTCCTTGTGCGCGACGCCGAAGCGGTGCTCCTCGTCCACCACGAGCAGGCCGAGGTTCTTGAACGCGACGTCCTTGGAGAGCAGGCGGTGGGTGCCGATCACCACGTCGACCGTCCCCTGCTTGAGGCCCTCGACCACGGCCTTCTGCTCCTTCGGCGAGCGGAAGCGCGAGAGCAGCTCCACGCGCGCGGGGAACGGTCCGAAGCGGTCCGTGAAGGTCGACCAGTGCTGGTGCGCCAGCACGGTGGTGGGGGCGAGCACCGCCACCTGCTGCCCGTCCGCGACGGCCTTGAAGGCGGCGCGGAGCGCGACCTCGGTCTTGCCGTACCCGACGTCGCCCGCCACGAGGCGGTCCATGGGCCGCTCGCTCTGCATGTCGCGCTTCACGTCCTTGATCGCGCGGAGCTGGTGCGGCGTCTCCTCGAAGCGGAACGCGGCCTCGAACTCGCGCTGCCACGGCGTGTCGGGCGAGAACGCGTGGCCCTCGGCCACCGAGCGCCGCGCGTAGAGCTTGAGGAGCTCCTCCGCCATCTCGCGCAGCGCGGCGCGCACGTTCTCCTTCACGCGCTGCCACGCCGCGCCGCCGAGACGGTCGAGGCGCGCGGCCGTCTCCTCGCCCCCGAGGTACTTCGAGATCAGCTCCAGGCGCTCGACCGGCAGGTAGAGCTGGTTGCCGTCGGCGTACTCGAGGAGCAGGAAATCGGCGTCGCGGCTGTCGATGCTCATCGTCTTCAGCCCGAGATAGCGGCCGATGCCATGGTCCTCGTGGACGATGAGGTCGTTGACCGCGAGGTCGGTGAAGGCGGTGAGCGGCGCTCCGCGCTGGTACTTCGGCCGCCGCAGCGAGCGGCGCCGGGCGCCGAACACTTCCTGCTCCGTGAGCACGACCAGGCCGAGCGCGGGAATGGTGAACCCGCTCGACAGCTCTCCGATGACGATCCCGAGTGATTCGGGACCGTCGAGGGTGGTCGTCATCGAGGCTTCGAGGTGGTGCTCGCGGAGGATGTCGTGAAGCTGGTCGCCCTGCCGCGTGTCGGCGGCGACCATGCGCACGCGGACGCCTTCCTGGCGCCAGCGCTCGAGCTCCGCGCCGAGCTGCGCGAGCTTCCCCGCGTAGCCGGTCACGGCGTGCGCGTCGAGCGTGAGCTCGTCGTCGCGCGCGCGGCCGGTGCCGGTGAGCAGCGCGAGCTCCACGCGCTGGCGCCCCTCGATCAGCGCCTCGAGCGTCGCATCGCCCTCCGCCACCGGCTCCTCGAGCAGCCGCGGCGCGTCGACGAAGACCGGGGCGAGGGCGCCGAGATAGCCGAGGAGCCGCGCGTCCTTCGGGGTGGACGGCTCGACGGGCAGCACGACCAGCTCTTCCAGCGTCGCGGTCGAGCGCTGCGAGGTGGGATCGAAGAGCCGGATCGACTCGATCTCGTCCCCGAAGAACTCGATGCGCGCCGGCGAGGGCTGCGCGGGCGAGAACACGTCGACGATGCCGCCGCGCACCGCCCACTGCCCGACACCGCCGACCGTGTCGACGCGCTCGTAGCCGGCGAGCGCGAGGCCTTCGACGAGCAGCTCGCGATCGAGGCGGTCGCCGCTCGTCAGCGTGAGGGTCTTGTCCTTGAACTCGGCGGGCGGCGGCAGCGGCAGCGCGAGCGCCGCGGGCGCCGCCACGACCACGAGGGGCTCGCCCGCCAGCAGGCGCCGCAGGATCACCGCGCGCTCGGCATCCGCCTCGCGCTGGGGACCGCCGCTCCAGAGGCGCGGCTCCTCCTCGGGGAACTCGGCGACGGCGGCGCCGAAGAAGCGGAGGTCCTGCGTCCAGCGATGCGCGTCGACCCGCCCCGCGACGACGACGATTGCCGGACGCTGGGACTGGGCGAGGAGCGAGGCGACCAGCAACGGGCGGGCGGAGGCGGCGACTCCGGCGACGCGCAGACGAGCGTCTCCCGCGGCGAACCGCGTCGCCAACCCGTCGAACGCGTCCCATCCTCTCAACATCGCGGGCGAAGTCAGGCTACCACGCCGCTCGCGCGAGGCGCGCCGCTAGCGCGGCGCCTGCGCGAGGTAAAAGGACAGCGTCTCGAGCTCGATCGAGAGGTCGACGTTCTTGAGCCGCGCGTCCTTCGGGACGCGCAGCCGCGTCGGCGCGAAGTTGAGGATGGTCTTGATGCCGGCGGCGAGCAGCGCGTCCGTGACGCCCTGCGCGGCTTCGGACGGCACGGCGAGGATCGCGATCTGGATCGCGCGCGCCCGCGCCTCGCGGGCGAGGTCCGCGGTGCCGAAGATCGGCACGCCGTCGACGTCGCCGCCGATCTTGGCCGGGTCGTCGTCGAACACGACCGCGATGCGGAAGCCCTGGCGGCTGAAGCCCTTGTAGTGGAAGAGCGCCGAGCCCAGATTGCCCAGCCCCACGAGCGCCACCGGCCACTCGCGGTCGAGGCCGAGGATGCGCTGGAGCTCCGCCTTGAGCTTGGTGACGTAGTAGCCGATGCCGCGCACGCCGAACTCGCCGAAGTAGGCGAGGTCCTTGCGCACCTGCGCGGAGTTCAGCCCGAACCGCTCGGCCAGCTCCTGCGACGAGATCGCCTCCACGCCGTCTTCCTCGAGCTGGAGCAGGCAGCGGGTGTAGACCGAGAGACGGCGAATCGTCATCTCCGGAATCTTCTGGAGGCGATAGGTCGACCGGGACATCCGTAGAAACCGGGGCCCCGGGCGCGGGCGCGCCCGGGGCCGGCGCTCCGTCGCTACCGGATCGGCTGGACGAAGAGCAGAATCATCGCGACCACGAGGACGTAGATCGCGAGCGACTCGATGAGCGCGAGACCGATGATCATCGCCGTCTGGATGCGGGCGGCCGCGCCGGGCTGGCGCGCCATCGCTTCGACCGCGGAGGCGATCGCCCGGGCCTGGCCGAGGCCGCAGAGACCCGCCGCAAACGCCATCGCGAAGCCGGCCACGATGACCGACCAGGTGCCCACGCCGCCGCCCGCCGCCGGCGCCGCCGCCTGCTGCGCCAGCGCCACCCCGGGAACCAGTACTGCCACCGCTGTCAGGATCAGTGAACGCACGCCGCCCTCCTCTTTCTACGTGTGGTGGTGCTCAGTGATGCGCCGCGTGTGACTCGGCGTGGTGCTCGTCGTGCTCGGCGCCTTCGAGCGCGCCCGCGATGTACAACATCGTCAGCATCACGAAGATGAACGCCTGCAGGAACGCCACGAGGATCTTCAGCGGGTACAGAAAGCCGATCGTGAACACCATGGTCACGAGACCGCCGATGCCCCCCACGACGGCGCCGAGCGCGCTGCCCGACAGCGCCCATCCGATCAGGCCGTCGAGCCCCATCAGGAAGAAGATGATCGCGAGCAGGATGTGCCCGCCCGTCATGTTCCCGAACAGACGCAGCGTCAGCGAGAGCGGCCGCGCCAGGTGGCTGATGATCTCGATCGGGATCATGAGCGGCGCGAGGGCCGGCTGCGGTCCCATGAAGTGCTTGAGGTAGTGGCCCAGGCCCTGTTTCTTGATCCCGATGTAGTGGTACGCGAAGAACACCACCAGCGCGCACGCGGCGTTCGTCATGAGGTTGCCCGTCGGCGCGATGAGCCCCGGAACGAGGCCGAGCAGATTGCTCACGAGGATGAACAGGCCGAGCGTGCCGATGAGCGGCAGGTACGGCCGGCCGGCCGGCCCGATGACGTCGTCGATCATCCCGATGATGTACTCGAGCACGACTTCCATGAAGTTCTGCGCGCCGCGCGGCACCAGCGCCACGCGCCGGCTCGCGGCGAACGACACGCCCACGAGGATCAGCATGACGAGGAAGGTGTAGAGCACGTGATCCTGCACGCCGGGAATGCGGAGGATCGGCGGATGATCGATGGCGCCCATCTACGCTCCCTCGCGCGCGACGCGGAGGCCGCGCGCGACCAGCGCGCACGGCAGGGCCGAGAGCCCGACCACGAGCGCGACCGGATGGAACCAGCCGGTGACGAAGAGGCCGGCGACCGCGACGGCCACGGCGGCGAGCCTGAGCCCGGCCGTCGCGCCCCAGAGAGCGACCGTCGGCGTCGTCGCGCCCGTGCCGGCCGCGTCGATCCGCGCCGCGAGCCACCAGAAGTCGCCGAGCGCGAGCGCGCCGCCCGCCAGCACGCCGAGCAGCGCCGGCAGGCCGCCGAGCCAGCCCGCCGCGAGCGCGGTCACCGCCGCGAGCAGCGCCGCATCGATCGTCACACGTGTCCGCATCTCAGTCATGCTCGTCGAGATCCCGCTCGGCCTTGCGCGCCGAGCGAATGAGAATCGTGAAGCCCGCGCCGACTCCGAACGCGAGGCCGATCAGGAGGAGCCACGGGCTCGTCCCCAGCCATCGATCGGCGTAATAGCCCCCAGCCAGACCGATGATGGTCGCGAGCACCATTGCCATCCCGAGCGAGGACAGCTCGCCGAGCGCTTTCCAGGTCGACCGCTCCCCGGTTGGCGCCATGTGAAATGGAACACTAGCACAGGGCTCCCGGCGGTACAACCGCAGCTAAGTACGCGCCGGTAAAGCGCTAACGCGGACGATCAACACCATAGACGAGCGCGGCCTGGCCGTAGAGCTCGACGCGTCCCTCGAGCGTTTCGCCCAGCCGCTCGGCCACGCGGATCGACGGCGTGTTCTGCTCGCGGATGAGGCTGATGACGTGCGGCCGCGCGAGCGTGTCGAAGGCGTACGCGAGCGCGCGGCGCGCGCCCTCCGTCGCGTAGCCCTTGCCCCAGTACGCGGCGCCGAGCATCCAGCCGAGCTCGAACCCCGGCCACCCCGCGGGGTTGATGTGCCCGATGCGGCCGATGAGCGCCCCGGTCGCGCGCTCCTCCACGGCCCACAGCCCGTAGCCGCGCAGCGCCCAGTGGCCGAGGATCCACGCCATCTGGCGCCACGCGTCCTCGCGGGTGAGCGGCCGGCCGTCGCCGAGGTGGCGCATCACGTTCGGGTCCGCGCAGATCGCGGCGTACGCGTCGAGATCGGCCTCGCGGAAGGCGCGCAGGCGCAGCCGCTCGGTCTCGAGCGTCGGGATCGTCATCCGACGCTGTCCTTCGCCCAGTCGCGGGCGCGCTCGACGGCGCGCCGCCAGCCGTCGTAAAGGTCCGCCCGCCGGGCGGGGCCCATGCCCGGGTCGAACGTCCGCTCGACCGCCCACCGCCCCGCCAGTGCGTCCAGCGACGGCCACACGCCGGCGCCGAGGCCCGCGAGATACGCCGCCCCGAGCGCGGTCGTCTCGATCACCGTCGGCCGCAGCACCGGCACGCCCAGGATGTCCGCCTGGAACTGGCAGAGGAAATCGTTGGCCGTGGCGCCGCCGTCGACGCGGAGCGCGTCGATCGGCACGCCGGCGTCCGCGGCCATCGCCTCGAGCACGTCGCGGCTCTGGTACGCGATCGCTTCCAGCGCCGCGCGCACGAGGTGCGCGCGCGTGGTGCCGCGCGTGAGCCCCACCATCGTCCCGCGCGCGTACATGTCCCAGTACGGGGCGCCGAGGCCGACGAACGCCGGCACGAAATACGCGCCGCCGGTGTCGGGCACGGAGGCCGCGAGCGCATCGCTCTCCGCGGCGCGCGTGATGAGGGCCAGCCCGTCGCGCAGCCACTGGATCGCGGCGCCCGCGATGAACACGCTGCCCTCGAGCGCGTAGGTCGTGGTGCCGCCGATGCGCCACGCGAGCGTGGTGAGGAGACCGGCCTTCGAGCGGACGGGCGCGGCGCCGGTGTTGAGCAGCGCGAAGCAGCCCGTGCCGTACGTGTTCTTCGCCGCCCCGCGCGCATAGCACGCCTGGCCGAAGAGCGCCGCATGCTGATCGCCCGCGATGCCCCCGATCGGCACGCCGGCGGGCAGCCAGTCCAGCGTCACGGTCTCCCCGACCACGCCCGAGGACGGCACCAGCGCCGGCAGCACGGCGCGGGGCACCCCGAGCGCCGCCAGCATGGTGTCGTCCCAGTCGACGGTGTCGAGGTTCAGGCACTGCGTCCGCGAGGCGTTCGTCACGTCGGTCGCGTGCACGCGGCCGCCGGTGAGCTTCCAGACGAGCCAGGCGTCCACGGTCCCGAACGCCAGCGCGCCGTCTTCCGCCCGCGCCCGCGCGTCCGGCACGTGGTCGAGGAGCCAGCGGATCTTCGTGCCCGAGAAGTAGGCGTCGAGCACGAGGCCGGTGCGCGCGCGCACGCTCGCCTCGAGGCCCCGCGCCCTGAGCTCTTCACACAGCGCGGCCGTGCGCCGGCACTGCCAGACGATCGCGCGATGGATCGGCCGGCCGGTCGCGCGGTCCCACACGATCGTGGTCTCCCGCTGGTTCGTGATGCCGATCGCGGCGACGTCAGCGCCCGCGATCCCCGCCGTCGCGAGCGCCTCGCGCGCCGCGGCCTGGACCGAGCGCCAGATCTCCTCGGGGTCGTGCTCGACCCAGCCCGGCTGCGGATAGTGCTGCGGCAGCTCGGCGTAGCCGCGCGATCGCACGCGCCCGTCGACGTCGACCACCAGCGCCGTCGACCCGGAGGTGCCCTGGTCGAGCGCGAGGACGTACGTCATCTGGAATCGGGGGCGTGCGAGACGCACCCCCCAAGCCCCCCATGGCTCATCACGGTGCGCCCGGCCTCGCGAGCCGCAGTGCCGAATCGGGGCGGTCGGAGATCACGATGTCGACGCCGAGCGCCAGCACGCGCCGGATGTCCGCGTCCTCGTTGACCGTCCACGTGGCCACACGGAGGCCCGCGGCGCGCGCGGCGGCGACCACGTCGGCGTCGAGCACGCGGTGGTCGATGCCGAGGTCCGTCGCGCCCGCGGCCGTCGCCCAGCTCACCGCTTCGCGCGCGGGGACGCGCTCCCGCTCGACGCGCACCCGGCTGACCAGCAGCGTGGTCGCCACGCGCGGCTCGAGCTCGCGGACCCGGCGGATCGTCGGCGCCTCGAAGGCCATCACGACCACGCGGTCCCTGAGCCCGCGCTGGCGCACGAGCGCGAGCGTCTTCTCCTCGATGCCCGCGTAGCGCTCGCGGCCGGGCCCCACCTTGATCTCGAGCAGCAGGGTCGCCGTCGACGGCGCGAGGACATCGAGGAGCTGCGCGAGCGTCGGGAGGCCCTCGCCGGTCACCGCGCCGTCGGCGCCCTTGAGGCGCACCCCGGCGAGCTGCGCGACGGTGTGATCGCGGAGCGCGCCCTGCCCGGTCGTCGTCCGGTCGAGCGTCGGGTCGTGCAGCACGACCACCTCGCCGTCCTTCGTGAGGTGCACGTCGGTCTCGAGGAAGTCGACGCCGAGCGCCAGCGCGTTGCGGTACGCGAGCAGGCTGTTCTCCGCCCACAGCAGCGCGCCCCCGCGGTGCGCGGCCACGAGCGCGGGCTTCGGGGCGGCGGACGAGCTCGCCCCGACGGCCGTCGCGAGCAGGAGCCCGGCCGCGAGGAGCACGCGCCGCGTGCGCGCGCTCACGCCGCGTCCGCCGGGATCAGGTCCGGACGATCCGTGATGATGACGTCGACGCCGGCGGCCACGAGACGGTCACGGGTCTCCACGTCGTTCACCGTGAAGACGCCGACCGCGAGGCCCGCCGCGTGGGCCGCCTCCACCAGGGCGCGGTCGACGAGCGAGTGATGCAGGCCGACGAACGTCACGCCGGCGTCGCGCGCCCACCCGACGATCTCCATCGAGGCGACACCCTCGGCGCGGACGTGGCGATCGACGAGGAGTGTCGTCGGCAGCGCGGGCGCGAGGCGCCGGACTTCGGCGACCACCGCCGGGTTGAAGGCCATGACGACGCAGCGCTCCGCGAAGCCCGCGGCGACGATCGCGTCGATCACCGTCCGCTCCAGGCCCTCGTACCGCGCGCCGGCCACGCGCTCGACGCGCTCGCCACGGCGCGCGAACGTCACCGCGGGCCCCGGCGTCTTGATCTCGATGAGGAGCCCGACGCCGGCCGGCTTCGCGAGCTCGAGCACTTCCTCCAGCGTCGGCACCCAGTCGTCGGTGACGGCGCCCCGCGCGTCGCGCAGCCGCGCCGCGCGCAGGTCCGCGCGCGTACAGCGCGCGAGCGGGCCCGTGCCGGTCGAGGTGCGGTCGAGCGTGGGGTCGTGCATCACCGCCACCGCGCCGTCGGCGGTGAGGTGCACGTCGAGCTCGAGGAGCTGGGCGCCGCCCGCGATGGCGCCGCGAAAGGCGGTGAGGCTGTTCTCGGGCCAGCGGGCCGCGCCTCCGCGGTGCGCGACGTAGCGCGGCACGTTACTTCTCGCTCTCCACCAGCCCCTTCACGAACCAGCGCTGCATGAAGACGATGATCGCGACCGGAGGCAGCAGGGCCATCATCGCGCCGGCCATGATCAGGTTCCACGTGGGCTGCTCGGTGCCGCTGCGCGGGATCAGGCGCTCGAGCCCGATCACCACCGTGCGCATCGACTCCGTGTTGGTGATGAGCAGGTACCAGAAGTACTCGTTCCAGCCGTAGATGAAGAGCACCACGAAGAGCGCCGCGATGTTCGCCCACGAGAGCGGGATCAGGAACGACCACAGGAACCGCAGCGCGCCCGCGCCGTCGATCTGCGCCGCCTCGGCGAGCTCGTCGGGGATCGTCATGTAGAACTGGCGGAAGAGGAACGTCGCGGTGGCCGAGGCCATGAGGGGGATCGTCAGCCCGGCGTAGGTGTTGAGCCACCCGAGGTTGCCGACGACTTCGTAGGTCGGGAGGATCCGCACCGGCACCGGCAGCATCAGGGTGATGAAGATCATCCAGAAGACGATCTGCCGGGCGGGGAAGCGGAAGTAGACGATCGCGAACGCCGAGAGCATCGAGATCGAGATCTTGCCCACGGCGATCGCGACGGCGACGATCGCGGAGTTCACCAGCAGCGTCCCCATGTGCGAGCGGTGCCACGCCTCGACGTAGTTCTCGACCATGTGGACGGACGGGAGCAGGCGCGGCGGCTTCTGCACGACTTCCTGGAGGCTCTGGGTGGAGACCACGAACGCGAAGTAGATCGGGAACGCGATCACCGCCACGGACAGGATGAGCAGGGCGTGCACGACCAGCGTGCCCCACGGGAACGGCCGCGTCCGGCGCTCCCGCGCGGCGTGCGCGGCCCGGGCCTCGACCCGCGCGGCCGCGACGCTAATACGTCACCTTCTTCTCCACGAAGCGGAACTGGACCATCGTGAGGCCGATGACGATGGCCATGAGGATGACCGACTGCGCCGCGGAGGAGCCGAGGTTCAGCCCGATGAAGCCGTCCTTCCACAGCTTGAACACCATGATCTCGGTGGCGTTGCCGGGGCCGCCCTGCGTGACCGCGTGGATCACGCCGAACGACGCGAAGAACGCGAACACCATGTTCACCACCACGAGGTAGAACGTGATCGGCGAGATCAGCGGCACGATGATCGCGGTGAACTTCCGGATCGGGCTCGCCCCGTCGATGCTCGCCGCTTCCATCACCGAGGCGGGGATGCCCTGGAGGCCCGCGAGGAAGAACGCGATGTTGTAGCCGATGTGGGTCCACGCGGTGGCCACGATGACCAGCGTCATCGCGACCCAGCCCTTCAGCAGCCAGTTGAAGTCGTACGCCGTCACGAAGGCGAGGTAGTACGGCAGGATCCCGTACGCCGGATGGAAGATGAAGAGGAAGATGATGCCGGCCACCGCCGGCGCGATCCCGTAGGGCCACAGGAGCGCGGTGCGATAGAACCACAGGCCGCGGATCTTCTGGTTGGCGAGGGTCGCGACGAGCAGCGCGCCGCCCACGCTGAGCGCGGTGACGCCCCCCGCGAAGATGAACGAGTTGACGACGCTGTCGTAATAGTCCGGGTTCGTGAGGAGCTGCCTGAAGTTGTCGAGGCCGACGAAGACGTCGTTCCCGCCGAAGGGCGCGGACTTGAAGAAGCTCAGGTAGAGCGACTTCCCCGCCGGCCAGAAGAAGAACACGAGCGTCACCAGGACCTGTGGCAGCACCAGCAGGTACGGCAGCCAGCGATTCGCGAAGACCGTCCGCTTCACGCCCCGCTCCGTCTCCTGCGCCCTACGGCTTGTTGGCCGCCGCGAAGTCCTTCAGGAGCGTATTGCTCTTGGCCGCCGCGTCGTCGAGGCCCTGCTTCGCCGTCTTCTTGCCGGCGAAGATGTTCTCGAGCTCCGCCTCGATCACGTCGCGGATCTGCACGAAGTTCCCGAGCCGGAGGCCCTGGCTGTTCGGCGTCGCGACCCGCTCGGCCTTCAGGGACGCGGCCTTCTTGCCCTTCATCGCCGCGGGCGGCGTGGGCGGCAGCCCCGTGAGCTGCGCGAACGCCGTGTACTGCTTGGGCTGGCGCACGAAGTGGTAGCCCTGCTCGAGGTTCTTCACGGCGGTGTTGGAGACCGCGAGGTAGCCGGTGTTCACGTGCCAGTTCATCTGCACCTCGGGCTTGCCGAGGAACTGGAGGAAGCGCGCCACGCCCGCGTACTCCTTCTGCGGCTTGCCCTTGAGGACCCAGAGCGTGGCGCCGCCGATGATGGAGGTCGCCTTCCTGTACGGGGCCCCCCAGTGGGGAAGCTCCGCCGTGCCCCAGTCGAACTTCACCGAGCGCGTGAAGCCGCCGATCAGCGCCGAGGAGTGCATGTACATCCCGCAGTCCCCGTTCACGAACTTCGGATCCGCGACGCCCTGACGGCCGCCGTACGAGAAGATGTTCTCCTTCTGCCAGGCGGCGAGCTGCGCGACGTGCTTCTGGCCGAACTCGCGGTTGATGAGGAGCTCCACGCCGTCGACGCCGCCGAATCCGTTGTTCTTCGTCGCGAACGGCTGGTCGTGCGTGGCGTGCATGTTCTCGAGCTGGATCCACGAGGGCCACGCCGTGGAGAAGCCGCACTTCGAGGCGCCGGAGGCCAGCAGCTTTCTCGCGTACGCCTCGACCTCCTGCCAGGTCTTCGGCGGCTTCTCGGGATCGAGGCCGGCTTTCTTAAAGGCGTCCTTGTTGTAATAGAAGATCGGCGTCGAGGAGTTGTAGGCATCGAGTACAGCTTGCCGTCCTTGGTGTAGTACCCCACCACGGGCTTGATGAAGTCGTTCCAGTCGACCTTGATCTCGTGCTGCTGCATCAGCTCGTGCACGGGATAGACCGCGCCGGAGAGGAGCATGGTCTGCGTCCCCACCTCGAAGACCTGCACCAGGTGCGGCGGGTTCTTCTGGCGATAGGCGGCGATGGCGGCGGTGAGCGTCTCGGCGTAGCTGCCCTTGCGGAGCGGCTTCACCTCGTACTCGCCCTGGCTCGCGTTGAACTCTTTCGCCTGGGCTTCGAGCGCCTCTGCGAGCTGCCCGGTGAGCGCGTGCCAGAAGTGGATCTCCGTCTTCTGCGCGTGCGCCGGCGCGGCGGCGAGGACGAGCGCGAGGGCGACGGCGAGAGCGGCAGCGCTTCGAATGAGGCGCGTCATGGGTCTCCTCCTGCTGAGCGGACGGGAGTCGTCCGCGGCGCAATATAGCACAGCGATTCGTGACGTTACGGTGACGTGCGGACGCGCGCGAGGAGCACGGCCGCGTGCTGCGCGAGGTCCTGCGCGAACGGGAGGTCGTCGTCGCGGAAGGGGCCGTCGGCGGCGGCGAGGAACGACGTCGCGCCGACGGTGCGGCCGCCGGCGACGAGGGGCACGACGATCGTCCGCGCGCTCGATTGCGTGTGCCCGGTCTCCATCGCACGGCTCACCGCGTCCACGACCGTCTCCTCGAACGCGTCGACGTCGCCCGCGGCCCCGCGCGCGCCCGCGGCGGCGCTCTCGTGGACGGCCACCGCGACGGCGAAGCGCGGGACCGCGAGGCGCGCGAGACGCCCGAGCGCGGCCTCGTGATCGCGGCTCCGCGCCACCAGCGCGGCGGCGTCCGCGAGCGCGGTGTAGCGCCACTCCACCGGTTCCGAGCGCGCGCGGCCGACCTTCTCACGGCGGAGGAGCTCGGCGTGACGCGCCTCCGCGCGCTCCCGCGCGCCGTTGAGGTGGCTGATGAGACCCGCGATGGCGACGAAGAGGCTCACGCGGATCTGGTCGTCCACCGCGAGGGCCAGTCCCCGGATCGGCGGCGTGAACGAGTACGCGATCGTGCCGGCCGCGAGCGCCGTGCTCACGAGCCCCGGTCCGAGCCCGCCCCACCACGCGCTCACCATGACGGCACCGAAGAAGAGCGTCGAGTTGCGGCGCTCGACCTCGGCGGGGAGCGCGTCGGTCAGCACGGTCGCACCCGCGACGAGCACGATCGACACCGCGTAGCGCGCGGGCGTGGAATGGAGGAGGGTCCGGAGCGTCACGCGCGGAACTTCTGCGAGCGCGCCACGTGCGCGGCGTAGGCTTCGAGCTCGGCGTCGAGCCGCCGCGCGCTCCAGCCCTGCGCCTGCGCCATGCGCACGCCGATCGCTTCCGCGCAGTCGCGTCCCTGGCACGCGCTCGTGCCGATCCCGGTCCGGCGCAGCAGCACGTCCTGGAGCGACACCGCGAGCTCGTCGTGGACCGCGTGATGGAGCTGCGCGACGATCTCCGGATTCGCCGGGCACAGGCGCTCCGCCCCGCCCGGCACCTTGCCCGCGAGCTCCACGATCCGGCGATAGCCGCGGCCGTACGTCGCGACCAGCCGCTCGAGGGTCTCGAGGGCGAGACCCGACGCCTCGACGTCGGCGGAGACGTCGAGCCACGTCCGCGCCTCCGTGCGCCCGATCTCCTCGTCCATGCCGTCGAGCGTGAGGCCGCGGGTGCGGCCCGCCCCCTTGCGTCCGAGCGTGCGCATGACGGCGTCGCCCACCTCTTCGGCGAGGCTGCGGAAGCACGTGAGCTTGGTGCCGGTGATCGAGAGGAAGCGCCCGCCCGCCTCGGCGATCACCTTGTGCGCGCGCGAGACGTCGGAGGCGCGACGCCCTTCCTCGAAGCTGAGGGGCCGCACGCCCGCGTAGGTGTACGCGACCGCGCCCGGCGTCACCCGCGGATCGGGCAGCGCCTGCCGCACCTCGCCGAGCAGATAGCTCACCTCGTCCGCGGTCGCGTGGAGCCGGTCGAGGTCGCCGTCGAAGTCCGTGTCGGTCGTGCCGACCAGCGAGAACTCGCGCCACGGGATGATGAAAATCATGCGGTCGTCGCCGGTGGCGTGGTAGATCGCGCGATCGGTCAGGCGCGGGAGCAGGCAGTGGATGCCTTTCGTCGTGCGCACGATCCGGCGCCCGCGCTCGGCGATGCCGGCGCGCTCGCGCAGGCCGTCGATCCACGGGCCCGTCGCGTTCACCACGACGCGCGCCCGCAGCGTGGCGACGCGATTCGAGAGCAGGTCGCGCACGCGCACGCCGGCCGGCGCGCCGCCCGCGTCGCGCAGCACGTCCTCGACCTCCGCATAGTTGTAGGCGCGCGCGCCGTGCCGCGCCGCCGACAGGATGTTCTCGAGACAGAGGCGCTCGGGGAAGACGAGCAGGTCGTCGACGTAATAGCCCGCGCCCTTGAGGTCGTGCGCGCGCAGCCGCGGCTCCAGGCTCAGCGTGTCGATGGCCGAGAGCACGCGGTAGCGCTCGCGATCGCGGCCCGGCGTCAGCCAGTCGTAGACCTTCATCCCGATGCGCACCGCGATGAGCCGGCGCGAGGAGTCGCGGAAGATCGGGACGAGGAACGGCAGCGGGCGCACGACGTGCGGGGCCAGCCGCTGCAGGCGCTCGCGCTCGCGCAGCGATTCGCGCACGAGGCCGAAGTCGAAGAGCTCGAGGTAGCGCAGCCCCCCGTGGATCAGCTTGGACGAGCGCGACGTGGTGCCGTACGCGAAGTCGTTCTTCTCGACGAGGGCCACGTCGACGCCGCGCAGCGCGAGATCGCGCGCGACACCCGCGCCCGCCATCCCCCCGCCGATGACGACCACGTCATGACTGGCGTCGTCGAGCGCACGCAAGGTCACGACAGCAGCTCCCGGACCGAGGGTAGCACGAGGTCCGGCGCGAGCTCCGCGATGCGCGGGTCGTCGGCCGCGGTCACGCCGGACAGCACGAGCACGGTCGCGAGCCCGAGGCGCTTGCCCATCACCATGTCGGTCTCGATCCGGTCGCCGACGATCACCGCCTCGCCCGCGGGGACGCCCAGGGTCGCGAGCGCGACCTCGAGGATGATCGGCGACGGCTTGCCGACGACGGCGTCGACCTTCCGGTCCGTGACCGCTTCGACCGCCGCGATCATCCCCGCGCAGTCCGGGATCTCGCCCCCCTCGACCGGACACGTCCGGTCCGGATTGGTGGCGATGAGCCGCGCGTTCGCGCGCCGCACGGCCTGCAGCGCGGTGTCGAGCTTCGCGTAGTCGAACGTGCGGTCGAAGGCGATCACGACCCAGCGCACGTGATGGTCGCGCCGCACCTCGAAGCCGTGCGCCGCGAGCTCGGCGATCAGCGGCGGCTCGCCGATCACGAAGACCGGCGCGCCCGGGTCCCGCCCCGCGAGATAGCGCGCGAGCACCACCGACGAGGTGACGACGTCATCGGGCGTGGCGGGGATCCCCAGCGTCGTGAGCTTGCGCGCGTAGTCGGCCCGGGTCTCCAGCGGCTTGTTGGAGAGGAACGCGACCCGCCGCCCGTCGGCCCGCAGCGCCGCGATCGCGTCGTCCGCGCCGGGAATGAGGCGGTCGCCGATGTAGATGGTCCCGTCGAGATCGAACAACCACCCGCGCTGGGGGAGCCGGAGGGGCGACGTCGCCCCCGGGGTCAACGGACGAGGGGCGCGACCGCGCTCTGGGCCAGCTCCGCGAAGGGCGCGGGCATCACGCCGAGCAGCACGATGCCGATCGCGGCCACCGCGAGCGCCACGCCGCCCGCGAACGACGGCGACCACCGCGCGGCGGCGCCCTCCGGCTCGCGCATGTACATGAAGACGATCACACGCAGGTAGTAGTACGCCGCGACGGCGGAGTTGAGCACGGCGACGATCGCGAGCCAGAGATGGCCGCCCTGCACCGCCGCGCCGAAGAGGTAGAACTTGCCGACGAAGCCGGCCAGGGGCGGGATCCCGATCAGCGAGAGCAGGAACAGCGTGAGCGCGCCCGCCAGCACGGGGTGCCGGCGCCCGAGCCCCGCGTAGTCCTCGACCTCCACCGCCTCCTCGCCCGAGCGCTCGCACAGCGTGAGCACGCCGAACGTCCCGATCGTCGTGAACGTGTACGCGAACAGGTAGAAGAGGACGGCGCCCGCGCCCTCCGCGCCGCCCGCCACGAGCCCGACCATCATGTAGCCGACGTGCGCCACCGACGAGTACGCGAGCATGCGCTTGAGGTTCGACTGCGTGATCGCGACCACGTTGCCGAGCGTCATGGTGACCGCGGCCAGCGCCCACAGGAGCGGGGTCCAGTCCGGCTGCGCGCCGTGGATGGCGCCGAGGAGGAGCCGCATGAGCACCGCGAAGGCCGCGACTTTCGAGCCGGTGGCGATCAGGGCGGTCACACTGGTGGGCGCGCCGTGGTAGACGTCGGGCGCCCACATGTGGAACGGCGCCGCGGAGATCTTGAACCCGAAGCCCACCAGCATCAGCGCGACGCCGACGAGGAAGAGGGGGGACTGGCCCGTGGTGGCCGCCGCCGCGGCGATCTTGACGAAGTTGGTGCTGCCCGTCGCGCCGTAGGTCAGCGCGATGCCGTAGAGGAGGAACGAGGAGGCGAACGCGCCGAGCAGGAAGTACTTCATCGACGCCTCGCCGCTCTCCAGCCGCTGCTTGAAGAGACCCGCGAGCACGTAGAGGCAGAGCGACGTCAGCTCGAGCGCGAGGAAGACGACCACGAGGTCGTTGGCGGAAGCCATCAGCATCATGCCCGAGGCGCTGAACAGCACGAGCGCGTAGTACTCGCCCGACTGGACGCCCGCGCGGCGCAGGTAGTCCATCGAGAGGAGGATCACGAGCGCGGCCGCGTAGGCGATCACGACGTCGACGAACAGGGCGTAGTCGTCGAGCACGACCATGTCGTGAAAGCCGCGCGCATCGCGGCCCCATCGCGTGAGCGCCACCAGCAGCGCGCCGATCACGCCGGCGAGCGAGACCACCGCCAGATGCGTCTTCTCGTGGCGCGGCGGCAGCATGTCGAGCATGAGCACGAGCAGAGCGGCGCCGAGCAGCACGAGCACCGGCGCCAGCGCGCCGAGGTTGACCGGGGGCGCGGGAATCAACGCGGCCCCGCGCCCGGGCCCGCGAGCGCGACGCTCGCCTTGCTCTGCACCTGCGCGATCAGCGCGTCGACCGTCGCTTCCATCTTGCCGGTGAACGCCACCGGATAGACGCCGATCCAGACGATGAAGAGCAGCACCGGCGCCAGCAGCGCCCACTCACGCGGGGTGAGATCGGTCAGGTGGCGGTTCTCCTCGTGCGTGACCTCGCCGAAGATCACCCGCTGGTACATCCACAGGAGATAGACGGCGGCGAAGATGATGCCGGTGGTGGCGACGGCCGCGAGCGCGCGGTTCACCTGGAACGCGCCCACGAGGATCAGGAACTCGCCGACGAAGCCGTTGAGCCCCGGGAGGCCGACGGACGAGAGCACGGCGATCAGGAAGACCGCCGAGAACGCCGGGATCACGCCCCACAGCCCGCCGAAGTCCGCGATGAGGCGCGTGTGGCGCCGCTCGTAGATCATGCCGACGAGCAGGAACAGCGCGCCGGTCGAGAGCCCGTGACTCACCATCTGGATGATCCCGCCCACCATGCCCTGCGGCGTCAGCGTGAAGATGCCGAGCATCACGAAGCCGAGGTGACTCACGCTCGAGTACGCGACGAGCTTCTTGATGTCGGGCTGCACGGTCGACACCCACGCGCCGTACACGATGCCGATGACGGACAGCGCGAAGACCAGCGGCCCGAACGCGAGGCTCGCGTCGGGGAAGAGCGGCAGGCAGAAGCGCAGGAACCCGTACGTCCCCATCTTCAGCAGCACGCCGGCGAGGATCACCGAGCCCGCCGTCGGGGCCTCGACGTGCGCGTCGGGCAGCCAGGTGTGGAACGGGAACATCGGGACCTTGATCGCGAACGCCAGCGCGAACGCCAGGAACATCAGCGTCTGCCCCGTCCCGGGCGGGATCACCCACCGCACGACCGTGGGGAGGTCGAACGTGTAGATCCCCGTCGCGGCGCCGTGCTGGTAGTAGAGGACGAGGATGGCCACGAGCATGAGGACCGAGCCGACCATCGTGTAGAGCACGAACTTCACGGCCGCGTAGATCCGGCGTCCCCCGCCCCACACGCCGATCACGAAGTACATCGGGATCAGCATCGCCTCCCAGAAGACGTAGAAGAGGAAGAGGTCGAGGCTGACGAAGACGCCCACCATCCCGGTCTCGAGGATCAGGATGGTGGCCACGAACTCCTTCACGCGGTCGTCGACCGAGCGCCACGCGGACGCCAGCGCCACCGGCGTGATGAGTGTGGTGAGGAGCACGAGGAGCAGGCTGATCCCGTCGATGCCCACGTGGTAGGCGGCGCCGAGGCTCGGGATCCATCGCGCGTACTCCGTGAACTGGTAGTCCGCGGAGCCGCCGTCGAAGCGGAAGTAGAGAGGCAGCGAGATCAGGAACGTCGCGCCCGCCACGACCAGCGCGCCGCCGCGCAGGACGCCCTCGAGCCGCCGCGGCACGAGCAGGAGGAGCAGCGCGCCGGCGAGCGGGAGGAACGTGACGACCGTGAGGATCCCGATCGTCATCGGACGAGCAGGAACCCGACGAGGACCACGGCGCCCGCGAGCATCGTCAGCGCGTAGTTCACGACGTAGCCGGTCTGCAGGCGGCGGGTGCCCGCCGACCACGCCACGACGAGGCGGCCGGTGAGGTTCACGACCCCGTCGATGACCCTCAGGTCGAAGCGCGCGAGCGCGCCGTAGAGCGCGAGCAGCGGGCGCACGAAGACGCGGTCGTAGAGCCAGTCGACGTACCACGCGTGCAGCAGGAACGCCTGCAGCGTCGTGCGCGCCTGGCCGATCGTCTCGGGCCGCACCGGTGTCGCCATGTAGAGGTACCAGGCGAGGACGATGCCGGCGGTTACCACGACCACCGAGAGCACGAGCAGCAGGTACGCGGCGACGCCGCCGTGATGCGCCTCGTGCATCGGGAACACGCCGGCGAGGAAGCGCGCGAAGCGCGTGCCGTCGTCCGAGGGGACGCCGACGGCCCAGCCCGCGATGGTCGTGAGGACCGCGAGCACGATGAGCGGCCACGTCATCACGCGCGGCGACTCGTGCACGTGGTGCGCGACGTCCTTCGACATGCGCGGCCCGCCGAAGAACGTGAGGAAGAGCAGCCGGAACGTGTAGAACGCGGTCATGAAGGCGCCGAGCAGCAGCAGCGCCCAGATGACCCGGCGGTGCCCCATGAACGCCGCTTCGAGGATCGCGTCCTTCGAGAAGAAGCCCGCGAAGAACGGCACGCCCGCGAGGCCGGCGCCGCCGATGCACATGGTGATGGTGGTGACGACCATGCGCGGCGCGAGGCCGCCCATCTTGCGCAGGTCCTGCTCGCCGGACAGCCCGTGGATCACGCTGCCCGCGCCGAGGAAGAGCAGCGCCTTGAAGAACGCGTGGGTGACGAGGTGGAAGACGCCCGCCGCGTACGCGCCGAGCCCGACCGCCGCGAACATGTAGCCGAGCTGGCTCACGGTGGAGTACGCGAGCACGCGCTTGATGTCCGTCTGCACGAGCGCGATGGTCGCCGCGAAGAGCGCGGTGGCCACGCCGACCCAGGCGACCACGTCGAGCGCGACGCCCGAGCGCTCGAACAGCACGTGGCTGCGCGCGACCATGTAGACGCCGGCGGTCACCATCGTGGCGGCGTGGATGAGCGCGGAGACCGGCGTCGGGCCTTCCATGGCGTCCGGCAGCCACGTGTGCAGCGGCAGCTGCGCCGACTTGCCGCACGCGCCCATGAACAGCAGCAGCGCGATGCCGGTGGCCACCGCCGGCGAGAGGGTCGCGGCGCCCTCGAACACCCCCGCGTAGTCCAGCGTGCCCAGCGCGGTCCAGAGCCACATGATCCCGAGACCGAAGCCGAAGTCGCCGATGCGGTTCACGATGAACGCCTTCTTGCCGGCGTCCGCCGCGGACGTGCGCTGGTACCAGAACCCGATCAGCAGGTACGAGCACAGGCCGACCGCCTCCCAGAACACGTAGAGGAGGAGGAAGTTGCCGGCGAGGACGAGCATGGTCATCGAGAACACGAAGAGGTTCAGGTACGCGAAGAAGCGCGCGTAGCCCGGATCGTCGTGCATGTACCCGGCGGAGTAGACGTGGATCAGCGTGCCCACGCCCGTGACCACCAGGAGCATCACGCCGGTGAGCGGGTCGACGAAGGCGGTGACCGCGGTCTCGAAGTCACCCGCCACGATCCAGCGGAAGAGCGTGTCGGTGAAGGCGCCGTCGGTGCTCACGCGGACGAAGACGGCACACGACGCGAGGAACGACCCGATCAGGGCGGGAACGGCGATCCAGTGCGCGCGGTGTCCGAGGGCGCGGCCGAAGAGCATGTTGACGAGCGCCCCGGCGAGCGGCAGGGCGGGGATCAACCAGAGCGTGGACACCGCGCCACTCTAACACGGCGGCCACGGGCGCCGGCCCCGGCGCGGGCCCGTCAGGCGGGTGCGGCGCAGGCGTCGAGCGCCCGCAGGATCTCGTCGTTCCCGGGGATCCCGCGCATGCCCTGGAACTGCCGGCGCGAGGCGTCGAGCAGCGCCGCGGATCCCGCGAGCGCGTACCGGACGACCCCCTCCCGATCGACCACGAAGAACCCCATGTCGTCGTCGGTCAGCAGGCCGGGCATCTCGCGGACCGTGGCGGACGGCGGGCTCTCGTACTCCGTCGTCACCGGCTTGGCGGAGCGGACGTACATGGCGAGCGCGCGCCCGTAGCCGAGCAGGCTCTGCCCGCGCACGCCGAGGCCCCACGCCCGGCGCGCGGCGAAGTCGACATCCGAGAGGTAGGGAAACGGGATCCCGAATCGCTCCGCGTAGAACCGCGCGCGGGCGAGGGGCGTCGGCGCGATCTCGAGCACCTCCGCCCCGAGCGCCCGGATGCGCGGATAGAGCCGCGTGAGCTGCCCCATGTGCTGCCGGCAGAACGCGCAGGCCATGCCTTTCGTGAACCACACGATGACGTGCGCGCGCCCGCGATAGTCGCTCAGCGCGATCTCGCCGCCACGCCCGGCCGGCAGGCGGAAGTCCGGCGCCGACATGCCGACGGCCACCCCGGAGTTCGTCATGCCGCCGCCGCGCAGCGCTCCAGCTCGCGCGCGAGCTCGTCGGGCCCGGGCACGGGCTTCGCGCCCGCCTCGTTCATGTACTCCGTGGTGTAGGCGTAGCGCACGATGCCCGCGCGGTCGACGACGAAGAGCCCCATGTCCTCGTCGGAGAGATTCGGCATGATCTCGCCGAGCGCGGGCATGAAGTCGCCGTAGTCGTTCGGCAGCGCCGGCAGCTTCAGGCCGGCCACGAGCGTCCTGGCGTAGTAGGCGGGCCCCCGGGAGCGGCGCTCCAGCCCCCAGGCCCGGCGCGCCGCGTAGTCGGGATCGCACAGATACGGAAACGGCAGCGTGAATCGCCGCGCGTAGAACCGCGCGCGCGCGGGCGTGCTGTTGGTCACCTCGACGACCTCGCCGCCGAGCTCCCGCACCCGCGGGTAGCCGCGCGCGAGCTGCGACATCTGCTGCCGGCAGAACGGGCACGCCATGCCCTTGGTGAACCACACGACGACCGCGCGGCGGCCCTTGAAGTCGTCCAGCGCCACTTCATCGCCGTGCGCCGACGCGAGCCTGAACGGCGGCGCCTTCTCTCCGATGCGTGGAATCGGCATGCGACACACTCCTCTAGCAGAGAAACGGGAGCACGAGGAACGTGTCGCTGCTCCAGCCGGTGGTCTCCTGCACGTCCCGGCTGCGCGCGAGCCACGCCTCGGCCTCCGCTTCGTCGCCCCGCTCGATGGCGAGCGTGGCCAGCCCCTCGTAGCACGGGAACAGGAGCTGCGGCTCCCCCACCGTCTGGGCCACGTCGAGCGCGCGCTTGTAATAGTGGGCGCTCGGCTCGTAGTCGCCGCGGCACTGGTAGACCTGCGCCAGGATGATCAGCGGGATCGGCAGGTGGTTGCGCTGGCCGAGGCGCTCGTCGATCTCGACCGCGGCCTCCGCCGCCCGCACGCCTTCGTCGTAATCCCCCGCGAGCGTGCAATGGCCGCCCGCGAGCGTGCAGTAGAGCCAGGCCTGCTGCAGGTGGTCGCCGATGCGCTGCGCGAGCGCCAGGCCTTCGCGGCAGTACTCGAGCGAGCGGCCGTGATCGATCGTGGCGTACATCACCGCGAGGTTCGTGTACGCGCGGCAGGCGACGGCGCCGAGCTGGTGCTCGAGCGCGGTCTCCAGGCTGCGCGCGACGAAGCCCGCGCCCTCCTCGATGTCGCCCGCCCGCGCCAGCGCCACGCCCCACGTGTTGTACGCGTGCGACACGACGTCGGCCGCGTGGAGCTGCGCGCCGAGCGCGAGCGCGCGCTTCGCCCAGCCGGTCGCGGTCGCGTGGTCGCCGCGGCGGAAGTGGATGCGGCCGAGCTCCTGGTAGAGCCGCGCGGCCTCGAGATTCGCGCTGTCGTTCTCGAGCGACGCGAGCCCGCGCTCGAGGTGCGCGAGCGCCTCGTCGGGATCGCCGGCGTCCCAGCACGCGACCGCCATGCGGCGGTGGAGGTCCGCGGCGAGGCGGCGCTCGCACGCGTCGTCGACCACGGCGAGCGCGCCGATCCAGATCTCGCGCGCCTCCGCGAGGGCGCCCCGCGCGTACGCGGCGTCGCCGCGCTTGCCCAGCAGCCGCGCGCGCACGAGGGCCTCGGCCGGCGGCACGAGGTCGAGCGCGCGGCGGTAGAACTCGCCGGCTTCGTCGTACGCGAACAGCGCCGCCGCGCGGTCCGCGGCGCGCTCGAGGTAGTGCAGCGCCTTCCCACGGTCGCTGCTGCGGGCGTAATGGTCGGCGAGCTCCTGCACGAGCTCGTCCACCCGTCCGGGAGAGAGCGCTTCGAGCGCGGCGCCGGCGCGCGCGTGCAGCTCGGCGCGTGCCTTCAACAGAAGCCCGTCGTAGGCGACCTGGCGCACGAGCTGGTGGTTGAAGCTCAGCCGCAGGTCGGGAAAGATGTCCGTCTCGCGCAGGAGCTCCAGGCGCACGAGCTCGGCGACGTCGCTCTTCACGTCGGTCGTGGGCGGCGCCACGCGCTCGAGCAGCGCGAGCGGGAAGTCGCGGCCGAGCACCGCCGCATGCTGGAGCGTCCGCTTGAGGCTCTCGGGCAGGCGGTCGATGCGCGCGGTGAGCAGATCGTGCACGGTCGCCGGGATGCGTGCGTCACCCGCCGCCGCGCCTTCGTGCAGCGCGCGCTCGCGCAGATACCGCGTGAGCTCCTCGATGAAGAACGGGTTGCCTTCGGCGCGCGTCACCACGAGGTCCCGCACGGCGGGCGAGAGCTCGGACACGCCCAGGAGCGCCTTCACCATCTCCGCGGTCTCGTCCTCGGAGAGCGCTTCGAGCGCGATGCGCTCGTGGAACGAGCGGTCCTGCCACGGCGCGGCGTACCCCGGGCGATAGGTGAAGACGAGCACGAGCGGGTGCGCGGCCGCGCTGTCCACCAGCGCGCGGCAGTACTCCTCCGAGTGTCGGTCCACCCACTGGAGGTCTTCCGCGAAGAGCACGAGCGGCCGGTGCTGCGCGCCGCGCAGGGTCAGCGTCTTGACCGCGTCGATGAGGCGCCGCTTGCGCTGGACCTGGTCGAGCCCCTCGTGTTCCAGCTCGTCGGCGGGCAGGCCGAGCACGTGCCGCAGGTACGGGACGGTCCACGCGAGCGCCGGATCGAGGCGCGCGACCCCTTGCGCGACCTTCTCCGCCTGCGCCGCGGGGGTGTCGGCCTCTTCGAGACCGAAGTTCACCTGGAGGAACTGCGCGACCAGGTGGAACGGCAGCGCCTGGCCATGCGGCAGGCAATGCCCTTCGAGGCAGAGCACCGACTCGTCGGCGAGCCGGCGGCGCAGCTCGTAGACGAGCCGCGACTTCCCGACGCCGGCCTCGCCGGCGATCGAGATCACGTGCCCGCGCCCCGTACGCGCGCGCGCGACGGTCTCGAGCAGCCGGTCCAGCTCGCGCGCGCGGCCGACGAGCGGCGTGAGCCCGCGATCCACCGCGACCTCGAAGCGCGCGCGCCGACGGCGCTGTGCCACGACGGGGAACGCGCGCACCGGCTGGTCGACGCCCTTGAGCGCGAACGCCGCGGGCTCCCCGACGACGAAGTAGCCGCTGACGAGCGCGGCCGTCGCCTCGCTGATCAGGACGGTCCCCGGCTGCGCCGACGTCTGCAGGCGCGCGGCGAGGTTCACGGTCTCGCCCTGCGCCGTGTAGTCCATGCGCAGGTCGTCGCCGATGCGCCCGACGACGACCGGGCCGGTGTTGAGGCCGATACGCAGCGCGAAGTCGAGCCCGCGCGATTCCTTGAGCGTCGCGGCGTACTCCTCGATCGCGCTCTGGATCGCGAGCGCCGCGGCGACCGCGCGCACGGCGTGATCCTCGTGCGCGATCGGCGCGCCGAACAGCGCCATGACGCCGTCCCCCGTGAACTGGTTCACGGTGCCTTCGTAGCGGTGCACCGCTTCCATGATGGCCGCGAAGCACCCGTCCATGATCCCGTGGAGATCTTCGGGATCGAGCCGCGCCGCCATGGCGGTGAACCCGGCGCAATCGGCGAACAGCACACTCACTTGCTTCCGCTCGCCTTCGACCGCGGACCGGGAATGCAGAATCTTCTCGGCGAGATGCTTGGGCGTATACGCCACCGCCGACGGAGCTTGAGTTCGGCCCGCGGTCGATCCCGGCGCGCCGATGGCGCCGCCGTCCGATCCTGTGCCGAATGTAGCGGCCCCGACTCCGAGCGTGGGCGCGTCGGCCGAAGGCCGCGCGGGCGCGTCGGCGGCGGGGGGTGCAGCGCCGACATTGGCGGTCGGGAGGGGGCGAAGCCCGCTCCCGACTGAGCCCGGAGGCGCCGCACCTCCCGCCGCCGACGCGCCCGCGCGGCCTTCGGCCGACGCGCCCACGCTCGCAGCCACGGCGACACCACACTCGTCGCAGAACCGGGCGGTGGCGCGAAGGGCGGTACCGCAGGAGACGCAGGCGCGCGGGAGCGGCGCGCCGCAGGAGTCGCAGAACTTGGCGCCCGCGCGGTTGTGCGTGCTGCACGCCGGGCAGATCACTGCGACATGGTACCATCCGCGTCGTGCCCGGACGGTCCCGCACCAAGGCGTTCATCCTCGTCGTCCTCCTGCTGGTCCTCGCGGTGGTCGGCACGGTGTCGTATCTCGGCTGGCGGCAGTCCGTGCCGGGTCCGAGCGTCACGTCGGCGCCGCCGCGCCTGCTCGGCCACAAGACCGCGGTGCCGATCGCGATCGAAGCGGCGCACGGCAACGTCGCCGGCGTCGAGGTGAAGATCGTCCAGGCGGGCAAGCAGGCGGTCGTCGTGAAGCAGGACGGCGCGCTCGGCCGCCGCGCGGAGCTGCCGGCCATGCTCGACATCTCGGGCCTCGGCCTCCGAGAGGGCGGCGCCACCATCGAGGTGCGAGCGCGCGACGATTTCTGGCGTCCGATCGCGCTCCCGGAGAAGGTCGTCGCGAGCTGGCCGGTCACGATCGACCTCTCGCCGCCGAAGATCGAGGTGCTCGCGGCCACCGGCTACTACTCGCCGGGGGGCGTCTCCCTGGTGGCGTTCCGCGTGGAGGGCGCCACGAAGACCGAGGTGAAGGTCGGCGACCACGCGTTCCCGAGCTTCCCCATGGGCGACGCCGCGCGCGGCGTGCGGGTGGCGCTGCTCGCGCTGCCCTACGACTACGCCGGCGGCGCGCTGGCGATCAGCGCCGTCGACGAGGCGGGCAACGCCGCGACGCGCGGGATCCCCGGCGAGCTCAAGCCGCGCAAGTTCCCGAGCGACCGCATCGAGATCAAGGACAGCTTCCTGCAGGCGAAGATGCCGGAGCTCCTGCCGCAGCACCCGCCCGGCGTGCCCGCCGTCGAGGCGTTCCTCATCGTCAACCGCGAGCATCGCAAGCAGGCCGAGGAGGCCAAGCGCCAGCTCGCGGCGAAGACGTCCGACACGCCGTTGTGGGAAGGGCCCTTCGTGCAGCCGCGCAACACCAAGGTCTTCGCGAACTTCGCGGAGACGCGGACCTACGTCTATCAGGGCCGCGAGATCGACACGCAGGTGCACTACGGCTTCGACCTCGCCTCGACCAGGCAGGCGCCGGTGCCCGCCGCGAACAAGGGCACGGTCGTGTTCGCGGGCCCGCTCTCGATCTACGGCAACACCGTCATCGTCGACCACGGGCTCTCGGTGCAGACGCTCTACGGCCACCTGTCGTCGCTCGAGGTGAACGTCGGCGACGCGGTGGAGACCGGCACCCCGCTCGGCCGCTCCGGCACCACGGGCCTCGCGATCGGCGACCACATCCACTACGAGGTGCTCGTGAACGGCGTCTCGGTGACGCCGGTCGAGTGGTGGGACGCGAAGTGGATGCGCGACCGGCTCAACAAGCCGCTGCGCGAGGCCGGGCTGCCGGAGATCGCCGGCCTCGAGCGCGGCGGCGCCGCGGGCGAGGACGAGCCCGCGCCGCCGGCGCCGCGCCGGCGCCGCGCCCGCTAGCCTTCCAGCACTTCCCGCACGCGCGCCGCGAGCTCGTTCGGCGTGAACGGCTTCTCGAGGAGCGGCTTCCCCCGGAGCGCGGCGCCGCCCGCGACCATCTCGGGCGCGTACCCCGTGATGAACAGGACTTTCGTGCGCGCGGACTTCGCCGCCACGCGGTCCGCGAGCTCGATGCCGTTCATGCCGGGCATGACGACGTCGGTGACGAGGAGATCGATCGGCTCGGGCGCCTCGTCGACGATCGCGAGCGCATCCTCCGGGCTCTTCGCGACGCTGACGCGGTAGCCGCGCTCCACCAGGATGTCGCCGACGAGGGCGCGGAGGTCGGTGTCGTCCTCCACGAGCAGCACGGTGGCCGCCTCGGTGGCCGGCCGTACGACGGGCGCCGCTACCGTGCGGCTGACCGGCGCGTCGACGCGCGGGAGGTACACCGTGAAGGACGTGCCGCGCCCCGGCGCGCTCTCGACCCGGATGTCGCCGTTGCTCTGCGTCACCACACCGTAGACGGTGGCGAGCCCGAGGCCCGTCCCCCGGCCCAGCTCCTTCGTCGTGAAGAACGGCTCGAAGATCCGCGCGAGCGTCGCCTCGTCCATGCCGAGGCCGGTGTCGGCGACGCGAAGCGCCACGTACGGGCCGGGCGGCGCGCCGACGCGGCGCCCGCGCGGCTCGGCGTCGAGATCCACCGGCGTCACCTCGATCGTGAGCCGTCCGCCGCGCGGCATCGCGTCTCCCGCGTTCACCACCAGGTTGAGCAGCACCTGGTCCACCTGGACGGGGTCGGCCTCGACGTGCGCGACACCGCTCGCCTCGAAGAGCATCTCGATGTCTTCGCGGACGAGCCGGCGGAGCATCGGCGCGAGGTTCTGCACGGCGGCGGCGAGGTCGATCACGCGCGGCTGGAGCACCTGCTGCCGGCCGAACGCGAGGAGCTGCCGCGTGAGCGCCGCCGCGCGCATCGACGTCGCGGCGACCAGCGAGAGGGTGCGCTCGTGCGCGGGCACGAGGTCGCGGAGGAGCTCGACGCGCCCGATGATCACCGACAGCAGATTGTTGAAGTCGTGCGCGACACCGCCCGCGAGGCGGCCGATCGCCTCCAGCTTCTGCGACTGCCGCAGCTGCTCTTCGAGCCCCCGGCGTGCCGTCATGTCGACCGTGACGCCCCGGAGCTGGCGCGCCACGCCGAGCTCGTCGCGCATCACGTGCACGATGTCGCTCACGTGCACGATCCGCCCGTCCGTGGCGATCATCCGGTACGCGACTTCGTTCCCGGACGCGCCGGCGACGATCGCGCCGTACGCCACCACCGCGTGCGCGCGGTCCTCCGGATGGATGGTCCGCTCCCACAGGCCGGGCTCGCTCTGCCAGCGCGCGGCCGGCACGCCGACGATCGCCTCGATCTGCCGGCTCATGAAGCTGAACCGGTCCATGGCCGGCTCCGCTTCCCACACGACCGCGTCGAGGCTCTGCACGAGGCCCCCGAACCGCTGCGCGGCGGCCGTCGCGTCCGCGCGGGCGAGCTCGTTGAGGCGCCACATGATGCAGGCGACCACGCTCGTCGCGAGCACGAAGACCCCGTGGATCGCCGCCCACGTCCAGGGCGCCGCCAGCGCGGCCGGATGGTTGTAGACCTGCCCCGGGTCGAGCACGCCGATGGTGCCGTGATGGAGGACCACGTACGCGATGGCCGCGAGGAACGGCATCCAGTCCTGGTAGAGCGCCATCAGCGGGACCATCACGAAGAAGTGGAAGTGCATCTCGATGTAGCCGCCGGAGAGGTGGACGAGGATTCCGGACGAGGTCAGGAGCCCGAGGCATGCGCACAGCGCCTGGACCCGGCGTCCCAGCCGCGCCTGGCTCGCGAAGACCCCCGCGATGGCCACCACGCCGCCTTCGGTGAGGGCGTGCAGTGGATCGCGGTCGATCAGGAGCACGTACAGGAAGATCCCCACCGCGTGCGCCCACAGCACGAACAACATGCCGGCGTGGCGGCGGTTCCAGTCGGCTACGGGCAGGCCGTGGCCCCGGGGCAAGGCCGCGACGATTTGGCGCCAGGCGCGCGCGACAGGCGAATCGGTCGTCATGATCGAAAGACCGAGTGTCGCCGAAGGTCGTTATCGTGGCGTTATCAAAAAGCGCCGAACTTCTCGTAGGCCTGGAGCGGCGACATCCCGCGCTTGACGGCGTTGCGGACGGCGTTCTCGGTGCCCACGAGCTTCTCGCACCGGACGAGCACCTCCGAGGCGACACGCCGCGGCACGACCACGATGCCGTCGAGGTCGGCGACGATGATGTCCCCGAGGCTGACCCGCACGCCGCCGATGGTGACGGGCTGGCCCCAGTCGCTCACGCGCCAGCGCGGCACCGAGTCCTGGGGCGTGCGGTAGCGCACGAACGTGGGGAACCCGACCTTCGAGATGTAGGCGGCATCCCGGGTGGCCCCGTCGATGACCGCGCCTCGGACCTTTCGCGCGCGGAACCACTCCATCGACAGCTCGCCGAAATGGGCGGCGACGTTGTCGTTGGCGGCGAGGACCAGCACGGAGTCGGACGGCACCGCGCCGAGCATGGCGAGGAAGCGCCGGAGCGTCGCGTCCTTCTCGCGCGGGTGCCCGCGATGCGCGCGCCCGCGCACGGTGAACGCGTAGCCTGCCACGCGCATGCCCGGGGTGAGCGGCTGCAGCGCCGACGGGAGTGTCTGCCGCTGGAGGCCCATCTCGTCCATCACGTCGGTGACGGCCGCCGTGTAGATGCGGGCGAAGCGTCGGGGCAACGCGTCGGACTTCGGTCGGCTCGACGCCATCGGCTCTCCTCGCGGGGCTGGGTGCCCCGGCGATTGTAGCCGGTCAGGCGCCGATCAGACGCGCAGCGCGCGGGGCGACAGGAGCGCGCCCGGCGGGACGTAGTCGCCGATCACGCCGAGGACGTGCTGCAGGAGCGCGGGACGCCGCGCGAGCGCTCGCGCGGTGGCGTTGGCGAGCCGGCGGTGCCGGATGACCAGCTGCAGCGCGTGCGTGACGCGCTCCTTGCCCGCGAACATCGCGCGCCGGGCCCGCGGGTACGCGGCGAGGACGGCCGCCGAGCAGTCGCCGGCGCGCAACGCGGCGGTCGCGGTCTCCACGGCGAGCTCCGCGCTCCTGAGGCCCGTGAAGACCCCTTCGCCGGTGAACGGATCGTAGAAGCCCGCGGCGTCCCCGACGAGCATCACGCCGCCGTGTCGCGGCGCGGCCACGCGATACGCGAGCGGCCCGAGCGCGCGGACCCGGCCGAGGAGCTCCGCCCCCGCCACGCGCCGCGCCAGGTGCGGCAGCTGCTTCACCCGCGCGGCGAAGAAGGTGTCGAGCCGGTCGCTGAAGCGCGCGGCGTCGGCGGCGGGGACGACGAGGCTCATGTTCACGCGGTCGGGCGCGACGGGATTGAGGATCGCGTAGTCCGGCGGGTCGACGAAGATCTCGCCGACGTCGCCGACGTCCGCGAGGCCGCGCACGTACGTCACCAGCGCCATGCGCTGCAGGCGATGCGGACGACGGAGCCCGAGGCGCTGCGCGACGACCGACGCGCGGCCGTCGGCCGCGATCACCAGCGGCGCGCGGAACCGTGACGGCACGCCCTCCGCGTCGATCGCTTCCACCCCGACCACGCGCCCGGCGTCGATCAGGAGGTCGGTCACGCGCATGCGCTCGCGGAAGTCGATCGGCAGCGCGCGCAGACGCTCGGCGAGCGTGCCGTCGAGCGTCTCGCGCGGGACGGCGAGCGCATGCCCGCGATACGGGCGCCACGCACCGACCGCGCCGTAGCGTCCGGTGACCACGGTGCCGTCGGGCGCGGTGATCCGCATCCCGGCGAGCGGCGTCGCGCCCGCGGCATCCAGCGCCTTGAGCACGCCGAGCCGGTCGAGCACGCGCGCGGCTTCGGGGCTCAGGTACTCGCCGCAGATCTTCGGGCGCGGGAACGCCGCGCGGTCGAGGACGAGGACGTCGAAGCCGTGCTCGGCGAGGAGGATCGCGCTCGCCGCGCCCGCGGGCCCCGCGCCGACGACGATGACGTCGCTCACGCCGCGACCAACAGCAGCCGCGCGAGCCACGGATAGCGCGCGATCGTGAAGCGCGTGATCCGCGCCCTGCCCGCGAGGACGCCGAGCTCGTCCACGGAGTACGCGCGACGGACGGAGAGCGGGCCGTCGTGCCGCGACACCGGATGGCGCGCGAAGAGCCACGTGGCCAGCCGCACGAGCAGCCACGCGCTCCGGCTGCGGATGAGGTCGTTGACGATGAGGGCCTCGCGCGCGGCCGCGCGCAGCTCTCCCAGCATCGCGGCCGCCGCGTCGTGCTCCAGGTGATGGAGCGTCAGCACGCTCACGGCGACGTCGACGCCGCCCTCGCGCACCGGCAGCGCGGTCGCGTCGCCCTGCACCACCGTGATCTCCGGCGCCGACGCGCAGTGCCGCCGCGCGAGCGTCGCGGTCGCCGCGTCCCGGTCGACGACGAGCACGCGGATCGCCCGCCCGGTCGCGCGCGCCCATCGCACCAGGTGGAGGGCCAGGTCGCCGCGCCCGCCGCCGACGTCGAGCACGACCAGTCGCCGCTCGCGCGGCAGGCGCGCCGCCGCTTCGGCCACCGCGCGCACCGTGAGCCAGTGGCCGCCGAAGCGCTCGTTGAGGCGCTCGATGTCGGCGAGGGAGGCCGCAAGGTCGGCGGTCGGCAGGGGACGGTCGAGATGCTCCAGCACGTGCTCGGCGCGCTTCACGACAGGCGTCCTACCAGCGCAGCAGCGCGCCCTCGGCGGCGAAGCCCGGCCCGAGCCCGATCATGAGGCCCCACTCGCCCGGCACCGGCGTCGCCGTCGCGAGCGTCTCTTCGAGCACGAACAGGATGGTCGCGGACGACATGTTGCCGTACCGGCGGAGCACCGTGCGGGACGGCGCGGTCTGCTCGGGCGCGAGCTCGAGCAGCTCGCCCGCGCGGTCCAGCACGCGCCGCCCGGCGGAGTGGAGCACCCAGTAGCGCACGTCGTCGCGCTTGAGCCCCTGCTCCGCCATCAGCACCTCGGCCATCTCCTGCATCATCGCGGCGCCGATCCGCCGCACTTCCTTCGAGAGCACGACGCGCGGCCGGCCGCCCGGGTACTCGAAGCCCATCACCGGCAGGTGCTCCGGGCGGAACAGCGTGCGGTGGCCCACGATGGTCGGCGAGGCGTCCGGCTCGCAGGCGAGCGCGAGCGCGCCCGCGCCGTCGGCGAAGATCGCGTGCGCGACCGCGCTCTCGAGGCGGTCGTCGAGGAAGTACGCGGTCGAGCACAGCTCCACCGCGATCACGAGCGCCTTGTGATGCGGGAAGGCGCGCAGGTGGTTCCACGCCTGCTGGAGCGTGACCACCGCCGCCGCGCAGCCGGTGTCGCCCACGTGCACGCGCTGGACGTCGGGGCGGCAGCCCAGCCGCGCGATGAGGTGCGCGTCGATGCTCGGCGTCATCCGCCCGGTGCACGTGGTCGTGGCGATGAAGTCCACGTCCGCCGCGGTCCAGCCCGCGCGCTCCAGCGCCCGGCGCGCGGCGCCCTCGGCGAGCTCGAGCGCCCCGCGGCGAAACCGCTCCTGCGCCTCGTCGATCGACTCGTCGGGCCGGAACGTCGCGGGGTCGATGTACAGGTGGCGGCCCTCGATCCCGCTCCTCTCGAAGAAGCCGCGCCGCCGCGGGTCCTCGTAGCCGGCGAGCGCGAGGAGCGCGTCCTGCGAGAACCGGTGGCGCGGCACCGCCGTGGCGACGGCGGCGATCTTCGGCAGCGGCATGGCGGGGGACCTCCCGGCGCTCGACGGCGCGAACGGTCGCGTAAGATTGACGCCAAATCGAGCATACCGTCGGGGGTCCACGCATGCCACTGTTCAGCTTCGAAGGAAAGTCTCCGAACATCCATCCGAGCGCGTTCATCGCGCCCACCGCCGTGATCGTGGGCGACGTCACCGTCGAGGAGCACGCGTCGGTCTGGTACAACGCGGTGGTCCGCGCGGACTTCTCACCGATCGTGATCCGCCGCGGCGCCAACGTGCAGGACGGCTCGGTGCTCCACGTGACGCCGCGCGGCGGCGTGGACGTCGGCGCCGGGGCCACCATCGGCCACCTCTGCATCGTGCACGCGGCGACGATCGGCGAAGAGGCGCTTGTCGGGAACGGCTCGACGGTGCTCGACGGCGTGAAGATCGGCGCGCGCTCCATGATCGCGGCCGGCGCGCTCGTGACGCCCGGCACCGAGATCCCGGAAGGCGTGCTGGCGATCGGCGCGCCCGCGAAGGTGAAGGGCCCCCTCGCGGGCACGCCGGCGGAAGAATGGGTGAAGCGCAATCCGCAGGGCTACCAGGCGCTCGCGCAGCGCCACAAGGCGGGCGTGCAGCCCGCGTAGCTAGTCCGAAGGAGGTCGACGGCCGATTCGCACGCGCCCAGGCTCCTCGTCGGAGATTCCGCGCGTGGTCGCGACGATCGCCATGACGTCGTGACCCGCCGCGCGAAGCGCTTCTACGACCGCGAAGTCACAGTCTTCATCGGCGAGCAGGCGCATTCGCGGCCGTTGCTATCGTCTCTTCATGGGCGACGACATCGGCCGCATAGGCGAGCGCGGCGTGAAGATCCTCCCGCGTCAGGTGCGGATAAGCAGCCAGGAGCTCTCGGTCGGTGGCGCCCTCGGCCAGCCTCCGCAGAATGAGCTCGACAGTGATCCGCGTGCCGCGAATCACTGGCTTCCCAAGCATCGTACCGGGATCCACGATTACCCGAGACTCGCGGGCCGGCGCCTTCGAAGCGATGAGCTTCCCGCTCTTCGAGGAGCGTGCGCCCTTGACGTCGCGACGCGACTTCATCACACCGGCAGTGTACCGCCGGGCGGTATTCACCTTCCCGTGAACTTGGGGGCGCGCTTCTCCTTGAACGCGGCCACGCCCTCCGCGTGATCGGCGGTCATGCGCACCAGCCCCATGTGCGAGCTCACCAGGTCGAGGTGCGTGCGCAGCGGCAGGTTCAGGCTCTGGTAGACGAGCCGCTTGATCATGCGGATCGGGATCTGCGGGCCGTCCGCGATCTGCCGCGCGAACGCGTACGTCGCCTCCTTGAGCTGCGCGTCGGGCACCACGCGCTGCACGATGCCGAGGTCGAGCGCCTGCGGGGCCTCGATGAAGTCGGCCGTCCACAGGAGCTCGAGCGCCTTCGCGGCGCCGACCAGGCGCGGCAGGAAGAACGTGTCGCCGTCGCCCGGCACCAGCCCCACCTTCACGTAGCCCGTCGAGAACCGCGCGGACTCGGCCGCGATGCGGACGTCGCACATCACGCTCATGCCCATGCCGGCGCCGACCGCGAGGCCGTTCACCATCGCGATGACGGGCTTGTCCATCTGCTCGAGCTGCTTCGGCACGTGGTGCACGCCTTCCCAGAGGCCGTTCTTGCCGTCGAGCGCGTTGGGCTCGCCCTCGCGCATGCGGCCGACGTCGCCGCCCGAGCAGAAGGCGCGGCCGGCGCCGGTGACGATCACCACGTTGACGTCGTCGTCGGCCTGCGCGTCGGCGAGCGATTTCGCCCACGCGGCGATCATGTCGCGCGTGAACGCGTTGAGCTTGTCGGGGCGGTTGAGGGTGATGGTCGCGATCTTGTCCTTCACTTCGTAGAGCAGCTCACTCATGGTCGTCAGTCCTTTGGCAGGCCGAGCACGCGCTCGCCCAGGATGTTCTTCAAGATTTCCGTCGTGCCGGCGCGGATGCCGCTGCCGCGCGCCAGCAGCTCGTAGAACTCCCACTGGCCTTCGTCCGGCGCCCACTCGGTGCCGCCCTCGAGCTGGGAGTACGGGCCGAGCACCTCGGTGGCCGTCTGCGCGATCTCCACGTCCGTCTGGCTCCACACGAGCTTGGCGGTGGAGCCTTCCGGGCCGGGATGGCCGCCGCGCATGATGTTGGTGAGGCTGCGGTAGCCGATCATCTGCAGCGCCTGCTCGTTGATGTAGAGCTGCGCGATCTTCTGCCGCACGATCGGGTCGGCGCCCTTGCCCTGCTCCTTCACGAGCTTGATCAGGCGGTGGAGCGCGTTGCGCAGCGAGATGTGGCGGATGTGCGTGAGCACGTCGCGCTCGTGGGCGAGCGTGGTGATCGCGACGCCCCACCCTTCGTGCTCCTTGCCGACCAGGTTCTCGACCGGCACGCGCACGTTGTCGAAGAAGGTCTCGTTGAACTCCGCCTCGCCGGTGATCTGCTTGAGCGGCCGCACCGTGATGCCCGGCGACTTCATGTCCACGAGCAGAAAGCTGATGCCCTTGTGCTTCGGCCCCGTCGCGTCGGTGCGCACGAGCAGGAAGCACCAGTCGGCGACGTGGCCCATGCTGGTCCAGACCTTCTGCCCGTTGACGACGTAGTGATCGCCGTCACGCACCGCGCGGGTCTGGAGATTGGCGAGGTCGCTCCCCGCGTTCGGCTCGGAAAAGCCCTGGCACCACATCTCGTCCGCGGTGAGGATGTTCTTCAGGAACCGCTGCTGCTGCTTCGGGGTACCGTGCTTCATCAGCGTGGGCCCGAGCATCGAGACGCCGCTGCGGTTGACGATCTGCGGCGACTCCGCGCGCCCCATCTCCTGGTAGAGGACGACGAGCTCGGTCAGCGCGGCGGCGCGTCCGCCGAACTCGCGGGGCCAGTCCATCCCCACGTAGCCGGCCTCGTACATCTGCTTCTGCCACCAGCGCAGCCGCACGACCTCGTCGGGATTCCCGCGCGACGCCGCGAACGACTTCCCTTTCAGATCGTCGGGAAGATTCCGCTCGAGCCAGGCCCGAACTTCTTTCCGAAAGTTCTCTTCCTGCTCGCTGAAGTCGAAGTTCATGGCCTACGCAACGGAAAGCGCGCGCGAAGCGTCGCGCGTACCTTCCGCTACACGTGATCCCGCGGCGCCGAGAAGGGTCCAGATGCGAGGAAGCGAGGAGCGGCCCGACTGCGGCGTACTCCTGTACGCCGCAGGGAGCGGCCCGACGAGCTGACGACGCAGATGGGCCCTTATCGGCGGCGCGCCACCTACCACGTGACGCAGCCGCCGTCGACGTTGATGGACTGCCCGGTGATGTACCGCGCTTCGTCGGAGGCGAGAAACGCGGCGCAGTTGCCGATGTCCTCCGGGGTCTGCTCGCACTTCATCGGCACGATGTCGGTGACGCGCTTCTCGAACACCTGCCGCGCGGTCATGCCCGCGAACGCGGGGTTCGTCGACGCGATGTGCGCCGCGAGCTTCTCCCAGAAGGCCGTCCACAGCACGCCGGGGCAGATGGCGTTCACGGTGATGCCGTGCGGCGCCAGCTCCTTCGCGATCACGCGCGTGAACGTGATGACGCCCTGCTTCGCGACGCTGTACGCGGGCATGGTGAGCGCGGAGAGCGGCCCGGCGATCGACGCGATGTTCACGATGCGCCCGGCCTTGCGCTCGATGAAGTACGGCGCGATCGCCTTGCACGTGAGGAACACGGACTTCGTGTTGACCGCGAACGTGCGGTCCCAGTCCTCTTCCGTGTTGTTCGTGAACGGCATGCCGGGCGGCGACGCCATGCCCGCGTTGTTCACGAGGATGTCGACCTTGCCGAGCACCTCACGCGTGCGCTCGACCATGCCCTTCACGTCGGCGGAGCTCGTCACGTCGGTCTTCATCCCGAACGACTTGCGGCCGAGGCTCTTCACCTCGTCGGCGACCTTCTCCGCGTTCAGCACCTGGATATCCGGAATGGCCACGTCAGCGCCTTCGCGCGCCAGCGCCAGCACGATGCCGCGCCCGATGCCGCTGCCGCCGCCCGTGACGATCGCCACCTTGCCCGCAAGCCGCATGGGACTGGGACCTCCTATAATCCGAAGCCACGCATCGAGACGTGTTCCGGGGGGAACCCATGACAGCACAGCCGCTCAGAAGCCGCAACTGGTTCGGCCGCAACGACCTCGACGGATTCGTGCACCGCTCGTGGATCAAGGCCGAAGGGTTCAGCGAGCACATGTTCGACGGGCGGCCGGTGATCGGCATCGCGAACTCCTGGTCCGAGCTGACGAACTGCAACGCGCACCTGCGGACGCTCGCGGAGGCGGTGAAGCGCGGCGTGCTCAGCGCCGGCGGCTTTCCGCTCGAGTTCCCCACGATCTCGCTCGGCGAAGTCCTCATGAAGCCCACCACGATGCTGTTCCGGAACCTCATGGCGATGGACGTCGAAGAATGCATCCGCGCGTATCCGCTGGATGCCGTCGTGCTCCTCTCCGGCTGCGACAAGACCACGCCCGCGATGCTGATGGGCGCGGCGTCCGCGGACGTGCCGGCGATCATGGTCACCGGCGGTCCCATGCTGCGCGGCCGGTGGCGCACCGAAGACCTCGGCTCCGGCACCGACAACTGGCGGCTCTGGGCGGAGCGCCGGGCCGAGCGGCTCTCCGACGAGGAGTGGGCGGAGGCCGAGTCGTGCATGTCGCGCTCGAACGGCCACTGCATGGTGATGGGGACAGCCTCGACGATGGCGTCGATGGCCGAAGCGCTCGGCATGACACTGCCCGGCAACGCCGCGATCCCCGCGCCCGACTCACGCCGCTACGCGATGGCGGAGCTCGCGGGACGGCGCGCGGTCGAGATCGCGAAGGCGGGCGGGCCGAAGCCGTCGGAGATCCTGACCGCGCGCGCGTTCGACAACGCGATCCGCGCGGACATGGCGATCGGCGGCTCCACGAACGCGATCATCCACCTGGTCGCGATCGCGGGCCGCGCCGGCGTGACGCTGCCGCTCACGCGCTTCGACGAGCTGTCCCGGACGACGCCGCTGCTCGCGAACGTCCGCCCGTCGGGCAAGCACCTGATGGAGGACTTCTTCTACGCGGGCGGACTGCCCGCCGTGCTGCGCGAGCTGCTGCCGCTCCTGCACGCCGACGCGCCCACGGTGAACGGCCGCAGCCTCGGCGACAACGTGCGCGAAGCGCCGTGCTATGACCGCGACGTCATCCGCCCGCTCGGGATGCCGCTCGCGCCCGAGGGCGGCACCGTGATCCTCACCGGCAACCTCTGCCCCGGCGGCGCCGTGCTCAAGCAGTCGGCCGCGTCGCCGCATCTCCTCACGCATCGCGGGAAAGCGGTGGTGTTCGAGGACCACGCGGACATCCACCGGCGCATCGACGATCCGACCGTTCCGATCGACGAGACGTCCGTGCTCGTGCTCAAGCACGTCGGCCCGCGCGGCGCGCCGGGCATGCCGGAGTGGGGCGCGGCGCCGATCCCCGCGCGCCTGCTCAAGCAGGGCGTGAAGGACATGGTGCGCATCTCGGACGCGCGCATGAGCGGCACCTCGTACGGGACGGTGGTGCTGCACGTCGCGCCGGAGTCGGCGGTGGGCGGCCCGCTCGCGCTCGTGCAGGACGGCGACGAGATCGAGCTCGACGTCCCGAACCGGACGCTCACGCTGCGCGTGAGCGACGCGGAGCTCGCGAAGCGGCAGGCGGCGTGGACGCCGCGCGCGCCGCACTACGAGCGGGGCTACGGCCGGCTCTTCCTGGACCACGTGCTCCAGGCGAACGAGGGCTGCGACTTCGATTTCCTGCGGGGCAAGACGCCGGTCCGCGCGGAGGACACCGCGGGCCCGTCGCACAGCTAGGGCGCGGGCACCTCGTACTGCGCGGCCAGGCTCGCAAACGTCCGATTCGCGGTCACAGCGTCGTGTGGAATGAGGAGATACTTCCACGGCTTCCCTTCGTGCTTGAGCTCGTGCGCTGTCGCATGGCGGCACCACAGCGCCGCGGCACGCGCCTTCTCGAGGACGGTGGGATCATTCATTTCGCCGACCGCCTTCGGCTCGCAGAGAAACTTGCCGGTCGAGGTCTCCACGACGAAGTCCGGCTCGTAGAGATGCCCGCCCTTGTAGTCGATCTGGAAATGCCCGGGCGCCGGCTTCACCCACTTCACGACGTCAGGGTCGTCCTCCAAAATCGTCGCGAAGCGCAGCTCCGGGGACGATTGGAAGCGCTGCGCGACGTACACGCACTTGCTGCGCGTGGATCAGCTCGGCGAGCTGCTTCTGGTAGTACAGCAGGACGTTCTCAACCTCGTCGTCGTCCTTCAGGTAGCCGCGCAGGTGCGCCACGGCCTGTCCGGCAAGCTTGTAGAGAAGATCGGCGTGGTCGTCGTAGGACACGTCGTCGAAGTCGATCAGCCGGCGGACGACGTAGTCCTCGGGCCGCTGCTCGGACGCGACCGCGCCCGACGCGGCGCGGCGCTCGCGCCGATTGGATTCGAGATGGTGCACGAGGATGTCGCGGGCCACCGGCTGGAAGCGGATCGCGGCGATGTCGAGATCGAAGTCCCGATACCCCGACGTCACGTCTCCAGTCGGCGTCACGACGATGCGCGGGATGTCGATCGCCCGCTCCGTATACAGCTTCACGGTCTCGGCCACCACGCGCGCGGTCTCCAGCGGCGCCGTCACGTCCGGGAGTGTCCCTTGGGTCGGCCGCAATCGATCGGCCACGCGCGCAACAAGCTCGGCCTGGATCTCAGGCTTCTCTAGATCCTTGGAGCGAGGCAAGCGCTGGAATTCCCGGATGACGTCGAGCGTCACCGCGGCCGCCTTCTGCGACTGCGGATCGTCGAACACCGGCGTGTACCGGAAGGGCGCTCCCGCGGTCGGAGCCACGCGCGACTCCACGACGCTCGGCACCGACACGGCGCGCGGCGCTTTGGCGGGAATGTCCCGTCCGATGACCACGCTGGCCCGAATCATCGAGTCGGGACGATTGGCGACGTCGATGATCTCCTGGAAGCGGTCGGTTCGTCCGGACTCTCGATGCGCAACAGGGCCGCGACCGTCTCGTCCTTCTCCTCTCCGCGCTGATTGGAGTGGACGGTGATGACCTTATCGGCGTAGCGGCCCTCGAAGAAGTCCGGTCGCTTGATGAGCGCTTCGAGCTCGCCGGCGTGGGCGGTGTCCTGGGCCACCACGAGCACGAATGGCTTCACCCGCGCGAGGCCGTGCTGGTCGGCATGCACTTGGAGCTCGGCTTTGACGTGCTCGTGCAGGATCACGCCATCCTCGAGCTTGATGCGCTCGAGGTCTCGCTCACTGACGCCGCTCGGATCGAAGTTCGCGCGCGTCGACACGGCCGGCTCCTTCACGAAGCCGTCGTGGATCGCCTGCGCCAGCCCGTACTCGTAGATGACGTTCTGAAACCGCTCGGCGCGCTGCCCGCGCTCGACCTGTGGCGTCGCGGTCAGCTCGAGGCCGAGCACGGGCCGCAGCTCGTTGAGCACACGCACGCCGGCGTCGGCACGATACCGGTGCGACTCGTCCATGATGAGCACCAGGTCGTCGAGTCCCGCGAGGTACTCGAAGTAGCTCTGGCCGATACATTCGGATAGCCGCTTCATGCGAGGCGCCTTACCGCCACGGACCTCCGCATTCATCTTCGAGATGTTGAAGATGTTGATGTGGATGTACTCGCCGTAGAGATCGGACGTCCGGGTACCGCGCCCGCTCTCGTAATTGTCGCCGGTGATGATCTCCGGCGGGTTCGCCGCGAACTCCCCGAGCCCTTGCAACACGTATTTCGGCGTATTCGGGGTGAAGTCGCGGATGAGCTTGTCGTAGATGGTGAGATTCGGGGCCAGCACGAAGAAGTGCCGCGTGCCGAGCGCCCGATGCAGGTACCCGATGAACGCGCCCATGAGCCGGGTCTTGCCGACGCCGGTGGCGAGGGCAAAGCACAGCGAGGGGAAATCCCGCTCGAACGAGACGACGTGCGGGAACTCCGACTGAATGACGGCCAGCGCCGCCGCCGTGTCGCCACCCTTGGTCGGCGGCGCGATCTCCGTGACCCGGGCGAGGATCTCGAGCGCCGAGCGTTGCGGTGGCCGCAGGCTGAGCCGCGCGGCGATCGTGTTGACCAGGGCGTTCAACGCGTCGACCTCGCCACCGGCAGGCGCCGCACCCGAAGTCGATCCGTCCGAACCGTCACGAGCGCACCCGCTTCAAGATCCTCGCGGCGCGCCCGCACGATGTCGAGGATCAGCCGACCGACCTCGGGCCCTTCTGGGCCTGAATCCGGAGTCGGATCGCGGAGGGTGCCGCCGCGCCGGACAGCGCGATGTGGGCGTGGAAGTCGGCATCGAGCGTCACGACAAGCGCATCGTTCGCGCGGCACCACGCGATGACGTCGACGTCGCTCGCAGAGGCGAGGCCGACCTCCGACACGTGGATCGTGTCCACACCCGCTTCGCGCAAGACGGCCGCCGCCCTCCGAGGAACGCCTTGATCGAGGACGACCTTCACGAAGCCGTCTTGAGCTCGACGGTCTCGTCACCGAGCATGGCCGCCGCATAGGCGATGGCCTGCCGGATGTCTTCGTCCTCTACTTCGGGATAGTCCGCGCGCAGCTCGTCGCGCGAGCCCGCTGCGCTCAGCGCCTCCAGGACGCGTCGAACCGTGAGCCGCATGCCGCGGATGCACGGCTGGCCGCTCATCTTCTGGGGGTCGATCGTGATCCGGTCGAACGTCTCAGTCACCTGGCGTCCTCCTCGTCACGTACGGCTGAACAGCGGCAGCGCGTCCACCGGCTGAGCGGCGCGTCGAGCGGGCGTTTCCGGCTCGGTCAGCGCGGGCTCGGGCGCCGGCGGCAACGCAGCGATCTGAAGGCTGTAGTCGTCGCGTCCCCACTCACAACGATGGAGCACCGCGTTCGGGATCTTCTTGACCGTCAGATTCGCGAACGCGCTGACGTTGCCGCGAAACGCCATGCAATAGACGAGAAGCGTGCGCCCCTCCCCGACTTCCTCGGAGAGCGCCGCGAGCTGATCGCGCGAAAGCTTCTGCGTGGTGACGTAGATGAAGTCGTGTTCGGTCGAATGACCATGCTGCCAGTAGGCCGTCTCGCTGGGCGAATACACGAATGCTTCGAGCTTGCAGAGCGCCGCGGCCAGCATCGCCGGATCGTACTCGCTGCTAATTACCCAATTCCCCCAGCGATCCTTTTGGAGGAGTGATGGCGCGAGACGAAAACACCGAAATCCGCCCCCACCCGTCCAGCCCAATGACTCCGTCACGCCGCCAGAATCATGATCGTCAACCACCTTCTGCAGGCGCGGCACGATATGCGTGTGGCACTGCTCGCCCAATTCCACCATGATCCATCGTCGACCCGTCTTGTGGGCCACCGCCCCAGTCGTGCCGGACCCAGCGAACGAGTCCAGAACCCAATCGCCCGGCTCGGTAGCGATATGGATCACGCGCTGTAACAAGCGCTCCGGCTTGGGCGTCGAGAACATGTCCTCGCGGCCAAAGATTCGAGCGATCTCCTGCTTCGCTTCACGGTTGTTTCCAACCTCTTCGTGCATCCAAACAGTGGTGGGCACGAGATCGCCGAGCTCCGATCGAAACCGCTTTCTCCTTGCCGATCCAGGTCAGCTCGAGCTTCGACTTCATCCGCCGTCCTTATATCACGCGCCATCGGACGGTGAAGAGAGTCTCGGCCTCCACCGTTTGCCGTAGGCGCGCTTCGACCGTCGTGATGAGTCCCTCCTTACGCCGGTCGACTTCATCCTGCGCGTCGAACAGCGCCCGGCGCTTGCGGTTGCGGTCCGCCTCGAGATCCCGCACATGCCGCTGGGCGGCGACCTTTTCGTCGAGGCCGCCCAAGAGCTTGGCCTCCCGCCTCGCCGTCTTGATCTCCGCGTCGAGGTCCCGAACCTCGCGCTCCAGACCGTTCTTGAGGTCGTCCGCCCACCGCTCCAACTTCTCGATCTCCTCCTCGAAGAACCGCGTGTTCCTGACCCCGATCTCAGTCAGGCGCGCGTCCCGCTCCCGGCCCAGTGAGGCCCGCAGCACGGCGGTGACCTCCTCCGGAATGGAAGCTCCGCCAGCCGCCTGGGCAGCGATGCCGAACAACCGTTCACACGTCTCCCCGTCGACCGGCAACCCGTCGTCGGTGACGCCGGCAAAGAGAAGATGGTCCTCCTGGTCCAGCGCGCGAACCGTGAGACGGGTCAGTGAGAGGTAACCGCTCACGCCTACCAGGCCGTCAACGAGCGACACCCGCGCCCGGTGGCCCGTGTAGTCGAAGGTGATAGCGGGCGCGCCGAGCCCGCGTACCGCGGCACGCGCGATGAGGTGCTGCGCGAGCGGGTGCCCAAGCCTGTAGGCGTGGGAGGCGTCCGTCACAGCCTCCGCGCCGAGCAGACGATAGGACCCGGCGGGCGTGTCGCCGAACGGTTTGCGAAGCTCGAACGTTTGTCCCGCTCCTTCGAAGACGGCCTCTTCACGCAGCTCGTGTTGCGTCAGTTCCCACAAGGCGCGGCTGAGCCGGTCGAGGTGGCCAGTCGTCGCGTCCAAGCTCATGCGCAGTCGTCGGTGCACGTCTTCGTCGAAGTTTTCGAGAAGCTGCGCGCGCGTGGCGGCCAGCCGCGCGGCGATCTGCTCTTCCAGCTCGCCCTGCAAGGCATCGAAGGCCGCGCCGATCTGCTCCGGTGTTCGGCACGACTGGTAGATGTCCGCGATACGCCGCTCGAAATCCACGCCCGATTCAAGGGCGCCCAACACTTCGTCGGACGCGCCGAACACGTCCTCGAACAGCTGGAACTTCTCCGACAGGAGTTGGAAGACCCGCAGGTCGGCCTCGTTCTTTCGGTTGAGGAAGTTGATCACGACCACGTCGTGCGTTTGCCCATAACGGTGGCACCGCCCGATCCGCTGCTCGATGCGCTGGGGGTTCCACGGCAAGTCGTAATTGACGACGAGCGCGCAGAACTGCAAGTTGACGCCCTCGGCCGCGGCCTCGGTCGCGATCATCACCGATGCGTGGTTCCGAAAGCGGTCCACGAGTGCGGTCCGCAGGTCGACGGCCTTGTTGCCGATTGCTTCGCCAGAGGGCCGGGTGGCCTTCCATGCCTCGTAGATCGCGGACGAGCGCTGGTCGGTGTTGGTGCCGTTCAGCGTCATGACTTCATTGGCGTAGCCGTTCCCTTCGAGTAGCTCGAAGAGATACCCCTGCGTCCGGCGTGACTCCGTGAAGATGACGGCTTTCCGGTTGGCGCCGAGGCCGCTCAACTTCTCGAAGCCCTGCCGGAGTGCGACGAGGAGGGCTTGGCCCTTGGCATTCAGGGTGATCGAGGCGGCGAGATCGGCGTGCGCCGCCAGCTCCGCAATCTCGGCCCCCAGGTCGGTCTTCGGCACCGCTCCAGCGTCGGAGGGTGGAGCCTCGTCGTCCCATTCCTCGCTCAGCTCGGCGAGCGTCTCGAAGTCCTCTTCGGGTGCACACCGGCGCGAGCCGCCGTCGCAAATCCCGAAACTGCTCGTCGGCGAGCGCCCCTCGCAAGTAGGTCGCCCGAAACGACTCGATGTCGCCGAACAGGTGCTCATCCAGAAAGCCGACGAGTCCATACAACTCGAGGAGCGAGTTCTGAAGCGGGGTTGCGGTCAGCATCACTTTCGGCCGTCCGACGATCGCGGCCTTGATGGCGCGCGCGATCTTGTTCCCAGACCTGTAGACATTCCGGAGTCGGTGGGCCTCGTCGACCACGACCAGATCCCACGCCACATCCTGCACCGCGTCGGCGTGCGCGCGAGCGAATTGATATGAACAGATGACCACAGCGGCGGTGTCGTCCAGCGGGTTGGCGAGCCCTGCGTCGCGGCGCAGGCGGAATGCGCGAGCGTCGATGACGATCGCGGGAAGAAAGAACTTGTCCGCCAGCTCCTGGACCCACTGGTTGCGAAGCGTCGCGGGAACGATCACGAGGATACGCCGCCGGCGCTCGGCCCAGAGCTGACTGACGATGAGCCCGGCCTCAATGGTCTTGCCCAGTCCGACTTCGTCGGCGAGCAGCGCACCGCGCGAAAGGGGAGAGCGAAAAGCGAAGAGCGCCGCGTCGATTTGATGCGGATTGAGGTCGACGGTCGCGTTCAGCAGCGAGGAGCCCAGCTTCTCGAGGCTGTCGGACGGGCTCCGGCGCGACAGCAGATGCGCATAGTACTTCGCGTGGTAGTCCGTGATCCCCATGGCGCCGGCGATCAGGATACCCGCGGCTGGTCGAAATCTTTCTAGGGCGCCTGGACCTCGGACTCCCGCGCGGCCGCGAGCGGCATCATCGGCGGCGCGGGCGCCGTCTCCCGTAGCGGCGAGGTGTCGGTGAACGCGACGGGCGTGGCCACGACCACCGGGCGATAGGACGCCGTCGCCGGCCGCACACGGCTCGTTCCCCCGCGCGCCCGCGTCACGACGCGCACCGGACGATCCGGCGGCGCGAACTCCATCGACGACGCGCGCTCGCTCGACGCGCGCGTTCCCGGTGACGACCGGGGCGTCGCCACGGCCGCGGGCTCGGCACGCGTGGCGACGGCCGGCGTCTCGGGACGCGGCGCCGAAGCCGGCGGCTCGCTGGGGCGACTCGCCACCGCGATGGGCGCGGCCACCGGCTCGGGCGCCGTCGCGGTGCGGTCGGGGGCCGGCGGGCCCATGACGAGCCCGAACGTGACCGTGACCGCGAGCATCACGACCGCGGCGGTCAACGCGAAGTCCGGGCGGAGCGAGCGCAGCGACCGGCGCACGGGCGGCGCGATCACCGGCGCCGGGAGGCCGGCGCTCAGGCGCCACTCGCTCCGCGCGCGCATCGCGCAGTCCGCGCACAGGCCATCCGAGAACGCGATGCGCCACCCGCGCCACGACGACACGCCGATCAGCCGGCCGATCCCGTGGTACTTGCGATGCCAGGCGCAGCGACGAATCAACACGCCTGCGTGGTCAGCAAGACGTGTGCCGCACGCGGCCGCCCAAAACTCGTGATTTGACGCGCCGTCCCCGACGCCGACGCGCCGCCCTGGCACGAGTGTCGGCGCCGGTGTTCGCTATCGAGACGGTGTCGGAACGTCGATCAGCGGCGCGAGAAAATTTCCCACGTCGCGCAGCGCGCGGCGGGCGGCCGCGGCGGAGCGCCCGGTGCGCGCCATCACGATCGCGACGCGCACGTTGCCGGCCGCGGCGAGCAGCCGCCGCGCGCGCGCGCGCGGCACGCCGCCGAGCTA
>Ga0194131_10000817_pt1 | contig 53863 bp, 42 predicted proteins | sample TA2KigO120mmetaG_FD_148631 | JGI IMG/M metagenome (GOLD analysis project Ga0194131, IMG submission 148631) | Freshwater microbial communities from Lake Tanganyika, Tanzania - TA2015053 Kigoma Offshore 120m | ecosystem: Environmental > Aquatic > Freshwater > Lake | place: Tanzania: Lake...
GCGCCGCAATCACCCGCCTACGCAGGTCAATTCCTAGGGCCCTAGCCATTCTCAGTTGGCGGATTCGCGTGGAGCTTTTTTATTATACGTGAAAATGCTCTAGGCTGACGATGCCGCTTCACTGTTTTCAAGCCTCCGCTACGCTGCCTGGCAGCGCAGGTCAGAAAAACAGCCGCAGCGCCAACTGCATCTGACGCGGGAGCCGCGCCGAAGTGAACTCGCCAAACCGCGTGTTGATCTGCGAGCCGTTCGCGGTATCGAAACGGGCCGTGGTGTCGAGTCCCGCGAACTGAGTGTGATTGAACGCGTTGTAGAGCTCCCACCGGAACTGCAGCCGGACCTTCTCGGCGAGCGGGAAGTTCTTGAACAACGCGACATCCCAGTTGTTGATGCCCGGACCCCGGATGACGGTCTTGGCCGCCGTCCCGACAGTGCCGGTGGCCGGCAGGCGGAACACGTCCGTCCGGAAATTCCGCGAGAACGTGCGCTCACTCTTGGGCAGCACCGGATTCCCTGTGATCACGGTCCGCGCGCCTTGCGACGGGGTTCCGGTGATGTCAATCGCCGTCGTGGTGGTGAACCCGATACCAAGCGGCTGGCCGCTCGAAAAGCCGGAGATGCCGGACACCTGCCAGCCGTTGAACACGGCGCCCGCGGGCTTGAAGCTCCAGTTGCGCTGGGGCAGGTCCCAGATGTAGTTGATATTGACGACGTGGGTCCGGTCAAAACCCGCGAGTCCGTAGTGCCAAACGCGTAGCGGCACAAGCGGGCTGATGGTGTCGCCGTCGGCGTCATTGAAGTCCAACGCCTTGGACCACGTGTATGCGAATCCGAATTCGACGCCGCGCTGGAAGCGGCGTTTGGCCGAAACTTGCAAGGAATGGTAGTTGGAACTGCCGCCACCTTCGATCATATTGATGTTGTTGTAGCCTTGGATGGGCCTCAGGAAGGCGGGAGGCAGCGGACGGCCCGGCTGGGTGGAGTCGAAGTTTCGCGGGTCGAAATTGGCACCCATGGCGATCGGATTGATGTCGCGCCGCCAGTACAGATGCCGGCCGAGCGATCCCACGTAACCCACGTCGAGCAGCGTGCCGAATCCAATGTCGCGCTGGACGGAGAAGCTGAAGTTCATCACCTGGGGCAGCAGTCCCTGGGCGTCGGCTGCAAACACGTTGGTGGGATAGAGAAGCCCGGTCGAATTCCTGAGCTGCGATACCTCACCAAAGTTCAGCACCGGCGTGTTGACGATCGGCGGCTGGCCGACGAACGGCAGGAAGTAGGGTCCGTCGAAGAAGCGGTTGTAGAAAATGCCGAAGCCGCCCCGGACCGCGGTGCGGCCGTCGCCAAAGACGTCCCAGGCGAAGCCAGCGCGGGGTCCGTACTGCATTCCGCGGTTCTTCATCAGACCACGGGGATAGTCGCTCGCCTCCGAGTCCACCAACATGCCGTTGTAGGGGGCGCCAACCCCAGGAGCGATGGCGCCGATCTGCGCGGCGTTGTAGGTCTGCCCAGTCACCGGGTGCACGCCTACGCGCTGGCGCTGGGCGTTGAATCCGGGCTCGATCAGGCGTGTCCGCCGGGCAGGATCGAAGCGGCTTGGCACGAATCCGGCCACGCGGCCCTGCCGCTCGTATAGTGGCGGGATCACATAGAAGCGGATGCCAAAGTCGAACGTCAGGCGCCGCGCAACCTTCCAATTGTCCTGGACGAACCACTCCCAACTCTGCGAGATCTCGTTCATCAGCAGCCGCTGGGTGACTTCCGTGTAGGTGTTGTAGGCCCCGAGTGATGCGTTCGAATAGGCCCAGTTGGTGTCGAGCGGGTTGTTCGCTGTGCGTGCGAAATCGAAGTTGCCGTTGAAGGCGACCGTGGTACGCTGCGTGCGGCGGTAGTGTTCGGCATAGATGCCGGCCTTGATCGTGTGCGCACCGTGGGTCCAGGTGATGTTGTCGCTGAACGTAAGGATGTGATAGCGGTTGTACAGCGGGAAGCGGCCCTCGACCACCAGGTTCGCCGGACTCGGGACCCCTCCAAACGACGCGTTGGGAATGATGTTCTGAGGGTTGTTCGACGGATTGAACTGGCCCGCCACAAAGCCCACCTTGTCGCGCTGGACCTTGGGCAGCTCGGACTCCTCATAGCGGTCGTTGGCGGGCTGCGTGAGCCAGCCGAAGCTGAACTCGTTGAGCAGCGTGGGAGAGAAGATCCGGTTGTAGCGCCCGGTGAATCCGCGCGGGTGCGTGTACCAGGTCTTGACCATGAGCGGCCAGTTCAGACCGCCGGAGCTGGGGATGCCAACCGATCCGGTGTGGTCCTCGTTGAAGGCGTTGAACGACCCCGTAACCGTGTTGTTCGCGTTGACGTTGTAGTCAACTTTGAGCGAGTGCGTGTACTTGGGTGCGTCGGTGGGCGCGTTGAATACGTAGTTGTATTGGCCGCGGGAGATTCCGCGGTCACTGAAGTTGGGCTCGGGGAACAGGCGCAACAGCGAGGTCCCGCTGGGATCGAGGCGGCTGGTGGGGATCACGTTGTTCGGGAATGTAGCGTTCGATTGCGGGTCCCGGATAGGAATCAGGCGATTGTTGAGGTCGAGCGTCTGGGAGTAGTCACCGCGCTTTTCGGCGGCGGTGGGAACCGTGAGCCGTCCGATCGCATTGCGCGCGATGGGCCAGAACTCCTGTCCCCAGTTGAAGAACAGCTTGTCACGGTTGCGGTTGAACCGCCCGGGGATGAAGACCGGGCCGCCAACGTTGTAGCTCCAGGTGTTGTAGCGGTAGCGCGGCTTGCCGAGCCGGTTCATGTTGTTGAAGAAGTCGTTGGCATTGAGCTGTTCATGACGTTTGAAGTAGGACCCCAGTCCATGGAAGTCCTTCGTACCGGACTTGGTGATGATCTGCACGTTCGAGCCCGACATCCGGCCGTACTCGGCCTGGTAGTTGCTCACCAGGATCCGGACCTCGGCCACGGCATCGTGGCTGACGGTGAGCTTGAGCTGCGATCCGTTGCCCATGTCGGTGGCTGGAATCCCGTCGATGGCGATGTTGTTCGTGGTCGACCGGTTGCCCTGGACGAAGAATTGCGAAGAGCTCGACAGTTCCTCCTGCTGCGCGCCGACAACGACGCCGGGCAAGAGCTGCATCAGGTCCGCCACGTTGCGCCCGCGGACCAGCAGGTTGGTCACCTGCCGCGGTGTGATCAGTTCGGCGCGCTCGGCGCTGCGCGTTTGGACCAGAGCTCCCTGCGCTGACACCGACACGGATTCCGACACCGCACCCAGCTCCAACGTGATCTCGCCCACGGACACGCGCTCGCCGGTGGCGACGTTCACCGCGGCCCACTCGGCTTGCTTGAATCCGGCCATCGTGACACGGACAGTCCAGGCGCCGGACTCAAGTCCCGCGATGACGAAGTCACCCAGCGTGCTGGTGGACGCTGTCCGCTGGCGGGCGGTGGCCTGGTTGACGGCGGTGATCTGCGCGCCGGATATCGCGAGCCCCCCTGGATCGTGCACAGTCCCGACAAGCGTGCCCGTGGCGATCTGGGCGTGTAGCGGCAGGCCTGCTGCTAGAAGGAGTACGAGGTGGACAGGTAGATGAGACGCGACCGTGCGCCTGGAGTGGTGTTGCGCACGAATTCCCCGGGGAAGAACTTCCCGATTCCAGCGGAGATGGTATAGGAGTTCCATTGGTAGTTAGTATAAAGGTCGATCTCGTGGCCCGCGTGCCGGCCGGCAGTCCCGCTGGGCGAGCGGACGATCACGCGGCCTTGCGCGTTGTAGAGCGCGTCGCGCGGATCCGCGAGCCAGGTGTTGTTGTACATCAGGATCCACTGCCAGGTCTTGCTAGAGCTGAGGGTGGTGATCGAGCGGACATTATGGACGTTGCGCCATCCGATCACGTCCATGTGGCCCAGCTTGTCGTGGGCGGCGGGATAGAGCTGGTCAAAGGTTCCGCTCTTGCCGGACGCAGGATTGGTGCCCGAGGCGAACTTGTACTCGTTGGCGAAGTCGACCGGTTTGCCGAACAGGGTCCGCTTGTATCCGAGTTGGCCCACCCATCCGAAGGCGCTGTGCGGAAGTGGTCCCACATGGCCACGCTGGATCACGTTCTCGGCGGTGAAGCGGAAGCTCTTCGACAGGGGAACGCCCATGCGGGACCCGTAGAGTTGAATCGCGAGCCGTCCGGCGCCGGTGAATCCGCTGGGACGGTTCTGGTCATGGCGTAGCACGTACAGGTCAATCACCGTGGCGCCGAGCACGTCTTTGAACGTGTTGTAGGTTCCCCAGATGCGATCGCCGAGGATCGGGCGGTTGAATCCGGTTCCACGGGGGACGATGGGTGAGATGTGAAGCGCTTCGAACCGCGCCTTCTTGGTCAGGTAGTAGACACGCGCGGTGTCCCAGGTGCGCGCCGTGTAGGCCCACTGCGGCGAACCGATCAGGCGGGTGTCGCCGTAGCCAATCATCTGGCGTCCGATGGTGGCGCCGAATCCGCGCTGATCGGGACGGAGGAACTCGGCGTAGCCTTCTTGAAGGTCGTGAGGATCGCGCACGCTGCCCGGTGGCGGCAGGCCGTAGAACGCGGAGCGGGCGTCCTGGGCGACACCTACCAGCTTGATCCACGTTGTGGGCCGGTAGATCAATCCGATGCGAAGGCGGATGAAGTCGGCGGCCAGGTCGCGGTCCCGTCCGAAGAATTGTGCTGTGCGCTGTTCGGCGCGCTGCTTGGCTTCCGCCGTGATCTGGAGCTTCTTCCCGGTCTTGTCCGCCAGGGCCTTGTTCAGTTCCCTGCCGGGATCGATTTGCGCGCCCGCCGGGAGCGTGAGGACAGAGAAGAAGAGAGCACGCGCCGTCAACTCCTCATCATACTACCCGGTGACGCGGAGCTTCGCTTGAGCGGGCGCGTAGGTTTCGTCAGGACCCGAGACCGTCAACGTGTCGACGCCAGGGTTGCCGCCGGCAGAGATCTCGATCGCCACGCTTGTTTCACCGGCGGGAATGGTCACCGTCTCGGAAACCGAGACCAGCCCGGATTCCAGTTGCAGCTTCAGCCTGAGCGGCTCTGCCGCGGGCTTGGCGATATTTACGGTGGCGGTCACCTTGGCGCCCGCGCGCAGGTCGATATGCGGCGCGGCGGAAAGGTGAATGCCCGCGCGCAATGTCAAATCCACCTCGGCACGGCCGTCGGCGGCGCGATTGAAGTACTGGGCGAATGCGGCGCGGTAGTTTTCAAGCTGCTCCAGGGCCGCCGGAGAAAGCTCCTGGCCCGCCCGGGTCACCAGCACCACCGCGACCCGGAAGCGGCGCTGGGCGACAGTGTGATCGGGGTTGCGCGGCCCGAAGATCCCGGTCAGTTCCTGAAGACTGATGTCGCGCCGCGTGCCGTCAAACGAGATGCCCCTTTGAGGCGCGCGGTTGGCAACGGGGACGTTGGGGTTGGTGACGAGGAAGGAATCCTCCACCTCCTGTGGAGCGCGGAACCCCATCAGGTACTGGTCGAGGGCGGAATACTTCTCCGCCGTCGCGATGGTGGAAAAGCGCGGCGTAACGCCCTCGCCATCGTCGCGGATCCGGTTTCCTTCGAGCAGCGACGCGTCCGAGTTGTAGGCGAACCCCCAGTGCGCGTTTTGCGCCCCCAGCATCGCCGGCGTGCCACCCGGGCCGAGCACGCTGACGTAGGCTAGCCAGCGGTGCCCGATTTCGTGGGCGAGCACGGAGAGCGGCGTGTCCCCGGCCAGGAACCGCCCGGAAACTACCGCGTTGGGATCCTGCGGATACTGGGAAAGCGGCCCCATGTTCAACACGCCTTGAAGACGCTTCGGTGAGCCGTAGATCGCGCCGTCGTCCGTCTGAGCGTCGTTGATCCCGCGAACCGTATTACGCACGGTGAGCTCCCAGGCAACCGATGTCGAGGAGGAAGCGATCCCCTGGTTGTTGTAGAAAGCGATGAAATCGAAGGAATCATCGTGTGTCTCGTAAAAGCGATGCGCGGCGAACACCGTGTCGATCTCGGAAACATTGGTGAACCTCTCCGCCACCGCTGCCGCGTATGCCGCGCTCGCATCGTTAACGTAGGAGACCACCGTTGTGCCGGTGGTCTGCCCGCCCGGAGCCAAGCCGATCACGGCCGAAGCCGAAGCGACGGAGGAGTAGACGAACTCGATGACCCCAGAGTCGTGCAGACGGATCTGAAACGTATTGAGCGGCCCTGTTCCGGAATTGGTGAACTCCGGGATCGCGAGCCAGGAGACGGTCGTCCGCGAACCGCTGCGGTGCACGCGGACGCCGCTGGCGGCGCGGGATGGATCGAGGTCCTCGAAGAACCCGGAAATCCGGGGCGGCCCCGAAACCGCGCGGCCAAGCGAACGGTCGCTGCTTGCCGGGTCCCCTTTTCCGAACGTGATGTTGCCGTCGGAGTTGATCCAGGCCCGGGTGTACTTCTTGCCGTAGAATGGGAACTCCATACCGAGAGCGACTTCGCGCGTGTCGTCGTCATCGAGTCCGGCGAGTTGGTCGCCGTCAGTCGCCGCGGCATCGTCGTAGTCAGCATCCGCCAGCGCGTAGGAATATGCGGTGGCTTCGGGTCCCGCGGGCGTGAAGGTGAGTTTGCGCCGGTTCAGGTTGAAGGGATTCCGGCGCGTGATCAGGTCGCCCGCATCTTCGAGCACCGCGATATTGCCCTCGTCGCGGTTTGCGCCGCGCAACGCTGTCCGGCGCGCCTTGAGAGCCGGATTCCGCTGCGACTGCCGGTGCAGCGCGATCTCCTCGGCCGCGCGCAACGGATGCGTGCCGCAGGTGTGCGGATCCTGCCGGGCCAACAAGCCCGCCGCGGCGAGGAACAAAACCGCCGCGTACTTCGTAGTTCGAGTCAGGGGCCACATGGTTGGTTCTCCTCTAATTGTAAGATCGAAAGGGAGGCGGTTTTTATACATGGCGTTTTGCGGGAACTGTGGTTCCAGGATGGCGGACGATGCGAAGTTCTGCTCGGGATGCGGGCAGCCTTCCGGTGGCGGCGGGTTCACTTCCACGGCAGTGGCCACATCGGCTGAGCCGCTGGACTACGAGATTCACGGCGACAACCTTCAGGTGGTCCGGATCCGGCTGAAGCCCGGCCAGGAGTTGATCGCGGAAGCCGGGAAGATGTTGTACAAGACTCCCAACGTGCAGTGGGAGACCAAGATGCAGGGCGGATCCATCGGCCAGAAGCTGTGGGGTGCGGTGAAGCGGAAGCTGATGGGCGAGTCGCTTTTCATGACGCACTTCCGGGCCAACACGCCCGGACAGGTGGGTTTCGCCGGCGACTATCCAGGACGGATCCAGCACTTCGACCTCAAGGCCGGCCAAAGCTGGCTGGTGCAGCGCGACAGCTTCGTTGTCGCCCAGGAAAGCGTCCAGTTGAATATCGCGCTGGTGAAAAAGCTCGGCAGCGGCTTCTTCGGGGGCGAGGGTTTCATTCTCGAGAAGCTCACCGGGCCTGGGATGGTGTTCATTCACGCGGGCGGCGATCACCTGGAGTTCCAGTTGGGCCCAGGCGAAACGCTCCAGGTGGACACCGGATGCATCGTCGGATTTGAAGAAAGCGTCAACTACGACATCCAGTTCGTGGGCGGCATCAAGACGGCGATCTTCGGCGGCGAGGGCCTGTTCCTGGCGACCCTTACGGGGCCGGGCAAGGTCATCGTGCAGAGCATGACTCTAGAGAAGATGCGGCGTGAACTCGGATCGTTTCGCAGCGGCGGGGATGAACGGGGTCCGCTCGATGCGATCGGCGGGATTTTCAGCAGCGAAGACTAGCCCGTTACGGGACGCGGCGGCCGCGGATCTCCATCAGCAGGCTCATTACCAGCGATTCGATCTTGGCCGCCGCCTCGAGGTAAGCCTGCTCGGGCAGGACGTAGGGATCCGCGACGTCCCAGTTCCTCGCTCCGCGGTCAAAGGGAGGCGGCAGCTTCTCGCCGCTGATGTTGACGACGTAGTCGAACGGCGCGTTGACCTCGCCCAGTCCTTTGGGGAACTGCTCGCGGACACTGATACCGCGGTCGCGCAGGACCTTCATGGTCAGTGGCGCGATCGACTGCGCGGGCGCGAGTCCGGCGCTCGACGGGGCCACTGCGTCACCGCCATAGTGGCGCGCAAAGGCCTCGGCCATCTGGCTGCGCACGGCGTTCCCGATACAGACAAATAACACCTTGACCTTGCGCGTGACCGCGTCACGCCGCGCGGGCAAGGGCGCCGCTGGCTTGCGGCGGTAGTTTTCAGGGGGCGAGAAGCGCGACATGACGGGCTAAATCCTGTCGAGGAACAGGCGGTGAACCCGGCGGTCCGCGGTCAGCTCCGGATGGAACGTGGCGGCGAGATGGCGTCCCTCGCTCACCAGCACCGGCGTGCCTTGAAATTCGGACAGCACCTGGACTCCGGGTCCAGCCCGCCGGATGACCGGCGCGCGGATAAACACCGCTTCCAGCTCCCCGCCCTCATACGGAATCCGCGTCACCTGGCTGTGTACCTGCCGCCCATAGGCGTTGCGTTCGACGGTCAGGTCCATCAGCGCGAGCGATTCCTGTTCCGGCCGCGTGACCTCGGAGGCGAGCAGGATGGTTCCCGCACAGGTGCCGAAGATGGGCTTGGCGAGTCCGAATTGGCGCAGCGGCTCCAGCAGATCCTCCAGCCGGAGCAGCTTCAGCATGGTGGTGCTCTCGCCACCGGGAATCACGAGAGCGTCCAGTTGTGGCAGGTCCTTCGCGGCGCGCACTTGCGGGGCGCTGCAACCCAGTTCCTGGAGCACGCGCTGGTGCGCTTCGAAGTCGCCCTGAAGCGCCAGCACACCGATCGTGGGCACGTTCCGCTACCAGCCTCGCGTCTGCAACAGCTCGGACTCGGCGAGCTTGGACAAATCGAGCCCGTGCATGCCGATTCCCAGCTCTTCGCTCGCTTCGAGGAGCTTGGCCGGATCTTTATAGTAGGTCGCTGCCTTGACGATGGCCCGGGCACGCGCATCGGGGTCGTCGGACTTGAAAATGCCCGAGCCGACGAACACCGCCTCGGCTCCAAGCTGCATCACGAGAGCGGCGTCAGCGGGAGTCGCAATGCCACCGGCGGAGAAGTTCGGGACCGGGAGCTTCCCGGTCTTCGCCACCACCTGGACCAGTTCGAGCGGCGCCTGCAGGCGCTTGGACTCGGCGACGAGTTCTTCGGACCCGAGCACGGTCAACTGGCGCATCTCCTTCACGATCGTCCGGATGTGACGGACCGCTTCGACGATGTTGCCCGATCCGGCTTCGCCTTTGGTGCGGATCATGGCGGCGCCTTCGGCGATCCGGCGCAGTGCTTCGCCGAGATTCCGCGCGCCACACACGAACGGAACCTTGAATCCGCGCTTGTCGATGTGATGTTCTTCGTCCGCCGGTGTCAGCACTTCCGACTCGTCAATGTAGTCGACTTCGAGGGCTTCGAGCACGCGCGCTTCCATGAAGTGGCCGATCCGCGCCTTGGCCATCACCGGGATCGTCACGGTCGCCATGATCTCGCGGATTTTGCTGATCGGAGCCATGCGCGCGACGCCGCCCTCTTTGCGGATGTCGGCAGGAACGCGCTCGAGAGCCATCACGGCCGCGGCTCCGGCTTTTTCAGCGATCAAAGCCTGTTGCGCGTTGGTGACGTCCATAATGACGCCGCCTTTCAACATCTCCGCCAGTCCGACCTTGACGCGGAACGCGTCATCGAGATAGATCATGCTTTAATTTTATCGCACGCCGCGGCGGAGCTTGCGATAAGCTGTCGGAGTGGCACCGTTCAACCGCAGGTACTTCCTCGCCGCCGGGCTTCCGGCCGCTGCCTCCGCCGCTTCACTCAAGCCGATGATGGCCGCCCGTCCCGCCGCGCGCGTGATTGGAGCCAATGACCGCATCCAGATGGGCGTGATCGGCGTCGGCGGCAACGGATCGGGCATGCTGCGGACGCTGCTCGCGCGCCAGGATGGTCCGGGAGATGTCCAGGTGATGGCCGTGAGCGACATCTACACGCGCCGCAAGGAGCGCGCCCGCAACGCTGCCAAGCTGGCCGAAAAGGATGTCCACCACAACTATCACGACCTGCTGGCGCGCACCGGCATCGACGGCGTCGTGATCTCGGTCCCGGATCACTGGCACGCGCAAATGGCGATCGACGCCATGGCCGCGGGCAAGGACGTCTACCTGCAAAAACCGATGACGCTCACCATCCCGGAGGCGAAGGCGGTGTCGGAGGCGGCTGTCCGGTATGGGCGGGTGCTGCAGGTGGGCAGCCAGCATCTGGCCGACGCGCGCTACCACAAGGCGAAAGAACTGATCGCCGGGGGCGAGATCGGCGCGCTGCTGTGGGCGCAGGGGACCTATTCGCGCAACTCGCTGGACGGCGAATGGAACTATTACGTAGACGAAGAGGGCACTCCGGAGACGATCGACTGGACCCGCTGGCTGGGTCCAGCCAAGCGCCGCCCGTTCAGCGCCGAGCGCTATTTCCGTTGGCGCAAGTATTGGGACTACTCGGGCGGCATCGCGACCGATCTGTTCTATCACAAGCTGGGTCCGCTGCTATACGCGATGGGTCCGGCGTTTCCTACGCGCGTGACTGGATCCGGCGGAATCTACGTGCAGAAGGACCGCGAGGTGCCCGACACCTACGCGACCCTGATCGAGTATCCGGGCTTTTACGTGAACCTGTCCTCGTCGATGGCCAACGCCGCCGCGGGCAGGCACTTCGCTGACGTGATCTATGGACAGAAGGGCACGGTCACGTTCGGCGCCAACAGCGTGACGGTCTCGCCCGAGCCCACCTGGGCCGAAGAAGGCAAGGGAGCGGCGCGGACCTATCCAGTGCAGGGAGGCGGCAATCTCGTGGACCTGCACGTGGCGGATTTGCTGGCGGCGATGCGCAGCCGGAAGCAGCCCGTGTTGAGTCCGCAGTTCGGCTACCAGTTGATGACGGCGATCAAGCTGGGCGTCGACTCCTATCGTGAGGGCCGGGTGAAGTTCTTCGACGCGGCGGCGCAGCGGGTCCTCGACAAGCCAGTGGGCGCGCGGCCGGGGTATGAGGGCGACGGAAAGAACCGGGCGAACGGACGCAAGCGGCGGGCCTGATGCTCCCTTCCTGACCGGCGGCGGCCAGGCCACTAAGCCCTTTTCCGTTTGGCTGCCTTCTTGACCGCGGGACGCTTTACGGCCGGCGGGCGGGCCAGCGCTGTGGACAGCGTAAGCAGACGCGTGAACCGCTCACCACCGCCACCACCCGTCCCATGTCCGTGCCCGGACTGCTGCGGGCCCGACGGCTGATACTCGCCCTCAATCCACACGCCAAAATGGTAGGGACCCGGAATCTTGGTGTCCTTCACATGCACATGCAACGGACTGCCGTGATGCGTCACCACCGGAAGCTCTTCGTCCCGGACCCGGGCGATGCTCCGGTCGCGGTTTTCGAGCCTCGCCAGGATGGCACCCGTATCGAACGCCTTATCTTCGCGGAACACCGCGGCGTTCTGCTGGTCGCTGAGGTTGGCCACCTCGCGCTCGAGCACGGGGACAAGGTCCCTGGACGGCGCGAGCATCCGGCCAAACGCGCGGAACGTGTTGATGGAGCCCGTGAGCAGATCCGGCTGGACAGCCGCCTCAAACGCCTCGCCCGCGAGACGTACTTTTCCAGGCCGCAGGCTGAGCTTGAGCCGGGTGCGCGCGTACACGTTGACTGTGGCCGAAGAACTCCCGCCGCGGCTCTTGTTCGTCGACGCGGGACGCACATCCAGCCGGTGCGCCGGTTTGGCGGCGACAAATCGCGTGGCCACGCGTTCCGCGGGCTTCTGGAGCAGCCGCGCGAAACGGGCGCCGCGCACCGGACCCGCGGCCACCGGGATCAGCATGTCCCCGATCTCGGGCATCACCATCGCGTCCAGCGTCTCGGCGCGGTAGGCGATAATCAACATCCAACGGCCAACCCACGCCTCGCGATCAGCATGGTCGCGGCGCAGCACGATTGTCAACCGCGCCTTCCGGCGTTTCGCCGTGACGTGGGGCCGGCGGTGGCAGCCACAGTCCCCGTGCCCTGCTCCGTGACTGTGTGCCGGAATGCGTCCATCCGAGTAGGCAACATGGCCATCCGGCCCGATGAGTTGATAGCTCCAGGCGGTGTCGTCGAAGTCGAGCCCTTGCGCCGCGATCAGAAAGGAGTCCTCGGCGGACGTCGCGTAGAAGTCCATGTGGACATGCTCGCCGCGGGAGAGCTCGAACAAGGGATCGATCACGTGGTCGAATCCGATGGATGCGGCCAGGGCGTCGGAGAAGAACTTGTCGATCGCGCCGGCGTTGTCCCCGTGCAGCACCTGGTTCACGCCAGCGCCCGCGGGCTGGCCCTTGGCAACGAGCGCGTCAAGGGTCGGATAGTCGACATCGGCGCCGGTGCCGAAGCCCATGGCGAGGACCGTCGTGTTGGCGAGGCTGCCGTCTCCAATCGCCGCGAGCGGCGTGCCAGCGTTCGATTTCCCGTCCGTGAAGAACGCGATGTAGCGGCGCTCGCCGGCGGGCACGTTGCCGAACGGCGGCTCGACGAGCGTGGCTTGCGTATCGAGCAGAGCATCGCCCAGCGGCGTGCTTCCGCCTGGAGCAAGCGGAGCCACCGCGGCGTCGAACGAGGCGCTGCTGTAGCCGCCGGCAGGCTTCACGATTCCGTACGGCACTCCAGCGAACACAGCGGTGAAGTCGTTGGCGCCACCCGTCCGGCGGAACGTCTTGACGCCCGCGTTGACGTAGGCCTCGCCCGAGCTGTACACCACCTCGCAGTCGTGGAGAAATGCCGAGACACCGCGCTTGGCGGCTTCCCACTTGGTGACGTCGGGGGCGGCAACAACCATCGGATCCGGAGTCATCCCGTTCATGCTGCCGGTGCGGTCGAGCGAAATCCCGAGCACGATCTGGGTGTCGTAGCTGTAGCCGAGCGCGCGGTGGTCGAGCACATCGGCCGCGGTCACGGCGGGATCGCCGGTGAAGTCGGGCGGATCCACTCCCGCCACGGTGTTGACTGGCGTGTATCCGGCGGCCGCGCCGATCCACGGGTACATTAAGTCGGCGAGTGTGTGGCCCGCGTCGGCTGTGGCGTCAGGACCGTAGTCCGTGGCATGTCCGTCCATTTGCCACATCGCCCACAGCCGGTCGATATTGCAATGGTGGAGATAGAACATGGGATCGAACGGAGAACTGGCGAGAGTACTCATCTGTCCTCCCACCCAGCCATGCAGCCCATTATGCATTTGGTGAAACGGAACCACGCCGCTCCCGCCTTCAATACCGCGCTGAAAGTCGTGATAGGTGCCCTTGTCGAGGGCATTGCGAATGCTGGCGGAACCCGGGAGAGAGCCCACGGGATCCAGGTCGCGGCGGAGCGCTCCCGCATTGACGCCGAACGCAGCCGGGAGGTTCCACCCGGTGAGTCCGGCGGGCCACCAGGCGGGCGCGGCCGTGGCATTAATTCCAGTGCCCGGAGCTTCACGCGCGAAATAGCCCTGCTGCACCTCGTTGCCAGACCCCGGGTCGCCGTTGGGGCCGAGGAAGTCGGCGACGAACACGTTGCCGCCGACGGGGTCGGTCCAATCCCAGTAGGGGATCGTGACGCCGGCCACGTAGGTCTGCAACTGCTGCTCCATGATCAGCAGGAAGTAGCGGTGCCAGGCCAGGAATCCGTAGGCGCCGGTACCTCCGTGGCCGAAGTTGACATTGTTGGCGAACGGCGCATTCGTGTTCTGGATCATCCAGTGAAGGGCGACGAACTGGTCCCATCTGCTGTATTGGTCGGCAAGTGCCGCGGCGGGATTGACGATGTCGGCCTTCATGAGGATGCAGGCCCGGACGAAGTTCTCGCGCTCGGCGGCGGAGAGGTACTTCGCATTCTTGCGTGTAGCCATGCCTCTCTGTGTCGAAGCATCGCCACAGCGTTACGCCTTGGGACGGAATCACTGCATCGTGAACGCCGCCGGTCCTCCTCGCAAGTGGGCCCCTGCACGCAAGCCCGGACATTGCCGGCGCAATTGCCTGGGGGCAGGTTCCTTACCACCGTCGTGTCCTGCGTCCGTTGGTAAAGAAGTAGCGCGTCGAGGGATTCAATGCCCGGCGTGGAAGTTGTTCATCGTGATGAAGTCGATCGCCCGAGCGTTGCGCGAGAAGTCCTGGCAGATCAGGCGGTACTTGTAGTTCGAGTCATTGTCGACTGCAACGCGGCCCCATGTGAACACTCCGACCGCGGTGTTCGCACCCGCATCGATCACCGATCCTCTGAACGGCTCGGCCAGGATGGGGTCCTTCGGATTGCCGAAATTGGCCGTCACACCCCGCTCTTCACGCGCAGCGTCTGGTTGTGGTTGGCGCCCAGCAGTCCGCCCGCCTTGGTGTTCGTTTTGATCTTCATGGTTCTGTTTCTCCTTGGTTTTCTTGTTGAGCGTTTTCCGCTCTCATCCATGCATGCGGAAACACAAGGCGGAATGGATCACGCATCGCATTTTTTCAGCGGCCCAGTCTGAGCACGATTGCGCGCTTGGAACGGCCCAAACGGCAAGTCTGCCGTTTTTTCCGCCCGCGTGAGATTAAGGATTCTCGCAAGAACAACATGAACAGCTATTTGCGCGTAAGCCGGGGCGGCGTTACGGACCGGGTCAGGCAGGAATATCGTCGGCCAGATTCTCGAATTTAGTGAACTGCCGCAGGAACGCCATCTTCACCTTGCCTGTTGGGCCGTTGCGCTGTTTGGCGATGATCAACTCGGCGAGGCCACGAAGGTCCTCGCGCTCGGGCTTGTAGTATTCCGGGCGGAAGATGAACCAGACCATGTCGGCGTCCTGCTCGATCGAGCCCGATTCGCGGAGGTCGCTCAACTGCGGGATGTGGTCGCCAGCGGGGCGTGTTTCCGGCGCGCGGTTCAACTGCGACAGCACCAGGAACGGCACCCTCAGCTCCTTGGCCAGGAGCTTCAGTCCGCGCGAGAGTCCGCTGACTTCCTGAGTGCGGTTTTCTACGCGTCCACGGCCGCTCATCAGTTGCAGGTAATCGATCACTACCAGCGAGAGTCCGTTTTCGGCTTTCATCCGGCGGAGCTTGGCGTGGATATCCATCAGGTTGGCGCCCGGGCTGTCATCTATATAGAGAGGCGCTTCGGCGAGCCTGCCGGCAGCCATCTGGAGCTGGCGCCGCTCGTCCTGATTCAGGTAGCCCAGGCGGAACTTCTGCTGATCGACCCGGGCGTCGGCGCAGACCATACGGGTGAGCAACTGCTCCCTCGACATTTCGAGCGAGAACACGGCCACAGGCTTGCGAATCTGGTCGTGAGTGGCGATGTGCTGGGCGATGTTGAGGGCCAGCGCGGTCTTCCCCATCGCCGGGCGCGCGGCCAGGATGATCAGCTCACCGGGGTGGAGTCCGCTGGTCATCTCGTCGAGCTTCACGAATCCGCTCGATACGCCCGAGATCCGCTTGGAGGGATCGAGGAAAGTGCTGAGACCGCCTTCGAACTGGCCGATGATCTCTCCGGGCGTCAGCAGGGCCTTTTTCACTCCGGCGTCGCCGAGGCGCAGGAACGACTCCTCAGCATCGCCAAGGATTGTTTGCGGCGCTTCCTGGTCCAGCAGAGCCCGCTCGATCACCCGCTGGGCGCTCAGGATGATGCGCCGGGTCAGCGACTTCTCCTTGACGATCCGGACATAGCTGTCCAGGTTGTAGATTTGGGGCAGGCCGTCGTCGAGTGAAACCAGGTAGCTGATGCCGTCGACCGATTCGAGCTGCCCCAGCCTCTGGAGTTCGTTGGCGGCGGTGATGCGGTCAATCCGCTCGCCGCGTTCGTTGAGCACGTGCATGGCGGCGAAGATGCGGCGGTGCTTCTCGAGGGAGAAGTCCTCCGCTTCGAGGGCACCAGCGACAACCACAAACGCGGAGTCGTCCAAGAGGATCGCACCTAGGACGAGCCGCTCGGTGTCCACGGCGGCAGGAAGCCCCTTCTCAAAGGCGAGATCGATTGCGGTCGGCATGGGGTGACTTCCTACCATAGGCCAGAATTCTCCCTCGGCGCTACCCCAAAATTGGGCAAGGCATATGAACCGGTTAGTCCGTGGAAAATTCCGGGCCTCGCAGGTGTAGGGATGTGGAAAAATAACGCCTTTGAGATCAAAAGTTTACACATCGATTTCCACAGGCCGTCCTCAGGCCCTCCGCAAACAAATAGCCTCACTTCTGTTTTATACACCGGATTTTAACCGGACGCCAGGGTTTTCCTCTGAGACACATGCCAAGTAGCGCCACACGAGCGAGACGGGGAGCCCGACGACGTTGAAGTAGCACCCCTCGATACGGTCGATGAACCGGGAGGCCAGGCCCTGGATTCCGTAGGCGCCGGCCTTGTCCATGGGCTCGCCGGAGGCGGCGTACTCATCGATCTCGGCCTGGCTGAGAGACAGGAACCGGACCCGTGTTGTTTCGCAGTCCTCCCACTCCCGTCCCCCCAACCGCAGGCAGATCCCGGTCTTGACCTCGTGGACACGGCCGGAAAGAAGGCCGAGCATCCGCCTGGCATCGGCCGGAGACGTTGGCTTCTCCAGGATTTCCCCTTCCGCGATGACCGTTGTGTCGGCGGCGAGCACGATTTCATCCGCCGCTGCGTGGACGGCCCGCGCCTTCAAGCGTGCCAGCCTCCGGACGTAATCCTGGGGAGATTCTCCGATGATTCGAAATTCAGCAACTCCCGGGACGCAAACCCGGAACGGGATCCCCGCATGGGTGAGCAGTTCGGCCCGCCGGGGAGAACCGGAGGCTAGCACGATTCGCCGAATCAAAGACATACGCAGATCCTAGCAAAAGGCTTGAAGTGGCCGATGAGGGACGGTATGGCCGCCACAACTGCTGCATCTGATGAACTCGCAAATCACCACTGGGCTCTGCGGGAACTCCCCGCGTTTCCAGCCATCGCCACCAAACTCCTCAAGACACTGAACAATGACTCGGCGAACGTAAAACAACTGGTTGACCTGCTCCGGTCGGACGCTGCGTTAAGCGCCGAGATCTTGCGGCGCGCAAACTCGGCAGCCATGGGACTCAGCTCCCAGGTGAGCAGCCTGCAACATGCGATCCTGCTGCTGGGATTCGAGCAAATTCGCCAGCTTGCGATGGCGGTCACGATGTCCACATATTTCAAGCCTGCGATGAAAATCGAATCCCTGCAAAAGTGCTGGCGTCACAGCCTGGCTACAGCACATCTGGCCGACCGGATTGCCCGCGGAATCCAGTTCGAGCACGACCGCGCCTACACCGCCGGGCTACTCCATCACATTGGGCTGTTCGGGCTGATGGTCCACTATCCCAATGAATACGACGAGATGTTCCGGCGGGCCCGCACCCAGCCGGTCGACCTGCTGCAACAGGAGCAGGCCCTGTTCGACTTGAATCACTGCGAGGCGGGCGACGCGCTGGCCGAGATGTGGAACTTCCCGGAGGAGATCCGGCAGGCCGCTGCGCGGCACCATGAGGAGCCGGATCCGTCGCGTCCCGATCTCGTGGCGGTTATTGTGTGGGCAAGCCGGATGGCCGCGGCCATTGGTTACGATCTGGCAAAGCCTCCGGTCCCCTACCAGGATGCCCGGGGATCGCTGCCGGAAAGGGTTGGAGCAGCTTTCCCCGAGGATCCGGCCAAGCTGGCAAGCGAGCTCAAGTCCAAGGTGGATGCGATCGCCGCTTAGGCGGCGAACAGACGCGGCTGGCTCTGCAGCTCCGTGTGATAGGCGCGGGCCAGAGCCCGTGGAAGCTGCTGGGGCTGGGCCTTCATGAGCGCGCGCATCTGGAGCGCGTTCACCACAGCCTTTCCGCCCGTGTCGTTGTTGAACATCACAAACGAAGACTGGCTGAAGGGAAGGAACTTGTCGATCCGCGTGCGCCAGGCTTGGAGCTCTTCCGGGCTGAACAAGTGGCTGTTGCCGCTCGAACGCTCCTGGCGGTCATCGAAAGAGGCGAAGCCGGGGCCAGCCACGGGGCCGTGCAGTTTCACCATGCCGATCCTCCAGGTGAGCATCGAGCCCGGCTTGGTCGCACGCAGTGTCCGCGGCTGGTCGAGGTTGCAAAATCCGACGTGGTAGTCGATCAGCGTGCCGGTTGCTTCTGGCACGGTCCAGCTTTCGTGCCGCAGTTCTGCAACCAGCGGAAACTGGTGGAAGGCGCGCCGCACCCGGATCAGGAAGTCCTTGTTTTCCGCAGTGAAGCGGAATGCAGAGGGAAACTGCATGAGAACGCAACCAAGTTTTCCATCCTCGAGCAGCGGCAGCAGACCTTCCGACCAGCGCTGGATGTCATCCGGGTGCAGCAGACGCTCATGGGTGAACTGCCGGTGGAGCCGAGCGGTGAACTGGAAGTCCCGGTTGTGGGCGGCTTTGGCAGCCCAGAGGCGGGCAAGCTGCGGACGGATGAACTCGCCGAACGACTGCGAAATCTCGACGGTATCGAACCGGTCGGCGAGGTACTCCAGCGGATGGAATCCGAACGGCGCCGGTTTGGGATACACCAAGCCCTCCCAGTCCTTGTGGAGCCATCCACAGGGACCGATTCGAAGAACAGGGCTGACTACGTTTGAAGGCATTTGTATTCGCTCTTTATTCGCCTTCAGAATAACCCGCCTGCGGACTGGCGTCAAGCAGAATTTTCGATTTTTATTCGCCCTCGCATCGAGGGTACATTAAACTCTCTCAATGCGTAACACCCCGGTACCCCTCATCGCCTTACCATTATCCCCGTTACGACAATCGGGCGCCCTCACCCCTCATCACCCAATCAAGGCGCCCGATTCCTCAATCAGTTCCCCTTCAGTCAAACATCCCCTCGTAGAGCACGGAACTGAGATAGCGTTCTCCTGAATCGGGCAGGATCACCACCATTCGCTTTCCAGCCATACCCGGTTCCCGCGCGATCCGCAGTGCGACGGCCGCGGCGGCCCCACAGGAGATGCCGGACAGGATTCCTTCCTCGCGGGACAGGCGGCGCGCCACGTCGATCGCTTCCTCGTTGCTGACCATCTCGACACGGTCCACCATGGCGAGATCGAGAGTGTCTGGGATGAATCCGGCGCCAATGCCCTGGATCTTGTGCGGCCCCGGCTTGGCCGCTTGTTTGGCCAGGGTCTGGGTGATCACGGGACTGGCCGACGGCTCAACGCCCACCGAGAGCAGCTTCTGTCCCTTGACGTGTTTGATGTATCGCGACACGCCGGAGATAGTGCCGCCGGTCCCGACTCCGGAGACCAGCACGTCGACGCGCCCTTCCATGTCTTCCCAGATTTCCGGCCCGGTCGTCTTGACGTGGATTTCCGGGTTGGCGGGGTTCTTGAACTGTTGTAGCAGCACGAAGCGGTTGGGCTCGGCAGCGGCCGCCTGCTCGGCGGCGGTAATGGCGCCCTTCATGCCGAGCGCGCCTTCGGTGAGCAGGAGCTTGGCGCCAAAGGCCTTGAGAACTTTGCGCCGCTCGATGGACATCGTCTCCGGCATGGTGAGCGTGATGGGATATCCGCGCGCGGCGGCGACAAACGCGAGCGCGATTCCGGTGTTTCCGCTGGTCGGCTCGATGAGCTCCTTGCCCGGTTTGAGAATGCCGCGCTTCTCAGCGTCCCAGATCATCGAGGCGCCGATGCGGCACTTCACCGAGTAGGCCGGATTGCGCCCCTCGATCTTGCCAAAGATCTCGCAGTCCAGCCCGTTGGCAAGGCGGCCCAGGCGGACCATCGGCGTGCGGCCGATACTGAGTGAATTGTCGTCGTAGATCACTTTCTTAGTCCCATTCTTCGATCAAGTCAAATGTCCCAGTTGGGAACGTAGGCGCTCTGGCGCTCGCTCCACTGGCGTGCGATGTCGGCGAAGTTGTGATTGTCGAGAACGTCGCCCAGGGCCGACTCCGCCTGTTGCCAGATGCGGATGAAGGCCGACTCACCACGAACATGGTTTCGTTCGGGGCGGCCCTCGATATGGCGCAATACGTCTCCCACGCGGATCCGGTCCGCCGGGCGGGCCAGCAAGTACCCGCCTTCAGCGCCTCTGCGCGACTCAACGAATCCCCCCTGCTTGAGCGACGCGAGAATCAGCTCAAGGAATTTTTGCGGAATGTTTTGCCGCGACGCGATGGCGGCGATCTTCACCGGATCACCGGATTTGTTCATCGCCAGGTCGAGTACCGCCAGCAGCGCATACTCTCCCTTGACAGAGAGGTTCAGCAGTCCCAACAACCAATCTCCATACGGTCTCCAGTGATCAGTCTAGCGCCAACGGCCGGGCGGCTGGGCGGCTCGATGAATTTCCGGGAACCGTCACGCCGCGGCGGCTTCGCGAAGCCTGGAATCGGCGGCTTCGATATCGGCCGTGGACATGGTGACGAGCGGCTTCTCCATGTCCTCACCGGTCTCGATCATCCGCCTGAGGTGCGAGGCAGCGAGCTTCGAGACCCAGGCGTCGGACAAGGGCCGTCCGCTAGTGCCCGCCATCGCACGCAGCACCGGATGCGGCAGGGCAATCACCTTTTCATCACGGTAGGCGCCGTCGAGCAGGGTGAACTTCACGTCCACCGCGTCGGCATGACGGATCGAAATGGCGGTCTGGAGCCACACGAATTTGACTTGAAGCGTTTTTCCGAACGGATCGGCCGCTTCGAACTCACGAAACGATTCGGGCATCTCCAGTCATTTTACTTCAGCGGGATGTCTCCCGGACCAGCGACAGGAACTCCTGGCGCGATGCCTGCTGCGTCCTGAACGCCCCGAGCATCGCCGAGGTGACCGTGGAGGATCCCTGTTTTTCGACTCCCCGCATCATCATGCAGAAGTGGCGCGCCTCGCAAATAACTCCGACGCCATGGGGCTCGACGGCGGACTGGATCGCTTCGGCCACTTGCGTCGTCAACCGCTCCTGAACTTGAAGCCGGCGGGCGAACGCGTCGATAATCCGGGGGATTTTGCTGAGCCCGATCACGCGGTCCTTGGGCAAATAGGCGACGTGCATGCGTCCGAAGAACGGAAGCATGTGGTGCTCGCAGAGGCTGTAGAACTCGACGTCTTTAACGATCACCATCTCGTCATGCTTGACTTCGAACAGCGCGCCATTGATGATTTTCCTGATATCGGCTTGATATCCGCTCGTCAGGAACTCCAGCGCCTTTTGGGCGCGCTGTGGAGTCCGCAGCAGGCCGTCGCGCTGAGGATCCTCTCCCAAGCCACGCAAGACCTGCTCCATTTGTGCCGCTATCGACAAGGCAATCTCCATTCCACTGTGTTTCGTTTGGTTTCAAGAATCCGGACACCGCAGAGGCCGGGCCCATCGGGGAACGCCACCTGCCAGGCCCCGGACAGCCGGCGTCGGACTACTACGGCGAGGTTCTCAGTGGTCGGAACCAGCGAGGCGAACTCATCCCAGCAATTGAGGTCCTGATCACGCACATGGCGCAGAACCTGTTGCTCGACCACGGCATCAATCGCCGCCAGCCGGCACACCAAGCCCGTATCGGGGTCAACCGGACCGGACACCGACACCTGCAAGACATAGTCGTGCCCATGCCCGTAGGGATTGTTGCACTTGCCGAAGATCCGCTGATTGTCGGCGGCTGGCAGGAGGTCCGAGTGGAGCCGGTGCGACGCGGCAAAGCGGTACTCGCGTGTGACGCGGGTCATTCCGCGTAGTCCACAAACAGGTCCGCGGTCTCAAACAGGCGGATGTTGGCCAGGCGCGGCCCGCCGGACCCGTTGAAGCGGGGAGAGAGCCGCCGCCAAATCTCGCGGGCGATATTCTCCGGAGTCGGCACGACGCGGTCGAACGGCGGGACCTCGTGATTCAAGAAGCGGTGATCAAAGGGCTCGATCACTTCGTTATGGATGATCTCCTTGAGCTCCTTGAGATCGAGCACCATTCCGGTGACAGGATCGGGTTCGCCCTCGAGCGTCACTTCCAACTGGTAGTTGTGGCCGTGGCCGCGAGGGTTCGAAGATTCTCCGTAGACTTCGCGGTTGCGCTCCCCGCTCCAATCCGGCCGGTAGCAGGCGTGCGAAGCCGAGAATTCGGCTGTCCGGGTGATATACATTCCGTCATCCGATCTGATGCCGCGGCGGCACCGTTCGATTCTCTACTAGAATACAAATTTGGCCCATGACTACTGACAGGTTCCTGCAGATGGCGATGGCGGCGGCGTTGGCCGTGCTGTCGGTGGTCCTGTGGGACGTGACCCGCGACCGCACGATTCAGGTGGGCGACCGCGCCCCGGAGTTCAGTATCCGCGCCGATAACGGCATGCGGATTTCGTTGTCGAGCTTCGGCGGCAAAGTGCTGGTGCTCAACTTCTGGGCCACATGGTGTCCGCCCTGCGTCAAAGAGACTCCGGCCCTCGAACAGTTGCACCGGGAGCTAAAGGACCGGGGACTGGTAGTGATGGGCATCAGCATCGATAAGAAGGAGGAGAAGTACAAGTCCTTCCTCAAGCGGTTCGGCGTGACGTTCCTGACCGCGCGCGACGAGAGCGCGTCGATCTCCGACTCGTTTGGAACCTATCGCGTTCCCGAAACCTATGTGATCAAGGACGGCAAGGTGGTACAGAAGATCATCGGCGCCGACTGGAAGGAAGAGGAAATGATCCGCTTCCTGAAGACGCTGCTCTGATGGTTCCGGCAGCGGCTAGGGAAGAGCTGGAGCGGCTGCTCGGAGCCCGCAACTACCTGGATCGTGCCGAGGACCTGGTCCTCTATGAGTACGACGGTGGTGTCGACAAGCACCGGCCGGAGATGGTCGTGTTTCCCCGGTCGACTGAGGATGTGGTGGCGATCGTCAAGATCACGGGGAAGCATGGGGTGCCGATCGTCGGGCGCGGGGCGGGTACCGGGTTGAGCGGCGGGGCGATTCCGCGCGCCGGCGGAATCACGGTGTCGTTCTCGCGAATGAACCAGATCCTGGAGATCGATCTCGCCAACGAACGGGCCGTGGTCCAGCCGGGAGTGGTGAACCTGGACATCACACTGGCAGTGCAGGGCGACAAGTACTTCTACGCGCCGGATCCATCGAGCCAGCGCGCTTGCACGATCGGTGGAAACGTGTCGGAGAACGCCGGCGGGCCGCACACGCTGGCCTATGGCGTGACGACGAATCACGTGCTCGGACTGGAGCTCGTGCTGATGGACGGCACTGTCGTCAACACGGGTGGCATGGCGCAGGATGTTCCGGGCTACGACCTGACGGGGCTGTTCACCGGCTCGGAAGGCACGATGGCCTTCGTCACGAAAGTGATTGTCCGGCTGATGCGGCAACCGGAGTCGGTCAAGACGCTGCTGGCGATCTATGACGCCGCAAGCGATTGCGGACAGACCGTGGCCGAGATCACGGCGCGTGCGATCACGCCGGTGGCGGTGGAGATGCTCGACGGCGTGATGCTTCGCATGGTCGAAGAGGCGACGCACGCCGGATTCCCGATGGACGCTGAAGCGGTGCTGTTGATCGAGCTGGAGGGTCTCATCGAACAGGTGGAAGAGCAGGTGGAGCAAATCCGCGACGTATGCGCGGCATGCAATGCACGGGAGTTCCGCGTTGCCAAGTCGGCCGAGGAGCGGGACCTGTTGTGGAAGGGCCGCAAGAACGCGTTCGGAGCGGTGGGACGGGTGAGCCCGTTCTACTACGTGCAGGATGGCGTGGTGCCGCGGACGCAGATCGCGCCGACGCTCGAATTCATCCGGGGAGTTTCGGCCAAGTACGGACTGAGCATCAGCAATATCTTCCACGCCGGTGATGGCAATCTGCATCCGATCATCCTTTTCGACGCGCGCAAACCAGGGGATACGGACCGTGCCAAGGCGGCGGGAGACGAGATCCTGAACTTCTGCATCTCGGTGGGAGGATCGATCACCGGGGAGCACGGTGTGGGGATGGAGAAGATGGAGCTGATGGGGAACCTGTTTTCGAGCGACTCGCTGGATATGATTCAGGGGTTCAAGAACCTGTTCGATCCGGAGTGTCGGCTAAATCCGGGGAAGGTGCTGCCGACGGGCCGGGGGTGCATGGAGATCCGGCAGCGGCCGGATTTTGTGCTGTAGGGGTGGAAGGCGAAGAAGCTGACATTCAGGAACTGCGGGACCTGCTGCCGGATTGGAAGGTGAGCGCGCAACTGCAGCACCGGATTCCGGAGGTCCGTCCCTCAGTCCGGCGGGGACGCGCGTAGCGAACTCCACGGCGGTTGCAGACGGACCACCAGCGGGACTACGATTGCACTAACCCCGAGGTGAGTTCAATGCGAATCCTGCCAGGCCTGATTCTGGCCGTCCTCTCTCTTAACGCCCAAGACGCGCGCGGACTGCTCAGCGGCCGCGTGCTCGATCCATCCGGAGCCGCGGTAGCCGGAGCGGCTGTAGAAGTCCTTCAACCCGATCGCGGAATCCGCATCGAGGCGAACGCCAATAGCCAGGGACACTTTGAGCTTCCCTACCTGTCCCCCGCCACCTACACCTTGCGGGCATCAGCGCCTGGGTTCAAGCACTACGAGCGGACCGGTGTCGATGTGCGCGCGGGTGACCGGTTGTCGGTGGACATCCTGCTCCAGATCGGTCAAGCGACCGAGACCGTGTCCGTGCCAGCCTCGGTGGGCCTGGTCCAAACGGAGACCGCATCGCTCGGCCAGGTGGTCGACGGTAAGCGGATCCTGGACCTGCCGCTGCCAGGCGGATCCGCGATGTCGCTCGCCCGCCTGGTTCCGGGCGTCGTGAGTCTCGCTGTTTCGAATCATCCGACACTCGGCCCGGCCGTCGAAGTTGCCTCCAACATCGCCATCAACGGCGCGCGGGTGGGCAGTGTCGAATTCACAGTGGACGGCGCGCCGAGCATGTGGGGCACGAACTCGGCCTATGCGCCGCCCACCGACCTGGTGGCCGAGTTCAAGGTGTCGACCGCCGCATATGACGCAAGCTCCGGACGCGCGCCGGGAGGCAACGTCAACCTGTCGCTGCGATCCGGAACCAACGCTCTGCACGGCGCCTTCTACGACTTCCACACGAACAACAAAATCCAGGGCATGGACCTGTTCCAGCGCCAGTTCCTGTTCAATCCCACCACCGGCCCCGTGAATGACGCCAAGCGCCGGACGGCGAATCCGACCATCGTGCAGAACCGCTACGGGTCGACGCTGTCCGGCCCAGTGCGGATCCCCGGTCTCTACAACGGCGCCAACCGCACGTTCTGGATTTTCTCCTTCGAAGGACTGCACCGGCATGGGATCGTGCGTGGCAACTCGCAATTCACCGTTCCGGAAGTTGCTCAGCGCCGTGGCGATTTCAGTGGACTGCTCCGCGTGGGCGCAATCTACCAGATCTACGATCCGGCCACGATCACGCGGACTCCCGAAGGCAGGTTCGCGCGGCAGCCGGTTCCGGGCAATGTGATTCCGGATTCGCGCATCGATCCCGCGGCGCGCCGGCTGCTTGACTACTGGCCGCTACCAAATGCCAGCGGAACAGCCGACGGGCGCAACAACTTCATCCGGCTTCCAAACGAGTTGAACATCTTCCGCACCTACACCGGCAAGGTGGATCACAACTTCTCGCCCAAGCACCGCGCCTTCTTCCGCTACAACCATTGGTTCAACCTCTACCAGTCGGGCCAGGTGCTGCCCACCGATGCCACGGGCAACAACCGCTACCGCTACAACACGGGCGCGGGCTTTGACGACGTGTATGTCGTGAATCCGAACTTCCTGGTGAACCTGCGCTACAGTTTTTCGCGCTTCGAGCAATCGTTCTATCCGCTGGCGGTGGGCTTCGACGTGACCGCGGCTGGATTCTCGCCGGGCCTTTCCGCATTGATTCCCGAGTCCGCCCGCACGTTCCCGCAGATCAACGTCCAGGGGATCCAGACCTTGGGCAATAGTTTCGTCACGAAGGCCTTCACCAACTACCACACCGGACTCGCCGACTTCACGCGGATCATCGGCGGCCACTCAATCCGGTTCGGCGTGGAGCATCGTGTTTACCGCGAGCACAACTACAACTTCAGCTTCTCGTCTCCCGGTCTTGATTTTTCCACCGACTGGACGCGCGGCCCGCTCGACACGTCTCCCGTCGCTCCCATCGGACTTGGGATGGCGTCGTTCCTGCTCGGCATTCCCACCGGAGGGCGGCTCGACGTCAACGACTCGCTCGCCGAACAGTCGACCACTACCGCCGCCTACATTCAAGACGACTGGAAGGTCACGCGCCGGCTCACGTTGAATCTCGGTATCCGCTACGACTACGATGGCCCCGTCACCGAGCGGTTCAACCGCAGCGTCCGCGGGTTCGATTTCGCCGCGGCCAGCCCGATCGAGGCGCAGGCACGGGCTGCCTATGCCACAAGCCCGGTCCCCGAGGTTCCGGTCTCGCAGTTCCGGGTCCGCGGCGGACTCACGTTCGCAGGCGTCAACCAGCCGCGCCAGCTTTGGCGCGGCGACCGGAACAACTTCGCGCCACGGATCGGATTCGCCTTCGCGGCGACTCCGCGCATGGTGTTCCGCGGCGGCTATGGCGTGTTCATTGTGCCGGTCGGAGCCGACCGGACCAGCGTGAACCAGAGCGGCTACAACATCCGCAACAACCTGGTGGCGAGCCTGGACAACGGACTCAGCTTTGCGGCGTCGCTGCGCAATCCCTTTCCCACGGGCATCGCCTACCCGCCGGGAGCAAGTGGTGGCCTTACGACCGACATTGGCCGCTCGATTTCATTTTTCACCGATCCGGTACGCAACGGCTACATGCAGCGTTACAGCTTCTCGGTTGAGCGCGAGTTTGGGTGGAGATCGGTGGGCGAGATCAGCTATGTGGGCAACCGGGGAACCGGGCTCGGCGTCTCGCGGCCCTACAACCCCGTGCCGAACCAATACCTGAGCCAGTCGCCGGTGCGGGATCAGACGGCAATCAACAACCTGAACCAGCAGGTTCAGAATCCGTTCTTTCCGTTGCCGGGCACGGATCTCGCGGCGCGGACGGTCGCGAAGTCGCAATTGCTGCGGCCGTATCCGCAGTATTCGGGCCTGTCGGCGCAGGAACAGATCGGATACTCGTGGTACCACTCGCTGCAGGCACGGCTGGAGCGCCGGTTCGCGTCCGGATTCACAGCCAACGTCAACTACACGTGGTCAAAATTCATGGAGGCGATGAACTTTCTGAACGGTGGAGATGCATTTCTGGAAGAAGTGATCTCGGACCTCGACCGCACCCACCGGATCACGGCTACCGGAGTGTGGGAATTGCCCGTGGGAAAGGGCAAGCGCTGGCAGATGGGCGGGAGCCGTGTTGCCGGCGGGATTCTGGGGGGCTGGCAGATTCAGGGAGTGTGGCAGCACAATCCCGGGCCGCCGCTTGGATTCGGAAATTCGATCCTCATCGCGGATCCGCGGGCCATCGGGCTGGCCGGATCCGAGCGGCGCGTGGGCCGCTGGTTCAACACCGACGCGTTCAACCGGAGTCCCGCGCAACAGCTTGCGCAGAATGTCCGCACGCTGTCGTCGCGATTCTCCGGGGTCCGCGGTCCCTCACTTTCCACCTGGGACCTCTCGGCGATCAAGAACTTCACGCTGCGCGAGCCGCTCAAGCTGCAGTTCCGCTGGGAGATGTTGAACGCGTTCAACCGCACGGGTCTGGGGGCACCCAACACGGATCCGGTGAACACGCTGTTCGGCTCGATTACGTCGAGCGCCGGGTTCCCACGCTGGATCCATGTAGGATTGAAGCTGACCTTCTGATCCATGACACGACGCCATTTCCTTGGAGCCGCCGGAGCCTTTTCGCTGGCCGCGCAGGCACGAAAGCCGAACATTATTGTGATCCTCGCCGATGACCTCGGCTATTCCGATCTCGGCGCCTACGGAGGTAAAGATGCCTCCACACCGCACATCGATTCGCTCGCGCGCAACGGCGTGCGGTTCACCAACGCCTATGTCTCGGGTCCTTACTGCAGTCCGACGCGCGCGGGATTGATGACCGGACGCTATCAACAACGCTTCGGCCACGAGTTCAACGCTCACACGTCAAAGCCGTTTTTCGATGCCGGAGGGACCACGGAGAATCTCGGTCTGCCAACCAGTGAAACCACGATTGCCGGCCGGATGCGCGATGCCGGATACGCGACCGGAGCCATCGGCAAGTGGCATCTCGGCGCGCCGCCCAAGTTCCACCCGAACAAGCGCGGATTCGATGAGTACGTGGGATTCTTGGGTGGCGCGCGCGAGTACTTTCCGGCGGGCAAGGGTGGTGTCGGCCCGATCGAGATCGAACGGAACGGCTCACCCGTGAAGTGGGATGGATACTTGACGGACCTGTTCGGCAATGAGGCGGCGGGCTTCATTGACCGGCATCAGAAGCATCCGTTCTATCTCTACGTGGCGTTCAACGCGGTCCACACGCCGATGCAGGCGGAAGATGAGCGGCTGAAGAAGCACGCCCACATCGCCGACACGCGCCGGCGGACCTACGTCGCGATGCTTGAGTCGATGGACGACGCGGTGGGAACGATCCTCGCCAAGGTGAAGGAGACGGGCCTGGAGCAGGACACGCTGATCTTCTTCCTGAGCGACAACGGCGGTCCGACGAACAAATACGCGGTGAATGGATCCATCAACCGGCCCCTGCGCGGCAGCAAGGGCGATACATGGGAGGGCGGCATCCGGGTTCCGATGCTGGCGCAGTGGAAGGGGCGGCTGTCCGCCGGGACCGCGTATCACAAGCCCGTCATCCAACTCGATATCTCCGCGACCGCGGCAAGCCTGGGAACCGGACGGATCAACCGCGAGTGGAAGCTCGATGGCGTTGACTTGATTCCCTACCTGACCGGCAAGCAGCGCAATGATCCGCATCGCGCGCTGTATTGGCGGTTCGGCGAGTTGATGGCGGTCCGGATGGGCGATTGGAAGGTGGTCCGCACGTGGGACAACAAGCAGCCCGAGCTCTACAATCTGGCCAAAGACATCGGCGAGGAGAACAATCTCGCATCCTCGGAGCCAGCCCGCCTGGAGCGCATGATGAAGGAGTGGCGCGCGTGGGACAACACGCTCGTTGCGCCCGCCTGGCCGCGGCCAGAGATCACGCCGCCCGCGGTTCAGAAGTAAGACCGGCCGATCGGATCCGGATGCCCACCATCGGATCGAGCATCGGGGCGGTAGCCAGTTGGACGTGATGCGCGCCTGCCGCGAGACGGCCGCGTACATCCTGCGTGTTCATCACGCCGCCGACACCGATGAGCCGCAGCGGCGACCGCTGTTGGCGAACGATCGCGGCAAGCATGCGCAACTCCTCCAGGCATCGCGCGGTGATGCAGGCGCCGCCGATGCCCCGCCGCAGTCCGCCGAACTCGCCCTCTACGCGGGCCGTGATCGAGTTGGCCGTGCTGAGCGCATCGACGTGAGGCGACACCGCTTCGACCAGCGCCCAGGCTTGATCCCGATTCTGGAACAGTCCGATCTTCAGCACCAACGGCAATTCAGGCACGGATGTCCGTAGTGCGGCGGCGATCTCGGCTGACGCCGTTGCCGACAAGTAGAGATCCGCTTCTTGCGTGCACACGTTGGGACATGACAAGTTCGCCTCCACCACGTGCGCGCCGGAATCCGCGGCCCACCGGGCGCATTGCGCAAAGTCCCGCGCCACCTCCGCGATAGACCAGCCGGACTCTGGCGAAGCAACCACGGAGACCACGAGCACCTGCCCAGGGGCGAGCGCGCGCCGCGTGCGTTCGATGTCCTGCTGCCAGACCACGGGGCCGCGCGAGGGCATGCCGAAGGAGATCGCCCACGACTGGGACCGGGTGGCCGCGCGCACCGATGCGCCCTCGCCCGTGAGCGCACCGGACTCCACCGGAAGAAGATTCGGAAGATCATAGCAGGCACGGGATCGCGACCGGACCGTCTTGTACGTCAGTACGTCGAAGCCGAGCGAGGCGTAGTAGAGTATCCAGCGGCCGTTCAGCAACGGACCCGCCGGGATGCCGAGCGGCGAATTGACGGGAATCCCGCAGAAGTCCCATTGGCCGGGACAGGGTGGAACCGCGATGTCCACGGGCGCGGGAACGTGCTCGTAGTTCCAGTCGTAGGTCCGCGTGATGTCGTAGGCGTTCATCGCTCAGGGGCCTGGCCCTCAAGCAACGCCGCCAGTTGCGCTGGGAGCGTCCGCACGCCGACGTAGAACGTGCCGAACAACGCGTACACCGCGCTCACCTCGTCGAACCTCATCTCATAGATCAGCTTCTTGAACCACAGCGGATCCTCACTGAACAGGTCGACGCCCCATTCCCAGTCGTCGAACCCAATGGAGCCGGTGATGATCTGGCGCACGACTTCGGCGTACCGGCGTCCGACCTGGCCGTGTTCGTGCATCATCCGGTTACGGTCGTGGAAGGGAACCTGGTACCAGTTCTTCTCCTCGCCACGCTTGCGGTCCATCGGATAGAAGCAGGCGAACCGGTGCGCGGGAATCGCCGGGTACAAGCGCGGCTCCATCGCTTTGCGCTGACGCTCGATTTCTTCTTCTTGCGCCTTTTTCCACTCCTCCGAGGCGGGCTTCAATCCCTGTTCTTGAAAGGTCCGCCACATGCGCGCGGTGGAATCGTACAGGCCAAGCTCGACAACCGAGACGTAGGATGTAGTGAGCTCCAGGTAGTCCCACAGGCGCAGGCGCGCGAGATCCAGCTCAGCTTGATTGAGCTGATCCATCGAGCGGCGGAAGTGCAGGAACATCAGGTCGCCCTTGTGGCCCAACAGGGAGAACACGGCAGAGTTCGCGGGTCCCATGTTTTCGACGAGCGACGCCGCTTCCGAGGCGATATCCGCGCGCACAGCCGGATCCAGGCGCTTCCACTCCGGCCACCGGATACGCGCCATTTGATGCAAGGCGAAAGAGCCTTCGAGTGTCAGTGGGACGTTGAGCGAATCCATCATTGAGCCCGAAATTCGAACACCGTACCCGCGCACTCGGCGACCAGCTTCCCGGGACCGAGCGGCCGTCCGCCAGTAGCGTAGAAAACCGCGCCGTCCGTCGACTCGCCGGGCTTGAGCTTCACCTGCGCGAATACGATCGCCGACGCCGCCGCGGCGGCTTTGAGTCTGGTCGACTCGACCTCCGCCATGTAGTTCTGCCGGCGCGACTCATATCCGTTGGTCGAGCGGAGCTGCTTCATCCCGTACAATCCATTTTCATAGGTGGTCACCAGCTTGATCACGTCGTCGCGCCCGCCATGCCGCATGAAGTCCTGGACGACTGTGGCGGCGTGCAGTCCGGTCAACGTGGCGAGTCCGGAGCGCTCGAACTTGAAGTCGATCGGGCGGAACGTCCAGGATCTGGAGGATCCGTTCGAGACGGCCACTTGCAACACCGCGTATTCGCGAATTTGCACCGGCAAGGGCGCGAACATGACCGTCACCCCGTTGCGCGTCTGGGTCAAGTAGCGGAGTCCGCCGGATTCGAATTCGATCACCTGGGCGGACACGGAACAGGCCGGAAGTGCGAGTGCGAGAAAATCCCGCCGCGTGGCCATACTTCAATCTTACTGCCCCGAGGGACCGGCTTCAAAGGCCAGCAGCACATTGCCCGGCATTCCGCCCAGCACACCGTAGCCGGACTGCACGTAGACCATTCCGCCCGCCACCACCGGGCCGGATCCGCTGATCGACGCACCCTTGGCCTTCACGCCGTTGACCGTGTCGAAGTCGCGCCGGGTGTCGAACTGCCACAGCGGCGCGCCGTCCGTTGCCGAATGCGCCCAGAGCACGCCGTCCATGGATGCCGAGAACACCGCGCCAGGAATCGCCGTGGCCGCGGCCATCAGTGCGGCTGTGCATCCGCGCGTTCCCTTGCAGGCAGGTACGGCAGGCGGCACATGCCACTGGCGGACGCCGGTCCGCAGGTCGACAGCGAGGAGTCCGCCGGGAGCGGGCGTCAACACGTCGGACAGCGGCACGTAGACGCGCGCGCCATCGGCCGCCATGCCCCACATGATGCCGCCGAGCGCGGATCCGCGGCCCACCTGGACGCGCCACACGGGCTTGCCTTCCGCGTTGGGATCGAGCGCGTGGACTACGGCGGACTTCTGGCCGACGAGAAGCAGTTGCCGGTTTCCGGCTCTCGCCAGAATCACGGCAGCGCCGATGTCGAAGTCCGGACCTGGCTTCGCGCAGTTGGCCTTATCGGGACTCGAACACGCGAACGTCCAGGAATCATCGGCGAGCAGTTGGGATTTCCAGAGCAGCTTTCCAGTGTCCATGTGGATGGCGAGCACGGCGTTGGTGGTGGGCGCTGCCGGATCGATGTAGGCGTTGCCGGTGCCGGTGTAAAGAATCCGGCGCGGTGGATCCAGCGCCGGCGAGGACCAGATGGCGCCGCCCGCCGGACCGCGCAACTGCGTTCCGGCAGAATTCACGCGGATCGGCGCGGGCTCGTCCGGAATCGAGTACGTCTTCCAGATCTGGACGCCCGTGGCCGCAGCCAGCGCGGCGATGCTGCCGCGGAAGGTGCAGCACTCATACTTCGGATTGGCCGCGGGCACTTCCTCGACTGACGACACCGGCGTGTAGACGCGTCCGTCATGGAGCTTGACGGCGCCCGTGATGCGCGCATACGGGTGGGAATCGACTTTCACCTTCCAATGCGGGCGGCCGGTGGATGCATCCACCGCATAGACGTTCGCGCGGATGTCGCCGAAGAAGACAGCCTGCCGTGAGGATGGCCCCGGTCCCACCGAGGGCGCGCCGCGGACGGAGGCCTCTGCCTTGAATGTCCAGTAGATGCAGCCGCTGCGCGCGTCAACTGAATAGACCGTGCCATCAGCGGACCCGAAATAAGCGCGTCCGCCCACGATAGCGGGCTGGGATCCGCCGGTGGGCGAGTTCGGAATACCGAACGCCCACTTCAGGCGCAGGCGCGGAATCGCTTCCGCGGAAAGGCCCGCCGCGGCCGCTGGCTGAAAGCGCGAATTGCCGGGATCGACTCCCCAGCCGTTCCACGGGGCAGAGTCCGCTGTCGGAAGCACGCCTGGAGCACAGTAGCCTTGCTGGACGGGAATCCGTTCCGCGGTTCCCTTCCCCAGGTGCGCGGCCACGGTCCGGCGCTGGGCGGGACTCAATGTGGCGGCCTGCGCCTTCATCGATCCCGACTCGAGCGACTTCAGGATCGCATCGGGCGACATCAACACGAGCGCTTCCGGCAATGGTGCGCGATTCGGACTGTCCTCGCGGTGGCAGCCTGCGCAGTGCTTTTCGAATAGCGCGGCGGGATCCTGGGCCGCCAGCGTAACGGCGATCAGGGCCGGTAGGTGGCGACGCATGTGTCGGTTTCCCAGACCCGCACCTGGCTGATCCTGCTGCCCGCGCCCAAGCGCTCCTGCACCTGCTGGTAGAAGTAGAGTGCGATGTACTCAGCCGACGGATTCCACACGTCGAACGGCGGCGTCTCGTTGAGATGCTTGTGGTCGAGGTAGTCCACGACGGCGCGCGTGGCCTGCTTCAGGTCGATAAAGTCCACCAGCATTCCGGCGTTGTCGAGCTCGGGACCGGAGCAGGTGATCTCGACTCGGTAGTTGTGCCCGTGGAGGTTCTCGCACTTCCCCTTGTAGTCACGCAGGAAATGGGCCGCGGCGAAAGTGGCGGTAACGGAGACTTCAAACATTTTGGAAAAACCTTATCAAATCGTCCCGTTCGAGCGTGAACCCGTAATCAGGAAGGCTGTCGAAAAAGATCTGGCCGTAGCGCTGCTTGGTAATTCTATTGTCTAGGATCGCGAGCACGCCGCGGTCGGACCGGGTCCGGATCAGCCGCCCGAACCCCTGCTTTAGTGTAATCGCCGCCTCGGGCACCTGGTAGTCGAAAAACGGATTCCCCCCCGCCTCGCGTACGGATCGCACGCGCGCCTCGACAATGGGATCGGAGGGGACGGCGAACGGAAGGCGGTCGACGATCACGCAGCTCAACTGGTCACCCGGCACGTCGATGCCCTGCCAGAACGAAGCGGTCGCGAACAGCACGCAGTTGTCGGTCTTCCTGAACTGTTCCAGCAGCGCGTTGTTCGGACCGCTGCCCTGCAGCAGCACCGGATAGTCAATCCGCAGCGAGATCCGCTCATGGAAGGCACGCATCTGCGCGTAGCTGGTGAAGAGGACGAAGGCGCGGCCTTCGGAGATTTCGAGGAGGCGCACGGTTTCGTCGATGGCGGCGGACAGGAACTCCGGCTGGCGGGGATCGGGCAGATGCTGGGGGACGTAAAGGAGTGCCTGCTTCTGGAAGTCGAACGTCTGGTCCACGATCAGCGTGCGGGGCATGTCGATTCCCAGGCGCCGCTCGATGAAGTCGAAGTTGCCCGCAACGGCGAGCGTGGCCGAGGTCAGGACAACTGTAGGGATGGTTTGGAAAACACGCTCCCGGAGCAGGTCGCTCACGTTGATGGGCGTGGCTTCGAGGATCATGTTGCGCCCGCGGCGGTCCGTCCAGTAGACGAACTTGGGATCGTCGGCGCGCATCCAGAATTTCAGCTTCCCCCGGATGTCATCCGCCCGGGCGGCCAGCATCGCCGACTCGTCGGAAGCGCCCTTTACCAGCTTCAGGTCGGTGATCACCAGTTCGATCACGTGCAGCAGGTCGGTAAGCTCGCCATGGTGGTCCACGCTGAACTGCTGCTGGCCGGAGAATCCGTTGCGCCCTTCCTGCTCGGGGAAGCAATCGAAGAAGCGGTACATGGTGTCTTCGAGAGCGATGAGCACGCGGTCGAGTTCCTGGGATCCGAAATCCTTCTTGCGCGACAGGGCGATGATGTCGCGCCGCAGGTCCTGGAACATGTAGGTGCTCACCGACAGTCCGAAGAACGTACCCGCGACGGATTCGATCTCGTGGGCCTCGTCAAAGATCACTGCGTCGTAGTCCGGAATGATGCCGCCATACTCACTCTCTTTCACCGCCAGGTCGGCGAAGAACAGGTGGTGGTTGACGATGATGATGTCGCTCGCGTGCGCGCGCTGGAGCATCCCGGTGATGAAGCAGCGGTCGAAGTTGGGGCACTTCTGGCCGGTGCACAGCTCGCGCCGTGCGTCGAGCTTGCTCCAGGCGCTGGAACCGGGCGGCAGGTTGACGATCTCGGCGCGGTCGCCCACTTCAGTGGTCTTTTCCCACTCGCGGATGATCTGGAAGTCGGTGACTTCTTCCAGGCCCGAAAGTACGGGCTCGCGCTCGGCGTCATAAATCTTCTGGCGGCAGGCGTAGTTGTTGCGCCCCTTCATGTAGCTGACGTGAATCTCGCGCGGGAAATGCTTCTGAAGGAACGGAATGTCCTTGAAGTAGAGCTGCTCCTGAAGGCTCTTGGTGCCTGTCGACACCACCACCCGCTTGCCTGAAAGGATGGCCGGAATCAGGTAGGCGAGCGTTTTTCCGGTCCCGGTTCCAGCTTCGACAATGAGATGCCGCTCTTCCTTGATCGCGCGTTCCACCGCCTCCGCCATTTGAAGCTGGCCGGGGCGGTACTCATAGTTCGGATGCCAATCGGCCAGAACTCCGTTGCGCGAGAAAAATTGCCGGACCGGGAGGGGGCGTGTCTCCGCGGACATGAATGGTTGTGGTCACTTCATTATCCCGTCTTTCGCCGCGAGGCGTTGGGTGGACGGGCAATAGGGGGATCAACAGAATTAATGTAACAATTCCAGCGCCAAGGGCATTTCTAAACAGAGATCATGCGCACTTCCCTCAGAACCCGCTCCGCCGTGCTGGCGGTATTGGCTGCCACGCCCGCCGTGGCACAACGGATCTATCAGTTCCACGAGTCCGGAGGACCGCAACCGATGCGCTTGTCGGAGTCCGAGGTTGCGGTCAAAGCCAGGCCGCGAGTCGCGGAGAGCGCCTTGATGGCCGCCGTTGGCAAGCACGCGGCGGGAGCAAGCGTGATTGAGAAGTGGGATCCATACTACCTGGTATTCACGCCGCCACCGGCATCGGTAAAGAGCCTCACCGCGGCCACCGCCCCGCTGCTGAAGGAGGCTGAGGTGGCTGAGGCGGCGCCGGTCCTGTACGTTCTGATCGAGACTCCGCGCCTGAAATCCCAACGCGGGGTGGGGGAGGACGTGAGCAAGACACGGATCGCGGGCCTGCGCATCGCCACCCGGTCCGTGCTGGCCAGCCTCCCCGATGGCTCCCAGGGCAGCCGGCTCCGTCAGGCGACGGGCGCGTTGTCCGCGGCGGCGGCCGGGTATGAATCCTGGTGGATCTTCGAGTACGCGACGCCATATGAGGCACTCGACGCCGCGGCATTCCTGAGCGAGACGGAGAAACTCGCTGCCACGCCTGTCTTCGCGCGAATCAAGAGCCCGAAGGCCGGGCCGAAGGCGCTGACGCCCAACGACGTGCTCTACGCCAATCAGTGGCACCTGAACAACGCGACACACGGGATTAACGTCACTGGGGTTTGGGACACGTTCCAAGGAGCCGGGCGTTACGTAACGGTGATCGACGGCGGAATTGAGGTGGGGCACCCGGACCTGGCGCCGAACGCGCCTTCCATCGCGTCGGGCAACCACTTCGACTTCGTCAGCGGAGACAACGATCCCAGCCCGCCGCAGGGCGACTCCCATGGGACGGCGGCGGCGGGTCTGGCCGCGGCGCGAGGCAACAATGGGCTCGGGGTCACCGGCGTGGCGTTCCTTGCGAACCTGCTCGCGGTCCGTCTCCTGGGCGGCCCCACCACCGACGCCAACGAGCGCGACGCGTTCACCTGGCGGCCCGCGCTGACCGACGTATCATCGAACAGTTGGGGCTCGCCGGACGGAGCGTTCCTGTTCGGGCCCGGCCCGCTGGCGGTGGCTGGCCTGGTGGCTGCGGTCACCACCGGCCGTGGCGGACGCGGCGTGGCGTTCTTCTTTCCCGCGGGGAACGGGCGGAATAGCTCAACTCCGGGAGGAGGCGGGACCTACAATGACGACTCCAACTTTGACGGATACGCGAACTCCCGCTACGTCATCGCCGTCGCCGCGGTGACCGATGGAGGCCAGCATGCCTTCTACAGCGAGAATGGCGCCAACGTTGCCATATCGGCACCGTCCAGCGGGGGGGCCGCCAGATTGACGACCACAGACGTCACTGGCGCCAACGGCTACAGCGCGACGGATTACACTTCGACTTTCGGCGGGACCTCAGGCGCCACTCCAATCGCCGCTGGAGCCGGGGCGTTGCTGCTCCAGGCCAACCCCAACCTCGGATGGCGGGACGTGCGCGAGATCCTGATCCGGTCGGCGAGCCGCACCGGCCTCACAGGCGGCGATCCGTTTGCAACGAACGGCGGTGGAATCCCGTTCAGCCACTCGTTTGGAGGCGGCCGGGTAAACGTAGGCGCGGCGGTCGCACTGGCAAACGGGTGGTCCAACCTGCCACCGGAGACTTCGATCTCGGCGACGCAAAACTCAATCAACACACCCCTCCCCGACGCAAACTTGAACGGCGCCGTCCGGTCGTTCAACATGACAGGACTGACCAACCTGCGGGTCGAAACGGTCGAACTCACGGTGAACGTGACGCATCCCTGGCGCGGAGATCTGCGCTTCACAATTACGTCGCCGTCCGGAATGCAAAGCGTCGTCGGCAACCGGTTCGCGGACAGCGGCGACAACTACAACAACTGGACCTTCACCTCGATCCGCCATCTGGGTGAAACGAGCTCGGGTACTTGGACTGTGCGTGTAGCGGACGTAGAGCCGCTGGACACGGGAACCCTCAACTCGCTCACGCTGCGAATCTGGGGAACTCCCGCTTCAGGCAGCGCCGCGCCACCGCAGATCGTCAGTCCGGCGAATGGGTCGACGCTGACGTCGTCAGTCGCCAGCTTTCAGTGGACCCCGGCGCCACCCACAGACCAGTCGTACGACTTCCGGTTGTTCAACCACACGACCGGCGCGCTGGTGCTCAAGCTCAGTCTGATCGGCGGACTGACGAGCCAAGCATACACGCTCAGCAGTGGCGTTTACCGGCTCGAGATGAGGACTTGCAATCCTTTCTGCGGCACGGCCTCAACCTCGATCTTCACCGTCACGCTGCCCGCCGTACCCACCGGAGTACCGGCCGGACTCGCCTGCACGAACACCAACAACTCGGGCCAGAACCGGGTGAACTGCAACTGGGGAGCCGTGGCGCGCGCGGACTTCTATTTCATCAACATCATTCAGGCCGGAGCCGGCCCGGGTGGCGGAGCTCTCACGGTCGCGGGAACCCAAGTTGGCGCCACGACCGTTTCGCTACCCGTGCCGAATGGCGTTCTCGACGTCATTGTCCGGGCATGCAACGGCGATGGATGTGGAGCCTACAGCCCGCCTTTCCGCGTGATCGCGTCATTCGGCAATCCTACCGTTCCGATTCTCGCAGAGCCGTTTGGAGGCTCAGTGGTCGACGCCGGCACAGGCGTCCCGATCGGAGTTTTCACCTGGAGCCGGGCAGCAGCAGACACGGGGGGCAACTTCGTTTACCGCCTCTATGTGCAGGACTTCTCGCGCAATGCGCCCGCGGTCGACATCATCACGTCCAACAACTTCCACGCGGCGCACTTGAATCCCGCCACCCGATATGATGCGCTGGTGATCGCGATTCCGGTGGCGGGTGGGACACAGCTCACCGGTCCCGCGCAAGGTTTCATCACCCGCGGGCGGATCCCCACCGCGCCGTCCTTCGTGGCTCCCACAGTGTTTTCGAGCGTCCTCGCGGGGATCGTAACGCTCGGCTGGACCCCAATCCCCTTCCTCAACGGCGACACCGACGGGCGAGTCTACCAGTACTCCCTCACCGGCCCCGCGCAACGCTCCGGAGTGATTGCAGGGCTCAACGCCGATGTCACTCTTCCGATCGGTACTTACTCCGGAGCGGTGCGAGCTTGCACCACGGGACTCAACTGCACGGCGGGATCGGAAGCTGGATGGGGACCGTGGAGCGGAGCGCCGGGAGGAGAGGGCGGACCAACGACGTTCACGCTGCGTTGAGGCGCTATTATGTGTCAGTGGCTTGGCGTCTCGCTGCTTCGATTCTTGCCGCTATAACTTTACACGCGCAGTCCGGCACTGGCACGATTCAGGGCACGGTCCGCGATCCGGCGGGCGCAATCGTTCCTGCGGCCAAGGTGACGGCGCTGCACACGCAGACATCTATCACCCGGGAGGCCGCCACCAACGAAGCGGGATTCTATATCGTTCCCTCCGCGCGAATCGGGCGGTACAAGATCACTATTGAGGTCCCCGGGATGCAGGTCTGGCAAGCCGGTCTCGACCTTCAGGTGGGCCAGACCGCCGTGGCCGACGCGAAGCTGTTGCTCGGGTCGACCGCCACCGAAATCACGGTGGTCGGCGACGTCACGTCGCTGGTCACTCAGGAAAGCGCCACGCTGGGACAAGTGGTCGAGCGGACCCGCATCGAGCAGCTTCCGCTCAATGGCCGCTTCTTTAACACCCTGGTCGCGCTCACCACCCCGGGCGTCGAAGGCCAACGCGTTTTCGGTCTCCGTGAAGCCGCGATGGAGTATGTCCAGGATGGCGCGGCGCTGGTGAATCGCGATACGGGCGGACTCCAGTCCCGTCCGCCGGGCTTGGACACGATCCAGGAGTTCAAGGTCGAAACAAACAACTCGTCAGCCAAGGTGAACCGGCCCGCAACCGTGATCGCCAGCACCAAGGCAGGCACCAACGAATTCCACGGATCCGCGTTTGAGACCCATCGCAACGCGGCGATCGGTGTCGCCCGCCGCCGGCAGGACTTCTACGACAAGCCGCCGCAGTTGGTGCGCAATGAGTTCGGCGTCTCAATTGGCGGACCCGTGCTGCTCCCCAAGGTCTATGACGGACGCAACAAGACGTTCTTCTTCTTCGCCTGGGAGACCTACCGGAACTACGCAAAGTCGACTCGCGCGCTGACCATGCCGACAGCCGAGATCCGCAATGGCGACTTCAGCGGACTGGCGGATTCGCTCGGCCGCCGCACCACGATCTACGATCCTTGGACCACGGGAAGGGACTGGTCGCGCACGCCGTATCCGAACAACCGCATCCCGCTCGACCGGATGAGTCCGCTCGCCCGGTACTTGTACAGCGTGACGCCTCTTCCGACGCACCCGGAGGTGAATCCACTGGTGGCGTCGAACTTCTTCGCTGCCATGCCCGACCTGCGCCACGACTCTACCAGCACGGGACGGTTCGACCACCGGTTCACCGAGCGCGACCAGACATTCGTGCGCTTCACCGGCGGCACACGCTATTCGAAGTACCCCGGCAACGATCCGTCGTTCCCGACGCTCGACAATTCCACCAACTTCACCAACCTGCCGGTGCGCAACATCAGCGCCGTGTTCAGTTGGACCCACACCTTCTCGCCCACGTTCTTCCTCGAATCGCTGGTGAACTACTCCTACGAGAACTTCGACGTTTACGGCGGCGAGTTCTTCAAGAACTACGCTGACCAGCTTGGCCTCCCGAATCCGTTCAAAGAGGAAGGCTTCCCGTACATCAACAACACCGGGTTCGGGATGAAGTACGTGCAACCCGACACGCGCCGCAACAACCGGACCTGGGTGGCCGGCCTCGATCTCAACTTCACCAAGATCGCGGGCAAGCATGAGCTTCAGTTCGGCGGCCGCCTCCGCAATGAGCGCATGCACGTGCTGCCGGACCAGAGCGGCGTCTCCGGCACCCACACCTTCAACAGTTGCGGAACCTGCCTCTTCGACCCGGCCTCGGGGTCGAGCTATTCGAGCGTCCCGCGCACCGGCCATGATTCGGCCAACCTGTTCCTGGGGCTGGCGAACAACTACGGTGTGGTGTTCTCGCAGAAAATGTACCGGTTTCGCGACCGAGAGTTCTCGGGCTACCTGCAGGACAACTGGAAGTTGAGCCAGCGCCTGACGTTGAATCTCGGCTTTCGATACGAGTTCCATCCCGCGCTGCATGAGCATGAGCGGCTGTTCACCGGGTTCGACATGAACACGAAAACCATGGTGAACGGGCTGCCCATTGAGGATCTGCTGCGGCGCGGACGGACGACTCCCGAAATCGTGTCCACATTCTCGCGGATCGGCGTGAAGTTCACGACGCCGGACCAGGTGGGACTGCCTCCCGGATTGATCCACAACGACGCGCTCGGCTTTGGTCCGCGCGCCGGATTCGCATACAAGCTGAAGCCTGGCGCAAGACCGCTAATCCTGCGCGGCGGATATTCGCTGTTCGTGTACCCGCCGCCGCTACGCAACTTCAACGCTTCGACACGCAGCAATCCGCCGTTCAACGCGAACTTCTCACGGTCCTCGACAAGCGCGGCGCAGAGTCCCGACGGGCTTCCGAACTACGCGATGCGATCGGTGCCGACGGTGATCGCGGGTCTCAACAGCGCGAACGTGGTGGATCCGCGCCAGCCGGGCGGTGTGAACCGCGGTGGATTCACGATCAACTTCTTCGATCCCAACCAGCCCCTCACGCGCGTCCACGAGTGGAACTTCACCCTCGAAAAGGAAGTGATGGAGAGCACCGTGGCGCGCATCGCCTATGTTGGCAACCACGGATTCAATCTCGAGCAATTCCAGCAGTTCAACCAACAGGCGAACAACTACATCTGGTTCACCACCACTGGCCAGCCGCTGCCCACCGGCGAATTCTCGGGAGTCGCGCGGCGCAGCTTCGATCAGACCACGTACGGGGAGATCCGGCGCTTCCAGAAGACCGGCTGGTCGAACTTCAACGGACTCACGTTCGAAATCCAGCGGCGCTACGCCAAGGGCTTCGCCTACCAGTTCTTTTACGTGCTCAGTAACGCGTTCCGTGTCGCGGGAAATGGCTGGCGCGACGACCTGATTCCGGATCCGTCGATCTTTCTGGCCGGATCGGCGCCTACTGACACCGCCGCGCTCAACCGCTTCATGAACTACAAGCGCGACACCACCATCCCGAAGCACCGGGTGCGGTGGAATTGGCTCGCCGACCTGCCCATCGGACAAGGCAAGTTCATCGGCCGCAATCTCAAGGGCTGGAAGAACCGGGTGGCGGGAGGATGGCAGATCGCGGGATTCGGAAACATCCGCAGCAACTACTGGTCGCTGCCAGTCACCAACTGGGGGACGCTTGGCAACGTGGAAATCTACGGAACGAAGCATCCGATCGAGGACTGCAGGAGCGGAACATGCATCCCGGGCTACCTCTACTGGAATGGGTACATCGCCGCCAACCGCATCAACAGCCGCGACGCTCAGGGGCGTCCGAACGGCATCATGGGGGTTCCGGACAACTACCGGCCGGCGCACACCCCCATCATTCCGATTCCGAAGGATGGCGGGAATCCAGCCGATCCCCTGTTCCCGTTCTACGACTCGAACACCGTATTCATCACGCTTCGCAATGGCACGGTCCAGCGCGTGGGCATGGATACCAGTCTCCACCCGTGGCGCAACCAATATGTGCTGGGTCCGTCGAGCTTCAGCCTGGATGCGTCGCTGTTCAAGACCATCCCCATCCGGGAGAACTGGCAGTTGCGTCTTAACGTCGACTTCTTCAATGTGCTGAACAATCCCGGACTTCCGCAGCCGAACGAGTCCAACGGGATCATCAGCCTCCAGAACTCGGCCAACGGTCCGCGGAACCTGCAGTTGACGCTGCGCCTGAGCTGGTAATCAGGCCTTCAGCTTGAATCCGCCGTGCCAGGTGGATTCCGCGCCCCCGCCGTAGCGTGCCGTCGCCACTTCGATGAGGTAGGGCTTGCCGTCGCGCGTGGACTTTGCGCCACGCTTCATCGCGGCTTCAAGCTCGGCTCCGGTGGCGGCCTTCTCGCCCTTCATGCCCTGGCTCTCAGCGAGCTTCACAAAGTCGATGTCCGGATCTCCGAGGTACATTCCCGGATAGCTGCCCGTGGCGGTCATCTTGCCCTTGTAGGAATGATAGGCGTGGCGGACGGTCTGGTAGTTCTTGTTGTTGTAGACCACCGTGATCACAGGGATTCCGTATCGCACCTGCGACCAGAAGCCGGAGGCCTGGTACATCACGGATCCGTCGCCGATGGTGCAGATCACCTGGCGGTCCGGTGCGGCGAGCTTTGCGCCGGCGGCGGCGCCGACGCCCCAGCCGAGTCCGAGTCCGGTGTTGGTGATGTACCAGGGTTCATCCGGGCGATAGCCGAACGGGAAGGCTTCGTACTTGCCGGTGAGGTTTTCGGTCACCACGATGGCGTTCTTGTCCATCGTGCGCGCAATCACGTGTCCGATCTCGTCGGGGTGCATGGGCGAATGTCCGGTGGTGGCGCGGGGAACACTGGTGGCGCGGGCGAGGACGGGTTTCGTATGCGCCTTCACTTCAGCGGCGCGGGAAGCGGCGAGCGAGGTGAGCCGCTGCTTGGTGGCAGCCGCGTCGACAGCGGTGGTGAGATCGGCGAGCGCTGCCTTCACATCCGCCACCAGGGCGATGTCGGTCTGGTAGTTGCGGCTCATTGAGGCGGTGTCGATGCCGATGCGGACGATCTTCGCGTCCGTGGGCAGCTCCGGACCAGCGGGCACCACCTTGCCGCCCATGTCGCGAGAGCCGATGAAGACCAGGAGATCCGCGCCCTTCTTGCGCCATTCGGCCGTGGCGCCGAATCCGCCGAGGTTGTGCGGATGATGCGCGGGGAAGTTGCAGAATCCCTGGCGGTCGGTGCACACCGGGACTCCGAGCTTTTCCGCAAGCGTGATCAGTTCGGCCTGTGCGCCGGACTTCCAAACCTCGTCGCCCGCGATGATCAGCGGACGCCGGCTCTCGATCAGCGCCTTGGCTGCGAGCTCAGTGCCCTTGGTATCGGGCCGGGTCCGGCTTTGAAACAGGAACCGTTCGGCGGGCAGGATCTGCGCCTTCACGCCGCGCGCTTCGAGCGCGTAGTGGGCCATCGCCAAATAGACCGGACCTCCGGGCGCGGTGGCTGCGACCTTGAACGCGCGGCGCAGCATCATGGGCAGGGATCCCGCCTGGCGCGCGTCCCAACTGATCTTGGTGAACTGGCGGTTGACATCCTTCTGGTCGTAGCCGGGGCGCGGCGCAAGGATGGTCTCGTCGCTCCAGGCCTGGTTGTCGTTGAGTCCGGCGGTGACCACCAATGCCGATCCATCACGCGAGGCGTTAAACAACTGCCCGGCGGCTTGAGCCGTGCCTGCGATTACGTGGACATTGACGAACGCCGGCTGGAGGCTGACGCGGTGGTAGCCATCGGCCATGGCGATCACGATTCCCTCGTGCAAGGCCATGATCATGTTCATGTCCTTGTCGCCGACCAGGGCGTCGAAGATGCCCACCTCGAACGAGCCCGGATTGGTGAAGAGATAACGCGCGCCCGCGGCTTTGGCCTGCGCGACGACGAGTTCGCCACCAGTGCCCTCCATCCAGGCGCCACCGGAATCGGCGGCTTGCAGGTCGCGGGCCACCGTCTGGGCCGCGGCGGCGGAGAACCCGAGTTGGGCCATTTTGCGGATCAGTCCGCGGCGGGACAGATCGTTGAGGAGGTAGCGGTTGATGAGCTCTCTCACGGGTTGCATGATACTACATCCGTGAGTGCAGGTTCATCGCGCCTGCTCACCCGGTCGTGACCAACTGCGGCAGCACTTCGCCGGATCTCCCCCGGATCGACAAATCGGCGGCGCGCGTTGCTGGCGTCTCGTCCGGATTCGCCTCGATCACCCTCGCACCGCCGCTCTTGGCATGCGGAATCAGCGACGCCGCCGGATACACAACGGCCGAGGTCCCCGCCACCAGGAACACGTCCGAACTGGACGCAGCATCAACGGCGGACCGCCACACGCCGGGTGGCAAGTCCTCGCCGAACCACACGACACCCGGACGCGCGAGTCCGCCGCACTGGCACCGTGGCGGGATCTTGGGGAGTGGCACACGGTGGTCCGGCCACTCCGATCCACAGGCGGTGCAGCGGAGGCGCCAGATGTCGCCGTGGATCTTGAGGATCCCAAAGGAGCCCGCGCGATCGTGCAGTCCGTCGACATTCTGGGTGATAAGGGTACAGTTACGCACGCGCCGCTGCAGGCGCGCGATGGCGTGGTGTCCCGCATTGGGCTCAGCCTTGGCGATGAGCTCGCGCCGCCAGCCGTACCACTCCCACACAAGATTGGGATCGCGGGCGAAGGCTTCGGGGGTGGCCAGATCCTCGGCGCGGTAGTTACGCCAGAGTCCGCCGTCACCGCGAAAGGTAGGGATTCCGCTCTCGGCGCTGACACCGGCGCCGGTGAGGATGGTGATGGACTGCGCCTGCTCGATCCAGGTCCGTGCGGTAGGGATCACTGCAGGCAGCCTTCAGCGGACCGGAACCGGCACCTTAGACCACGTGTAGTTGTACAGGAACGGAATCAATTCCGTTTGCCCGCCCGCGGTCAATGGAGCCCGGAAGAGTCCCACTCCGTCGGGATTGTACATGCCCAAGGTGAGCGAGGACGTCCGGCCTGACGATGGAGCCGCAAGCTCCGCCGCCGAAACCCTCGGCATCTTCTGGAGCAGAGACGAGGAGACGGTCAGGCTGCCGGCGCCCGCCTTTCCGAGGCAGATCCAACTGCGGGAGACAATCCGGGACGGCTCCTCGGGCGCCGGGCCGCGGACCGTCTGAGTGGCGGCGACCGTATCATCGGGCATGCCACCCGAGTACCGGAAAACCAGGTCGCGGCTGGTATCGACCTCAGTGGTGGCGTCCATGTTTGTCCACTGAAACACCGGGCTCACGTTGACTTGAAATTGAAAGGGTCCCACCACGGCGCCGCCGGGACCCGTCAGTGTGTACGGGCCCGGACCGAAGAGCAGTCCGGGAGTGGGCGGTCCTGGAGTTGGGTTGCCGTTCAATTTGCTGTCCAAGACCTGGCCATAGACGTTCATCGCCTGGCCAATGCCGCGGGGGATCGTCCGGTTCCATGCGGGACCGGTCAGGACCAGGCTGGGGCCGGCGTCGACGAACATTCCCTGTGGCTCTCCGGCCGCCGAATCGAACAGCGTGCATCCGTTGGCGTCAGGCTTGGCGGCCAGAAGTGACCGTGCCGTCATGGTCTCGATCTCCTCCGCGGTAAAAGAAGCGAAGGCGCCGGAAAATTGATCGACCCGCGATTCGAATGTCATGTTGGCGGCGCGCGACTGGCCCACCAGCCGGACTAAAGTAAACGTGCCCCGCACGATGCTTCCGCCGCGGGCCAAGGCGGCCAATCCCTCGGATGAAACGCCGAGCGGATGGGTACAAGCCGCCTCATCCGCCGCACGCAGCGGGATCGAGCATACCGGTGTCCGGTAGTCGCCGGTCCGGATTTGGGCCAAGACCGCGCAGCCCGATGGCAGGCCCTCGGCAGGAAGCTGGATCGAGACCCGGTCATACCCAGGTTTGCCCGGATTCCGCCCGAGGTAGGACACCGGGACCTCGATTCCGCCGATCAACAGCACCGCGTCCGGTGCAGCGTTCTCCTCGCCCGGAGGTTCGTTGTCCGGTCCGGGGATTGGTCCAAGGCCGGTGGCGTCGAGTTCGAGGGTAGCACCCGGACCCGCGGCATTGGCCATCGACAGTGCCGCTGGCTCTCCACCGTCCGGCGAAACGATCCGGCCACCAGCGGCGCTACCCGCGATTCCGCTGGCGGTAATGAGCCCGAACGCGCGGACCGCCACTTTGACGGGCACGCCCGCCGCGGAGTCGCCCGATTGACTGGAGACCGTCACGCGGTAGTCGCCAGACGCCGCCGTAGAAGGCAGCACCGCGACGATCCGCCGGGCCGAAGCCGAGATCAGGAACGCGCGCACCGCTGAGCCGCCCGCAACCGGTGTAAGAGACACTGAGGATCCCTGGAGCGAGCCGGAATAAGGGATCTCGGCCTCCACTCCTCCTGCCGACCCCAGTTCCTCCCCGTTCACTTCGAACACCGCCCCCTGCGCCAGCACCGACCGGTCATCGATCGTCGCGAGCGAACGTACTCCGTTCCGGTCCGCGATTCGCGGAGCGGATAGCGCGGGGAGGTGGAGAAGCGCGAATGCTGCCAGCGAGCGGGTGGACAGAGTGATCATGATCTCGATGGTACCCGGTTTTCATGCCCCGCAACTATTTCCCTTCATCGCGTTCCGCGTGCGATTCCGGCCCGGGCCGACCACCCGGTTAAAATAGAGGTGATGACCTACCCTGAACATCTCATTGCCCCGATGCGTGAGGAGTTGACCCGCCTCGGGATCAGCGAGACCCGCACCGCCGACCAAGTGGACCGCTTCCTCCAGGACTCAGCCGGAACCGCCATGGTGGTTGTGAATTCCGTATGTGGCTGCGCCGCGGGCAAGGCGCGCCCTGGGATCGCGATGGCTCTCCAGCACAAGGTGAAGCCGGCCGCCTTGGCCACCGTGTTCGCCGGAGCCGACGTTGAGGCTACGGCCCGCGTCCGCGAGCTGATGGCCGGGTATCCGCCCTCTTCCCCGTCGGTGGCATTGTTCAAGAATGGAAAACCGGTCTTCATGATGCAGCGGTATCAGATCGAGGGACGCCAGGCATTTGAGATCGCCGAGCACCTTAAGCAAGCCTTCGAGCAGTATTGCGCGGACTGAGCGTGCACCCCTCCACGCTGGTCCAGATTGAGAACTCGAGCCCGGCAGGCGGCAGGGCGGCGCGTGGACGCCTCCCCGCGTGGCTGCGGAAGCCGGCGGTGCACCACGAGTCGGTGATGGAGCTCAAGCGGGAGCTGCGGGCGCTGAATCTGCACACCGTATGCGAATCGGCACGGTGCCCCAACATGCAGGAGTGCTTCCACCGGGGCCAGGCCACGTTCATGATCCTCGGCAACCTGTGCACGCGCGGGTGCGGATTCTGTTCGGTGCCCAAGGGCAACCCTCTGAAACGCGAGTTTGTTCTCGATCCACTCGAACCGGACAATACGGCCCGGCAGGCAGCCGCCATGGGCCTGCGCTACGTGGTGATCACGAGCGTGAACCGCGATGATCTCGAGGACGGGGGCTCCCGCCACTTCGCGAAGACGGTTGAGGCGGTCCGGCGCGAACTGCCAGGCGCCACGGTCGAGGTGCTGACACCGGATTTCGAAGGCAACCTGGACGCGGTCGCGCGCGTGCTGGACGCGGGCCCGCACGTGTTCAACCACAACATGGAGACGGTAGCCCGGCTCTACTCCCGGGTGCGGCCGCAGGCCAATTACCGCCAATCGCTCGAAGTTCTCCGGTTCGCCAGGCAGCACCGGCCCAGTGCGCTCACGAAAAGCGGGCTCATGGTGGGACTGGGCGAGTCCGGCGCCGAGGTGCGCGAGTTGTTGCGGGACCTCCGGGAGGAAGGCGCCACCGATGTCGCGACCATCGGCCAGTACTTACAGCCCACGCGCCGGAATCTCCCCGTGGCCAAGTACGTCACGCCGGCCGAATTCGATTCCTATCGTGATTTCGGGCTTTCGCTCGGTTTTCGTATGGTTTTTAGCGGTCCTTTTGTGAGAAGCTCTTACATGGCTGACCTTGTCGCGCACGAGGCTGGACACGCGGCCTGATTGGGCCCCCGACCGATGAACCTTGCTCTTAGCCTGCTCTCAGCGGCGCTTCTGATCCTGCTCTATCCGAACTTCGACCTGCGGATCTTCGCTCCGGTCGCGCTGACCCCGCTACTGGTGATGGCGGTGCGGGAGAGGAGCGTGGCGCGGCGGTTCATTCTCGGCGAGGTCTCGGGGATGCTCTATTGGGGCGGTGTCTGCTACTGGATCCACTTCGTGCTTCGCGAGCATGGCGGAATGGACGGATTCCTGGCATGGGTCGCGTTCTTCCTGTTTTGTCTTCTGAAGGGCCTGCATACCGCCGTCTTCGCGATCCTGGCGGGGCCGCTGATGGAGCGGCCTTGGGCGATCATCGGGATCGCCTGCCTGTGGACCGGAATCGAGCGGCTCCACGGCGAGTTTGGATTCGCGTGGCTGGTGCTGGGCAACGCCGGAGCCGACATGGGGGTGCCAATGCGGCTGGCCCCGTGGGTGGGTGTTTACGGCGTGTCGTTCGTGTTCGCGATGATGGCCACTGCCGTCGCGATCGTGATTCTGCGGATGCCGCGGATGTTCGTCCTGCCGTTGGGGATGCTGCCGCTGCTGTACCTGCTGCCGGACCTTCCCCCGCCGCTCGCCGGACAGGACACCGCGGTCGCGGTCCAGGGCAACGCGCCGCAGTCCTACCGCTGGACGGGCGAAAAGATCCGCGAACTGATGACGCAGATGTCGATGCACTCCCTGCAGGTCTCGCTCGACGCGCGGCGGCCGGCGCCGACCCTGCTGCTATGGCCGGAGTCGCCCGCGCCGCTGTATTTCTACAACGACCCCGACTTCCAGTCCGAGGCCAAGCGCCTGGCGCGATCGATCAAGACACATTTCCTGTTCGGCACCGTGGCCTATGATCCCAATACCAGCGCTCCGTTGAACCGCGCCCTTCTGCTGAATCCGAACGGCGAGATTGTGTCCTCCTACGACAAGATGTACCTGGTGCCGTTCGGCGAGTTCGTCCCGCCGGTGTTCGGATTCGTGAACCGGATCACGCAGGAGGCGGGCGACTTTCAACCGGGCGGGCGGGTCGTGGTCTCCAACATCGACAACCACAAGCTGGGCACGGTGATCTGCTACGAATCGGCCTTTCCGGAGTTGGTACGACGGTTCGCCCGCGACGGGGCGGAGTTGATTATCAATATCACCAATGACGGATACTTCGGACGCACGGCCGCGCGATACCAGCATCTGCTGCTGGCGCGGATGCGCGCGGCGGAGAATTCGCGCTGGCTGCTGCGGATCACCAACGACGGAGTCACCGCAGCGATCGACCCCGGCGGCCGCCTCACCGATCAACTCCCTCCCTACCGTGATATCGCCGGACGGCTCAACTTCAACTGGATTCCCGCGCGCACGGTCTACTCGCGCCACGGCGATTGGTTCGCATGGATGTGCCTGGGCCTGGGAATCGCGGGCTGCGTCGCCGCCTGGCGCAACTGGGTCTGAGTCCGTGCCAGCCACCGAATGGGGCTACCTGGCAACCCCGGAGGAGTTTGAGCGCTGGATCATCCACGAAGATGACCGGCTGCTGGTGGTCAACAAGCCGGGCGGGCTGGTTTGCCACCCGTCCAAGCATGGCCCCTGGTCGAGCCTCATCGGCGCCGCGCGGGAATATCTGGGACTGAGCCGGCTGCACATGCCGTCGCGGCTCGATCGCGAGACCAGCGGCGCGGTGGTGTTTGCGAAGACCTCCGAAGCGGCTTCGCCCTTGCAGACCGCGATCGAGCGCGGCAGGGTACGAAAGCGGTATCTGGCGGTGCTCGAAGGAAGGCTGGAAGCCCCGGTGGAAGTGGATCAGCCGCTTGGGCCCGTGCCGGGGGCGGCAGTGTGGTGCCGCCAAGGAGTGCGGCCTGAAGGCCGGGCGTCACGGACAACGTTCGAGCCACTTCACTCGAGCGGCCCGTTCACTGTCGCGCGCGTGATTCCGCATACCGGCAGGATGCATCAAATCCGGGCTCACGCCGCCTGGCTGGGACATCCGGTGGTGGGGGACAAGATCTACGGTCCGGATGAGCGCCTTTTCCTTGAATTCATCCGGACCGGAATCAGCGGGAGCATGTTGGCCGTCTTAAAGCTGCCCCGGCATGCACTCCACGCAGCAGAAATCGAGTTCCCGGGCCTGCCTCCCTTTCAAACCGGATGGCCTGACGATCTGGCCGGGTTTTGCCGGGATCATGCACTTGATTGGACCGGCTGTGAGGCGCATCGGACGTGAAGCATGTACACGTAGTAGACTAGCCCCATCATCGGAAGGACCAGAAGTGACGGCATCCAACCCGCCTGGCGGGCGGTCACGACGATGAGCCCGGACGCAACGGCTCCAACCAGATAGTAGGGCAGGCCCCAGAAGTAGAAGCGCTGGAACAGTGCCGACAACGGCCGGTTCTCCGCCAGGCACATCACGCTCGACACAAGAATCGAGTTCGTGCAGTAGAGCAGCGCGGTCGCCATGGCAAGACTCACCGGAAGAGGAGGATCCAACCGCTCCGCCATGAGCCAGCGGCAGACGGCCGCTGACACCGCCGAGCTCAGCACCAGCGCTGATGTGCTGAACAGCAGTTGCCGGGCAATCAGAGCACCCTTAGGCCGCCACAACGCCTGCGCAAGACTCATCAACACGCCCATCCAGACGATTTCGGGCAGCGTCAACTCGACGATCGCCACCACGGTCATGACGAATCCGCACGACATCGTGCCGGAAAGACCCGGTAAATGGATCTTGCACATCGACGCAACGATGCCCGCGGCGCTGTAGGCCAGGAATCGCGCCGCATCGTTCGAGCTCCAGTGGATCGCGCTCAACGCCGCAAGCATGATGCCGGCGGCGGTGACCACCGCGGTGAAATACGCCGCGCCCCGGCTCCCCTTGCTGGCCGGTGCCAGATCGCCCGGAATCGTGCCGGCCGCCCGGCTCCGCTCGAGTCCGTAGAAAAAGTGCACCAGGTACAGGAGCGGAAGCGGGATGAGCCACGACTCGGGTGGAACGCGGTTGCCGCCCACCGGCAGGATGCCCACTACAGCGGCGCCGATGAGGTAGTACGGCAGCGCCCAAAGGTACAGCTTCCCGTTGACGTAGGCGAGCTTTTGGCCAGTCAGCAGAGTCAGGACTCCGGCCACAATCAGCGAGTTCACTACGAAGTACGTGCAGGCGACGATCGCCAGCCACGCCGGGCGGTACTGGACCAGTCCGTCGGCGAAGACCTCGTGTGCCACCAGGTAGGAAGCGCAGACACTCAACGCCAGGTTCCCGATATTGAAAGCAAACTGAATGGGAAGGGGCTTCTGTTTCGCATTGAGGAGAGTCGACGCCGCAGCGGCAGCGCAAGTCGCGGCCAGAGTTTCGGCAAGGCTGTAGTAGGCCGCTCCCATCAGCAGGAACAAAAAGTTCAGTGAAAATGCACCCTCCACGCCGTGCAGCCGGATCTTGATCATGGAGGAAACGATTGCCAGCGCCAGGTAGACGGGGAATGAACTTCCAGGAGGACTAGCGCCGGCGAACGCGCTCAGAATCGCTCCGGCCCCAATTCCGATCACCCCGTAGACGTAGCGTCTCGCGTTGGCAGGAAGTTGCATCTCGATAAGGGGAATGCAACCTGCGTTCCAAAGCTAACCCGTTGATTCCCCGGGGGCCCCATTTATCGAGGTCCGGCCAAAGTGTCCGTCCAGTCCGTCAAGTTGTCTGGTGGAACCGGGGGCTACTTCTTCTTACCTACGCCCTTCCGGATACCTGGCTTCGCCGGGGCCGGCCGAGGCGGTGCGGGCCAGCCAGTGATCTTAGCTTTTTCGATTTTGGCCGTCACGAGCAGCGGCTCGGATGTGTAGCTCTCGGGCACGGCGCCCTCAAACTCGATCACGGTTCCGACTTCGGCCGCGTTGGGGAACGGAGCGTCCTCAATGAGCAGCTTGACCTCGGCGCCCTCAGACCAGATGGCCACTTCGACTTCCTTGGGACGGTTTGCCGGGGTGACACTCACCACCTTGCCCTTGAGTTTGGGCAGTGCGGAGCCCTTCAAATCCGCATTGAAGTAGGAGTCTCCTTCCGCGGTCAGCTTGTTGCGGACATTGAGCCACATCGCTTTCTGCGGATCTTCCTGAAGCATCCTGTTATAAGCCTCGGCGGCCTCTTCGGCGGCGGACTTGATCTTGAAATCAGCAGGCGCGAACGGCTCCTTGAGAGCCCGGTCGATCATGTCCTGAAGCCCGTCCTTCTTCCCGCGGAAGGAGACGTAGTTCCGTTCGAGGAAGCCCTGCAACTGCTTGCGGCTGGCTTCAGGAAGGGCGTCGTCGCCGGTGTAGTAGGCGGCGCGGGCAAACTGCCAAAGGGCGGAGATCTGCTTCTCCTGCTTCTTTTGCGCGACGATCACCGATCCGAGCCAGTAGGCAACCTGTCCGCTGTTGGGATTCACCTTGACCAGGTCAGTGAATTCCTGCTCTGCCTTCTCGTTGTTCTTCCGATTCATCTCGATCCAGCCGAGAGTGCGGCGGCACAGCGTCTCCATGCCCAGCATCTCTTTCGCCTTGTCCGGAGAGTTGCTGGCCTTGAAAATGTCGGGGATCTTCGACATCAAACCGCGGGCGGCCTTTTCGCCCGTGTCCAGGCGGTCCGCCGACGTGTTGTTGAGGGAAGTTGTGAGGGTAGTGAGGAAGTAGAGGGCGGGCACGCTCGCCGGGTTGATCTGAAGCAGCTCAACCGAGGCATTCCACATGTTGTCGCCCTGCCGGAGCTTCTGGTAGGTGTCGATGAACAGGACCTGGCGGTCTTCCAGGTAGTCGGTGTCCTTGTACTTATCTCTCCACTGCTGCAGGTACTGGAGTTTTTTCGCCGGATCCTGCTCCTTGGTGGCCGCCATGTAGACGTCGTACTCACCCTGGTCCTTGACCTTTTTCTCCTTCTTCTGCTCCTGGCCCACGGCCACGAATAGGCTTCCACACAGCAGCAATACCGATGTCGTCAGCCACGTTATCGACTTCAGCACTCGACGCCTCCTCATCTGGGGTCTCGAAATGGATTAGCGCATCGGGACACCGCCGGCACTTGCCCGCTGGCCCTCAAATCGGCGCTCTTGCGGAGTATACCCAAAATCAAATACTTCCCGCAAGGGAGAGTCTTGTCCAATCAGGAACTTCGCATGGCGGGCGGGAATCGAGCCCGGAGCCAGCAAACGACGGTGCTTCGGCGTAGCCGGCGGTGGAAAGGGAGATTCGCACGGTGAATTTTTGGGCGAGTTTGGCGGGGAAAATCGTCAGGAGGGCGGGGGCAGTGCGGGAGAGGTGTCGAGAGAGAAAGGGACTGCGTTCCGTGCAACGGTAATGGTTCGGCAA
>Ga0194131_10000821_pt1 | contig 53744 bp, 36 predicted proteins | sample TA2KigO120mmetaG_FD_148631 | JGI IMG/M metagenome (GOLD analysis project Ga0194131, IMG submission 148631) | Freshwater microbial communities from Lake Tanganyika, Tanzania - TA2015053 Kigoma Offshore 120m | ecosystem: Environmental > Aquatic > Freshwater > Lake | place: Tanzania: Lake...
TGATCGGCCGTCCGAAACCGATGCCGCCAAACTCCACGATGCACGCTGTGCGACAGTGTTGAGGCCGCATACAGCAGCGACAACGTCACCGCGTAGATCACGCAGCCCAAAGTCAGCGAGTCGTTGTGCCTGTCGAGTGACGACCGCACGAGCCACCAACCCGCCGGCAAGCTGAGGATGAAGCCCGCTCCGTGAGTCCATTGATTCGCCACTTCCTCCGTGACGAATCGCGATGAGGGTTTGAAATTGATTGCACGGCTCATCGCCGACTCCTCGGGAAACGTCCCTGTGGCCCTGGAAGACGATTTGTGGTAGCGGCGAGATAACAGAACCGCGCCTTTGGGCAAACAGCGATTTTCCGACAATGGCGTGTCGGACCAGACTGCAACTGTTAAATTGGCGGCCGACCGATTTCACCCAGGAGCGAACTGATGACACTGACTCGACGCGAACTTCTGTCGACATTGGCTTCGACCGCCAGCCTGAGCATGCTCGCCTCTCCGGCCGGAGCAGAACCAACGTCCTCGCGAGCCAAGACTCGCATCGGCATCTCGACCTATTCGTTCTGGCACTTTCGAGGTGATCCGGTGCCGATCGAGAAGTGTCTCGAACAAGCGGCCGACATGGGCTTCGACGGCGTCGAGATTCTGCACGTCCACATGGAAGAGGCCGCGAAGGTCAGCGGCGGTTCGGTCGACAAACCGATGCTGCGGCGAATCAAGCAGCGAGCCTTCTCGCTGGGCTTGGACCTGATGGGCTTCTCAACGCACCAGGGCTTTGTGACCCCAGACGCCGACAAGCGGCAGAAGAACATCGAGCACACCGAACGCTGCCTGGAGATGGCTTACGAACTTGGTATCCCAACGATTCGGGTCAACACCGGCCGCTGGGGAACCAGCAAGAACTTCGATGAGCTGATGGCCAACAAAGGGATCGAGCCGCGGCTTCCTGGATTCACCGACGACCAAGGTTTCGACTGGGTCAACGCCAGCTTTGAAAAGCTGCTTCCGAAAGCCGAAGCGTGCGGCGTTGTGATGGGACTCGAAAACCATTGGGGGCTCGGCCGCGAAGCGTCCGGCGTCATACGAGTCCTCAACACGCTTAAGTCGCCGTGGCTGAAGGCAACACTCGATACCGGCAACTTCCTCGAAAACATGTACGAACAAATGCAGTCGCTTGCTCCGCACGCGGTGCTCGTCCAGGCCAAGACGTACTTCGGTGGCGGCGAGTGGTACGCGCTCGACATCGACTACCCCCGCGTCGCCGAAATCCTCCGCCGAGCCAACTATCGCGGTTACATCTCGCTGGAGATGGAAGGCAAGGAAGCTCCGGCCACAGCGATCCCGAAAAGCTTGCAGTTGTTGCGCGGCGCGTTCTCGTGATCGTTCACCGATTGCGGTTCTACGTCAAAGCCAAAGGAGCGGCCGCCAACGCAGCGACGCTGACGGCAAAGAATCCCGCGAGCCACAGTCGAGTGGGATGCCGCCACCAATCCAGTACGATCAATGCGGTCATTTAAAATCTTCAGCCGCTCACGCCGAGCCTTGATTGGAAATGTAGGTCCCCGCCGTGCGCCGCTTCTCGACGAGGCCGGCGATCTCCAGTTCGCGATACGCCCGCGCAACTGTGTTTGGATTGATCAGCAGTTGTTCGGCCAACCCGCGAATCGTCGGAAATTCCTCGCCAGCCGTGAGTTGTCCGGAGGCGACCAGATACTTGATCTGGTTCACGATCTGCTGATAGATCGCCGCGCCATCGTTGGGAGAAATATGAATTTGCAAGGTGTTATTTCGAGGCGAAGGAACCGGATCCGGCGCCCCATATTGTGTTAAAGCAACAATGCAAATGGCGGCCATATCGTCAAACGCGAATTCAGAAACTGAGGCTTCGCCCGTAAGCCAGAATCACTGCCTGTCGGCTGTTGCCGTGAGTCGTGGCGTTTACACTGCCGTACCTTCGCGGAGAACCGTCCATGATCTGGCTGCTGTCATTGCTGTTGTGCGCCGACCCGGTCGCTGTCGAGTCGCCTCGGACCACGAGTGAGCTGATCTTTCCGTTGAACCCTCAGCACAATCACGCACCGGGGATTGTCGAGTGCCCGAACGGTGACTTGTTTGTGTCGTGGTATCGCGGCTCCGGCGAACGCCGAGCAGACGATGTCGCCGTCTACGGAGCTTGGTTGCCGAAAGGGGAGTCGAAGTGGACCGAGCCATTTGTGCTCGCCGACACGCCGGGGTTTCCCGATTGCAACACGGCGTTGTTTCTCGATGATCAGCAGCGGCTCTGGTTGTTCTATCCGACGATCCTGGCGAATTCGTGGGAGTCCTGTCTCACGAATTTCAAAGTCTCTTCGCAGTTCGCTCGGCCGGGATCGCCGAAGTGGGATCGCGAGGGCTTGATTCTGCTGAAGCCCGATGACTTTGGCGAGCAAGGTCGACAACGGCTCGATGAGGAATTGAAACAGCTCAAGCAACCGCTGACTGACAAGCAGAAGCAAGAGGTCGAGCAGGCTCGTGTGAAACTCGGTGACAAACTATTTCAACGGCTCGGCTGGCAACCGCGCTGCAAGCCGACGCAACTGCCGAGCGGCCGGTTGCTGCTGCCGCTCTACAGCGACACGTTTTCGATTTCGATCATGGCCATCAGTGACGACCGCGGCCAAACGTGGCGAGCCAGCCAACCACTACTCGGTTTTGGCAACATCCAACCAGCCGTGCTCCGCCGCAACGACGGGACGCTCGTCGCCTACATGCGCGAGAACGGTTACTCGAAACGGGTCCGAGTTTGCGAATCGAAGGACGACGGCGAGTCATGGGGCCACGTCGGCGCGAGCGACCTGCCGAATCCGGGATCGGGACTCGACGGGCTGCGGCTGGCGAATGGAACTTGGGCGTTAGTTTACAACGATACGTCGTCGGGCCGCCGCAGTCTGGCGGTGTCGTTGTCGTTCGATGAGGGTCGCACCTGGCCGAAGACTCGGCATCTCGAAAACCAAACGCAGGGGCAGTTTCATTATCCAGCGATCACTCAAGGGAAAGACGGCACGCTGCACGTCGTCTACAGCTACTTCGTCGAGCAAGGCAAAAGCATGAAGCACGCCGCGTTCAACGAAGCCTGGGTCAAGGCGGGCGATGAACTCAGCCAGACAACGATCCGCGCGGCGGTCGCGAAATCGCTGTCACTGCTGGAGAAAGGAGCTAAGGGTTCGATGACGGAACGCAAGCAGTGCTTCACCTGCCACAATCAGGGACTGCCAATCCTGGCGCTGACGACCGCTCGTTCGCGCGGCTTCGAGATCGACGAAGAGCACATCCAAGCACAGCTCAAGCTGACGGCGGACTTCCTCGCCAAGAACAAGACGCGATACCTCGAAGGGAAAGGACAAGGCGGTGCCGCCGACATGGCCGGCTACGCGCTCTGGACGCTGCAGCTTGGCGGCTGGAAACCGGACGAGACAACCGCCGCGGTCGCCGAGTATTTTTTGCTCTTCCAAAAAGACCGCGACCATTGGGAGCCGGTCTCGCATCGCCCACCCACCGAGCACAGTCCCTTCACGACCAACTTTGTCTCGCTGCAAAGCTTGAAAGCGTTCGGCACTGGCTCTCTGCAAGACCGCGCGACGGCACGTTTCGAGCAAGTCCGCGGGTGGCTCCTCAAGGCCGAGCCGCAAGATACCGAAGACCGAGTCTTCCGCCTTCGAGCACTGCAAGTCGCGGGTGCCTCGGCCGACGAGATAAAACAGGCGACTGCCGACCTGTTGCAGACTCAGCGCGACGACGGCGGCTGGGCACAGCTTGCCGATCTGGCAAGCGACGCCTACGCGACCGGCTCCGCGCTGGTTGCGCTGCATCAAGCCGGAGGGCTCGCCACCGAGGAGGCCGCGTACCAAAAAGGGTTGAGCTTTCTGATCTCCACCCAGCACGCCGACGGCTCGTGGCATGTGACCACGCGCAGTAAGCCGATTCAGACGTACTTTGAGTCTGGATATCCGCACGGCAAGGACCAATTCATCTCGATTGCTGCTGCCGGCTGGTCCACGACCGCGCTCGCGCTGGCACTGCCAAAGCCATCCTCTGAAACGAAGTGACAAGGAACAAACGATGTCCTCCGAGACCTTCTTCGCGATCAACACACACGAGCAACCCTGGGAGGAACGGTTCAACGAAAAGATCGGCCGCGCCTTGTTCCGCAAGAATCTGTACACCGATCCGGAGACCGGTGCCGAGATTCGATTGGTGCGCTATCCGGCCGGGATCATCAACCCATTGCACACGCACCCGTGCGGGCACGGCATGTATGTGCTCGAAGGGACGCTAGTGACGCACAAAGGCTCCTTCGGACCCGGCACGTTCGTCTGGTTCCCCGAAGGCGAAGCGATGGAGCACGGAGCCAGCGCCGATGGCGACGTCACCGTTCTATTCATCACCAACAAGAGTTTCCGCATCGACTACATCTGCTGACTTCATCGCCACGCTCGCCGAAGCGTGGGTCTTCGTCAGATTTCCTCACGCTCTGGCGAGCGTGACTATTCGGACATCAAGCATTGAACTTCAAGAGGATGACTCTATGAGAGACTGCATTCGTGCCACTTTGTTTGTGTTGCTTTCTACGTTCACTGCGGATGTTGTCCCGCGTTCCATCGCGCAAGAGTTGCCGCAGTCAGAGAGCTATCTCCGGCTGCACTACATCAAGTCCGAGCACATGATTCCGATGCGCGACGGCGTGAAGCTGTTCACATCGGTCTTCGTCCCGCGAGACACGACGAAGACATATCCGATCATGATGAAGCGGACGCCGTACAACGTCGGGCCGTATGGCGAGGACAAGTATCCGGCGAAGGTCGGCCCCAGTGAGCACTTCATGAGGGCGGGCTATATCTTCGTCAATCAGGATGTGCGCGGGCGGTTTGCCTCCGAGGGTGAGTTCACTCAGGTCACGCCGCACATCCCGAAGAAATCAAAGCCGACCGACGTCGACGAGAGTTCGGACACTTTCGACACGATCGAATGGCTGTTGAAGAACATCCCAAATCACAACGGCCGAGTTGGCATGGCCGGCATTTCGTATCCCGGCTTCTACGCGGCGGCGGGAATGATCGACGCGCATCCGGCGCTGAAGGCGGTCTCGCCGCAGGCTCCGGTGGGGGATTGGTACTTCGACGACTTCCTGCATCACGGCTCGTTCTTTCTGGCTCATGCGTTTCGCTGGCTGACGGGCAACGATCGCGAGCGTCCCAAGCCGACGACTGAACCGGCGAAGCCGTACGTCTATCCGACTCCCGACGGCTACAAAATGTTCCTGGAGGCTGGCTCGGTCGAGAATATCGACAAGCTGTACCTCAAGGGGACGATCCCGTTCTGGAAGGACATGATGCTGCACCCGAACCGCGACGAGTTCTGGCAGAAACGGGCCTTGATTCCGCATCTGAAAAACGTCGCTCCGGCAGTCATGACCGTCACCGGCTGGTACGACGCCGAAGATCTCTACGGCTCGTTCAAAACGTATCAGTCCGTCGAAGCACAGAACCCAAAGGTCAAGAACGTGTTGGTTGTCGGCCCGTGGCATCACGGCGGCTGGGCCAGCGTCGATGGCGACAAGCTCGGCAATGTGACGTTTGGCTCAAAGACAAGCGTGTTCTACCGCGAGCACATCGAACTGCCGTTCTTCGAGAAGTATTTGAAGGACAAAGACCTCTCCGCTCCTGCCGAGGCAACCGTCTTCGAGACCGGCTCCAACACCTGGCGGACCTTCGACCATTGGCCGCCGAAGCAGGCTCAACCGAAGCAGTTGTTCTTGCGCGACGCCGGCAGTTTGCAGTTCGGTTCGCCGGACAACGCGGCGACCGATGCGACGAGCTTCGACGAGTTTGTCAGCGACCCGAACAAGCCGGTTCCGTACTGCGAGATCATCACGCCGAAGATGACGATCGAGTACATGGTCGATGACCAGCGCTTTGCCTCGCGCCGACCCGACGTGCTGACGTATCAAACGGAACCGTTCAAGGAGGAGATCGTCGTCGCCGGCCCGCTCGAAGCGGATCTGTGGGTCTCGACCACCGGCACCGACGCTGATTGGGTCGTGAAGCTGATCGACGTCCGCCCGGATGCCCCCGAAGGAACGCCGCTGGCTGGCTATCAAATGATGATTCGCAGCGAAGTCTTCCGAGGCCGCTTCCGCAACGACTACGCCAAACCCGAACCCTTCAAACCCGGCGAGCCGACGCGCGTCCGCTTTGAACTGCTCGACGTCCTGCACCGCTTCCAAAAGGGACATCGCCTGATGATCCAAATCCAAAGCACCTGGTTCCCGCTCGCCGACCGCAACCCGCAGACCTTCGTCGACAACATCTACTTCGCAAAGCCCGAAGACTTCAAAAAAGCAACGCACCGAGTCTTCCGTTCCGCTGCGCATCCCACAAGCCTGCGATTGGGCGTGTTGCCAGCAGAGAAGCAAGTCGCGAATCCGTAGGTGCTCGATCCGAGCGTTTTTTGTTTTGCCCCGTCAGGGACGACAGACCTGGATCGTTTCTGTCGTTGATGACGGGACTTTGTGACGATCTTCGACATGAAAGCTGGCATTAAAGTGCTGGGTTATTTTCGTCACGTCCCGGGTGAGACTCAAAAAATAATCAGTTCGAGAAACTGAAATACGCAGGGGACTTCTCATATTTGCTCGTGGTCCACGAGTGCGGCGGCATTCCGCCGCTATTGTGGCAAACCTAAAACGTCGATTTCACGATCGCTCAATTCGCCAACGGCCAGACGAAGACGCTCGCGTGACCGTGCGGCACAACGGTGTCATCGTGCACGACAACGTCAAACGGCCGCGTGCCACCACCCCCACTCTCCTTCCTGAAGGCCCCGAACCCGGCCCGATCAACCTGCAAGGTTCGCTACCGCAACATTTGATTTGTGCGGAAGTCGTGACCGCAAAGCTCAGAGACACTGTTCTTCGAAGATCCAACCTGCGGAAGCAAAGCCCATCCATCGAGAGCCACGTCTCGGAGGCGATTGTCCGGTGTTTCAAAACAACTCGGCAATCGGCTCTCCCGATTCGATGATCGGGACCGGGCGTTGTTGGCGGTCGCGGACGGTGGCGTGGTGGTCGAGGCCGACGGCGCGGTAGAGACTGGCCAGGAGATCGCCGGGGCCGAGCGGGCGGTCTTTGGGTTCGGCTCCGTTGGAGACGGTCGAGCCGATCACTTGGCCGCCGCGAATGCCGCCACCCGCGAGCACTGCCGAGGCGGCTCCGGGCCAGTGGCCTCGACCGGCGTGCTGGTCGATGCGCGGGGCACGTCCGAACTCTCCGAACGCGGCGACGAGAACTCGGTCAATCTGGCCACGCTGCGTCAGGTCTTCGATCAGCGCGGTGATCGCTTGGTCGTAAACAGGGAGCCGCTTGCGGAGGTTCTTTTCGATGGTGTAGTGGTCGTCCCACCAATCCACATCTTTTTCGTAGAGGTTGATGACGACGAACGTCACACCCGCTTCAACCAGCCGCCGCGCGAGCAACGCCGATTGGCCGTAGGCGTGCCGGCCGTACTTGTCGCGCAACTCGGTGGACTCTTGCGAGAGATCGAATGCTTGCCGCACGGTCGAACCGCTGACAAGTTCGAGCGCTTGTCGCTGCACGTCATCGAGGTTGCGAAATGCCGGTTCGCGATCGAGTTGCCGTGAAAGGGAATCGAATTCACGCATCAGTCCGCGACGTTCGTCGAGCCGTGACATCACGACATTGGCCGGCAGTTTGAAATTGGGAGGCCGATAGTTGCCGAGACTCGGATCGCCACCGGCATCGAGCGCGGCGTGACGGGAACTCAAAAACGACGGGCCTTCGTAGAAACCCATGTGCCGGCGGTAGTCTTCCGGAATCGCGACGTATGCCGGCATCCCGCTTCTGCGCGGGCCAGCCAGCGCCGAGATCACTGAGCCTTGCGCTGGATTCTGTTGCCCCATCTGACGAGCGTTCAGCAGCGGCCAACCGGTTTGCAGCCAATGCGTCCCGTCGTCATGAACGGCGAGGTTGTGTTTGATCGAACGAATGACCGCCAGCTTGTCAGCGATTTGCGCATGTCCTGGCATCAGCTCGCAAACGTCCAGGCCGGGCTGGTTAGTGGCGATTGGATTGAATGGACCGCGCACCTCGGCGGACATGGCTGGCTTCATATCGTACATGTCGATGTGTGAAGCACCGCCGGCTTGGAAGAGCAGAATGATCGCGGTGTCGTTGCGATCGGCCGTCGCTGCTTGTGTTTGTCGCGACTGCAACACGTTCGGCAGTGTCAGTCCGGCACCTAGCGAACCGACACGCAAGAAGCCGCGCCGGCTGATGCCGTCACACAAGCGAACGGGGCAACCGACGACATCGAGCATGCACAGGCTCCTCGAGATAGAGGCATTTTGAAGAAGCCGATAAAAGTATTATCGACGGGCAGGGATGTGGCAATTCACCTTGAAGTGCGGGGCGTCAGCACCGCGTTGGATTTCATGACGCTCTATCCAAAGCGGTGCTGACGCACTGCACTCCAAAGGTCACTCCTGCACCAGCGCCCCGCCCTTCTTTTCGAGGTGGCTGTACCAGCGGTCCACGGCGGCTCGGCGTTGGCTGGGAGGGTTGATGGGTGAGTACTCATGCTTCAGGCCGGTCAGTTTGGAGATGTGGAAGAAGGCGAGTTCGCGGATCGCCAACTGTTCGCTGTCGAGCCAGCCGACGAGCGAGCGTGAAGTTGCCGAAGCCTTCGCATCGTTGGCATCGAAGCCCCACAGCAGGCGATAGACCGCCTCGGCATCGCTAGGGAGAAAATACTTGGCGAGTTCCGTTTTCAGCAAACCTCGATGGCGCGGGTCGAGCGGCAGCCACTGTCGCAATCCGGTGATCGCAGCCAAGCGAGCTTCTCGGTGATCGGCCTGCGAGAGTGCTTTCACCAGCGGGCCGTAACAGTCGGTGAGCGCAAGACACTTCACGGCCAACTCGGAGATGGCCGGTCGAGGATTGTTGACCACCGCTGGCAGACTCAGTTGCAGAAGTTGTTCGCTGTCGAATTCCTTTTCAAAGGCGGTGTTGTAGGGCCGCTTGGCTTTCGTCGCGGCTCGCTTTGGATCGGCTTCCAGCCAGTCGGGAAGAACGAGTTGGCTGGCACGTCCGATTTCGTTTTTCTTTTCGTTGGCGGTCGCGCCGCTGGTGATTGGCAGAAAGCCCGGTCCTTCGACCGTGGCAGTGTTGCCATCGGACGTCGAGAAACGAACCGTCCCTTGTGCCACATGCAGAGACGCTGCAAAGCCAGGCGGAGCAGGTTCGACCTCGAAACGGTTTGGCTCGACGCGCTGCACCTCGATGCCGCAGACCGCATTGTCGCTCAACAATTCCAACCGAGCTTGTCGGCCGTAGAACATCAGTGTGATTGGCAGCGAGAGCTTTGGAAGTTTTGCCGCGTCGGCATCATCGTCCGCTGGACGCAGGCCATGGGCTTCGAACAGCATCGCCCCCTGCTGCACGTCGAAGCCCACGGAGGAATGCTCATCCGGTCCGAGGTATCGCACCGAAGTGCCACCGATGAGTGCGAACGAACAGAGATCATCCCCGATCAAGAAGTCCGCGCGAAACGGTTCTGGGCATGCGAGTTGATCGCCCACTTTCAACTGCACGACGCGCGGCAACGCCAGAAAGTCTGACACTTCGGGTTCGAAGCGGAGCACAATTCCCTCTTTGGAAACGCGCGACAGTTTTTGCGCCGGCATCAACTTCACCGGCACAGTGTCTGTTTCCGGCGGATTCACAGGCTGGACTGGTTGTGGCGGAGTCGCGACCGCACCATCTGGTTTCGTGCGAATCGGCTTGGCGACCGGTTCCGGGACATCCGTCGCTGGGTCGGTCTCGGGCAATTCTTTAGACGGCTCAACTCGAACGTTCTGTGGCTTCCGCGATGCCGAGGGATCAACCTGGGCAATCACCTGGTCGCCAATCTGACTGGGAACGATCGCGTTGCTCTTGTCAGCGTCGTCGCCTGAAGTGGCCTTCGCCACGGTGGCGGACTTCGCAGGATTGAATGACTCTCTGTCGGATCGCAATCCATTTCTCAGCGTCCGGTCGCTCAGCAAAGAACTGATCCAAAGGACGCCGATGAGTACCACGAGCACCAACATTCCCATTTGCCGCCAGGACGTTTGCGGTTTCAGATACGCTGGCAAGTCGCGATCGGACGAGCCATTGTGCGAAGGATTCAAAGCGGACGCGATCGTCGGAATCTGCCGCGAATCGCGATCGCGAGAGACCCCCGAGAAATCATTCGCGCGGACGGTGTCGTTGGTAGCGACCGGACCCAGGCCGTACATCCGCGACCGAGTCTCGGAGCGGACCTCGACCGGATCGCCCAGCACCAGCGTCAAGATTTGATGACACGCCGCGACTTCTGCCAAGTGCATGTCCGAGTCCAAACAAATCTTCTCGACGTCGACGACCTCGGCCGGAGTCAATTCGCTGTCGAGGTACTCCGCGACCAGATTCGGATCGAGCCCCGCCCCCTTGCCAAACAGTTCCGGAGCTGACAGCCGGCGGCGGCGCATTACCTCTTTGATCCGCTCCACGAGCGCGGTGGCGTAGCCGCTCTCGGTCAGCTTTTGGCCGATCTCCTTAGCCTTATCCGGCTGCAATTCGTCGTCCAAGTACGCAATCAACGTTCGCAAAGTCAGTCGCATGATCGTCGCCTCAGGTGAGTGCTGGCAGGAATCCTCACCCTGAATAGTGGCAATCTCGCACAACTTTCGTACAAGAATCTGACGTGAGTTTTCAAATTGTGCTGGCACTCCAGCATTGCCCGACCGTCGCCGTTTACCAGGACAACACTCATGCCGACGAATCTATGCCCGGTGGTCGCGTTTGTACGTACCGCGTTCGTGTTGCTGATCGGCCTTGCCAGCGTTTCATTTGCCGAAAATCCGCCGAACAACAGTCGCCCGCAGCGATTGCTGTTGATCGGCCAAGGCCCGGACGGTTCTCACAAGCCGACGACACACGAGTACTTCGCCGGAGTCAATCTGATCGGTCGGCTCCTGCGCGATCAGCCGAAACTCGAGCTTGTCGCTGTCAGCGCCGATGGCGATTGGCGGGACGGCCCGCAACTGCTCGAACGGGCGAATGCCGCAGTCGTGTTTGTCTCCGAAGGAGCCAAATGGCTTTCCGCCGATGCGGCCCGACTTACCGCGTTCCGCGACCTCGCCAAACGTGGTGGTGGACTTGTCGTGTTGCACTGGGGAACTGGCACAAAAACCGCCGAGCCGACCACGTCGTTCGTGCAACTCTTCGGTGCTTGTCACGGCGGCCCCGATCGGAAGTTCAAAGAGTTTGATCAAGTCTTGCCGCAATGGAAGAACACCGAACATCCAATTCTGCGCGGACTGAAACCATTCACTGAGCCCGTCAAGGAAGAGTTCTATTTCGCACTCAAACAGGTTTCGAAGACCGGTGGCGTGACGCTGGCAGATTCAGAATCCGCGATCACTCCGCTGCTGCAAATCCCCGTCGACAACCTTTCTGGCACAGTCGCCTGGTGCTGGGAGCGTCCCGACCAGGGCCGCTCGTTCGGCTTCACCGGCCTGCACTTCCACGAGAATTGGAAGCACGAGTCCTATCGTCGGCTCATCGCACAAGCGACGTTGTGGACTTTGAAGCGAGACATCCCAGCCACCGGTCTGGAAGTCCATGTCACCAATCAAGACCTCGCGCCGCCGACATCGAAGCCGTAGTCCGGGCTCTTGTGACCTGGTCGATGAAATCGCGGATCATCCAGGCCACAAGGGTCTGGGCTACGACAAGCAAAGAGACTCACGCTTCGGGCCTGTAAACGACTCAAAGATTGCGCGATGTCGTGCCAGCGAGAACTCACCCTGTCGAAGACATATACCCAACCGGTCATCCAAGTGTGAATGTCGCAACCCAAGCGGATCGGTCGATTCTTCGGGTCCCCGACGAATCGCTGGATCGACTCGCCACCGGTTCCGGTGTAGACATTGAACTGGTTCTTCGGCGACAGCGATGCGCCGCGCGCGTTGTGGTTTGCACTGTCCGAGTTTGTGAGCTTCACGGCCTGCCCGTTTCGCACGGTGACGATTCTGGGCGCGAACGTGAAATCCTTCTGATCGATGCGGAGTTCATCGATCTTGACCGGAGCTTCGGCCTTCGGCGCGTCGAGCAGAAACATCGCAGCCGATCGCGATCCGGAGGTTATCGAATCGACCTCGATCAAATCCCGATTCCGCCCTGATTCGTCGATCACATTGGCCTTGGAAATCTTGCCGTCGAAAAGCCCGCGGCCACGAATCGCGGGTTCGGTTTTTTTGCCGACCTACTGGCAGTCATCAACAGGTTGAACAACCGGCACAGCAAGACCGCTCGTCGATTCAAGGCCACGAGGTTCTCACAATTGGAAATGCAAGCGGTCCTATTTTCCGTCCGTCACCACCCAAACGGGGCTTGACCAAGCGACTTCGCCGTCTTCTTGCAGCACGCGGGCGTAGTACCAATTCAGGCCCGGTTGCGGCAGCGTGTCGGTGAAGTTGAGTTCGACTTGTTCCTCGCCGGGGGTCTCGGTGCGGAGCGGGGCATTGTTGCGGATGAACTGGATTTGCTTGATCCGCGATGTGCCGGTCACTTTCAGTTTGAGTTGGACTTTGTCCTTGGCTTCAAATTCGCTCCCCTGGAATTTGCCATTAGCCCAAAACTCGACGATCAGGTTGTCGGTGCCGCCGTACGTTTGACGCTTCCGAATCGCATTGAGGATCGTGTGGCGGTCGTTCTGCGGCGTGAAGACCATCGAGTAACTGATGTGTGTCGAGCCGTGATCGCTGCTGCTGGTGGTGCCGAGTCGATAGCCCTTTTGGTAGGCGTTCCAGAGCAAGCCCTTCTCCTGGAAGCCGCCGGGGGCTTTGTCCGGTTCGTCGGGCGTTTCGTGAACGCGCGGCATGGTCAACGCTTCGGCGCTGTTGCGAGCTCCCTGATAAATCTCGACGACCGGTTCGATCCACGGGTCGTTGTCGCGCCAGTCGGTTCCCATGCTGCTGGTTGCCGACGTGTGCGAAATGCACAAGCCGCCGGTCCCTTTCAAATACTCGTAGAGCAGTTTCGTGTCGTTCTCGACGACATCGCCGGCTCCGATTCCTTCGAAGACGCCGGCCTTCGCCAGCTTTGTTTGGAATGGGAAGATCGGGTAGCCACGATTCGCGTGAAAGACGTTGCGATGCCCGTGTGGGAAGCGGACGCTCCGCTCGTAGCCGTACAGCGGCACGAATCGCGGGGCGAGGTAGTACATGTCGCACGACTTCTCGGTCAGCCACCACCAGTATGGGTAATGGCCGCCCCCTTGATGATCGGTCAGCGAGCCGAAGTCGAATGCCGCGACGTCGATCATGTAGCGGTAGAAGTCGAGATACGAACCGTCGTTGCCGGGGCCGACGTCCCAGGACATCTCGGTGTGGCGATGCAAGTCGCCGCGCACGATTTGACAGTTGTCCTCGCCGAGCTTCGTCCGATGAGCGCGAATCGCCGCGACCTGTTTCTCTTCGCGAGCCGCATTCCATTCCGGGATGCCGGCTGGCGGAGCGGGTGCTTTGTACGCCGCGAGAGTCGGCAGGCCGGGCTTGATCTCGCCTTCCTCTTTCTTGGGCTTCGCGATTTGTGTGACGAGGACGGTGTCTTGAATTGGCCGGTGATAGTTCTCGACCGCGCGAGCATCCGAAGAGTACGCCACAAACAGCGAGCCGTCGTTCGCTGGAGTGATCCGGCTGAAGACGCTGATTCTCCCCGGACTGGCGGCCAGCATGACCGGGGTTGTCCAGCCTTCGGCCGAGAGGGTTGTGATGTTTTCCGTCCAGCCTTTGCCGCGACCACGATTGTTGGCTCGTTGTGGACCAAAGATCATTTGACGGTAGCGCAGCCACAGGCGGCCGTCGTTCGTGACGGCCAGCTCCGCCGAACTGGAAAGCGACCGTTGCTGTGGCCCGGCCGGTTCGCCTTCGGGAATGTCGGGTGCGGCCAGCACCTCCCCCTTCCGGACACACGCGACCCTAACCTTTCGTGTGCTGCCGAGCGTTGTTCCTTGATCGCGGCTCTCCTTTTTCAACCAATAACCTTGGTCTTTGCCCCAGTTGTGTCCTCCCTGTTCCCATGCGACCCAGACATCGCCGTCCGCTCCGCAGGCGACGGTCGCGTGAGCTTCGTAGTAGCTCGACTGTGCGATCGGTTGGACTTTCCCCAGCTCACCGTTTGGTGAAACGCTGGTCAGGTACACGTCGTAGTCCCCTCGGCGATAGCTGTCGAACGCGATCCAGGCGGTGCCGCCGGCATCGACCGCGACGTGTGGATACCAGTCGCTCTGCTCGTCGCTGGTGACGGCGAGCGGCTTCGACCAGGACTCGCCGTCGAACTTCACGTACTGCACGTCGCCGTTGTTCTGTGGATGAGCCTGCCAAACGACGTGGATATTTTTCTTGGCATCGACGGTGACGTGCGGGTTGATGTCCGGCTTCGCGTCGTTTGTCAGTCGTTCCAGCTTGCCCCACGAATCGCCGAGTAACGGCCGAGCATAAAGATCCCAGTTGCCGGACTTGCCGTATTCGGAAAACGTCTGCTCAGACCAGATGACCCACACGCGGTCCTTCGCATCGACAGCGAGCTGCGGCATCCAGATGTCCGCGCGAGCTGTTGCTGTTGGGACGTAGGTGCGAGTGCTCCACCAACCGTCCGCCAGTCGGCGATGCATCCGGATTTGATCGTGCCCGTCGAAGTACGCCGAGTACGCCGCGTAGACCGCCCCGTCCGATGTCTGTGCGATCGATGCGAAGTCGTCGTACGAATCGCCGTTCGACAAGACTTGTGCGCCTCCTGTGCGAGCCGCGCCGATCAAGTCCTGCAAGAACTCGGTGACCGGCGGAGCGTTCTTCACTCCCGCCGACTGCCGTGACTCACCGCCGTCAGCCGGAGCGACCGGATGATCGTCCTTCGTCTGTGCCTTCGCGGCCGCCTTCTTGTTGCCAGCATTCTTCTTTTTAGCGGGCTGTTCCTGAGCCAACGCCTGATCGACTCCCGACTGCACGGCGTCGTTCGGCAACCTTGCCAACAAGAGCACTCCGGCCAGCACGGCCGACGTCAGCAACGCCACGAACGCAGGGCGAGTCTTCACGGAACACCTCGCAGAAAAGTTAGGAAGCGATCGTACCGAGTTCAGTGTTTGGCTGAATTGGATTGAAATGCTTCTTCGTTCAAAATGGAATCTAACACGCGTCGCGGGAATCAATTCCCGCCGAGGTACAGCCACAAGCCAATCGCGACGTGCGTCAGAGCAACTGTCCGCCACGATACGCCACGGGCGCTGGCAGATTCTGTCATCCCCGCGATACTTTCGCGTATCAGAATGGTCATTTTTCAATCAGCCCAAGATCAGAAAACGGAATCGAGGACGCAGAATGTCGAACTTGTCGGGCCAAGTGGCCGTTGTCACGGGAGCGAATCAAGGGATTGGAAAAGGGATCGCGAAAGTCCTTGCCAAAGCGGGTTGCCGTTTAGCGATCTGTGCTCGCAATGCGGAGAAATTGACAACCGCTGCTGCTGAATTGAGACGCGACGGGGCAGAAGTCCTCGCGATGCCGACGGACGTCTCGAAGGAAGTGGAAGTCGTGGCGTTCTTCGCAGCGATTGACAAACAATTCGGCCAAGTTGACGTGCTGGTCAACAATGCGGGTGCCTTCGATGGCGGGCCGCTCGACGAGTTGACGATGGAGGCGTGGAACAACGTTATCGGAGCCTGCCTCACCGGCTCGTTCCTGTGCAGCCGCGAGGCGTTCAAGCGAATGAAGCCTAAGCGCCGCGGTCGCATCTTGAATATCGGCTCGATCTCCGCGCAACGTCCGCGCGAGGGAGGTGTCCCCTACGCCGCCGCAAAGTTCGGCACCTGGGGGCTGACTCAAGCCGCCGCCATCGACGGTCGGGACTTCGGCATAACAGTGAGCTGCCTGCACCCCGGCAACATCGCCGTCGAACGCCGCGCCAACAGCGGACTCAAGAGTGACGACGAACCGATGATGAGCATCGAGATCATCGCCAACGCCGCGCTGGCGATGCTGAGCGTTCCGCCGGATGTCAACTTTCTGGAAGCCATCGTTCTGCCTCGCAATCAGGATTACCTCGGTCGCGGATAGCCCGGCAGGACGGTCCGTCGCTGCGAGTGCGATAGCCGTCGCTCGGCCTGGCCAGTACGATGCCGCTCCTTTGAGTGACTTGGCTTGCACGCACGAGGAGCCTCGGCCGATGATCAGGCATCGCTGCTCCAATGATTCCGCTGACTCGCGTTTCGCGAGCCGCTGGCTGCGTTTCCAAAAACCAGCCCGGAGCGCCAGCGGGAGGTTGCCGTCAATAGATGACTCGACCCCTCGCGGGCGCTTCGAGCTATTTTCGCTTTCCTTATTGGTGGGAATCATCGCGGGAAGCACAGCCGCCAGCGCCGCCGATTCCTCCCAATTGCTCAATTTGTTTCGCACTGGGCAGTATTCCGAATGCGTTGAAGCCAGCACCAAGGCGATCGCCGAAAGCGAGTTCAACGAGAACTACCGGTTGCTCAAGTTGCGATCCGAGATGGAACTCGGCCGATACGCCGATGCGGCCGAGACGTTCGAGGCGGCGCTCAAGAATTTCAGCGGCAGCATCGAAGTGCGATGGTGGGGCCGCGACGTTTGTCGCTTCAACAACCAGCCGGAACGCATTGCGCAGCTGGATGACGAGATCGCGAAGCTGGTCCGGCAGACTCCGTGGCGGTACAGCGATTCGGCCAATCGGATCATTTTCGGGCGGTTTGTGCTCAGTCAGTCAGGCGATCCGAAACAAGTGCTCGAGGGGGTGTACAACGTCGTCAAGAAATTTTCACCGACGTACGCGCCGGTCTACATCGCATGCGGCGAGCTGGCTCTGGAGAAGAACGATTTCGCGCTGGCCGCTCAGAACTTCGAACAAGCGGCGAAACACGATCCAGCGGATGCCGACGCGCCGTTCGGATTGGCTCAGGCGTTCGCCCCCAGCGATGCGGAAAAGGCGAATGCGGCGATCAAGCAGACGATGGAACGGAATCCGAATCACATCGGCTGCCTGCTGTTCGTGGCGGACGAACACATCGATGCCGAACGCTATCATGACGCCGAGACTGTGCTGGCGCAGGTGGAAACGATCAATCCGTTGCATCCCCAAGCGGCCGCGTATCGCGCGGTGCTGGCTCATTTGCGGAATCAGCCCGAGAGCGAAAAGCAGTATCGCGGCACAGCACTCAAACATTGGGCGACGAACCCGGAGGTCGATCATCTGATCGGCAAGAAGCTGTCGCAGAAGTATCGCTTTGCTGAAGGGGCGGCGCATCAACGGCAGGCGTTGCAGTTCGATGCCAGGTTCCTGCCGGCCAAGATGCAGCTCGCCTCAGACTTGTTGCGACTGGGTGAGGAAGAGGAAGGCTGGAAGCTGGCCAACGAGGTCTATGAGGAGGACGGCTACAACGTCTTCGCGCACAACCTGGTCACTTTGCAGGAAAGCGTCACCAAGTTTCGCACGCTGGAAGGGGACGGCATCGTGCTCCGCATGGACGCTCGCGAGGCGGACATCTACGGTCACCGAGTGCTCGACTTGCTGCAACGGGCAAAACGCGACTTGTGTGCGAAGTACAATGCAACGCTTCCCGCGCCGATTATTGTTGAGATGTTCCCTAAGCAAGAAGACTTTGCGATCCGCACGTTCGGGCTGCCGGGCGGAGCGGGTTTTCTTGGAGTCTGTTTCGGCACGGTCATCACAGCCAATAGTCCGGCCTCGCAGGCGGCGCATCCGACGTGCTGGGAGGCGACATTGTGGCATGAGTTCTGTCACGTCGTGACGCTCAACAAGACGCACAACAAAATGCCGCGTTGGCTGAGTGAAGGGATTTCTGTTTTCGAGGAGCGGCAGGCAGACCCGACGTGGGGTCAGACGATCAACCCGCTGTACCGCAAGATGCTGCTGGGGGACGAACTGACGCCGGTCAGCGAACTCAGCGGAGCGTTCCTGCATCCAAAAAGCGGCCTGCACTTGCAGTTCGCGTACTTCGAGTCGTCGCTGGTTGTCGAGTACCTCGTCGAGAAGCACGGGCTCGAGGAATTACAGAAGATTCTGGTGGATCTTGGTAATGGCCTGACGATCAATGACACGCTTGCTCGGCACACGGGATCGCTCGACGAGTTGGACTTGGCGTTCGCGGCATTCGCTCGCCAGCGAGCCGTCGAGATGGCTCGTGACGCCGATTGGTCGGAGCCAGAATTGCCGAAACGGGCGAGTACCGAATTGCTCGCCATGTACCTCAAAGAGCACCCGACCAACTACGCCGCACTGCAACGTCAGGCCAAGCAGTTGATCGCGGACAAAAAGTTTTCCGAAGCGAAACAGCCGCTCGAATCGATGCGCCGGCTGTACCCCAACGACGCGAGTAGCGACGGGCATCTCGTGCTGCTCGCTCGTGTGCATCGCGAATTGAAAGAGACTCCACAAGAACGAGCCGCTCTCGAAAGTCTTGCGAAGCTGACCGACGATAACGTTGACCTGTTTGCTCGGCTGTCCGAACTAACTTCGCAAGCCGGCGAGTGGGAAGCGACACGCCAGTTCGCTCAGCGCTGGCTCGCCGTCAGCCCGCTGCAACCGGCGCCGCACCGCATCGCCGCTCAGGCCGCCGAGAAATTGCACGACGATCACTTGGTAATCGACAGCTACCGCGCGCTGCTTTTGCTGAATCCGATTGATGTCGCCGATCTGCACCTGAAATTGGCGACCGCATTGCAGCGAACCGGTGACTTGCTGGCGGCCAAGCGTCAGGTGCTGCTGGCCCTCGAAGAAGCTCCGCGATTTCGAGCGGCGCATCAGAAGTTGTTGGAGATCATCAAGGCGAGTGAGCCGGCAACTCAGCCGGCGGATAAACCGACTGAGGCTGCAAAACCGATGAAGCCTGCCGCAGTATCCAAGTGAACTGGAAACGCCATGAAATGCGTCTGGACAAGAGGGATAAAGTGCATTTTGCACTGCGTTATCGTATTAGCTCTCGTCTTTACGGCGACCGCGCTCGCTCAGCGATCCCCCTTCATGCGGCGCGAATTCCGACCGGAGTTGGTCGATCGCAAAGGCGTCCCCGAATGGAAGAACGACGAACGCTTCAAAGCGGATGTCTTTACGTTTGTGCGGGTGCGGTATTCATTCGGTGGCGGGTACAGCGGACGCGGCGGCGGCAATTGGGCGACGGACTGGCCTGACAGCGATCTCAATTTCTCATATCGGTTACAAGAACTGACCTCAGTGGAAACCGATCCCAACGGCAAGATTCTGGAACTGACCGACGAAGCGATCTTCGACTATCCGTGGATGTACTTGATCGAGCCGGGGCGGATGAATTTGTCGGATGCCGAGGTCGCGGGACTGCGAAAGTACTTACTCAACGGCGGCTTCCTGATGGTGGATGATTTCTGGGGAGACCTTGAGTGGCAGAACTTCTACGAGAACATCAAGCGTGTCTTTCCCGATCGCGAACCGCTGGAACTGCCGCTCGAGCACGAGATCTTTCATTGCGTCTTCGACCTAAAGGTCAAACCGCAAGTCCCCAGCATCCATTCCGATTGGCAAAGCGGCTATACGACAGATCGCCCCTGGGATCCCTCTTCTCGCGAAGTGCATTACCGTGGACTCTTCGACGACAAGGGGCGGATGATGGCCATTATCTGTCACAACACCGACCTTGGCGATGGCTGGGAACGTGAGGGTGAAAGCGTCGAATACTTCAAGCAGTTCGCCGAGAAGTGGTCATACCCGATGGGGGTCAACATTGTGACCTATGCGATGACGCACTGAGATTATTTCGAGACGTCCGGCGGCGACTCCTCTTCTTGCTCTTGGGCTCCGCCGCGAGGAGTCGCCATGTTGGCCCCTTGCATTTCGCGTTCGATGTCGGCGGCCCGTTCGCGGTCGCGCTTGGCTTCTTCGGTCTTCCCTTCAGCAGCCAGCCTCTTCGCTCGGAACTGGTACGCCTTGGCGACCTGAGCATCGACTCGCTTGGCTTTGCGATAGTCGGCGATCGCGAGGTCGAACTCACGTTGCTGGAAGTGCGCGTCGCCACGAATCGAGTAGGCCTCGAAGTGCGGGTCGATTTGGATAGCACGATTGCAGTCGGCGATGGCTTTGTCGAACTCTCCATTCGACAACCAAAAGGCGGCTCGGCTGGAGTACGATCGGCCGTACTTCGGTTGGACCTGCATCGCGGTTTCGTAGCTGGCCAGCCCGACCTTCGATTCGCCACCGGCGATCAGGTGCTGGGCAAGTTGCAAGTAGTTGCCGGCGTCCTTGGGTTCTTGCGCGACGTTCCGGTTCAGATCGTTCAGTTTTCTGAGCCACGCGACTTTGGCGGCATCGGCTTGTGCCTCAGCTTCGCGGCCGAGTTGCAGGTAGCAGGCTCGACGTTGGAGGTAGAATTTCGCGCTGTACCGCTCGCGAGCGATCGCTTTTGAAAAGTCGGCGACGGCTTGCTCGTAGTCCTTCAGCTCAAAGTGAGCCAAGCCACGATTATTCAGCGCGTTGACGTTTTCGGGCTGGAGTTTGAGTGCCTGGTCGTAATCGATAAGCGCCTGTTTGTGTTGCTTCGACTGATATGCCACGAAACCCCGATTGATCAGCGACTCGACGTACTTCGGTTCGATCTGCAAGGCCTGATCGAAGTCGGCGCGAGCTTTCGCAAGATCCCCCTTTGACAACAGAGCCAACCCGCGATTGTTGAGTGCTTGCATGTGCTTCGGATTGATCTCGATGGCGGTGGTGAAATCGGCGATGGCGAGGTCGATCTGTTTTTGAGTCATCAAGAAAAAGCCGCGTGTGTGCCGGAACTTGGCGTCCTTCGGTGAGAGTTCGATCGCCTTCGTGAAGTCGATCAGTGCGGCCTGAGCCTGTCCAGCGTCGGCCAGCAAGCTGGCTCGCTGGAAGTACGCATTGGAGCATTTGGGATCGAGCTTGATCGCCTCGTTCAGCGTTTCCAGAGCCGACTTCCACTGACGTTGTTGCAAAGCGGCGGTCGCCTTTTCGAGCAGCGACTTGACGTCGCTAGCAGCGGTCGTCGTGGACGGCTTGTCGGCGGGTGGAGCCTTCGACGATCCGCCGCAGCCGATCAGCGACAGGCTGCAAAGCCCCAACGAAACAACGCTCGCGAGCCGAGCTGGCCCGCGCAAGAACCAAATTGGCGCGCGCATGATGTCCGCTCCTGGAACATCCACTGTGTGGGATGTGAGGCTGAAGGACTGGAGTTCGGCGAGGGATCGCCTGAGAAATGATGCAACGGAAGGGAGCAGCCGACTCGTTGAAAAGACTCGGCCGCGAAGTGGGGCGGGCTTGTACCCATGAAATCGAAATTGAGTCAATGTCGGTCGCGGCAACGCCACATCCCGTTGACCCAACGGCTGGTTTTCGAGTCCACTGTCGTCGAACAGCTCAAGGAGGGTGCTGATGGCGACTTACACAACGGATCCCGAATTGGCGACGGAAACGAAGATCGTGTCGGACGTAAGCAGACCAGCTTCGAATCCCCGTACCGCACGGCGCACCGAGCCGTCGGTGAAAGAGATCATCGCGGCTGCACGCTCACAGCCGGCTCCGGCCTTGGGAGGCTTGATCCTGAGCGGTGTCTCAGCGGTGTTGTTGTTTGCGAGCTTTACGCCGCTGGACTGGTCGCCGCTGGCATGGCTCGCGATTGTTCCGCTGTGCGTGCTGATCCAGCTAAAGCGAGCACCGAAACGGCTGTGGCTCACGACCTGGATCGGCGGGCTGCTCTTCTGGTTGCCGACGTTGCAATGGCTGCGACTGGGGCATGAGTCGATGTACGTCGCGTGGTTCGCGCTGGCGTTTTATCTGTCGGCCTATTGGTGGGCCTTTGTTGGACTCTCGCGTGCGGCGGTGCATCGCTGCGAACTACCGATGGTCGCGGCCGTGCCATTGGTCTGGACCGGTTTGGAATTTTGCCGAGCACATCTGATGACCGGCTTCGCGTGGTATCAACTGGGACACTCGCAATATCGCTGGATCGAGCTGATTCAGATTTCCGATTTGCTCGGCGCGTACGGCGTCAGTGCTGTGGTCGCGATGAGCAACGCGGTGCTCGCCGGTTTGGTCCCGCAGTCGTGGCTGAGTCGCCTGCGATTAATCGCCCCGGTTCAGCTTCCGTCTGAGTGGCGTCATCTGCCTCCACCAACCGTTGGGGATGAGATATCGCCGGCCGATTCACGAGGTTGTTTCCGTCGGCAATTGGTGTCCGTCGCAGCGGGATTGCTCGTGATGGCAGCGGTGCTGGGATACGGCTATGTCCGACGTGGTCAGGCAGAATTCACGGCCGGTCCACGAGTGGCGTTGATTCAGGGAAACTTCGAATCGTCGGTGAAGCACGATCCGACAGAGTATGGGCAGATGTATCGGATTCACGAGCTGCTGACCGGTTACGCGGTGCCATACAAGCCGGACCTCATCATCTGGCCGGAGACGATGTTTCGCTGGCCGCTGTCGGACGCTGATCCCAACTTGTCCGAGAATGATCTGCGGCGACTCGCCCCGATGATCCCGGTTGAGCACTGGAGTGACTTACACATCCGCAAATCACTGCACGAGATGTCACAGAAGACAGGAGCGAATCTGGTTATCGGCCTGGATCGTTTCAGCGTGGATGAACAGGGGCTGAAGCACTTCAACTCGGCTGCGTTCGTCACGCCCGATCGCGGCGTCGCGAACAGTTACGACAAACGGCATCGGGTGATCTTTGGCGAGTACGTCCCTCTGAAGGAGTCGCTTCCGTGGCTGCAAAGGTTCTCGCCGCTGCCCGAGGATTTTGGCATCACGGCGGGCGCGAGCCCCGCAGCATTTCGATGTGGCTCGTGGCAGGTTGCTCCGATCATTTGTTTTGAGGACACAGTGCCGCACGTTGTCCGAGATGTTGTGCGCGGGACCAGCACCGACAAGCGACTCGATTGCTTGCTGAATTTGACGAATGACGGCTGGTTCCATGGCAGCAGTGAGCTGAATCAGCATCTCATCACCGCGGCGTTTCGCGCGGTGGAGTGTCGCACTCCGTTGGTGCGAGCGGTCAATACCGGTATCTCGGCAGTCATCGATGGTGATGGCGTGATTCGTGAACCAGAGACTTTCATTGACGGCGACGCGACGTGGACTAAGCAGCGCGAACAACTTCAGCAGGCCAAACATGAACGCTCGGATCGTCGAGCGCCGTTGTCGATGTTCGATCCGGTCCGCTCGACCCTGACCGATCCGGCGACGGGCCGTTGGCGAAAATCGGTGAACGCGACGGTGATCGACACAGTGCCTCTCGACAATCGATGCAGTTGGTACGTTGCGTCGGGCGACTGGTTTGCGGGAACGTGTTCGGCTGCCTGCGGACTGTTCTTCGTGGTTGGACTTATGCCGCGACGTCGAGCCACATGATTGGTCGCGTTACTTCTTTCCCAAGGCCCGCTGTTGGGCGAAAAACTCTTGCAGTAGCCCTCTGCACTCCTGTTGCAAAACTCCGCTGAGCACAGTGGCTCGATGGTTCAGCCGTGGGTCCTCGGTGATTTGAAACAGTGAGTGGCACGCTCCGGCCTTTGGGTCGGTCGCGCCATAAATCACCGTGGGGATGCGGGCCAGTACGATGGCTCCGGCGCACATCGGGCAGGGTTCGAGCGTGACGTAGATCGTGCAGTCGAGCAGCCGCCAGGATTCGAGTGACTGAGCCGCCTGTGTAATGGCAATCATCTCGGCATGTGCGGTTGGGTCTTTGAGCGACTCTCGCTGGTTGTAGCCCTCACCGATGATGCGGTCGTTATGAACGATGACTGCACCGATGGGGACTTCACCCTCGTCGAAGGCTTGGCGAGCGAGCTGCAGCGCCGCTCGCATCCAGCGGTCGTGCGGCTGCAGCGGGTGGTTGTCGGAGGCGAAATCCATGCGGATGCTCATGGCGGAAATGAGAAGAGCACGCGTCAGTCGCGTGCTCTTTGGGGTTTGTAGATCGGTCAATCCGTGACCGGAGCATTCGAATCACGGAGTGACTCGTCTACTAGGCTTTCGGACCGACGGGTTCGTCGGGATTGTGGCAGATTTCGAGTTCCACCGCTTCGACGTTCAGAGTGCTGGAGTTCTCCATCGGGACGTCTTCAAAGACGGCCTTCGAGAGGATCACATCGACCGCTTTACGTTCGCGGATCTGAGCTTCAAGGTTTTCGATGACACCGGACTTCTTCATGCGAGCACGCAGGCGACGGACGTTTTCGCCACGAGACATCGCCATGTAGTGCAATTCGGCCTCGATGTCGTACTCGCTGACGTCGATGCTCTCCTGTGTGGCAATCTTATCAAGGATGAAGTGCTCTTTCATTGCTCGGCGAGTCATCGAGACTTGATGCTGCCGCAATTCGTTTTCGCGAGCGCGGATTTGGGGCTCGGTGTAGCCAGCCTGCTGCATTTCGAGGACTTCGCGGTACATCGCGTTCTCGACTTGCTTGAGCACGAGGTCTTCGGGCAATTCCCAAGTCGCCGACGCGGTGATCTTGTCGAGCACCTGCTTGCGAACCGCTTGCCGTTGGTCGTACTGAGTTTGCCGCTGCAGTGCTTGCTCGATTTCGAGACGCAGTTCGTCAATCGTTTCGACCCCGACGCGCTGGAACAACGCACGGTTCAGTTCGGGCAATTTGACGCGATCGACTTCTTCGATCTTAAAGGTGGCCTGAACCTTCTCGCCACGCATGGCGACGTTTTCGGCCTCTTTCGAAATCGTGATGGTTGTCTCGCGTGTGTCACCGGCTTTCGCGCCGGCGAGAAGTTTGTCGAAGTCCGTGATCTCGCCATCCTCGAATCGCAAGGTTGATCGGACACGGGCTGTGAAGTAGGCGTGCTCTTGCAGCGTGCCACCTTGGTACGCGAACGAGGCACAGATTTTGACACTGTCGCCAGGCTCGACCGCACCGTCCGAGGGGACCAGTTCGGCATATTGCTCGAGGAAGCGTTGCTGAGCTTCGTCGACGTCGGCAGCACCGGTCTCGCGAACGGGCCGCTTGATCGTGATTTGGTCGTAGGCCGGAAGATCGAACGCAGGACGCACTTCGACTTGGAATTCGTACTCGAAGTCGCCAACGTCGGGGATCGTCAGGTTTTCGACGTCGAGATCCGGCTCGTTGATCGGTTCGATGTTCGTGTCTTGCGAGAGCTGCTCGAGGCTGCCGATCAGAACCTTCTGTTTGATCTCGTCGTCGAGCTCGCGGCCGAAGCGTTTGGCGATGATGTCTTTCGGTGCCTTGCCCGGACGGAAGCCTGGTACGGCGGCCTTGGACTTCATTTCATCGAGCACGAAGTTCCGGATGTGCGCGATGTCGTCCTGCGGCACCTTCACTTTGACGTGCTTTTTGCAGGGGCCGATGTCTTTGACATCGACACCCAGGGTCATCCGCCACCCAGGCGCGGCAGCGGGTTGCGATTCGGCGGCGGGGATGTCAACGGTGGTCGATTCTTGTTCTGCTACGGTACTCACAAGGTGTTTCCTCCAAAGGAGCTGGAGCGGTTGCTCGACTGGCTCCAAACGCGGGCGAGGCCCGCCAACAAAAAAACTGGACCGTCAGCAGCCCAGTTCGGGAAGAGCGGGAGACGGGGATCGAACCCGCGACAACCACGTTGGCAACGTGGTGCTCTACCACTGAGCTACTCCCGCAAGTTATGAGGGGAAACGATATAGCGGTCGGCGTCCTAATGGGTCAAGGCACGCCGTCCAAAATGAGAGCACCACCATAGTTCGGGCGAGACTCACCCACGGCGAGGCTCTTTCGGTCGCTCATTCGGACTTCACACCCAGCAGAGATTCCAGTTCGCGGCGAACATCCCGCAGTTGAATCGTCTGAACTAAGACCCGCGTCGAACCGGCATCCTCCAGCATGTTTTTCCAGCCTTGTTGGCTTTGAGCCAGCACGACCACCATCGCTGTGCTCGAAGATTTTTTCCAACGCACCAGCTCTTGCAGGCCGTTGGAAAAGTCGTCCGAAACGGAGTCTGCCATCAACAACACCGCGTCGGTGGGACCGCTTCGCAGTCGAGTCATCCCGCGCTGCAGATCCGTCATCATCAGTACTCGGAAGCCGATCTTCGTCAAATAGTCTCGCAGCAAATCCTGATGCCTTGGTCGAGTTTCGATGCACAGGACCGTCTTCGGGCCGTTGTTGTTGTTGTTGTCCTCGCGCGGAATGCTTCCCAATTCCTTGAACGCTTTGCGCGTGGCATGGACAACTTCGGTGGCAGACTGGAATCGCTCGTTCGGGTTGACCCGCATCAAATTGTCGACGATTTCGCTGAGCGCGGCGGGAACGTGGGGAGCGATCGAACGAAGCTGTCGGACATTCGTGTAGCGGCTGAGCTGTTTGCGTTCGCTGCGATCCTTTGTCGCAGGGTACGGAGGTGAGCCGGTGAGCAATTCGTAAACGGCACCCCCCAGGAAGAATAAATCGCTGCGTGGATCATCGTCCGGAGCGCCAGTTCCCTTTTCGAGCGTCGCGTATTCCAGAGCAAGCAGATTGCCCTCGTCGGTGCCGCTCTCGGTCGAGTTGAGGCTTGCCAAGCCGAAGTCCACCAATTTGGCGACGCGATCGGTGCTCATCAGCACGTTGGTCAATTTGAAGTCGCGATGCGTTATCCCCTTGGAGAGGGCGTATTCCAGCCCCTCGGCCATATCGAGCAGGCACTGAGCGGATTCGATGAGGGAGCATTGGCCACGAATCTTCAGGAATTCGCGGAGGTTACCCCCCTCGACAAATTCCATCGTCAGGAAGTGCTCGCCACGATCTTCGCCGACGTCGTAAATCGGGACGATGTTCTTGTGTCGCAGTCGCTGGCAAATCTCTGCCTCGCGGTGGAACTGCTTAACGTAATTCGGATCGGAGGCCCACCGCTGCCGCAGCACTTTGAGGCCGATCATTTTGCCATCGTCCAACGAACACGCGCGGAACACCCGGGCGAAACTTCCCGAGTTGTTTCGATACAGCAGCTTGTATCGGCCGAGGACAAGGCCGTCAGTCTCTCCTTTATGCAGCTTGCTCAACTGGTAAGTTGTCAAGAGGCCCTGACGTTCGAGCAGGTCTAGCAGTGGGCCGGGCTGGCGCCATACGCTCGCGACCTCGTCGACCGCGATTGCCAGCTGGTCGGGCGCGACCAACTCCAACTCCAGCAAGACGCGACGCAACTCATCGAGGCTCTGAAATGACATCCGCCGACCGTTGACATTGCGAGCGTTACTAGGCACCAAGCGCTCAGGGATATGTTGGGCAATTTCAAGGGACACGGCAGATCATCCAACTCAATTGCCGTGACGCAAAGATGCTAGGCCCGTCCGAAAGTAGACGCAAGCAGCCATCTCACCGACGATCCAAGTTCCGGGGAACTTCACAAGCCAATCGTTCGATCGTGGGAATTATTCTTCAAAACTTAGTCTGTGACAGCGGGAATCCACTAGTGAACGTTCGCTCGTCGGAATCCGCACCACACTAAGTGTCACATTTTTCCGCATCGCAATTCCCCGTTTGCGATGGTGGCTCGGATATGAATTTCGTCGTCCGAATCACGCCAGTCGAACAGCACGAGATCAGCTCGTGAGCCGCGAGCCAGTCGCTGTTCTTCGACTTTCAAAGCCCGTGCGGTATTCCGGCTGGCCATGTTCCAGGCATCGTGCAGCGAGAGCCCAGCGGCTCGAATGGCGTAGGCGACACAGGCGTTGGTCAGTTGAGCCGAACCCGCCAAATACTGCGGGTTCGCGGCGACGACGATTTTGCCTTCCGGCAGAATTTCGACGTCGCCCGATTCGATCTGATATGGTCCCGGCGGACACCCCGCCAAGCCGGCGGAGTCGCAGGTGATGATCGTGTGCAGCGTCGATTTGGCACGCACCACCGATCGGATGACGCTGGCCGGCAGGTGATGCCCGTCGGTGATGATGCAAGCGAACAGCCGTTTGTCGCCGAGTTGTTCCCAGATGTAGTTCGGGTGCCGGCGGATCATCCCGTGCGCGCCGTTCCCTAAATGAGTGCTCAGGGTTGCTCCGGCGTCGATCGCCGCAGTGACTTGTTCGGGTGTTGCCCCAGTATGACCAATCGAAACGGTGACCCCGGAAGCAACCGCCTGGCGAATGAACTCGGCCGCGTTGCCGGTCTCCGGTGCGAGCGTCACGAGTCGAATGCGATTGCCGGAGATGTCCTGCAAACGGCGGAACTCGTCCCAGTTCGCGGGCCGCACTTGCGACAACGGATGCGCACCGCGAGGGCCGTCTTCAGGCGAGATGTGCGGTCCTTCCAGATGAATGCCAGGCACCATCCTGTCGGCCCAAGGAGTTGACTCGCATGCTTCCCGGATCGCTTTGATGCCGGCCGCGAGTGCCTCAAAGCTGGCAGTGATCAGCGTCGGACACATCCGAGTGATGCCGAACGCAAAGTGTGCTTCCAGGACATTCAGCACTTGCTCGGCCGTCAGTTTTGGATCGCAGAACCAAATCCCTTTGTGGCCGTTGATCTGCAAGTCGAACAGTCCCGGCGCGATCCACGGCCAGGCTGCAGCGTCTGCCTCTGGCCAAGCTGGTTCGACGCGGGCGATGCGTCCGGCTTCGATGGTCACACAGATCGGTTCACCGTTGACATAACTTCTTCCGCGAAGTTCCAGCATTTCAAGGTTCCCGGAGTCATCACTGTGTTGGAGTTTCACCAAATGGTCGTCGGCTTTTGGACAGGTTCAGGAACGTGACCTACGTTTGGGCGGCCAGGGTGGAATGCCGCTGTGTCGGTCACGTGGATCGTAGGAATCGTGCACAATGAACTGAAATCGTCATACCTTGTGGAACGCCGGCTGGCCAGCGTTGAGCACTGGCGCGGTCGATGTCGTCTTCCCGGCCGTCGTGTTACCGGGATTCTTGATCCTGTCGTGTATCGCAGTGTCGGTGGTAGCAGGCGGCCTGCTGTCCAATGTTGCGTGGAAGCACACGATCCATTGCGACCAGAAATCGCCATGTTGGCGGAACCCTCTAAATTCTCAATGCGATAGACTCTGGCGGATTCGACAATCATGGCGATCACCGCCGAAACCGTTGGCCGAGTCCTGGTCGCGCATACGCCCGAAGAGCTCAACGAAGAGAACGCTCGCGAGCTGATGAACGTTCTGGAACGACCAGTCTCGCAAGGGGCGGTCTGTGTCGTCGCGCAGATGGATCGGACCGAGTCACTCGACAGCGCCGGCTTGACGGCTCTTCTCGACCTGCGAGACGAGTTGCGACAGCACAACGGCAATCTCAAGGTCTGCAACCTCTCCGAAACCGGTCAGAAGGTCTTCGAGGTGACTCGCTTGGACAATTACCTCGACACTTCGATTCGGTGATCGACGCGGTCGCCAGTTTCCTGAGCGCCGGATAACATGCCACGATGGCATTTTTGGACGCGAAATCGCTACGAAGATGGAGCGGCGCAGCGCTGCTGATCTACCTGACCGCGCTGGTCGCCGGCACGCATCTGCCGCATCCCGAAGATCTGATTTCGATCGAAGGCAACGACAAGTGGTTGCATTTTGGCGCGTACTTCGGCTTGGCATTCCTGATGGCCACATGGTGGCAATCGTTTCGCGCGGTGACTCAGCGTGGCCTGCTGACAATCTGGAGCCTCGCGGGCATCACCGGTGTTGTCGATGAGCTGACACAAATGCTGCCGGGCATCAACCGCCACTGCGAACTCGCCGATTGGCTGGCGGACGTTGTCGGAGCCGCCTGCGGCCTGCTGATCTGGATCGGACTCCGTCGAGTGTTCGATCGCCGCGACTTCCGCTAGTCTGTTGGCGAACAAACAGCCTCGACGGGTACGACCATGACCCTTGCAAACTCTTCCAGCCTATTCACGCCGATCGCTCGGCGGCATTTCTTGCAAGACTGCGGTGTCGGCGTCGGAAAGATGGCGTTGGGCGGATTGCTGACCAGCGAACTGGCTCGCCGCGCGGTGGCTGCGGAAGCGAACCCACTCGCGCCGCGCAAGCCGCATTTCACCGGCAAGGCCAAGGCGGTCATCCACCTTTTCATGGCCGGCGCGCCGAGCCAACTCGACCTGTTCGACAACAAGCCGAAGCTCGCCGAATACGAGGGCAAGCCGATTCCGCCCGAAGTCGTCGGCAATCAGCGGTATGCCTTCATTCGGCCCGACTCGAACTGCTTGGGGCCGCGATTCAAGTTCGCGAAGCACGGCCAGTGCGGAGCCGAACTCTCGGAAGTGCTGCCGCATCTCGCGAAGATCGTGGACGACATTTGCTTGGTGAAGTCGGTGCGGACCGATCAGTTCAATCACGCCCCGGCTCAGATCTTTTTCAACACCGGCTTCTCGCAGCCCGGCCGCCCGAGCCTCGGTTCGTGGGCGCTGTACGGACTCGGTGCCGAGACCAACGATCTGCCGGCGTTCGTCGTCATGTCCACCGGAGCTGGCATCAGCGGCGGCGCGGCGAACTGGTCAAGCGGCTTTCTGCCGACTGTTTACACCGGCGTCCGTCTCCGCAATCAAGGCGATCCGATTTTGAACGTGTCGAGTCCGCCGGGCGTCGATGCCAGGTTGCAGCGCGATTCGCTCGACTTGATCAGCTCGCTGAATCGCGCGCGGCTGGAGAAAGAAGGCGATCCTGAAATTGCGACACGCATCGCGTCCTACGAAATGGCGTTTCGCCTGCAATCGTCCGCTCCCGAGTTGATGGACTTGAAGTCCGAATCGGACGCGACGCTGAAAATGTATGGCTGCGATCCGGCTCAGCCGTCGTTCGCTCGCGCCTGCTTGTTGGCTCGACGGATGATCGAGCGGGGTGTGCGCTTCGTGAATATCTACAACGAAGGCTGGGACGCGCACTCGGACGTTGCCGGGAACTTGAAGAACAACTGCGGCAAGACCGATCAAGCCGCTGCCGCGCTGGTCACCGATCTCAAGCAACGTGGGTTGCTCAACGAAACGTTAGTGATTTGGGGCGGCGAGTTCGGTCGCACGCCAATGGTCGAAACGAATCCCGCACTCGGCCGCAGTCTCGGCCGCGATCATCACCCGCAGGCATACACGATGTGGCTCGCCGGCGGAGGCATCAAGCCCGGACTGACCTACGGAGCCACCGACGAACTCGGCTTCCACATCACCGAGAACCCTGTCCACGTCCACGACCTGCAAGCCACGATCCTGCACCTCCTTGGCCTCGACCACGAACGCCTCACCTTCCACCACGCCGGACGAGATTTCCGACTGACCGATGTGCATGGAAACGTGGTCACGAGCATCTTGGCCTGAATGACGGAGAAAGCGACAGCGACATGATGCTTGGACAATTTCGATCTGCTGAACTCACTCGCCGCCAACTTTTTGCCAACGGTGCCGTCGGCTTAGGCGTTCCCGCGCTGGCTTCGCTGCTCGCAAAGGATTTATCCGCAGCGGACGCAGACACTCAACAAAGGCCCAAGCAATTCGGCGGCCTGCCTGATCTGCCGCATCATCCGCCGAAGGTGAAGAACGTCATTTACCTCCTGCAAAATGGAGCTCCGCCGCACGTCGATACGTTCGATTACAAGCCGCAGATGCAGAAGTTTCGCGGTGAAGAGTTGCCGGAGTCGGTTCACAAGAATCAACGGCTCAGCACGATGACTCAGGGGCAGAAGTCGAAGGCGGTGTTGCCGTCGATTGTGCCGTTTCGACAACACGGCGAGTGCGGGCGGTGGCTCAGCGACTTCTTGCCGCACACGGCGACGATCGTGGACGACGCGACGTTCATCAAGTCGATGCACACGACGCAGGTGAATCACGCTCCGGCAATCACGTTCTTTCTGACCGGCAACGAACTCCCCGGCCGGCCCAGCATGGGAGCGTGGGCGACGTACGGCCTCGGCAGCGAAAGCGATGAACTCCCCGGCTTCGTGGTGATGACGTCGCGTGACAAAGAGGCGAGCTGCGGGCAAATCTTCTACGACTTTTATTGGGGCAGCGGCTTCCTGCCGTCGAAGTATCAGGGGGTCAAGTTCCGCGGCAGCGGCGAGCCGGTGCTGTACCTCTCGAACCCGGACGGCATGAGCCGCGAGTTGCGACGCGGGCTGCTCGACGATCTGCGAGTGCTCAACGAGGCGAAGTTCGCAGAGGTCGGCGACCCGGAGATCGTCACGCGCATCGCTCAGTACGAGATGGCGTACAAGATGCAGGCCAGCGTCCCCGAACTGACCGATTTCTCGACCGAGCCGAAGCATGTGCTGGAGAGCTACGGCCCGGATGTCACTCGGCAAGGATCGTTCGCGTACAACTGCCTGATGGCTCGGCGACTGGTCGAGCGCGGCGTCCGCTTCGTGCAATGCTTCCACGCCGGCTGGGATCATCACCGCAATCTGAACACGCAATTCGAAATCCAATGCCGCGACACTGACCAGCCGAGCGCCGCGCTGGTCAAAGACCTCAAGCAACGCGGCCTGCTCGATGACACGCTGGTCATCTGGGGCGGCGAATTCGGCCGCACTCCGTTCTGCCAAGGGGACATCAACGACAAGAAAACGCTCGGCCGAGACCACCACCCCTACGTCTTCACGATCTGGATGGCCGGCGGCGGCATCAAGCGAGGCTTCACTTACGGCGAGTCCGACGACTTCTGCTACAACCCGGCCAAAGACCCCGTCCACGTCCACGACTTCCAAGCCACGGTGCTGCACCTGCTGGGCATCGATCACGAACGCCTCACCTACAAATTCCAAGGCCGCTACTTCCGCCTGACCGACGTGCATGGAAGAGTGGTCAACGAAGTGCTGGCCTAACGAGTATGACACACCGGTGAGTGGTGTTCTTAACGGTGAGCCTTCGACTGCGGCTGCTCGAACTTCACCTTATCTTTGCCTGCAAGCTTCACAAGGTCGGGAAGATCGTAGGTTTCGAGGACGGCGTGGATCGTGCAGTCGAATTGGCCTTTGGCGGACTTGTCGCCGACGATCGACGTCCAATCGCGAGGCGTGTTGCGGAGCGTGATGGTCTCAAACAACTCCGGGTGCAGAGCGGCGGCGTGCAACGCGACGATTCCGGATTGGCCGACGGCGACGAGGTGGACTTTGCGTGGCGACTTCGAGCGGTCCTTTTGATACCACGCACAGAAGTCGGCGGCAGCGAGCGTGTCGGCGGTGCGGAGGCTGATCATCGAATCGCCCAGCAGGTACGCCAGCGAAGACGTCTTCCAATCGCCGAGCAGTTTGTCGCGCTTGCCGGTGGTCGTTTCGCCTTGGCCGCGAAGATCGACCGAGACGACGGCGTAGCCGGAATCGACGATCTTCTCGATCGGGCCGTCTGCCGCGCCGTCGGCCGTTTTGCCGTCGTCGTGAAGATAGAGGTATGCCTCGGCGGAGGGCATCTTCGGGTGATACGTCAGGCCGGGGACGACCGTGCCGTCGTCGCACTTCAGGATCAGCCGGTCGATGTGATAATCGCCGCGGGGAGATCGGCCGCGGTCTTCCCACTGCGGGGGCTTGATGTCGGCAGCGGGTCGCAGCTTTAAGATCGAGCGGACTCGGTCACGCAGCGTGTCGGCCGATTCGGCTTCGAGCCGTGCGGTTCGTCGCGCGGCGAGAGCAGCGGCGTGTTCGGCGTTCAGATCGAAGACCGACTTCTCATCGGGGAGCGTCAGTACTTGGCCGGATTCCAGGCAGAGCAAGTCATCCGGCTTAAGCACGGAATATTCGACCGCAGCGATGGGTGTGTCGCGATTCAGCAGCCAGCGTTGCATCCAGTGCGTGATCGTGGCGAGGTTCTGCGGCCGGACTCCGTGCGGCCCTTCGATCTCGACGAGGTCCACTCGTTCGGGATGACCGAGCCGTCCGAACATGCGCTTCGATTGTCGGTAGCAATCCCATGTCCCAAGTGCATCGAAGAAGTCTTGTGAGGTGGCGCTGATCAGCGTCGGCTTGGGAGCTCGCATAATCACGTAGTCGGGATGATCCATGCCGAACGCGATCTGGCCGAAGATGTTTTGTTCGGCATCTTGCGGGCCGATCGTTTCGATCAGTCGCCGAAACGTCGTCAGATAACAGGCCGGCGCGGCGCAGGTGACTCGGTCATCGAGAGCCATCGCATAGCTTGTCACCGTCCCGCCGCCCGAACAGCCGGTGAATCCGATCCTCGTCCCGTCGATCTCGCTGCGGCTTTGCAGATAGTCGATCGCTCGCATCGCATCCCACGCGCGATATGACGCCGTGTTGCGACCGACGAGGATTGAGCCGACACCGACCAGAAAATGCTCGGTCGTCGTGCCGTTGTGTTCGGGAGCGTTTTTGTCATTCAAAATCTGCGAGCGTTCTCCCTGGCCGATCGGATCGTAACAGAGCGCGGCCATGCCATGCTTCGCCATCGCGATGGCAAACCGCTGGTTGTAGTCGGCGGTCTTCGCCGTACGACTGTGCCCGCTTGACACGGCGACTCCCGGAACCGGCCCCTTCGCGTCCGGCAGATACAGATTTGCCGTGATGTGATGCCTCGGACGGCTTTCGAAGATGACGCACTCGATCCGATACCCATCCGCCTGAATCGTCCGTACCGTTCGCGCGTTGAGCGGTGTCCGCTCGGGAAAACCGCCGAGCTGCTTCACGAAGAACTCGCGCTGCTTCGCCTGATATTCCCGAATCTGCTCCGGTGTCTTGAGCCGCTCGTAAGCCGCCGTCCGCTCCTCCAGCGCTACATAGGCCCGCTGCTGCAATCGAGCATACGTATCCGCCGCAGCCTTCTCGTCCGGCTTCAAACAATTGAGGTCTTCGGCCACGGCCGCCAGACCTAAGCCCAGACATCCAATAAAAACCAACGCGGCAAGTTTCATGCGAACAGTCCGTTGAAAATAGAAGTGTCGGAGTTAGACAACTCAAAAAGCATCGAGACGATAATGACCGCGACCATGCGAATGCCAATTCACCCAGAGCAAGTCTTGCCGGACTTCCCCGATTCCGGCAACTTCGTTCCCGAAGACGAAACGCTGACCGACCGCGAAGTCTTCCATCGCCCCCGTCGAATCATCTTTCCTTGCCAGCAGAGTCGAATCGGCTTCATCTCTGTTGATCAGGGTTCTCGACTGCTGTGCGTGGATGAGTTGCTCAAACAGGATCAGTTTGAGATCGTCTGGCGGGAGGGGCTGTGGCGGAAATGTGGTCGGTGGAGACGGCGCGGCTTCTGTTGCAGTGGACTGAATATTCGGTTTCTCGGAAACGATCGGAGTCAGCATGCGTATTGCCGAGTTGATCGAGACGCGGTTTCGAGTCCTCTTCATTTGGTTGGTTGTCGGAGCAGCGGTTCTGACTGGAATCGTGTTCTCGGCCTATAGCCGTGCGTATGCATTATGGCCTTGGGTCTTGCTGGGGCCGATCGTTGTGCTGGGTCTGTGGGACATGGCCCAGAAGAAGCAAGCGATTCGTCGGAACTTTCCGGTGCTGGGTCGCATGCGTTATCTGCTGGAGCTCATTCGGCCAGAGATTCGTCAGTACTTCGTCGAGAGCGATAACGAAGGGGTGCCCTTCGATCGGGAGCATCGTTCGCTGGTCTATCAGAGAGCGAAGAGTGCGCGCGACACGACTCCGTTTGGCACCAAGATCAATGTGTACGCTCCGGGTTATGAATGGGTGAATCACTCGTTGCAGGCCAAGGAAATCGACGCCAGCAATATGCGAGTCACCGTTGGTGGACCCGACTGCAGGCAACCGTACTCGTGCAGCTTGCTGAATATTTCGGCGATGAGTTTCGGCTCGCTCAGCATGAATGCGATTCTGGCCTTCAGTCGCGGAGCCAAGCTTGGTGGCTTCGCTCACAACACGGGTGAGGGTGGGCTTAGCCCTTATCACTTGCAAGGTGGCGGCGATCTGATCTGGCAGATCGGCACGGGCTACTTCAGTTGTCGTGACGAGCACGGCATGTTTTCTCCGAAAAAGTTTGCCGAGCGATCCGTGCATCCCAACGTAAAAATGATTGAGATCAAGCTCTCGCAAGGAGCAAAGCCAGGGCACGGCGGTATTTTGCCTGCCGCGAAGGTGACAGCAGAGATCGCGGAGATTCGCGGCGTCCCGATGGGACAGGATGTGCTGTCTCCGCCGACGCACACGGCCTTCTCGACACCGATTGGCTTGTTGGAATTCGTCAAGCAGTTGCGAGAGCTCAGTGGCGGCAAGCCGATTGGCTTCAAGTTGTGTGTTGGCCGGCGGCGCGAGTTTCTCGCGATCTGCAAGGCAATGGTGAAGACAGGCATCACGCCCGACTTCATCACCGTGGATGGGGGCGAGGGGGGTACCGGTGCGGCTCCGTTGGAGTTCTCGAACCACATGGGTGCCCCGCTGACCGAGGGGCTGATTTTCGTCCACAACGCGCTCGTGGGATATTCATTGCGGAGCAGGATCAGAATTCTGGCCAGCGGCAAAGTTGCTTCAGGCTTCGCGATGTTGAAGCGGCTGGCGATCGGTGCCGACGTCATCATGAGTGCTCGAGCCATGATGATGGCCATCGGTTGCATCCAGGCGTTGAAATGCAACAGCAACCATTGTCCGGTCGGTGTCGCGACTCAAGACAGGCACCTGATGGCCGGGCTGGACCCGACCGATAAATCGGTCCGAGTGGCGAGCTATCAGAAGCAGACCATCCATAGTCTGGCGGAAATGCTGGGAGCACTGGGGCTCGATTCCGCTCAAGAGCTACGTCCGTGGCATCTGATGCATCGATTGTCGGCAAACGAAACTCGTCACTATGGCGAGCTGTATCATTTCCTCCACGACGGCGAACTTCTACGAGAACCGTTGCCGGCCGACTATGCTCGAGCCTGCCATTCGGCGTCAGCGGAATCCTTCAGCCATTGTGAGTGAGCCTGTCAAACGATCACTCAAAGCGTCATTCACAGAATCGTCAATGAGTGGTTGGCTTGGTGAATTTCGCGATTCAGAGCCACGTTCGCGGGGTACTCACCGGCGAAACTTCTGTTGCCGGAATTTTGCGGTGAGGGCTAGCTTCGCGCTCCTTTCGATCCCCGCCATTCCGCCCGCCTTCCCATCTCTCTGACTTTTTCCTCTCACTGAATTTGACGACTCAACAAGAACTGCTTTCGTTGGGGGAACCGACGAGGCGTGAATGATTAGCCGCCATTTGGTAGGAGGATTTACCGTTCGCTCAGGCACAATTGAGTCTGCCCGTGTCCATTTGATTTCGAGGCCGCGGCGATAGGGTGGGCGAACTGCGGCGCATTCGGCCACGAACCTTCAGTCGGGCCGAGCATTTCTGTTTGTGTGCTCCCTTCGGCGGACCACTGTCCGTGCAAACTCGCAGTGAAGAACAGGACGGCAAACAGTCAGGAGGATTCGAGCTTCTTGAACCGCATTTCTGGATTATCGCCTCGTTGGGAGAGTTCCCTCAAAAGGCACCGCTCGCGGGTGAGACGGGACTTCTCTGGCTGGGGCAACGCCGTACCTGCGCAAAGGAGTTGAGGAATCGGCTGTCCCGATCATTCGACAAGCTAGATCGTGAACCGCGAACTTCCCCAAGTGTGTCCGTACTCCGAAAGTGATCCACGATCGAGCGGTTCGAGGGCGCTTGCGACACTCGCCACTGCCGCAAATTCGGATTAGTGTGCGAGAGTTGTCATCTCGTTCACGTCCCGCACATTGAAGGAACATCCCCATGCGGTTGCGATGGTTGTCGGTAGTTCTGGTGGTTCTGGGAGTAAATTCAGTCGCGAATTCGCAAGAGCCGACATCGCGAGTCATCGCCTTCCATGGGTATTCGAAAGCCATCGTGCTGAAACGCGGCACCGCGCGAGCGCTGCTGTGTCCGCAAGCAGGTGGGCGAGTGCTGGAGTTCTCAGTCGATGGCCGGGATGCGATGTTTCTCGACGAACAGGAAAAGAACTGGCAGCCGGACAAGCCAGGTCCGATCACGGCGGGGCGGTTTGATTACGGGCCGGAGTTGACCGTGATTCCACATCCGAAGATTTGGTCGGGCGAGTGGACAGGCGAGATTACCGGAGCCTACTCGGCGAAACTCACCAGCCCGCGCGAGGAAGCGGCAGGGATGCAGCTCGTGCGAGAATTCAGTCTGGTCGAGCGAAACAACATGGTGCGGCTATCGTGTCAGCAGACGATGATCAACATCTCGAAGGAAGTCCGAGAAGTTTGCCACTGGGGCCGCTCGTTCTCCCCGGGTGGAGGCATTTGTTTGATCCCGCTGGGCGATCGTCCGAGCCGTTTCCCCAGCAAGTACGCGATGTACGAAGAAAGCGCGATCATCAACGTTCGCAACACCGACGAGAAGATTCGCGAACGGGACGGCTTTCTCGAGATCCTCGCGCCGCCGCGCAAGCCGAAGCTGGGGTTCGATTCGCAAGCCGGATGGCTGGGCTATCTGATGCCCAACAACACGCTGTTCGTGAAACGATTTACAACGTATCCCGATCGTGTCTACAGCGAGGCGGCTGGTCTCACCCTGTCGGTGTGGTATCCAACTGGCCCGCGCATCGAACTCGAACCAATCGGTCCGCGCGAACGACTGACGCCGGGAGATTCGGCAGCGTTCACCGAGGATTGGTGGCTGTTGAAGTTTCCGTTCCCGAAGGACGGAGAGCAGATTGATCTGAAAGAACTCAGTGAGCGGGTCGCACAGCACACAAACAAATGACACTCGGGAGCCGAGCGATGCCACGATCGATGCCAGCCCAACGCGCGAGCAAAGGTTTGCAGCGGGCCGTTGAGTTGACCCCTCGCTGGCGCGTTGGACTGGTTTTGGTAATGCTGTTTGCAGCCACCGTGACCGCTCAACCGCCGAGACCGCGCGGTCCGGTGCTCAAGACCAAGCTCGGCGAGGTCGAGATTTTCCCCGCAGACAATCCGTGGAATCAGGACGTGTCAAAGTTGAAGGTCCATGCGCGGTCGGCAGCGTGGATCGCGTCGATCGGTGCCGAAAAGCCGTTGTTCCCGTGTTTCGGCGCGGATTATCAAGGTGCTCCAAACGGCATTCCGTATGTCGTTGTCGAAGGGAACGCTCCGAAACAGTTCGTCGAATTTGAGTATCCCGACGAGAGCGAGAAGGGGCCGTATCCAATCCCGAAGAACCCTCCCGTCGAAGGGGGACCAAACGCACCACCTGACAGTGACCGGCATGTGTTGATGATCGACGCACAGAACAAGAAGTTGTACGAGTTGTTTCACGTCCTGCCTGCCGGCCCAGCAAAGTGGAAGGCTGGCAGCGGGGCGATATTCGATTTGACGTCTAACAAGCTGCGACCGCTCGGTTGGACGTCGGCTGACGCGGCAGGGCTGCCGATCTTTCCGGGGCTGGTCCGGTACGAGGAGACCGTTGAGCAAGGGGAGATTCGACATGCGTTGCGATTCACGGTGCGGAAGACTCAGCGAGCCTATATTTTGCCAGCGACGCATTTCGCAAGTCGTTCGAAAGATGCGAACCTCCCGCCGATGGGACTACGTGTCAGGTTGAAAGCAGATTACGACATCAGCAAGTTCCCGAAGTCGGCTCAGGTGATTCTGACTGCGCTCAAGAGGTATGGCATGTTGTTGGCCGACAACGGCAGCGATTGGTTCGTGACCGGTGCTCCGGACAATCGCTGGATCGACGATGAACTGCACACGCTCAAGCGAGTCAAAGGCCGTGATCTCGAGTGCGTTGATACCGGCGAGCTGCGCTTCGAGTGACTTGCTCCCGTGGTCAACTCGCTTTTGTCGGTCCTCGTTCATGAACCGCGGCTGAACAATTGGCATGGTCCGGCGAATTGACGTTGGCCGCCGAGATGTTGCGAAAAAAGTCCTGGCGGACGTTGGATGGTCCTGGTCATGAGGTTCCGCCCTGCTCGACCGGCCGCGAACGAAAATCGATTATTCTCTCGGTAAATCGCTGCGATTAGCGATTGTTTCGGCTCTCGCTTTGTTGCCTTTGTGACGTCCGAGCTATGTCCACTGTTTCACACAAGGTGCCCGCACGGCTTCCGACGAGTGAGCATCGCATTTCGGTGTTACTGATCGACGATCAAGCGGTCAGTGCGGAAATTGTGCGCCGTTGGTGAGTGACAGAGAAGGACATCGAGTTCCACTACTGCGGCAATCCGTCAAAGGCAGTTGGAGTCGCGGACGAAGTGCGGCCAACGGTCATTATGCAAGACCTTGTGATGCCGGACATCGATGGCTTGATGCTCGTGATATTCTTCCGCGTGAATCCGGCCACGCGAGAGGCTCCGAGGATCATGCTCTCCAGCTGCGAAGAGCCGCTCATTAAAGCCTTAGCCTCCGCCTTGAGAGCTAACGACCACCTCGTCAAGTGGCCGGACAAGGGCGAGCAGATCGCGCGGTTGTGCACGCACGTAAAGTTGCTAAAGGGCAACGACGCACTCGACGATGAGTTCTCAATCGTCGAGATCTTATTTTGAGCGACGAACGCAATGTGCGGTGAAGTTATTGCACGGTGAAGTTGAGCGTAGTCACGGCGGTCTTCTTGCCAAGCTGATCCTCCACTCGCAGTCGTAGAGTGTGCGGACCAGCGTTGCAGCTCTGCGGGATCGAAAAATCATAGCTGTGGTAGTAATCGCGTCGCTGATTGCGACAGCGGTCTTCGGAGGGGGACAAAGGCAAGCTCTCGACAAGACGCCCCGTGGGGCCCCCTTCAAGAATTTCCAACGTGGACTTCATCAGCGTGCGAAACTGGCCATCCGGAGTCGGTTCACTTTTGAAATCCGCGACCTCGGCATACAGCAAGACTTGTTGTCCGGGAGTGAACTCGTCTCGTTTGAACCGCTGGTAGTTTCCGAATCCGGAAATCTTGTGGGAGAAGGCGACGTTGTGCAGTTCCAGCCGAGCTTTCTCCTGCAGTCGCGCGGCGGCGATTCGTAATTGACGGATCGTCTGTGACGCACGCTCGGAACTGTCGGGCATCCCTTGTGTGTCAAAGTAGTCGGCCAGGCCCCAGATCATTTGCTGCCAGAATTCCTGCTCGGCGGAGTCGATGCCCGGAATCGGCTGCAAGGCGCGATCGGTCTGGCCGGCAATGAGATTCAGCAGCCGCAATTGAACGTGCTTGCGCAGATAGAGTTGACGGCTGACTTCGTTGTCTCCCGGAATCACGGCTGCGGCTTCGACCGTCGTCTGCGTGATGAGCCGCTCCAATTCCAGAGACGAAACAAAAGGAGCAATCGCTAACGGTGCGCCCTCTGGCCCACCAAAGTTGAGCGGCGAACTTCCGGCCGGAACCACCGATTGTGGATTGAGCACCGTCGGCGAAAAATTATTCAAACCGGGTTGCTCCACATTCACCCACTGGACGCTGGCGGGATCAGAGGTTGCAGGAATTCCTGGAGCCGTCGGCCAAGCTCTCGATGCGGTTCCTGCGGTATTCATCCCTTTTTGGGAAAACGCTTCGGACCACGGCGGTGGTTGAGTGATGTTGCGAGACGGCAGCAAATCATCGGCAATGTTGCTTGTTGATGTGTTTCCGTGAAGTCTTGGTTGAACAGCAGCCGGATCAGTCCAGTCCTCAATTCGCGGATTGCCAGGCTTCTCCGGATTCACAGATTCATTCGTTGTCTGAACGCCGGCGTCCTGATTGTTCGTCAATCCATGAAAACGGTCCCAGGGATTCGGTATGCCAGCGGCACTCGAGCTGAGATTTCGCTGCCCCGCAGCCAATTCAATGCCGGAGGAATTCTCGTTTGCAACGTTTTCATGATTCGCTGGCACCACCGCATCTTGATCCGCAGAGAGACCGGCTGAATCGGGAGTCGAGTTCGGGAAGATCTCATGAGAATCCGGCGGTGCAACAAATGTCCCCGGGGGTGACGATGGCTGAGAATTCGGTGACGGTGCCTCAACATTCCAACTGTCGATTGGCAAATCAACATCGAGCGGATGTGCCTTGGCAGAGACCGACTGAATCGGGAGTCGAGTTCGGGACGATCTCGTGAGAATCCGGCGGTGCAACAAATGTCCCCGGGGGTGACGATGGCTGAGAATTCGGTGACGGTGCCTCAACATTCCAACTGGCGATTGGCAAATCAACATCGAGCGGATGTGCCTTGGCATCCGTCCGTTCAGACGTTGCTGTCAGCGCGAGATCACTCTCAGGCTTTTGGCGAGAGTCGCCAGCGAGGTCTCGATTCCAATCGGCTGCCGCCATCAAAACAGCGACGTCATTGGAAAGCTCTTCGGGTCGCGACTCCTCAGCGGGGGCGCTGATCCGCCGAGCGAACAAGCTACGAGACGGCAATTGTGCGCAGCCGAAGACTCCGCACAAACACAACAGTCCCGCAATGGCCCACCGACCGGCACCCTTCATGGCACATCCTTGGCCCTGACGATCAACAACGATCGCTGGTGAAAACCGCGATCATGAGAATGGAGTGGGACGTTATTGCGTTCCGTCTGATCGCCTCAAGATCAGCTTGCTGGGCATCGATCAGAGGTCGTCGAGCTTGTCAGTCAGCCGGAAGACTCGTTGGAGCTGAAGACTGGCAAGCTCGGCGACGATGGCAAACAGGGTTAGATGCCCGGAATGTCGAGTTTCTCGTTGGCGGCAATCTGCCGGAGCTTCTTCAGTCCACGAGCCTCCAATTGGCGAGCCCGTTCCTTAGTCACTCCGAATCGGTGGCCGACTTCTTCCAAAGTTTTCGGCTCGTCGCCGGAACGGAGTCCGAACCGGAGCAGCAGAACTTCTCGTTCACGCGGGTCCAGTCGATCCAGGATCCGCATCAGGATGTCATGCTGCGTCTGATTTTCACGCTCGGCTTGGAACTGGTCACCCCGATTGTCGGAGGACAATTGGAAGACTTCCTCCGCACCGGTCTTAAAGCGATCCAGCAGTGTGTGCTCGGCTGGGATCGAGCGCGCGAAATTCTTCATGATCGCCCACGATGCGTAGGTCGAGAATTTGTTGCCTCGGCTGAAGTCGAACTTCTCGATGGCTCGCAGCAGCGACATGTTGCCGTCACTGACCATCTCGAAGAAATTTGCGTTGGGTCGCATGTGTTTTTTGGCGATCGAGACCACCAATCGCAGATTGCTACGAATCAGAAAGTTCTTGACCGTTAGAGACTCTTCCAAAAGGCATTCCACCTCGCGCATAACAGCCGCCTTCGGCCGTTGCGGGTTAAGCGTCTTCCGCAACTTCTCGGCCTTGAACTTCAGATAGTTCATCTTGCGGAAGTAGTAGCTCTCTTCCTCGCGAGTCAGTAGCGGCAGCTGATACAGGCTCTCCAAGTAGGCCGGTAAACCAGCCGGCTTGAGGTGAAGCTCGTCAGGCTCTTCGCGAGCCGGCGGCGCACCCAAAATGACCTCATCAGCATTCGGCAGTCGGAACGAGTCGTGATCCATAAACTCGATCAATTGATCCACCAGGTTCTTCGCTCGCATCTCGGAAATGAGGCGGTAGATGCTGGATCGAGTCCGACGAAACCTTGTGACCAGTTTGTCGACCGACACGTTGAGCCGCGAAAGGCGATAGAGTTCTCGCTTCTCTTCGTCGCTCAGTGGATCGGTTGCATTCGGAAACACGGCATTCTCTGGGTTTTGCTTGTCATATTGTCGAAGGGTGTAACGAATCGTTTCCGGAGCACGATCAAACTTTCGGGCGACGCGATGCACCACCTGAGTTGGGTTGGCTCCCCACTTCGCCAGCCGCCGCGCCCAATTGAGGATGCGGAGCTTTTCGTCATCGGTCAGTTGACTGAATCGGCTGCCGCGGGCGACTGCGTCACGGTGACGCAGCACGAACCGCCGAACGGATGACTCCAAGAACCCGATTTGCCGGCGCGAACCGACTCGGAACCGACGAGCCACCAAGCCTCGCTGCCGCCAGCGCGTGACGGTCTTGGGTGAAACGTGATAGCGCTGGCTGACATCTTCCAACGAAAGTACCGGCTCACTCACCATGTCGAATGTCAAATTGGCACTGTTCGACAGGTCTTCCACGAAGCGATGCAGATCATGTGCCGCATCGTCACCGCTGAGCGTCAGATTCGGATAACGATCCGGGCGGTAGTTGGTCAGCTTTTGGCACAAGTCTTCGTACCAATAAGTGCCGCTTGGCTGAAGTTCATCGATCAGCTCTTCCGCTCGCTGGATTTGTTCGAGGCGTACCGGCTGTGGGGCGTAACGCACCTGTTGGTCCGCCAGTTGTTTCATCGCCGGATTCTTGTAGCGCGTCATGACGAATCCTCCTTCTCGGCCCGTTCAGACTACTCTACGTGGCTTTGACGGAGTTCGGGGGAAAATCGTTCCGAACTGCACGTTTCCGCAGGAAGATCTTTGACCTGCTGAGATTCCGACGGAACCGCAAGATTTAGCGTTTAACCGCGGATCTTCACGAACCCGGAAATTCCGACGATCACGGCCGAGAGCAACACAATCAACCCCATCCATTTCGCTCGGTTCTGCCGCATCTTTTCGAACGCGGCCGACCGACCCACAAGCGCCGAGGCGATGAAGAAGACCACAATTGCCAACAACATTTTCGTCCCCAGCAAGGCGTGATACAGACCGTCTCCTTTGTGTTTGGGAATCTGTTGCATGTAGTTGAAAAGACCGCTCAGCAGCAGTAACGCAATCCCACCATGCACAACTCTTTTCCATCGTGCCGTCAATCGCTGTCGCAACTGATCGTGCTCGGCTTCGGGAAGCTCCTTCGCCGCTGGCATCAGAACGAAACGCATGAAGACCGTACCACCGACCAACACGATCGCCGTCGCGACATGCGCGATGCGAGACAAGATAGAAAGGTATTCCATGGCGAAATGTGACTCCCAATTAATTCGTCAGAGGCCAGCCGATCTTGGCGATGGAAGGCAAACGTGCCTCCCAGAAAAATGCAAGACCCGGCTCCTTGCGAAGCCGGGTCTTGGGGAACTCGTCGAAGAAATCGAAGGTGACTCTTCAGCCGAGTCGCCGTAAGCGGTCTCAAAAGAGGACCGCTCAGGGAACCAGGCACCAGCGAATTCACTTCGGGGTACCTGGGTGGGTGGCTGCCACAGACAGCCCGTCAGCGTTTAGGCGACACCACCTCGTTGGCAACTAGGACTAGATGAACTCACAAATCACCTCCTTTCTGGCTTGAACCAGACCCGGTGTGCCGGTGCCAAGAGAACTCCGGCGACGGTGGGTCAGAAGTTGGTCCCTCGTGCTGCGTCAGCACGAACACTGGATCACATAGTGACGAGTCTACGTCTCTAGGCAAGCCAAATTTTGTGACATGGTCGATATTTGACGGGCGGCCGAAGATCAACGAAGTTTTTTCGGTGCGGTTCTTGCCGTCGGTACAAGCGGTTTTTGTGCGAAGAGATACCGCGAAATCAGACCGAAGGCGTTTCTTACCGATCCAACGGCCATTTTTCTCAGGATCTTGGCATTGAGGGAATTTACCGCTGCAAGGCTCAAGTCAAACTTGCATGCGATTTCACTGCTGCAAAGTCCGTCCGCCGGGCAAGTTTCAGAAGTTTCGGGTTGTTGTGGATTGGTTTCTCGACGAAATCCATTGCACCCAGCTTCATGGCCTGGACGGCTAATTGCACGTTGCCAATTCGGAGTGGTTCCCGCTGTATCAGCGACTGTCGAGAGTCCGCAACGTCATGAGAAGCTGGTCTGGTGAGGCCCAATCGGCGGAATGCCGGCTGCGATGAGTGAATCGCAATAAACCCTCGCGGTCGATGATAAAGCTGCCGGGCAATTGCTTTGGGTCGCCCCGCACGAGTCCCGCTCCGTGACGAAACAATGAGTTGATCGCGGGCCACCAGATCGCCGGCCCAGCCACCTCCAGCCAAGTGCCGCGAGGACATTGAAAGGCTCGATAACCCTCCTGCTGCGGATCAGCCAAACAGATAAATGGCAACTTCCAGTGCTCCTTGAAAGCGCGCAAACGCATCGGATCGTCCATCGTCACCAGCACAACCTCGGCACCGGTGGCTTGAATCTCAGGATGCGCCTCACGCATCACGACCGCGTGATCCAAACACAAGGTGCAACCGGAATGCCTGACGAAAACCAGCACGATGGGTTGTCGCCGCCACAATTCCGAGAGCCGCGTCGTCTGGTTGCGATCATCAGGCAATAGCACGTCCGGCGCGGGATCACCGGCAAACAACGTCGCGGTCGCTGTGGTCATCTCGATTTCTCGGGGCCGTTTCTCACGAAAACACTCGTTGACCGATCCATTCAAACAGGGCTACGTTCCCGACCTTTTCCAGGGGTGGCCAATCTGAATTTCGCTTGTGCGGAGCCGAGGTGTGGTCATGTGTCGTCATTGTTCGACCAGTAGTTTACAGGACCGACTCGCGCTTGTGGCATGTCTGTGGTTGGTTTTCGGCTCAGGATCGCCGAGCGTTTGGGCACAAACGTCACCAATCGTTTCCGTTTCAGCACCGAACGAGCGGTTATTGTTGTTGCAGAATGGCAAAATGGTCAAAGGGGTCATTCGGAAAAGCGCGACCGGATACGTCGTCATCGTCACGGGTGGACAAATGGTGCTGTCTTTTGACCAAGTCCGTTTGGAGGCGGCGGATACCGAAGACGCGTATCGACAGTTGCGCGACACGCTGCCGGACCACACAGCCGCAGCGCATATCGAATTGGCGCGGTGGTGTGTCACTAACGGAATGCTGGATCACGCTCGCAAAGAATTGCGAGAAGCATTGCGGCGCGAACCGGACTCGACTGTTGCGAAGAACATGCTGCAACGGATCAACGATCAACTGCTCACGACCAAAGGTGTCCCTGCCGTTGCACAACGTGGCAGTCAATTCTCGATGTTGGGCGACGCCAAACCTGGTATTCGGCCGGAATCGTTGGGAGGTTTGTCGCGTGAAGCTGCGACCGAATACATGTCCAAAGTGCAGCCGATTTTGGTCAATCGCTGTGCGACGGCCGGATGTCACGGACCAGGATCGGGGAATTCGTTCGAGTTGTTGCGAGCCAAGCTCGGCAAAGCTCCGCCGAAGAATTATTCCGAACGGAATCTCGCCGCCGTGATGGAACGCCTTAACCTCGAACGACCGCTGAGCAGCCCATTGCTCGTGAAACTGCGCGGCGAAACAAAATCGCTCGGCGTTCGGCAGTCGCATGGAAGCCTCTCGACAGCGCAACACCAAACGCTGCGTATGTGGGTCGAATCGATCTCGAAAAAGCCCGACGCAGTCGGCAAGCCCAAGGCTGAAGTCGCCGATGACGACAACTTGAGTTCGGAAGACTCAACAACGGACAGTTCCTCAAAGTCCGCGAAAGACCGGGGAATCATCCCGACTGACGACCGGTTCTTCGCGGACGAAAACCTCTTCGGCAAGCTCCTGCGCGAACTGCGAGAAGACACGTCCAAGCCTGACGGAATCAATCGCAGCACCAGCGACGAATGAGCTTCTCGTACAGAGCGGTGCCGCGCTCCAATTGCTCCAGTGCGATCCATTCATCCCAGGTGTGAGCCTGCTTGATGCTGCCGGGGCCGAGCACCGCCATCTTTTTCAGTTCGGTCAGCATCGCCCCGTCCGTGCCGTAAGCGACGGTCATTGCTCGCGGACGCTCGGCCAGTTGCACAAGTTCTTGGACGAACTCGGATTTCGGGTCCATGTACAGCGGCAGCGCGCCGCTGCGGAACTCGAACTGCAAACCGCAGCGCTCCGCCGCTTGTCGTGCGCGATCCAACAATAACTGCGGATTCTGGCCCGGCATCGGCCGGTAGTAGACCGAGCAAACGCTCTGGGGCGCAGTGATGTTGAAGGCGTGCGTGTGATCGTTGATGCCGATATTCCAGCAAATCGTTGGCGGGTCGAACTCGGGGTTTCGCCAAGCCGGGTCAGATTCGACTTCGTCGTGGATGGCTTTCATCTCGACGAGGAACGGAATCATCCTCAGGTTCGCATTCAACCCTTCCTTCGTGCTGCTGTGCGACGCCTTGCCGATCGAAGTCGCAAGAAAACCAAACGTCCCTTTGTGAGCATACACGACTTCCAAACTGGTCGGCTCGCCGATGATCCCCTTCGCGTCGCCGGCGATCATCTCTCGAAATAACGTTGATCGCTTCGCAACGGATTGAGCACCTCCGTAACCGATCTCTTCGTCCGCCGTACAGGTGATATATACTGGACGTTTGAGGTCCGCGACTCGAATCCGCTCAACCGCTGCGAGCGCGCACGCGACCGAGCCTTTCATGTCGCAGCTCCCCCGGCCGTACAGTTTTCCTTCTTTGATCGTCGGCTCGAATGGCCCATGTTGATCGGTGAACCACGGACTGGCCGGCACGACGTCGGTGTGTCCGAAGTACGCCATTCCGCCAGTTCCCGGTCCCAGTTTGGCGACGACGCTCGCCTTGCGAACACCGAGCTTGTCGTCGTATTCAAGGCGTTCGACCTCGCAGCCGCGCTGCTTGAGCAGACGCTCGATATGATCGGTGATCGGTACGTTGGACTTCGAGCTGACCGAATCGAAGTGAATCAGTTCCTTGAGATGCTGAATGGCGTCCATGAGGAATCCTTTGGAGTGCGGTGTGTCAGCACCGCTTTGGATTATTTCCTCAAGCAAACTCAAAAGCGGCGCTGACACACCGCAGTCCAGGGTTACAGCTTTAACACGTCGACCATGCCATACAGGCCGGGCTTTTGTTTCGCGACGAACTTCGCGGCGGCGAGCGCTCCGTAGGCGTAGCTGTCGCGGGTGTGGCTGCGGACGGTCAGGTCGATGGTTTCCCCCATCAGTCCGAGGACGATGGTGTGCTCGCCGACGTTGTCGCCGGTGCGGAGCGCGTGATAGCCGATCTCATTGTGAGGCCGCTGACCGGGCCGGCCGCTGCGGCCGTGGACGTGATTGGTCTGTCCCATTTCCTCGGCGACGATCCGTCCAAAGGCGAGCGCGGTGCCGCTGGGAGCGTCCTCTTTGAAGCGATGATGCCGCTCGATGACTTCGACATCGACCCCTTCCGGGTTGTCCTTGAGCACTCGCGCTGCATCGCGGACCAGCTTCATCAGCAGGTTGACCGCGACGCTCATGCTGGGAGACCAGACGAGCGGAACCTGTTCGGCCGCCTTTTTGACGACGGCCTTCTGAGCCTCGTTGAATCCCGTCGTAGCAACGACTAGTGGCAGTTTGCGAGCGACACAAAGCGGGATCAAATGCTCAGTCGCTTCAGGGACCGAGAAGTCGATCACGACGTCAACGTTCGCCGGCATCTCGGACGTGATCGGGACTCCGGTCTTCCCGCAGCCGGCGACTTCCCCCGCGTCCTCACCCAGACGGGGGCATTTCGGCGAATCGAGCGCTGCGGTCAATTGCAGTTCGGCGTCGTTATGGACGCAGGCGACCAAGCGTTGTCCCATGCGACCCGCCGCACCGTGGATCGCCACTCGTAGTTGACTCATGAAAATCGTCCCTCAAAAAGTGTTAATGGCACGGCAGAGCGTAATCCGAAGCGACGGCGAGGGCGAGTGCCGAGAATGGGTGGCTTTGCTTGCTCCAAGCGGTGTGCCTCAGGCATCGGAAACCAGCAGTAGGGGAGATTCTCCGAATGCCCGTCGACAGATCATTGGACTCCATCCTCAAAGTTTCCAATGCTACGCACACCGCTTGGAGCAAGCGGCGCCCTCTCTTCGCTCACGGAAACTCGCCATGATCGTTTCGTCTCGCGGCCTCCGCTTCTGTTTCGTGGTTACCGTGCTCGCGCATCTGTCTGCCGTGTTTGCCGCCGAAGCTACTTTGCCCAACATCGTGTTGATCTTCGCCGACGACCTTGGCTACTCAGACGTCGGCTGCTTTGGGGCGAACGACATCCGCACGCCGAGCATCGACCGGCTCGCGAAAGAGGGAACGCGATTCACCAACTTCTACGTTTCACAGCCGGTTTGCACCGCCTCACGAGCGTCGCTGATGACCGGCTGCTACGCCAACCGCATCGGCCTGGCTGGAGCACTCAATCACACGAGCAAGGTTGGCATCCACGCGGACGAAGTCCTGTTGCCAGAGTTACTGCGACAGCGCGGCTACGCGACGGCGATCTTTGGCAAGTGGCATCTCGGACATCGGCCGGAGTTCTCGCCGCTGCGACACGGCTTCCAAGAGTTCCGGGGTATTCCGTACTCGAACGACAACGGCCCGCTGCATCCGGTCGTGAAGACGATCCCGTCGCTCCCTTGGATCAGCGGTGAGAAGACAATTGAACTGGACCCCGATCAATCCCAATTTACGCAGCGGCTGACCGAGCACGCGATTCAGTTCATGGAACGGCATCGCGAGCGACCCTTCTTTTTGTATGTGCCGCTCATCATGCCGCATGTGCCGATCTTCGCGTCGAAAAGATTCCAAGGAAAATCCGGACGCGGCTTGTACGGCGATGTCGTGGAAGAACTCGATTGGTCGGTCGACGAGATCTACGACGCGTTGGGCCGGCTGGGCCTTCAAGACAACACGCTGGTGATCTTCACTTCAGATAACGGCCCATTTCTTTCCTATGGCGAGCACGCTGGCAGCGCGACGCCGTTTCGAGAAGGGAAGCTGACGACATTCGAAGGGGGTGTCCGAACACCGTGCGTCATGTGGTGGCCCAAGCACATTCCGCCCGGACGCACCTGTGATGAGCCGGTCGCGTCGATCGACTTGCTGCCAACGATTGCCAAACTCGCCGGTGCGGAATTGCCAAGGCAACCGATCGACGGACTCGATGTTTGGCCAATTCTCTCCGGCCAACCGGATGCGAAGTCGCCACACGAGTCCCTGCTGTTCTTCTCCGGCGACGAACTGCAAGCTATTCGCAGCGGCGATTGGAAGCTGCACTTCGATCACGATTACCTGACCGTTGCCGGCCGGCCTGGCCGAGCGGGCAAACCCGCCAACTTCGAAAAGATGCAGCCCAGGTCCATCGAAGAGTCCGGCATTCGTGGCATCGCCAGCCGACACGGCTACGAGGTCCGCCGTATCGAGCAGTCCTTGTTCAATCTCAAGGACGATCCGGGTGAATCGCGCAACGTTGCGAAAGAGAATCCACAGGTCGTCCGCCGACTTGAAGCGTTGGCGGAGAAAGCCCGCGCTGATCTCGGAGACTCGCTCAATAACCGCCGCGGCTCCGGAGTCCGAACCGCTGGACGCGTTGAGTAATTGTCCGGCGGCCAGCGTTCGGCCGGACGGTTTGTTGACGCGAGTTCATTCTCGCTGCAGACTGGCATGCGTGCGATTTGCAATCGAGTTCCGCCGGAGAGGTCATCATGCGAAAGCTGCTTCTTGGATTGTCGGCCACGTCGGCCTTGATGTGCATTATCGCAACGTATGCCGCCGAACTGGTTGGGCACGCCGAGCCGGTCTACGACATCATGACCTCGCCGGATGGCAAGTGGCTTGTCACCGGCAGCTTCGATCAGACAGTGCGGCTGTGGGACGCGAACTCGCTGCAACCGACCCGGACGATGCTCGGTCACACGGGGCTGGTCTTGTCGATCGCCGTTTCGCCCGACAGCAAACTGATCGCGTCGGGAGGGCTGGACAACTCGATCCGGCTTTGGGAGATCCCGAATAACGCGCCGGTGTTGAATCTGGCGGGACATCAAGGAGCAGTCGCCTCCGCCGGCGTGACGACCGACGGGATGCACATCGTCAGTGGCGGAGCGGACAAACTGCTCAAAGTTTGGACGGCCGCCGACGGCAAGCACACGCGTGACATCGCCGGCAGCATGGCGGCGATCAAACGAGTCGACATTCGCAAGGACAATCAACAGGTCGCGGCAGGGGATGCGACTGGCGTCGTGCGGCTGTTCAACTTCGCTGATGGAGTGCCGCAGCAAGTGCTCGGAGCACACACGGGCGAGATCACCGGGTTGGCCTACGCTCCGAACAACGGATTCTTTCTGACCGCTGGAGCCGACGGACTCGTCAAACGCTGGCCGGTGCAGTTGCCAGCACTGGTCAACATCGCGGGGCACGGCGACGTGATCAATGCGGTCGCGCTGCGCCCGGATGGCAACTGGATCGCAACCGGTTCGAACGACAAGACCGCTCGCCTGTGGGATCGCAACAACGGACAGCCAATCCGCAATCTCGACGGGCATCCCGAAGCAGTGACGGCGATCGCGTTCAGTCCAAATCAAGCCTGGGTGCTGACCGGTTGTGCGGACAAGATCGCTCGTCTGTTCGACGCGAACAATGGGCAGCTTGTGAAGGCGTTTGCCGCTCAAGCCGGAGCCATCACCGCCGTCGCCGTGAATCCGAATCATCAAGAGATCGCCGTTGGTGACGCGACCGGTGCCGTGAAGATTTACAAGACCGCTGACGGTGCCGAAGTCCGCGCCCTGGCGCCGCACACCGGCCCGGTCAGCGGCGTCGCGTATTTACCCAACGGAGCGAATCTCGCCACCGCGAGTCACGACAAGTCGGTCAAAATCTGGAACGCCACCGACGGCGCGCTGGTCCGCAAAATCGACGTCCCGGATGTGGCGACGAGTCTGGCGGTCAGCATCAACAATCTGCTGTTGGCGGTCGGCGCGAACGACAAGCAAGTCCACGTCTTTAACGTCGCCGACGGAGCCGCCGTCTCTGTGTTCGCCGGTCACACCGACAAAATCGCCGGCGTCGATTTCAGCCGCGACGTCACGAAAGTCGTCTCAGCGAGCGCCGACGGCAGTGTGCGTGTTTGGGATCTGAACGCGAAGCGATTGATGCAGTCCTTCGTGCAGCACACCGGAGCGGTCAGCGGCGCGGCGTTTCATCCCGACAACAAGACGATTGTTTCGGCCGGAGCGGACAAGACGATCAAAATCGACGCGATCTCGGTGCAGGGAGTGTTCGTCACGGACGACAAGAAGTTCAACGATCTGGTGATTGCCTCGAACAGCGCGTGGCATGCGACTGCTCACGAAGATGGCTCTGTGAAATTGTGGGACAGCAATGCCGGAACCTTGATGCGGCCATTCCCCGGCATCACTGGCCGAGCGATCGCAGTCGCGATCAGCCAGAACGCTCAGCAGATCGCCGCCGGTGGAGCCGACAAGCAGGTCCGCGTCTGGAACCTCAGCAACGCGCAGGCTCAGGTCCGTTTCGAAACTCCTGCCGAAGTGACTCGGCTGACTTTCAGCCCCGACAACACGAAGTTGCTCGCGTCCGGTGCCGACAACGCGCTGCGAGCGTTTGATGCGACGCCGCCGAATCCGCAACCGGCCGACGCGCCGCTGCGTCCAATCGCTCAGACGCTGACTGGTCACACGGCCGGTATCGGTTCGCTGGTCATCGCTGCAAACAATCGTACGGCCATCTCGGCATCGGCGGACGGCACAGCGAAGACCTGGGACATCGCCGCCACGTCGTTCACCGCGAACCTCGCCGGTCATGCGTCACACATTTACGGACTGGCCTTCAGCAACGACGGCAAGCAACTGGTCTCGGCGAGCAACGACAAGACCGTCCGCTTGTGGGACGTCGAAAAGAAAACGGCCCTTCGAGTTGTCAGCACGCAGCAGCAGCCGGTCTACGGAGTTGTCTTCACTCCTGACAACAAGTCGCTGGTGATCGCCGGCGGCGACAAGACAGTCAAACTATTGAACCTCGAGAACGGAGCTGAGGTCCGCGTCTTCAAAGGCCCGGAGTTCCCGGTCTACACGGTTGCACTCAGTCCCGACGGCCGCACGATCGCGGCGGGAGGAGTGGGCCTCGGCCCGAATCGGCCGATCTTCATTTGGAA
>Ga0194131_10000822_pt1 | contig 53669 bp, 50 predicted proteins | sample TA2KigO120mmetaG_FD_148631 | JGI IMG/M metagenome (GOLD analysis project Ga0194131, IMG submission 148631) | Freshwater microbial communities from Lake Tanganyika, Tanzania - TA2015053 Kigoma Offshore 120m | ecosystem: Environmental > Aquatic > Freshwater > Lake | place: Tanzania: Lake...
GCGCCGGCCCCTTGCGCGCGCCCGCCTTCGGCGGCTCGGGGATCGACTCCAGGTCGCCGGGATCGCCCGCCGCGCGGCGGGCGTCCTTGTAGAGGCGCGACATGTCGTCCTGCAGCTCCTGGATCGTCATCGCCTTCATCGTCTCGCCGCTGAAGGAGATCTTGCCGGTCGTCGCCGCCTGCATGGGGTTCAGGGTTCCGGTGAACATCCCGTCGAGCACGGCGGCGCGCATCTTCAAGTCGACGTCCGGCTTGCCGTCCGGGTCGCCAAGACCGGTCGCGACGGCTCCGCCGCGCAGCCGGATGAAGAAGCGCAGCCCGAGATCCGTGACCGTGAAGCGCAAGGTCACGTCCTTGTCGGCCGCCACTGCCAGCAGCGCCGCGTCGGACGCCATGCCGTCGCAGAAGGCCTGCAGCACCTTCTCGACGCGCGTCCGGAATCCGGCGACGACGGCGTCGTCGACGACGTGCTCCGCGCCGGCGACTCCGGCGGGTGCGGCAGCCGACGCCGCGGCCGCAGCCGGTGCAGCGGTCGGAGCTGCCGCGCGGTCCTCGCCCGCATCGGCCGCCCGATCTCTCTGCAGATCGGTGACGGCGGGCCCCGGGCGCTTGCCGAGCGCCGCCAGCGCCGCGGCGCTCAGCGCCGGCCGCGGCTTCGTCCAGTCGAAGTCGGCGACCGCTTCCGGATTCAGCGCGCAGCGCGGCTTCTCGCCGCGCAGCAGCCGGCGCAGGTCGTCGAGGATGATCGCGCCCTGATGGCTCGCGACGTCGACGGTGTTGCCACCCACGTGCGGCGTCGCGATCACGTTGCCGAGCTGCATCAGCGGATCGTCCCAGCCGGGCGGCTCCATCGCGAACACGTCGAGCGCCGCACCGGCGAGTCGTCCCTCGCGCAGCGCCGCGACCAGCGCCGGCTCGTCGACGAGCGCCGCTCGTGCCGTGTTCACGAGGCACGCCGTGGGCTTCATCCGTGCGAGCTGCGGGGCGCCGATCATGTGTCGGGTCTGCTCGGTGACCGGCGCATGGAGGCTCACGAAGTCGCTGCGCTCGAGCAGATCGTCGAGCGTGACCAGCTCGGCGTCGAGCATGGTCGCCTGCTCCCGCGTCAGGAAGGGATCGTGCACCAGGACCTGCGTACCGAAGCCCGCGAGCCGCCGGGCGACCTGACGCCCCACGGCCCCCATGCCGACCAGCCCGACCGTCTTGCGCCACAGCTCGCGGCCCTGGAGCTCCGAGAAAGCGCGCCCCATGCGGCCCATGTCGCCCGCCTCGCCTCCCTCCTCGTGCAGGAAGGCCGTCGCCGCAGGCAGCCTGCGCGCGAGCATCAGCAGGAAGGCGACCGCGAGGTCCGCGACCGCATCCGCGTTCCGCCCCGGCGCATTCAGCACCGGCACCCCGGCGGCAGTGCAGGCGGCGACGTCCACGTTGACGGCGTCGCCCCGGCAGCTCGCCACGACGCGGAGATCGGTCGCCTTCGCCAGCACGCCGCCGTCGACGATGTCCACCTCGGTGATGAACACCTGCACGCCGCGCAGAGCGTCGACGAGGGTGTCGCCCGTCAGGAGACGCATGACCTTGCGGAAGCTCGCGTACTCGACGTCACCGATCTCCCGCAGCGCCTCGAGCGATGCGTCGTCCATGTCGGCGGTCACGAGGATCCGTGGCCGGACGGCGCACCGAGCGTCCGTCGTGTTCTCGCCGAGGCGCGAGAACAGCGCCGTCAGCGCCGCGGTGCGCGCGTGCGCGTCTGCTTCGGCTCGCGCCGCGAAGTGTCGCCGCCAGGTGTCGCGCAGGTCCACGTAGGTCCTGCACGCATCCGGGGCGGGCTCGAAACGACGCTCGACTCCCGCGAGCGCGTCCGCTCCGGCCGCGAGATCGGGGAACACGCCTGCGCCGACGCCGGCGCAGATCGCGGCGCCGAGCGCGCTCTCCTCGGCAGTCGGCCCGCGCAGGATCGGCAGCCCGGTCACCTCGCCGAGGACCGCGGTGAACACGTCGCTCCGGGAAAGGCCGCCCACCAGGCGCAGCTCCTGCGGCGCGACCCCGCCGACCCGCTCGAGCTCGGCGAGGTTCGCCGTCACGGCGTGGCCGATACCCTCGACCGCGCTCCGCGCCACGGCGGCGCGCGCCGCAGCGTCGTCGGACGTCGCCATGTGCGACAGGGTCAGCCCGCCGAGCGGCAGCTCGAGCTCACGGGCAGAGAACACCTGCGCGCCGAGCGTCGACAGGACGCCCGCGGCTCCCCGCGGCGCGAAGCTCGCCTCGGCGAGGAGCCGGGCCACGGGGTCCGGTGCGCCGGGGGTCAGCAGCCGGGCGAGCCAGGTGAGATTGTCGCCGACGGGGCCGGCGTTGCTCTCCAGCACCCACCGTCCGGGGACGGCGTGACAGCCGAGCCACAGCCGCTCCTCGGGATCGATCCGCGGGCGATCGGTGACGAGCAGCAGCGGCATCGTCGTCCCGCCCACGACGGCGACGTCGCCTGAGCGCACCGCCGCCCCTCCGAGGGCACCCAGCTGCGTGTCCCCCCCGCCCGCGACCACCGGCGCGCCCGCAAGCAACCCGAAGTGGCTGGCGGCGGCATCCGTCAGGGAGCCGAGTCGCGTGCCCGACTCGCGCAGCTCGGGCAGCAGTCCCGCGTCGAAGCCCAGGGAGCGCACGAGGTCGGTGGCCCAGCACCGTTGCTTGACGTCGAGCAGCAGGCTCTCGTTGGCCTGCGTCGGATCGCTGGCCAGCGCACCGCACATGCGCCACGCGAGCCAGTCGCCGAGGGTCAGCATCTTGACGGCGCGAGCCAGCACCGCCGGCTGATTCGCCGCCAGCCAGCGCAGCCGCGCGGCTGCCGCGACGGGATTCGGCCAGCGACCCGTCCGGGAGTAGATCTCGGCACCGTGCTCGGACGCGAGCGCGAATGCCTCCATGGCGGCCCGGCCGTCGTGATTGGTGGTCGCGAACAGGGCGTCGCCGGCCTCGTCGAGCAGGATGGTCGTGTGCCGCATGCTGGTCGCAGCGACGGCCACGACCTCGCCGGGCGACGCGCCGGCCCGGCCCATCGCCTCGCGCGCGGCGTCGCCGAGCTTCTGCCAGAGAACGGGCAGGTCGAGGTCCGATCCCAGGCCGCCCGTACCGGGGGCGACCGGATGCGTCCACGGGCGGAACGCGCGGACTCGCCGTCCGGTCCCGATCTCGACCAGGAGGCATCTGCCCCCGCCCCCACCGGCGTCCAGCGCCATCAGGAGCTCGCGGCTCATAACCCGCTCCTCAGTCCGCCAGGATGTCCGCGGCGGCGTTGAGCGCGCCGACGGCGGCCGGCACGCCCGCGTAGACGGCCGTCTGCATCAGCACCTCCTTCAGCTCCGCTTTCGTGATCCCGAGGTTCAGCGCGCCGTAGAGGTGCGCACGGAGCTCGTCGGTGCGTCCGAGGGCCGCGAGCTGCGCCACGGTGCAGAGGCTCCGGCTGCGGGTGTCGAGCTGCGGCCGCGACCAGAACATCCCGAAGCAGAACTGGGTCACCAGGCCGAAGAACTCGGGCGCGAGCTTCTGGGCCGGTAGCTCCTGCCCGCCGGCGCGCTCACCCCAGAGCTTTCGCGTCACCTCGAGTCCCCTGGCAAGCAGATCCTGTTGCTCCGACATCCGATCGTCCCTCCTTCTTCGGTCCTGCACCCTTCAGCCCGCGCGCCGTCGCCCGATCCCGGTCATCATCCCGCGCCGCTCTCGTCGGCGGGGCGCAGCGCGAAGTGCAGCCCGCACTCGCGCTCGAAGAAGGCCGGCAGATCCGTCCAGTCCTTCTGCGACATTCCCGCGGCGCACGCATCTTCGAGGAGCTTCGCCAGCGTCGAGGCGATGCGTCCCGGGAGACCGCGCTCCTCCTCCAGCGCGAGGATCAGCCGGGCGTCCTTGGCGGCGAGCTCGAGCGCGAACTGGGGGACCTCGCTGCGGCGCTCGATGCCTTCGACCGCGCGGTCGGTGTAGAAGTTGCCCGCCCCACCCGTCCGGATCACGTCCACCATGCGGCGCAGGTCGAGCCCGCACCGCACCGCGAGCGAGAGCCCCTCGAGGGAGGCCATCGTGGTCGAGAACGCGACCAGGCTGTTCACCAGCTTGGCGACGCTGCCGCTGCCGACCGGTCCGAGGTGAAAGGCCGCGCGGCCGATCTTCTCGAACACGGGACAGACCCGCGCGAACACCTGCGGCTCACCACCCACCATGAACATCAGCATCCGCGCCTGCGCCCCCGGAGCACCGCCCGAGAGCGGCGCATCGAGGAAGTGGCGCCCGCGCGCCGCGATGCGCTCGCCCAGCGCCCGCACCCGCGACGGCGCGTTCGTGGAGAGGTCGACGAGCACGGCGCCCTCCGGCGCCGCCGCCAGCCACTCCGCGGCGACCGCGTCCACGACGTCCGGGGTCGGCAGCGACAGAAAGGTGATCTCGCTCGCGGCGGCGACGCCGCGCACGTCGTCACACGCGATCGCCCCGAACGCGGCCGCGCGGGCAAGCCGTGCCGTGTCCTGGTCGAACGCACGCAGAACGTGACCGTCGCGGGCGAGGTTCTCGGCGATCGCCCCGCCGATGTTACCGAGACCAATGAAGCCCAGATTCATCTCTCATCGCCTCCACTCGTCGGCTCACCTTCGCCTGCCATGAGCGGGGGCAGCGTGCAATCGATTGACCGAATCCCACTCGCCGGCTGCGTCACGAGCGGGATGCGGCGCACGTCAGGCCTTCACGGCGCCGGCGCGTCGCCGCGCACGAACACCGGGATCCTGTCGAGCGGCGCGTCAACGGTGACCGTGACCGGCCCCTCGAATCGCTGCGACTCGTCCCACAGGCCGCGCCACGATCCGGCGGGCAGGTAGACCTCTCGCGCGCGCTCGCCCGTGCGCCACACCGGCGCCACCAGCAGGTCGGGGCCTAGCAGGTACTCGTCCCACAGGTCGCCGACCGCCGGGTCGTCGGGCCAGTCGAACACCAGCGGGCGCACCAGTGGCAGCCCGGTCGCGCCGGCGTCGCGCGCGGCCGCAACCAGATACGGCTGCAGGCGCTCGCGGAACGTCGTGTAGCGCCGGTAGATCGCGATCATCTCCTCGTCGTACGCGGGCTCGGTCGGCATGTCCCAGGGGGCGTGCGCGCCGACGCCGCCGATCTCCATGATGCCGGAGAACGCGCTGAACTCGATCCAGCGCGCAAAGACGTCCCGGTCCTTGAACTCGTAGTAGCCGCCGGTGTCGGAGCCCCAGATCGGATAGCCGAGGAAGGCCGCGCGCTGCTGGCTGATGATCGCGCTGCGCAGCCCGAGATCGGTGCCGGGACCGTTGCCGAAGCGCTCGCTGCCGGTGATGTCGCCACCCCACACGACCGCCCACTGCTGCGTGCCCGTGTAGGCGCTGCGCGTGAACACCAGCGAGTCGCCGGGGAACGCTTCAGTGATCGCATCGTGGTGGAGCTTCGCCTGCAGCGTCGGGTAGTCGTTGCGCACTTCCCTGCCGCTTCGGCCGTCGGCCCAGACGTCGCTCGCCTCTGACGGGATGTGCTCCTCGCCGCGGTCGAGCTTGACGCCGCGGATGCCGTGCTGGCGGAAGAAGTCGCGCACGCGGTCGCGCCACCAATCTCGCGCGGCGGCGCTGGTCGGGTCGAGGATGAAGTTGTTGCCCAGCACGTCGTCGCAGCGCGGCGTGCCGCGGCCGCCGGGCGCGAGAAAGCCGAGCGCCAGCGCGTCGCTGCCGTTGTCGCCGGGACCGCTGCCGCAGGCCCACAGGCTGCTCCACATCATCAGGCGGTAGCCGCGCCGGTTCAGCGACTCGAGCATCCGCTCGACGTTCGGCAGACGCTGCGTGTCCCACGCCCAGCGCGCGAACCCGTACTCGCCCTCGAGCACCGGCCGGTCGAAGAGATACACGCCCGGCGGGATGCCGAGCTGCTCGTACATGAGCACGTCGTCGGCGACGTCGCGGTTGATGGGCGTGCCGTCGACCGCGACCGGATCGCCCGTCCGCAGCTCGCCGCGCCACCGCCAGTGCAGGAACGCCCAGTCGGGCGGCACGAACGGACGCCCAGTCAGCGCCGTGTACTCGTCGAGGATCTGCGCGTGGCCGGGTCCGTGGAAGAGGTGGAAGCGCAGGACACGGCTCTCGGGCGCGTTGCCGGTCTCGAAGCGGAAGACGAGCTGCTCGGGGTGGTCGCGCGCGACGTCGAACCAGCCGATCGCGGTGCCCGACACCGCGAGCCCGTAGCCGCGCGAGCTGTGGAAGAACGGTCCGTAGACGGAGAACGTCGGCGTGACGATCATCTCGACGCGCTCGCCGCGCCGGTCGAGACCGCCGGCCTCGACCGGGACCACGTCCTCGCGCGGAATGTCGACGGTGCCGGGGGCGAGCAGCGGCGAGTCGCGCAGGCGCTCCGTCAAGCCATAGATCCGTTCGTCCGCGGGCGACTGCCAGCGGTCGCCGAGCGCGTCGACCGTCTCGGGCGCCGGCGGCTCGATCACGACCTCGGCGGTGCGCTCGCGGACGAAGCGGATCGTCACCCGCGCGCTCCCCGCCGCTCCGGCGGCCACCGTCAGCGCGACGCCGTCGGGCAGCACCCGCTCGTCGAGCACCTCGCCGAGGCGCTCTTCGCTGCCGTCCCGCTCCCAGAAGACGCCTCCGCCGCCGGCCTCCGCGGCGAGCGGGCGGCCGTCGCTCCCGCCGAACGCGAGCCGGTACGGCGAGCGCGTCACGGTGACCACGGTCGTCGGACTCGAGATCCGGATCGCATCGGCGCTGCTCTCCACGGTGATGCCGCCGCTGCTCCGGGGCGCGTCCGAGCAGGCCGCCACGGCGGTGAGAACGAGCACCGGGGCGAGCCGGGCGACCGCGCGCGCAGGACGCATCGCGCCCCCTCAAGCACGGCCCCCGACCGGCCGGCAACCCGGATTCGTCAGGCCGCCCCCCTGCGAATGCTGCATCTGCCGGGCTCAGCGCCGCGAGCGCGCGTAGGCACGCTCGGCGATCGGGCGAATCTCCGGCGGCAGCGCGGCGATCGCGGCGCCGTAGTCGTCGCGCGGCTCGATGAAGTACCGGTCGGGGTCGACCGCGACGAGCGACGGCATCCAGGCCGCGTGCAGCGTGAACGGCAGGTTGAGCGACGGATGGCCGAGGCGGCACAGCGGTCCGCGCCCCAGGTCGCGACCGTCGAAGATCCAGACCTCGTCGCCGCTCGAGCGCCCGTCGGCCTGGTCGGAGACCACGGGGGTGATCACGTAGCCCTCGCGCGGGCCGCTGCGCCCGCGCGCCGGAGCGAACTGCGGCGAGAGTCCGAAGTACCCGGTCGGGAAGGAGTACGCGTCGGCGATCGCGCCGCGGTCGGCGTCGAAGCGGAGCACCGCGCCGGGCACCACGTCCTGCGGCAGGTCGGCGATCTCGACGGTCCGGTACGGGTAGTCGACGAAGGCGTTCACCAGCCGGCTGATGAGGTTCGCCGGCGAGAAGCCCGACGTCGTCCAGTAGAGGCTCTCGTGCCGCTCGCGTGTGAACTCGCCGGTGGTGGTCGAGTAGAGCGCCGGTCCGAAGGTGTAGGCCTCGTCCGCGATCGCCACCGCGTCGCGCACGGCGCCGCTGGTCGCGTCGATCTCGTAGCGCCCCATGCGGCCGACGTCGGTCGCCGACAGCACCTTCTGCGCGTCGCGCGGGTCGATGCGCTGCTGGGTGCGGTACACCGTGTCGGCGTTGGTCATCCAGCCGGACGACGCCCCACCGCAGCTGTGCGCGGCGTGCAGGACGATGCGTCCGCCCGCGTCGTCGTAGTCCACCTGGAAGTGCGCCGCCTCGCGCGGGATCACCACGTGCACCGCACGCGCGCCGCCGGCGCGGCCGATCTCGGACTTGGGCACGAGGTAGTAGTCGACGTCGGAGCGCGCGCGCCCCGGCGAGTGCGGGTCGAGCGAGTTCACGAACGAGGAGTCGGAGAGGACGACGTGCTCGCGCGTGATCGCCATCTGGTGCATGGACTGCCGGATCGCGAGCGGCGAGCCGTCGGACAGCACGACGGGGTTGGCGACGACGGCGCCGTCGTTCTCCCAGGTCATGATGCTCGCGAAGGGCCTGCCCCCGAACGCCGTCCCACCGTACGCGACGCCGTAGAAGCGGCGCTCGTGCGGGTCGAACTGCGGGTGCGCGCTGGTGAAGTGGCCCGGGAACAGCGGGGCGTCGCCGAAGATGTCGAGGCCGATCGGCCAGTCGCGGTTGAAGCCGATCGGCGTCACGATCTCGAGCGACACCGGGTCGACGAGGTGCGGACGGCCGGCGTCGAAGGTCGCGAGCAGGCGCTCCTCCATGGGCAGCAGTGCGGTGTTGACGAAGTTGCGCACGCCGAAGCCGCCGAAGCGGGCGATGCCGGCGTTGTCGAACTCGTACGGCGTCCCCACCGCGGCCTCGTCGACATAGTAGTCGTCGGTACGCAGGATGCGGTTCTTCGCCGCGACGCCGGCCGGGTCGAGATCGAAGCGGTACAGCATGCCGAGGCCGTTGAACGGCGAGCTGATGTCCTCGGGATAGGGCACCGAGCAGACCACGAACGAGTGCCCCTGCAGGTCGTTCGGCAGGCGACCGGCGAGCACCTCGAGCAGGAGGTCGTTCTCGGCGTGGCCCGCGTCGGTGAGCGAGTCGGGCCAGCGATCGCCGGCTACCGGCTGCGGCGCGACGCCACCGCCGCGCGCGTCGCCGCACGCGAGCAGGGAAAGGCTGCTGCCGGCCGCGGCAGTCACGGGCAGAGCCGCGGCGGCAGCGCGCAGGAAGCGTCGGCGGCTCAGCAGTCGGCGATCGAGCTCGGAGATACGGTGCGACATGTCCCTCTTCCTCCGGTGCGGTCTCGGCGTGCCGATCAGCTACGGGCGCGCGCGAGCGCGGTCTCGCCGATCGCGCGTGCGTCCGCCGGCAGCGCGGCGATCGCCGCGCCGTAGTCCTCGTTCGGATCGACCCAGTAGGAGCGACCGGGGCTGGCGAGCGACGGCAGCCACGCGGTGTGGATGGTGAACGGCAGGTCGAGCGCCGAATGGCCGAGACGCGCGACCGGGCCGCGTGCGAGGTCGCGGCCGTCGAAGATCCAGAACTCGTCACCGCTCGACCCGCCGCTCAGCTGGTCGGAGATCACGCTCGCGACCACCCAGCCCTCGCCGTCGCCACTGCGACCGCGCGCCGGTGCCAGCTGTGGCGACAAGCACAGATAGCCGGCCGGCAGGACGTAGGCGTCCCGGACGCGCATGCTCTCGAAGTCGAAGCGCAGCAGCGCGGACGGCACGGGGTCGCGCGGCATGTCGGCGAGCGGGATGGTGCGGTTGGGGTAGTCGGCGTAGGCGCCCATCACGCGCCGGACCAGCAGATCCGGCGCGAAGCCGGAGGTCGCCCAGTACTGCGTGCGGTGGTGCGATACGTGGAAGTCGCCGGTACCGGTCGAGTACAGGCCGAGCCCGTGCGTCAGCGGATCGTCGGCGACGGCCACGCCGTCGCCGATCGTGCCCGAGCCGACGTCGAGGACGTAGCGTCCGAAGAGCCCGATGTCGGCGGCCGAGATGCCCTTGCGGCGGTGATTCGGCGACACGCGCTCGCCGGTGCCCCACACCACGTCGTCGAGGTTGATCCAGCTCGTGCTCTGCGCCGACGTGTGGCTCACGTGCAGGGTGATCCGGTCGCCGTCGTCGTCGTGGTCGACCAGGAAGTGGATCGCCTCGCGCGGGATGCGGAAGTGCACGGCGCGCGCGGTAGCACCGCCGAGGTCGGCCTTGCGCACCACCCAGAAATCGCTCGGCTGCGCGGAGGTCGCCGGATCGAGCGGGTCCAGCGAGCTGACGAACGAGGTGTCGTTGAGCACCACGTGCGCGCGCGTGACCGCGATCTGGTGCATGCCGTTGCGCACGCCGAGCGGGCTGCCGTCCGGCGCGAGGATCTGCACGCGACGCACGTCGCCGGCGCCGTCCCAGATCGCGAGCTCGACGAAGGGCGTGAAGCCGAAGCTCGACGCGCCGTAGTTCGGACAGTACATCAGCCCGTCGGTCGGGTCGTACACCGGGTGGGCCGAGGTGAAGACCGCGGGGAAGAGCTGGCTCGCCAACACGCTCGCGCGCCACTCGCGCTGCAGCCCAACCGGCGTCACCGCTTCCAGCGTGACCGGGTCGACGATCCACGGGCGTCCCGCGTCGTAGGTCGCGAGCAGGCGGTCGCCCATCGGCAGCAGCCCGGTGTTGGCGTAGTTGCGCACGCCGAGGCCGCCGAAGCGCGTGATGCCGTAGTTGCGGAAGGCCCACGCGGTGCCCGCCGCGGCCTGGTCCACGTACCAATCGTCGGTGCGCAGGATGCGCGAGCGCAGCGCGACGCCGTCCGGCGACAGGTCGAGACGGAACAGCATCGCCACGCCGTTCAGCAGGCTCGAGTCGTCGTCGAACGGCAGCGACGTCTGCAGGAAGTGGTGCCCCTGCAGGTCCGCGGGCAGGCGTCCTGCGAGCAGCGTGAGCGGCACGTCGAGCTCGGCGCTGCCGATCGTGGTCAACGAGTCCGGTAGCCACGCGGCGGCGGGTGCGCCCGGCGGCGCCACACCGCCGGGCGACGCGTCGCCGCAGCCGATCGCGCCGAGCCCGCCCCAGAGGGCCGCGGCCGCCGGCGCCGTCGCGGCGGCGCGCGCGAGGAACTCGCGTCGCTTCATCGTTCGTCTCATGGGTCGGCTCTCCGGCGCGTCAGAACTGGTAGGTGAAGCGCAGCTGCGTCTCGGAGCGGCCGCGGTTGAACCCCGCGAGGCCCCACGGCTCGTACACGGGAGTCTCCGTCGTGTTGACGAAGTAGCGCTGCGCGACGTTCACGATGAACTCGTTGGTCACGTAGTAGTCGAGGCTCCAGAAGACGAGCATGTTGAAGGAGTTCAGCGGGTCGAGAATGTAGGAGAGCTGCGGCACGATCGTGCCGCCGCCGTAAAACGCGGTCGCGGTGAGCGAGAAGAGTAGCTCCCAGTCGCGCACGGTGTCGATCGGCTTTCCGTTCGGACGCAGCGGCGCGAGCGCCGGACCGCTGGGGCCGACGAACCCCTTCTGCACGCCCGGGATGAAGCGCTCGTTGTCGACCAGGTAGTGCCAGAACATCTGCCCGAGCAGCAGCCACGTGGATGTGCGGTTCAGCGGGCGGATCCACGTCGGGCGGTCGAAGCCGATCATGCCCTTCCACATGTCGCGCTTCGAGACGCCGAACAGCGAGGTCGGCAGCACCGGCGACGGCTTGTCCGCGTTCGCGAACGGGATGCCGAAGTCGTAGATCGTCTCGGTCTTGAAGACCGCCTTGGTCCACGTGTCGTCGAAGTAGTTGGCCGAGAAGCCGATCGTGTGGACGTAGGGCGCGATGTACTCTGCCGGCAGCATGCCGGCGGCGATCGCCGCCGACGCCGAGGCGAGGTCCGGGTCGGCGCGGAAGATCGCGGCCGCCGAGCCGTCGTCGCCCGCCCAGCGCTGGTAGAAGTAGTTGAGCGTCATCTGCGCGCCGCCGACGAAGCCGCCGACGCGCACCCCGACCTGGCTGTTCTCGCCGGGGCTTCGCGAGTAGTCGCCCTGGCGGAAGGTGACGCTGCGCTCGGGGCCGTTCGGGAAGATGCCGGCCGTCGGGTCCTGGAACGGAATCGACCACGGCGAGTCCGGCGAGTACTGGCGCTTCGCCGGGATCCAGTCGCCTGGGTTCCAGAAGGCCTCCACGAAGGTCTCGGTGACCGGGCCGAGGTTCGGGAGATCGTAGATCGCGCGCGCCATCCAGTACGGTACGCGCAGCTGGTCCCAGCCGTGCTGCGCTTCCGTCTCCCAGATCAGGTGCCAGGTGAGGTCGAGCGAGTTCACCCGGTCGAGCATGCGGAAGAAGTCGGTCTCGCCCCTGATGATCTGCTGCTTGCCGAGACGCAGGTGGAGCGGGATCGCTGCGAAGTCCAGGTCGACGTAGGCCTCGCGGAGGTCGTTCGAGTACTTGAGCGCGGTGCGCGTCGAGTGCGACAGCTGCGAGATGCGGCCGCCGTCGGGCTTGCCCTGGTTGGTCCAGAGATTCCCGCCGGGTGCCCAGTCGAAGACGCTGTCGTAGACGCCGCGGTACAGCAGGTAGAGCGAGGACTTCTCGAGCCACGGCGCGTCGTAGCGGTCGAGCAGCTTGCCGTTCTCGAGCCAGCCGTAGTCGAGCGACAGACGCAGCGTGTTGCGCTGCTGGACGAACTGGAACTGGCCGACGTCACGCGTGCGGATCAGGTTCTGCGCGGACAGGTCGCCCGCCAGCTGCGCCGGGCCGAGGCGGATGGTCGCCTGCGCACCCGACACGAGGGCGAGCAGACCCGCCAGCGTGAGCACCGCGCGCAGCAGCACGCGTCAGCGTCCCGCGGCCATGAGCGCCGTCACGGTGAACGTGCGCTCGTCGTTGCCGTACCTGGGACCCATGTTGAAGTACCAGCCCGGCTCCTCGCGGAACTGCGTGCCCGGGATCGCCGAGCGCGTGCCGTGCAGCAGCTGCAGATCGACCATCGCGAAGCCGTAGATGAAGGGCATCTCGTCGGGATACTCGAGCGCCGCGTCGGGGTTGGGCTTCCGCGCGACGCGGATGCTCTGCACCATCGTCTTCCAGAGCTCACCGGAGGCGTCGTAGACGTCGGAGTAGAGCGGCAGGAAGGTCTCCTTGTCCACGAAGAGGACGCGTTTCGAGTACGCGTAGCCGGGGAGCTTCGAGCTCGCCTCGATGACGTACACCGGACGCATCTCCCAGGCGTCGCAGAACGTCGCGCCGCCGTCGCGAGTGCACGGCTTCGGCGGCATGCTCTCGCCGTGCATGGAGCCGAGCATCTGCTTCTCGCCGAGCAGCCGCCACGTGAACCACGAGACGTCACCGGAGTAGACGTTGTAGCTGTCGAGATCGATGTCCTGGCCGAACAGCGCGTCCGAGCGCTGCGAGCTCGAAAGGCGGCGCACGCGCCGCAGCGCGGGCATGTAGAGCCAGGTGTCGTCCTGCTTCGACGGGTCGAGGTAGCGGAAGCTCAGCAGCCCGGTGCCCTTGAGATCGAACGGCTCGAGGAACGGGTACTGCGCCATCTTCTGGAACACCCCGTCGGGGTTGTCCGCGATGGTCGGCTTCGGCTCGACCTCGAGACGCCCCGCGTAGCGCAGCATCCGGAGCCAGTCGATCGTGAAGTGACGCTCGACGTCGAAGCGCCCTTCCTCCCCGGACTTCGACAGCGTGCCGCTCGCCGACTCGATCAGGTGCAGGCCGAGGTCGTCGGTGAGATTTGGCGTCCGGTTGACGTTGTACATCACCTTCGTGCCCGCCTGCGGGTCGGACGGGTCGATGCGCGGGAACGGGAGGCCCGCGACCCAGCCGGTGAGGACGCCGTTCGCATCGAGCGACGCCTGCGCGGCGTACTGCTCGGTCGCGGCCTTGACGCTCGGACGCAGCTCCACCGGCCGGTACGGCACGATGCGCAGCTCCATGCCGCGCCGCACCAGCAGCTCGACTCCCGGCGAGACCAGTCCCTTCACTCACTCGGCCTGCTCGGGGCCGACGATCTCGCCGGGGGAGACCTGTGCGAGCGCGCCGGTCGCGAGCAGCGTCACGAGCGCGACGGACACGGCGAGACACGCGATCGCGATCGGTCCCGATTGGAGATGACGATGCACGCCTGCTGCCTCCCGACTCGAAAAGCGCCGGCGACCCCAGTGCAGCTCTGTACATGGGTCAACGCGGAAAACGCGCCGTCCGGCATGGCCCGGCTCTGGAAGGTCGCGATGCCCGCGGGGTAGAAGATCCGCGGAGGAACCGGCAATGGCCCGCGTCATCAAGCTCGGCATCAACCGTCCCGCCACGCATCCGCTGCTCTCCGACCCGGAGCCGCGGCTTGTCAAGTACACGATGACGCGTGACCCGACACGCAGCGCGTGATGGAGAAGATGCTGTCCGGGCTACCCTTCGAGTGGATCCGCAAGATCTCCTACGAGAACGCGCCGAAGCTGTACCGGCACCCCCTGCCGGCGAGCTGCCTGCTGTGAGCGCAAGCCGATCCGGATCCACCTCGATCACCATCAACCACGCACGAGAGGAGTCTCCATGAGCAGCATCCGCTACGACGGACGCGTCGCCATCGTCACCGGCGCCGGCGGCGGCCTCGGCCGCAGCTACGCGCACTATCTCGCCGAGCGCGGCGCCCGGGTGGTCGTCAACGACCTCGGCGGCACGTCCGACGGCCAGGGCAACGACACGAAGGCCGCCGACCAGGTCGTCGCCGAGATCAAGGCCAGGGGCGGCGAAGCCGCCGCGAGCTACGACTCGGTCTCGACCGCAAAGGGCGGCGAGAGCATCGTCGCGACGGCGATGAAAGCGTTCGGTCGCGTCGACATCGTGATCAACAACGCGGGCATCCTGCGCGACGGATCGATCCAGAAGATGCCGTCGGCGAACTTCGACGTCCTGATCGACGTCCACCTGAAGGGGGCGTTCTACGTGACGCAGCCCGCGTTCAGGATCATGAAGGAGAACGGCTACGGGCGCATCGTGCACACCGCGTCGGCCGCCGGACTCTTCGGCAACTTCGGACAGGCGAACTACGCCGCCGCAAAGATGGGCCTGGTCGGGCTGTCGAGCGTGTTCGCGATCGAGGGCGCCAGGTCCAACATCAAGTCCAACGTGGTCGCGCCGATCGCGCGCACCCGTCTGACCGAGAGCCTGATGGCGCCGATGGGCGACGCGGCGAACGTCTTCGACCCGGCGTACATCGCGCCGCTGGTCGCCTACCTTTGCGCGGAGGAATGCGAGTACACCCACGACGTGTTCAACGTCGGCGCGGGACGCTACGCGCGCATCTTCGTCGGGTCGGCGCCGGGCTGGAACTGTCCGGCGGGCAAGCCGCCGACCGTCGAGGAGATCCGCGACCATCGCGCGCCGATCCACTCGACCGATGGCTTCAAGATCCCCTATCAGGCGGTCGACGCCTGACGTCCTGCCGTCGCCGGCGGCCGGATCCCACACAGCGAGGAACGACGATGAGCTTCGATGACTACAAGGGCGCGCCGATGTCGGCGCACACGATCCACGTCGAGCGCGGCGCGGCGAGCCGCTTCGCCGCCGCGGTGACGGACACGAACCCCGTCTACCACGACCTCCGCGCCGCGCGCGAAGCGGGCTTCGACGGCATTCCGGTGCCACCGACCTGGACCTTCGCGTCCCCCTTCCTGGGCGCCTGGGCCGAGGACCAGCCGGCCGATCCCACCGGCGGCAAGGGCAACCCGATGATGTCGATCATGAGCGACCTGATGAAGAGCGGCGGGATCGTGCTGCACGGCGAGCAGGAGTTCGTCTATCACCAGCCCGTGCAGAGCGGCGACGTCCTGACCTCGTTCGGCAGGATCAACGACATCTACACCAAGGAGTCCGGCGGCAAGGTGATGACCTTCGTCGTGATGGAGACGGTGTTCAAGAACGAGAACGGCGAACCCGTCGTCACCGAGATCTTCAACCTGATTCACCGCCGCTAGCAGGCGCGACCGGAACCGAGAGGAAGACGATCATGGCAAGACCCGTATTCAAGCTGAAAGCGGACGGCATCGACGTCGGCAGCGAAGCGCCGGTCGTGAGTCACAAGCTCGGACGCACCGACCTCGTCAAGTACGCGGGGGCGTCCGGCGACTTCAATCCGATGCACTCGGACGAGGTCGCCGCGAAGTCGGCCGGACTGCCGAGCGTCTTCGGACACGGCATGTTCTCGATGGGCCTCCTCGGACGCGCGATCACCGACTGGGCAGGCGTCGGCAACCTCCTGAACTATCGCGTGCGATTCACGAAGCAGACCTGGCCGGAGGAGACGCTCTCGACGAAGATCGTCGTCACGAGCAAGGAAAAGACCGCGCAGGGCAACGTGATCAGCGCCGACGTGTCGCTCGTCAATCAAAACGGCGAGGTGAAGCTCGCCGGCAGCGCCAGGGTGCTGGCGGCGTGATCCGCGGGGCGTGGCGTGCACCCGACGCAGCCGCCCGCGCACGGCGTGCCGCGCAGGATCGCACGCCGCGCCGTCGCGACCGGGCGTGACGAAGGCGGCCGGGCGACGTCCTGCGACGCCATCGGATCGACCGGATCCTCGCCCTCAGTCGATCACCAACCGCGCCACTTCCTCGAGCCATACGCCGGCGTTGCGGCAGGTTGGCGTCGAGCCACGCGCGCAGCTCACGACGGAAGGCTTTCGCCTCGGGTGGGTAGTGGTAGCTCATCGCTCAGACGCCTCGCACGTTGGTCTCCTCGAGCGAGACCTGGGGGCCCGGCACCCGGCCGCACATCGCAGTTGCCGTGGCCGTCCAGCACGGCGCAGGCGCCCGCGGGCAGCACGCTGAACCGCTCCCGATGAGGGCCGGACCCTCGACGCGGCACCCGCGGCGTCGATGATCTCGTAGCTCGTCATGGGTCTCTTCTCGGTTGCGGAATCGCCTCGGCCTCGGGCGTCAACCAAAGACGACCGGCAGGCGGTCCGGCGAGCGAAACGCGAGCCCCACGATGCGGCAGTCGGCGTCGGGCGCGAGGCGCAGGTTCGGCAGGCGGTCGAACAGGATGCGCACCGCCGTGCGCGCTTCGAGGCGTGCGAGGTTCGACCCCAGGCAGAAGTGCTCGCCGAAGCCGAACGCCAGGTGGTCGCCCACGTTCCTGCGGCCGAGTACGAAGCGGTCGGGATCCTCGAAGTGCGCCCCGTCGCGGTTCGCCGATCCGATCGCGAGCATGACGAGCTCGTTCGGGCCGATCGTCGTTTCCGCGACCTCGACCGCGCGCGTCGTCTCCCGCGACACGTACTGCACGGCGGCCTCCCAGCGCAGCGTCTCCTCGATCGCGCGATCGAGACCGGCCGGGTCGGAGCGCACCTCGTCGTGCGCCTCCGGATGCGTGAGCAGCGCGTGGAGGAGACTGCCCGTCAGGCGATAGGTCGTTTCGGCGCCCGCTGGAAGGAGGAGCCGCAGGAAGCTCAGCACCTCCTCCTCGGTGAGCCGTTCGCCTTCGACATCGGCGTGCAGCAGGGTGCTGATCAGGTCCGAGCCCGGGTCGCGGCGACGCTCCTCGAGGATCGGACGCAGGTAGTCGACGATCTTCGCTGCGGCATCGAAGCCGCGCTGCGGGTCGTCGGCGATCGACAGCAGGTCGATCGCCCAGTGGTGGAACTGGTCGAAGTCGTCGATCGGCAGCGCCATCACGTGCGCCATCACCCGCAGCGGAAACGTGAAGGTGAGCTGCGAGACCAGGTCGGCCTTGCCATCGCCGGCAAAGCCGTCGACGAGCCGCTCGATGACGTTCTCGACGACGACGTCGAGCCCCTCACGCAGCGCGCGCGGCGAGAACGCCGGCGTCACGAGGCGGCGCTGCCGCAGGTGCTCCGCGCCCTCCATCTCGAGGATCGTCCGCCCCATGACCATCCCGATGCCGCGCGCGTTGCCCCGCGCCGAAAACACCGCCGAGTCCTTGAGCGCCGCGGCGACGTCGTCGTAGCGCGAGATGAGGGCGACGCGACCCAGCTGGCCATCGAGCATCACCACCGGACGGTCGCGCCGGAGCTGGCGGTACACGGGATACGGGTCCGGAATCGGGCTCATCATCGAGCCCCCGAAGAGCCGGGTGGCACTTTCGAACGCAGGTTCCATGAGTCGTCCTTCGCGCGGGGCGGGATTCAATGGCCGAAATCGTCGAAGAGCACCTTCACCGCGCCGTGCCGGCCCTGGTCCCAGCACGTCATGAAGGCGTCGCGATAGTCGGCCAGGGGAAACCGGTGGGTGATGATGGGCGTGACGTCGATGTGCTCGTCGCGGATGAACTCGAAGTACCAGTGGATGGCATGCTGGCGGCGGCCGTCGTGCGCCTCGACGCCGAACGCGTTCGACCCGACCAGCGCGAGCTCCTTGAAGTAGAAGGGTGTCCACTCGAAGCGGCGGGGCGGCTCGACGCCGAGGGCGATGATCCTGCCCCGGGACTGCGTCACCCGCACCCCGACCTCCAGGGTCTCCGGTCCGGACACGGTATCGTAGACGACGTCGACACCGCCGTTCAGCATGGGAAGCCCGCGCCATGGCTCGAGGAGATCCGCGCCGGTGAGCTGCGCGAGATCCTCGATGATGCGCCGGGCGGGCTGGTGACGGAGCACGCGCTCGGCGCCGAACCGCTCCGCAAGGCGCGCCTGATGGTCGTAGCGGGCGACGCCCAGCACGCGAACGCTCGGATACAACCGGCGCAGGATCGCCACGGCGAGGAGCCCGAGGGTTCCGAGTCCGTAGACCAGGACCGTTCCACCGTCGGGCGGAGGGTTGTGGAGGATCGCGTGAAGCGAGACGCCGAATGGGTCGGCGAGGACTGCTGCGTCGTCACCGATGTCGTCCGGAACCGGAATCCATTGCGAATCGTGGGCCGGGACCAGCGGCGCCTGACCGCCGGTGGCTGCAGAGCAGGTTCCGGTGTGGATTCCCGCGGGGATCGAGCCGCGGGCGAAGTTGAGACACTGCGCAACGTCGCCACGCCGGCACCACGCGCACGGCGGAAGCCCGCGCGGCACGCAGGACAGCCACGGGTTCAGGACCACGCGCTCGCCGACACGCCGCTCCCGCGCGGCCGGACCGACCTCGTCGACGACGCCCACGACCTCGTGCCCGAGCACCTGCGGCCACGAGATGAGCGACGTCATCGGATTGTCGAGCGACCCGTTCATGAACACCTGCTTGTAGTCGCTCCCGCAGAGGCCGCAGAGCTTCGTGCGAACCACGAGCCAGTCCGGCGCCGGCAGCACGGGGTCGGGGATGTCGCGTAGCTGGATCGGTGCGGTGGGACCGACGAACGCTCGCGGCGTGAGGAAGGACAAGATCTTCGTCGCCGCAAGCCGCGGCATGTTCTTGTCGAGAACCAGCGCTCGCATGTCTTCCTTCCCAGGGATTCCGGAGCTTCGCCCACTCCGGGACCACGATCTCGTGCCAACGTTTCTCGATCGCGGTGCTTCTGATCAGGATATCCCCGAAGCAGCTGCCGGTCGGGCGTGCTTCGCGAGCGGCACGTCGTAGAGGCGACTCCAGTTCTCGCTCGTGATCTTCCGCTTGCTCGACTCGGGGAGATCGAGCTTCCAGAACGCGCGTACGGACTCCGGATACTTCGAGTCGCCGTGCGGGTAGTCAGTGGAGAACACCAGGTTGTCGTCGCCGAACCACTCCACGTACTGGCGCGCGGTCGTCTCGTCGGGCTCCACCGAGAGGTAGCAGCGCTGGCGGAAGTACTCGGAGGGCTTGCGGTCGAGCTCCGGCGCCTCGCGCCATCCGATCCACTCGAAGTGCTCGTCCAGGCGGTGGAAGAGCCATGGAGCCCACGAGCAGTTGCCCTCGAGAAGGCCCACCCGCAGCTTCGGGAAGCGGTGCAGCACGCCGCCTGCCGTGAGGCTCGCCGCCGTCGCCATGATGCCGAGGGGCTGAGAGAACGTGTGCCACAGCATCAACTCGTCGAAGACCTCGAGCGAGAAGTCCGGCCGGAGATACGTCTGCCCGCCGCCGTGGAAGGTGATGGGGACGTTCAGGCGCTCGCACTCCGCCCACAGCGGGTCGTAGTGGCGATCGTGCCACGGACGGCGGTCGATGCATCCGGGCGACAGCAACATCGCCCGGAAGCCGAGTTCCTCGACGCAGCGCCGCGTTTCCCGCACCGAGGCCTGCACGTCGTGCGGCGCGACCATCCCCGCCCCGATCAGGCGGGCGGGATTCTCGCGACAGAAGTCGTACAACCAGTCGTTGTAGGCGCGCGCGATGGCCGCGGCGTACTCCGGCTCGAGTCCGTCGGTCCCCATCATCCGGACGCTGTCCAGACCGAGGACGAAGAGCCCCCGGGACGGGAACAGGACCGCCATGTCGAGGCCCTCCGCGTCCATCGCCCGGAGCTGTGAAACCGCGTCCCAGCCGCGCTCCGTCGCGTCCGCGTAGACGTCCTCGTGGTGGGCCTTCCATCCCCGCACCCGCCCCGCTTCCTCGCGTGCCGGCTCGACGCTGCCGCTGCGCAGCAGCACGCGCGACTTCACCTTGACGCGCATGTCCCGCGGCATCTCCGTGAGTCCGACGGGCGCCGCGTGACGAAACTCGGGGGCGATGTACTTTTGCCACAGGTCGGGTGGCTCCATGACGTGCATGTCGCTGTCGGCAATCAGCAGGCGGCCTTCACCGTGGTCTGACATCGTCCGGTCTCCTTTGCGCACAGGATAGGGGCCCCCGTGGCCGGCAGCAGTGACCGGACGCGCCACCCGGTTGACCACGGACGACACAGCCGGCAGCGGATCCGCCATCGCCGGCAGTGCTCGCCGCCCCCCGGGGCGCTCGCGGCGAGCGCTGGTTCACACCGGTACCCCGGAGTAGAGTCTCTGCCCGATGGGCCCGAGTGTGAGCCGCCAGAGGAACGTCGGAGTCTCGGCGCGGGTCGTTGGGGGCGTCGTCGCCGCCGCGCGCGCGGTCGGCATCGACCCCAGCCTGACGCTGCGCAGGCTCGGCATCGACTCCGACCGCCTCGACGATCTCGAGACGCGCATCCCCGTGGAGACGGAAGAGGCTCTGTGGGACGAGATGGCCCGCCTGAGCGGAGACCCGTTCTTCGGTCTGCACGCCCAGCAGCATCTTCCCGCCGGCCACGGTGACGTACTCGACTACGCGGTACGATCGAGCCCGACCCTCGCCGACGCCTTCGATGTCCTCGTGCGCTACAATCGCCTGTTGCACGACGCGGCCGAGTTCGAGCTGCACATGGGCACCGAGCGAACCCGGCTGGTGCAGCGCTTTCGCGGCGACCCGGTTGGCACCACACGCCAGGTGGCCGACTACAGCCTGGGCGCTCTGGTCACGGTGTGTCGCCAACTCGTCGGCGACGACTGGCGGCCGCTCGAGATTCGCTTCCGTCATGCGCGCCCCGCGGGGGCCGAGGAGTATCGGCGCTTCTTCGGCCGCATGCCCGAGTTCGACTGCGACGCGAACGAGATCGTGCTCAGTCGCGCGCTCCTGCGGCGTCCTCTGACCACCGCCGACCCGCACCTCCACCGCGTCATGCGCCGCCATGCGGCGGCGCTCCTCGCCGAGCGCCCCCGGCCGGATGGCATCGTCGACGAGGTGCGCGCCGCGCTCGCGCCGCAGCTTCAGGGAGGCGCGCCCTCCGTGACGAGCATCGCCGCCGCCGTGGGAATCAACGTCCGCACCTTGCAGCGCCGGCTGCGGCAGGAGGGCACCTCGTACCAGGATCTCGTCGAAGAGATGCGGCGCGCTCTCGCGCTGCGGATGCTCGACGAACGCCGCCTGCCGGTCGCGCAGATCGCGTCGGACGTCGGCTTCTCCGAGCCGAGCGCGTTCCACCGCGCCTTCAAACGCTGGACCGGTCTCAGCCCGGACGTCTGGCGCGCCCGGCGCCGCATGGACGACCCGGGTTCCCCGTCCCGGTCCGCATGAGCGGCGCCTGGCGCGCAAGGATCAGGCGACGATACCGGCCGCCGTGCGACGCTCCGGACTCGAAGAGGGACACGCCGTGAAGTGGCCAGCGCCAACCCAACGACTCGACGCGCTCGTCGTCGGAGCCGGCCTCGGCGGCCTCTGCATGATCCACCTCCTCCGCGCCGAGGGACTCTCGGTGAAGGGCGTGGAGCGCGCCGGCGGCGTCGGCGGCACCTGGTACTGGAACCGCTACCCGGGCTGTCGCTGCGACGTCGAGAGCATCGACTACAGCTACCAGTTCTCCGAGGAGCTCCAGCAGGACTGGGCGTGGACGGAGCGCTACGCGGCGCAGCCGGAGATCCTCGCCTACGCGGAGCACGTCGCGACGCGCTTCGCGCTCCACCCGCTGATCCAGCTCGAGACGGGCGTGCGGCGCGCCCGCTGGGACGACGAGAGGCAGCGCTGGCTCGTCGAGACGGACCGCGGCGACGTCTTCGACACGCGCTTCCTCATCATGGCCACCGGCTGTCTGTCCGCGGCCAACACACCTGCCTTCCCGGGACGCGACGAGTTCGCCGGCAGGACCTTCCACACCGGCCTCTGGCCGCAGGACGGCGTCGACTTCACGGGTCGCCGCGTCGGCGTGATCGGGACCGGGTCGTCCGGGATCCAGGTGATCCCGTTCCTCGCGCAGCAGGCGGCCGAGCTCACGGTCTTCCAGCGCACGGCGAACTTCAGCGTCCCGGCGCGCAACCGGCCCGTCGACCCGGACGAGGTCGCGCGCGTCAAGGCAAGCTACGCCGACCACCGGCGGCGCGCGCGGCAGCAGCCGGCGGCCTTCGGGCCGGATCATCCGCGCCACTCGGACTCGGTCCTCGCCGCGACGCCCGAGGAGCGGCGACGGCGCTTCGAGGAGCACTGGCAGCTCGGCGGCTTCATGTTCCTCGGTGCCTTCGGCGACATCGTGCTGAGCGAGGAAGCGAACTGGCACGCCGCCGAGTTCGTGCGCGGCAAGATCCGCGCGATCGTCGCGGATCCCGCGACCGCCGAGCTGCTGTGCCCGAAGGGCATCATCGGCTGCAAGCGTCTCTGCGCCGACTCGGGCTACTACGAGACGTTCAATCGCGACAACGTCCGCCTCGTGGACGTGAGCGCGCACCCGATCGAGCGCTTCACGGCGACCGGGCTGGTCACCGGCGGCACCGAGCACGCGCTGGACGACGTGGTCTTCGCCACGGGCTTCGACGCGATGACCGGCTCGCTGCTGCGCATCGACATCCGCGGCCGGGACGACCTTTCGCTTGCCGACAAGTGGGCCGCGGGGCCGCTCACCTACCTCGGCCTCATGGTCTCGGGCTTCCCGAACCTGTTCACCATGACCGGGCCGGGCAGCCCGTCGGTGCTCGCCAACCTCGTGACCGGCGTGGAGCAGCACGCGGAGTTCATCCGCGACCTGATCGCGTGGCTGCGCGCGGAGGATGCGGTCGCGGTCGAGGCGGGCATCGAGGCCGAGCGCGACTGGGTGCACACGGTGAACGTCCGCTCCGAGCGCACGCTCTATCCGCGCTGCAACTCCTGGTATCTCGGCGCCAACGTGCCGGGAAAGCCGCGCGTGTTCATGCCGTACGTCGGCTTCCCCGACTACACGGCGAAGCTCGACACGATCAGGCTCGGCCGCTTCCCCGGCTTCGAGCTGCGGTGCCAGCCCGGGAGAGCGACGTGATCAAGCTGCGCAAGCTCCGCTTCGAGTTCCCCGACGACATCCCCTTCTGGTTCAACCCGAAGAGCCGTGAGGCGAGCCTGCTCGCCAACGGGATGTCGCTCGTCGCACCGGGGTTCGAGCGCTACTTCATCAAGGCGATCCGCGAGGCGATGCCGCGCATCCGCGACGGCGCCGCGCGCGACGAGGCCAACCGCTTCTGCATCCAGGAGGGCCAGCACGCGAAGTTCCACATCGACCACCAGGATCTGCTGCTGCGCAAGCACCCGGAGCTCGAAGCGGTCCGCGACGAGGTGAACCGCTCGTACGACGACCTGCAGCGCAACGAGTCCACCGAGTTCGCGCTCGCGTACGCGACCGCGATCGAGCTCGGCTTCAAGCCGCTCGCGAAGTACCTCGTCGAGAGCCGGCAGGTACTGTTCGCGGGCGGCGACGCGCGCATCACGTCGTTCCTGCTGTGGCACTTCGTCGAGGAGTTCGAGCACCGGCACGCGATGTTCGACGTGTACCGGGAGGTCGTCGGCGACTACTGGTACCGCCTCGGGGTCACGCGCCGCACCTGGGCGCATGTGAGCGCGCTCGGCGCGCGCGTGCAGGCAGCCTGCATCGCCTGCGAGCAGCCTCCGGCCGACGATCCCGGCCTGCCGCGGATCCCGCGCACGCGACTCCTGGCGCTCGGGCTCGGGCTGCTCGAGACGCTGTCGCCCCTCCACGACCCGCGGCGCGGACCGGTGCCGCAGTGGATCGCGGACTGGTTCGCCGCCGACGACGCCGGCGCGGACATGACCACGATCGCGCTGTGACGCGACGCTTCGGCGTCCGGCTCGTCACGCTCCCCTGACGACGCGCCTTTCGAACCGGTCAGGGATCCTCGCCGAGCGCCCCCGCACGCCGCAGCGACTCGATCTCGGCGGCGTCGAAGCCGAAGCGTTCGAGCAGCGCGCCGCCGCCAAGCTCCTCGCCCCACGGGGCCGGCGCCGTCGCCACCGGCGATCGCACGAGCGACTCGCCGTCCCGGGTGCCCGGGATGCGCACGCGCTCCATCAGCGGCGACCGGGCCACCTCGGCGGTGTCGAGCACCGGGCTGACGCAGGCCTCCTCGCCCTCGAAGAGTGCCAGGGCCTCGTCCCGGGTGCGTCCCGCGAGCGCGTCGCGCGTCGCGTGCCACGCGGTGGCGAGCGCTTCACCGCCGGCGTGCTGCGTGGCCGCGAGCTCCGGGGCGCCGATGCCGCGCGCCCACGCGGCGTGGAACGCCGGCTCCACCGCACCGACGGCGATGGCGCCGCCGTCGGCCGTCGCGTGGACGTCGTACCACGGGTGGCGGCCGGTCAGGTGGGTGTCGCCGGGCCCCCGGGCGCGACCGGTGCGCCAGAAGTGCTCGAGCTCCGTGGCCATCAGGAACAGCGGTCCGTCAACGATCGCGAGGTCGAGGTGCTGTCCCTGACCGCTGCGCGACGCGGCGTGCACGGCGGCGACGACGTTGAGGGCGGTGATCACACCCGCGAGGCCGTCCGCGACCGTCACGCCCGGCAATCCCGTCGGGTTGCCGAGGTGGAGCACCCCGGTCTCGGCCAGGTAGTTGACGTCGTGTCCCGGCCGCTGGCTGAACGGGCCTGTCTGCCCGAAGCCCGAGACCGACGCGTAGACCAGTGCCGGGTGATCCGCCGACAACCGCGCGTAGTCCACCCCGAGGCGCGCGGCGACGCCGGGCCGATGGCCTTCGAGCACCACGTCGGCCTTGCGTGCGAGGCGGCACACGGCGTCGCGGCCCTGCTCGACCTTGAGATCCAGGTTCACGACGCCGGTGCCGGCGGTGAGCGAGCGCACCGGGAAGCCGCCGTCGAGCCCGGCGTACGGATCGTGCGCGCCGCCGCGCCGCAGGCGCTCGACGCGGATCACCTGTGCGCCGAGATCGCGCAGGATCGCGATGCAGTACAGGCCGGGCAGCGTGTGCCCGATGGAGACCACGACGGCCCCGGCCAGCGGTGCGGTCGGCGCGGCCATCAGCGTGGTTCATCCCCTGCAGGGGTTCTCATGGCGGAGATTCCGGAATCGATGAAAGTCGGCATCGGTCGTGTAGAGAACGTACCCGCGCTCCCGCGCGAGCACGGCGAGGTGAGCGTCGGTGGTCAAGTTGCCGCCCGTACCCAGCTCGTCGAGGGCGTCGCGCAAGCCCTCGAAATGGCGTTCCGAGGGGTGCGCGATGTGGAAGTGCGGAAGCTCGAGCCAGCTCGCGATCCGCTTCGTCACGTCTCCGACCGGAAGCGGATTCGTCAGGATGCGGGGGTGCGTCGCGATTCGGACGAATCCGAGGATCGTGACGATGGCGAGGCCGACGCCCTCGGTGCCGGCCAGGCAGCCGTCCCACCACGCTCTCGCCCGATCGTGCACGGGCGAGTCCGAGTTGTGGGCGTGCACGAGGACGTTGATGTCGGGCAGGATCACCCGTTGCGCTTCCGTCGTGCGGCGACGAACGCGTCGACCTCCAGCTCGTCGGCGAGCTGGTTCAGCTTGTCGAGGTCGACCCCTGGCCGGAAGCCGAAGGAATGGGGGATCGTCCTCGGCGGATTCTGCTGCGGACGACCTGCTTCTCCGAGCCCGGCTCGCAGGGTCCGGTTGACCACTTCCTTGAACGACAGGCCGAGTTGGAGGGCGCGCTGCTGCAGCAGGCCTGCGAGATCGTCGTCCAGCGTGAGCGTCGTCCGCACGGTGGATGTCGTAGGCAGCCGTTTTCTTGATGTCAAGGCATCAAGACTGCCCGACATCGAAGTCGTCGCCGTTGAACTCTTCCCCGGCTGGCGCGGGGATGGTCCCCAACGTTCTCCGGGTCGTTCGCGTGGGTCGTCTCGAAGCAATTGCTCGCGCATTCGGCACAATCGGTTCGCGGGCGTCGGGCGACGCGAATCCCGCGTTGATCGCGCAGCACGCGGCGCGTACGTTCCCGCCCCCAGATGCGCTCGATCGCCCTCCTGCGCTCCGTGTCCGTCGCGCACGTCGTGGCGGTGATGCCGGCCCCGGCGGTCGCGGCGCGGGTCGCCCGCGCGACGGATCGGATCGTGCGCGACTGGGCATCCGATTCCCCGGCGTGCGCCGCCGCGAGCGCGGGCGGCGACGAGGCGGCCGCACGCCTCGTCGCTGCAATCGACACGGCGGGTGCAACGCTGCCGGGAACGCCATCCTGCAGCGCCGCCGTCCTCGGTACGCTCGCGCCACTGTGCCGGCGCGTGGTGCGCAGCGAGATCGCGCTGCTGCCCGACTCCGCGAGCGGACACGACGCACGCCGCCGCAGCCTCGAGCGGGTGCGCGCGAGCCTCGACACGACGTTTCCCGCCGACGCATGCGGCGGCGGAGCGACCGTCGCCGACGCCGAGACGACCCTGCTGCGCCTCGCTGCAGGTGCGCTCGGCGACGCGACCACGCGCGGGCTGCGCGCCCTCGCTGCCGACGCGGGCCGCGAGGTGGGTGTCGCGGTCGAGCCGGACGAGGTGTTCGCCGACCCGCTCTACGATGCCGCGCTCGCGCACGACACGACGTCGCGCACCGCCGAGAACGCGATGAAGTGGGGACCGATCCACCCGCAGCCCGACAGCTGGGTCTTCGGACCGGCGGACGCGGTGGTCGCGCTCGCCGCGGCGCGCGGCCAGCGCGTGTGCGGTCACAACCTGGTGTGGGGAGCGCTGCAGCTGCCGGCGTACGTCGAGAACGCGAGCGACGCCGAAGCGCTGCGCGCGATGATGGTGGAGCACATCTCGACGGTCGCGGGTCGCTACGCCGGACACGTCGCACAGTGGGACGTGGTCAACGAGCCGCTGGCCGGCGTCCTCGATCCGCCCACCGCGGACGGCCTCGACGACAACGTCTTCCGCCGCCTGCTCGGCCCGGGCTACGTCGCCGAGGCGCTGCACCTCGCACGCGCCGCCGACCCGGCTGCGCACCTGTTCGTGAACGAGGTCGGCATCGAGGCGCCGGGTCCGCGGCAGGATCGCTTCTACGCGCTGGTGCAGGAGCTGCTCGCCGGCGGAGCGCCGCTCGACGGCCTCGGCTTCCAGGTGCACCTCGGGCTCGCCCCGATCGGGCAGTACCCGGACGAGGCGACCATTGCCGCGTCGCTGCGGCGCTTCACCGACCTCGGCCTGACGGTCGAGCTGACCGAGCTCGACGTGACGCTCGTGTTCCGCACCGGCGACCTGCCGAGCCGGCTCGCCTTCCAGGGCGGCTACTACCGCTCGGCGGTCGCTGCGTGTGCCACCGTGCCGGCGTGCAGCGGCGTCACGACGTGGGGGCTCTCGGACCGCCACAGCTGGCTGCGCTCGTTCTTCGGATCCACCGACTGGCCGCTGCCGTTCGACGACGACTGGCGGCGCAAGCCGGCCTACTTCGGCATGCGCGCGGCGCTGCTCGAGGCGGCACTGCGCTGCGGTGCTTGACGCGCGGCACCGCCATCGCGGCAGCAAGAGCTTGACATCAACGCATCACCACAATACGTTTTGGCGGTGCGCACGACCATCACCATCGAGGATGACGTCGCGACCGAGATTGCTCGGCTACAGCGTCTGCGCGACGAAGGGCTGAAGCAGACGATCAACGCCGTGCTGCGCGCCGGCATCGCCGCGATGGCGAAGCCGTCCCGCAAGCGGCGTGCGGTGTTTCGCACCGCGCCCGCTTCGCTCGGCAGGCCGCGCCTCAAGAGCCTCGACAACATCGACGAGGTGCTCTCCTTCGGCGAGGGCGAGAGCTACCGTTGATCCTGGTCGATGCGAACCTGCTTCTCTACGCCGTCATCGCCGAATATCGCCAGCATCGCCCCGCGCGACTCTGGCTGGACGAGCAGCTGAACGGTCATCCCCGGGTCGGCCTGCCGTGGCCGAGCCTGCTCGCCTTCCTGCGCATCGTGACGAATCCGCGGGTGTTCTCCGATCCACTGCCGATGCCCGATGCCTGGCAGCGGGTCGCGAGCTGGCTCGCCGTCGACAACGTCTGGAATCCCGCGGCGGGCGAGCGCCACGCGGGCATCCTGGCAGAGCTCCTCGGCGGTCCCGCAGCGTCGCCGAAGCTCGTGTCCGACGCTCACCTCGCCGCCCTCGCGATCGAGCACGGTCTCGTCCTCTGCAGCACCGACGGCGACTTCGCGCGCTTCCCGACCTTGCGCTGGGAGAACCCCCTCGCCTGAGGACGTGCGGGGGGCGCTTCAGCCGCGAAGCGCCGCCTCGAAGCGTGCGAGAGTCGGGGCGCGCGATTGCTCCCGTAGCCGGTCGTCGCCGTTGCCCCCACCTCCTTCGGCATGCCCGCGGCACTGCTCGAGGCGGCGCTGCGCGCCGGTGCTCGACGCGCACGCGGCGTTCATGATCGTCGAGCACGCCGAGTAGCGGAGCCGCGGCGAGATGCAGGGCATCGAGCGTTCGTACGCCGGTGATCTCGGCGATCGCCGCAGCGTCCTCGCAGATCGACGCATCGGGATCGATCACGAACAGCTTCCGGATGTCCTCGGCGAACGCGGCTCGCATCCCGGCCACGACCTCGGGCACGAGAAGCCGAGCGCAGGTATATGCGACCGGCCTCGGCGATGCGCTCATCCGACTGGCGCCGTGAGGCGAGATGGCGCCGGGCTGCGTCTCGGAGTCGGTCGTTGGACCTTTGGCCTGGTGGCGCACCGGTGTTACACCATGTGCGCAGGGGGTTCTGGCAATGCCTACCGCAAAAAAGCGTATCAACATCACCGTCGACGACGACGTCTACGAGGCCCTCGAACGTCTTTCCGGCAAGCGTGACCAGTCCGTTGCGAGTGTCGGGCTGCGTCTGATCGAAGAGGCGTTGGAGTACCAGGAGGATCTCTACTTCGCCCGTGTCGCCGACAAGCGACTTGCCGGGAAAGAGAAGCGCATCGACCACGACAAGGCCTGGGATTGACGTACCGGATCGAATACCTGGAAAGCGTCGTTCGCCACGACATTCCAGGTCTCTCGGCGGCGGCGAAGCGACGGATCCGTGCTGCGATCACTCGGAAACTCGGTTCCCGTCCCGTCGAGTTCGGCAAACCGCTGCGATACAGCTTCAAAGGCGCACGTCGGCTGCGAGTGGGCGACTATCGGGTCATCTACACCATCGACCCCCCCGACGTCGTGGTGATCGTCAAGATCGGTCATCGGCGGGAGGTTTACGGGGAGTAACGCGATCGTACGCGTTGCGTGCCGCGCCCCCCGGACCAACCGCCAGCGCGCGAACGCTCCGCCGTCAAGCCCCGACGACCGCGAGACGGAGCGACCGCGCTGCTTGTGCCTGCCGCAGGTCGAAGGCCAGCAGGCCCTCGTCGAGCACCTCGCGCGCGGTCCGTTGCGCCGTTGCCCGCTTCACGGCACTCGACCGTTCACCCGAGCTCGCGTGATCCACCCTTCTGCGATTCGGGACAGCAGCCTGATCAGCAGCGTCGGAACCGCCGGGCCGATGACGTCGTGCGCGCCGAGCCCTTTCGCCGGGGGAGTGAGCTGGCGCGGCTGCGGATCGATTCACCTCGCGATCTTGTCGAGCGTGCCATGGCGATCCTGTCCGAACCCGAGCTTCACCTCGGAAACGACGTCGTGGTTCCCGACCTTGCGGGCTGGCGGCGCGAACGCCTGTCGCGCGTCCCGAACGAACCATACTTCTCGCTCGCCCCCGACTGGCTGTGCGAGACGCCGTCGCCGTCCACCGCGCGCATCGATCGCACCCACAAGCTCGCGATCTACGCGCGCGAGGGCGTGCGCCACGTCTGGCTCGTCGACCCACTTGCGCGCACGCTCGAGGTACTCGCTCTCGAAGGCGGCCGCTGGATGATCGCCGAGACACATGCCGGCGGCGACGTCGTTCGGGCCGCACCGTTCGCGGCCGTCGAGATCGAGCTCGCGCGCCTCTGGATCGACTGAGCGTCGCGCTCGCCCGCTGTCTATCGGGCGCTACTCCGCGCAGCCGAGCCCGCGAGCCGCGTCGGGCGCGCAGGGGCGACCTGCAGAAGGCGTGGCGGGAAGCAGAAGTTGGCCGTCACCCACGGCGGATTCGGCCACTCGAATGTCCAGAACCGGAGGAGCGCGCGCGAAATTCGGCAACCGAGGGAAGCGGATGTCGCGTGTGACGCCGAGCATCTCACCGTCACACTGGAGTTCACCGACGGATTCCAAGGGACTGCCGACCTCCCCCCTGTTCCGCAAACGCGGCCGGCGCTCGCTTCCGCTGAAGATTCTTCGGGCCAGCTCTTCGCGCGAAGCTTCGTGGAGAGCGGGGCGCTCGCCTGGCCCAACGGCTACGAGTTGTGTGTGCCCCGATGCGTTGCGCGCCCGAATCGAGGAACAGTGCCGGGGTCGAGCCGCGTAGGTCGCGGCCGGTCGCCGCTCATCGGCTGCGCGAGAGGCGCCGGCGGCGCTTCTCCCGATGTCAGCCGGTGCGCCGGTTCGGTTCGCCGCCGGTTCGGTCTGTCGAGCGTCGGTTCGGTCTTGACGCCACCAGCCGCGACGTTGCAGCCTCGGGCGATGCTCGAGGTGCTGCAGCGGCACGTCGCCGCCGTCGGTCTGACGCTCCTGCTTGGCCTGGCCGCCTGCGGCGACGCACGCGGACCTACCGCCGCGCCGGCCGTGTACCTGTCGGCGTTCCCCGAGGACGGCGCCGCCTTCCTCACCTGGTATCCGCTGTCCGCCGACGGTCCCTGGCAGATCGAGGAGCAGACCGCCGACGGCACCGCCTGGCGGCAGATCGCGACCGCCGACGGCACGACGCGTTCGGTCGGCGCGCTCGAGAACGGCCGCCGCCACGTCTTCCGCGTCCGTGGCGCCGGTGCGGCGGCGGCGACCAGCGCCCCGGTCGAGGTGTGGCCGCGCGCACGCGGGCGCTGCAGCTACCCGAAGTTCCATCCGCTCTTCCCGCGGCTGTCCTTCTTCTGCACCTTCGACGACCTCGACGCGTATCTGCGCGAGAGCGGCATCGCGCCGGCGTCGCTGGGCTGCCGCGGCGAGCCGGTGCGCGCGTGGAACCGCGACGTGCCCGACTGCGTGTACACGCACGGCGACGACGTGCTGCTGCTGTCGCGCGCGGCCGATCGCGTACCGGGTTACCAGCGCCTGCTCGCGCGCGATGAGGTCCGCACGCTCGCGCGCCGCATCGTCTTCGGCGCGGACGATCCGTACGCGAAGCCCGCGTCGTGGTCCTACCGGGTCGTGCCCGCGTCGGGCTACCCGGTGGGCGACGTCACCGGCTGGGCGACGACGGAGGACTTCCGCATCGACTACGCGGGCGGGCGCTTCGCCTCGCGCGTCACGCGCTACACGCCGCCCGATCCCGTGCCGGGCCGGCTCGCGATCTTCCACGAGGGCCACGACGCCACCGCGCGCGTGCTCGGCGCGGACGTGATCTCGTGGCTCCTCGCGCGGCGCTGGACGGTGGTCGCGATGGACATGCCGATGGTCGGCCAGAACGCAGTCGATGCGGTGCCGCCGCTGGTCGGCCACAACGAGCTGTGGCGCCTCGACGAGGGTGGCCCGAGCCCGCTCGCCTGGCTGCTGCTGCCGGTGAAGGCGGTCGTGGACGGCTTCGTCGCGGAGCATCCGGACGACGACCGCACGGTCCTGATGGTCGGGCGCTCCGGCGGCGGCTGGACGACGTATCTGAGCGGCGCGCTCGACCCGCGCATCGACGTCGCGGTGCCGGTCGCCGGCGGCTCACCGTCGTCGCAGCGCCTGCTCGACGTGCTCGAGGCGTGGGAGCTCGGCGACTACGAGCAGTTCTTCCCGCAGCTCTACGACGTCGTCGGGCACGAGAACCTGATCGCCGCGGCCGGAACGCGCGCGCTGTTCGTCGCGTACAGTCCGCGCGATCCGTGCTGCTACCGCCTCGGCCCCGACGATCCGTTCTTCGCGTGGCTCGCGGCCGCGGGCGAGTCGACCGGCAAGCCGATCGTCGCCGCGGTCGATCCCGCGCAGCGCAGGCACGGATTGAGCCCGGCGCAGCTCGAGGAGCTCGACCGCTTTCTCGCCGTGCACGCTCCGGTGCCTTGAGGCGGGTCAGTCACGGGATCGACGACCGCCGGGGCTGCGGAATCGCCTCCCCTCGTCACTCGTCGATCGCGACGGCATCGACGTCGGTCCGCGCGAAGTCCTCGCCCGTGTAGAGCAGTGGCTCTCCCAGCAGCTTCGCGAGAGCGTACGAGAAGCAGTCGCGGAAGTTCAGGCCCGCCCAGCGCTCGCCGCCATGCGGGAGCTGCCAGCGCACCGCCTGCTCGGCCGCGCTCCGGTGCATCGACGCTCCGGGAGACCGTGTACCGCCGCCCGTGACGCTGGTGCAGCGGCGGCGCCGCCAGCCGAGCGCACCTGCCTCGGAGCGTATCTTCGTCGAACGGCAAGTCTGTCGTGGCCGCGGGCCGCGTGGGCTCGGAGTGCCGGGTGGGATCCGAGCGGGGGATCCAAGTTGACCGCGCTGCCCGTGCAGTGCGAGCCTCACCGGTTGCGACGGTCAGCCCGACGAGCCACCGCCAGCGCGGCGGTGCTTCTGCTGCTCACCGCGTGCGGCGACCGCAGCTCGACGAGCTCGTGCGGCCTCGCACCGGCGGGCGTCGTCAGCGACCGCTTCCTCTCCGTCGCCGTCGACATGGACCAGCTCGCCGGCGGCACGTTCTGGGATCCCGCGGGCGGTCCGGATCAGGTGCCCGTGTCGCCGTACGACTTCTCGCGCGAGCGTCTGCGCAACCTCGCCCGCGTGCTCGCCCCCGCATACCTGCGCCTCGGCGGCAGCGCGTCGGACCGCACCTGGTACGATCTCTCGGCGAGCCCCAGCGCGCCGCCCGCCGGCTTCGACCTCGTTCTGACGCGGAAGCAGTGGGACGCGGCGCACGAGTTCGCGCGCGATCTCGGCTTCGCGACGGTGCTCACCGTCGCCGCCGGCGCGGGGCCGCGCGACGCCGAGCGACGCTGGACGCCCGACAACGCGCGCCAGCTGCTCGCGTACACCGCGGAGCGCGGCCACCCGCTCGAGGTCCTCGAGTTCGGCAACGAGCCGAATCTGTTCGCCGTCCGGGCCAACCTGAGCGGCTACACGGCCGAGGCGTTCGCGAACGACCTCGCCACGTTCCGGGCCCTGCGCGACGAGGTCATGCCGGGCACGCCCATCTTCGCGCCGGGCAACATCTACACGCGCACGCAGGGCGAGGACATCGTTGCGGGACTGGTCTTCGGCCCGCGCGCGACCGAGATCCTGCCGCTCGTCGGCCGTGAGCTGGACGGCGTCAACTATCACTACTACGCCGCGATCTCGACGCGCTGCCCGACCGGCCCGCGCGTGGGCCTCGACGGCGCGCTCGAGCCCGCCTACCTCGACGGCATCGACGAGACCGCGGCCGCGGTGGAGACTCTGCGCGACGCGCACGCGCCGGATCGTCCCGTCTGGCTGACCGAGACCGGGGGTCAGTCGTGCGGCGGCCAGCCCGGCGTCGCCGACCGCTTCGCGAACACCTTCTGGTTCCTGAACACGCTCGGACGCCTCGCACGGCGCGGGCACGAGGTCGTCGTGCGCCAGACGCTGACGGGCAGCACGTACGGGCTGATCGACGAGGTGTCGCTCGAGCCGCGACCGGACTACTGGGCGGCGCTGCTCTGGCGGCGCCTGATGGGGCGACAGGCGCTGTCGCTCCCGCTCGACCTCGAGACGGCCACGGCAGCGAGCGGGCTCCGCGTCTACGCGCACTGCCTGCGCGACGGCGCGCCGGGCTCGGTCGCGTTGCTGGCGCTCAACCCGAGCCGCGCCACCATGGCATCGCTCACGCTCGCAGGCCTCGGGCTCCGCGGGAACGCACACCTGCACGTCGCATCCGCGGCGGATCTCGCGAGCACGCGGATACGGATCGACGGCATCGAGCTCACCACGGCGCCCGACGGCACCCCGCCGGACCTGTCCCCGACGGTGCAGCGGATCGAGTCCCTCGCGGTCGCGCCCGGCACCTGGGTGTTCGCCGCGTTCCCCGACGCGCGCGTCGGCGCCTGCGGCGGCTGAAGCCCGGCTCGAGCCTTGCTCGCGCTACCGGAGTCCCCGCGCACAGGGCGTCCTCACTTGCCCGCGAGCGACATCTCGTCACGCACGACCGTTGCGGCCTGCGGGTCGCAACGGATACGCATCGAGCTCCGGAGCATGCTGCAGACGATCCGCGACCACCGGCACACCGGGTTTCTCGCGGTCTTCGCCATGACCTACCTCGCGCGCCCCGCGTTTTCCGAGTCCGCGGGGGCGGAGCTCGCGTTCAGCGCGTTTCTCATCGTCGTCCTGCTGATGGCCCTGCTGACCGTCGAGGCCGACGCGATCGCCGAGGCCGGCGCCGACGCGCGATACGTCCGACGCGGCTGGCGGAGGCTCGCGTGGGTGTTCGCAGGCGTCGTCCTCGCCGAGCGGGCCGAGACGCTGCTCAGCCCGACGCGCGCCCTCGAGACCGTCGGGACGGTCTCGTACCTCCTGTTCTTCGCCTTCGTCGCGGCGAGCCACTTCCGCACCATGCTGCGCGCGAAGCGCGTCACCGGCGAGACGATCAGCATGTCGATCTCGACCTACCTGCTGATCGCGCTCGGCTGGACCATGATCTACCAGCTCATGCTGCAGCTCGACCCGTCATCGTTCGACATGGGCGTGCTCGGCAAGGACCTCGCGCCCGGCCACCCGAACACCCTGCCCCTGTTCGTCGCCTTCAGCCTGGGCGCGCGGCTGGTCGCGATGCAGATGGCGAATCCGCCCCCCGAGGAGCTGCCGCGGCGGGGCACGGGGGAGGCGTCGTGAACGCCGATTCCGTTCGGCGGGTTGATCCGCGTCTCCGGCGAGCCGCTGCGCCATTCCTCGCCGATCGACGACGGCTGAGCACGCTCAGCGATTGAAGACGGGCCTGCGCTTCTCCGCGAACGCGCGCATGCCCTCGACCTGATCGGGCGTGCCGAAGGTCGCGTGCACGGCGCGGCGCTCGTCGCGCAACGACTCCGCGAGCGTCTTCGACTCGCTGCCGACCAGGCACTCGAGCATGCTCTGCACCGCCAGCCGGGGCTGCGACGCGAGCTCCGCCGCCAGCGCGAGCGCGCGGTCCTTCAGCTCGGCGTTCGGCCAGACCTCGTTCACGAGCCCGATCTCGAGCGCGCGCGGACCCGAGATCGTCTTCGCGCGCAGGATCATGTCGAGCGCGTGATTGCGGCCGACGCAGCGCACGAGCCGCGCGCTGCCGCCCCACGCCGGCACGGTGCCGAGGTGCATCTCCGGGAGCCCGATCTGCGCGCCGTCCGCCGCGGCGAGACGGAAGTGGCAGGCGAGCGGCAGCTCGAGCCCGCCGCCGAGGCAGTAGCCGACGAGCGTCGCGACCCACGGCTTGCCCATGTTCTCGATCGCGGAGAGCACGCGCAGCCGCTGCTCGAAGACCGCGTCGGCGCCGCCCCGCTCGCGGATCGCCTGCGGCAGCTCCTTCAGGTTCATGCCGACCGAGAAGTTCTGCTCGCCCGCGGCCGTGAGCACCACCGCGCGCACGCCGTCGTCGGCGGCGAGCTCGCGGACGTGCGCCTCGAGCGCGTCCATGAACGCGAGCGACATCCGGTTGTACGGCGCGTCGTCGATCGCGACGATCGCCACCGCATCGCGGCGCTCGAGGATCAATGCCTGCCCACCCATGTCGCCCTCCCGTTGCTCCGCCGCGCGGCGCTCAGCGCTTGCGCGTCGCGTCGGCTCGGATTGCCGCCGCGACGTCCTCGCTGAGCTGCGCGAGCGCCCGGCTGAACGCGCCCGCGAGCGCGTCGTAGCCCACGCCGCGCGCGGGCTCGCGCGTCGTCGTGCGGCCCGAGCGCGCCGGACCGTTCGCCGGCTTGACGACCCACACCGTGTCGACCTCGACGCCCTCGCCCGCCTTCGCGTCGAAGCGCTGCACGTCGAGCGTCACGCGATGGTCGGCGGCGAAGTTCGCGATCGGGCCGCTCGCGACGCGCGGCGTGCCGAGCAGGGTCGCGAGGTCGCCCGCGACGGTGCGCGCGATCGCCTCGCCGAGCGGTGATGCCCAGCGGTCGAACTCGAGCAGCTCGACCTGGTGCGGCGCCACCTGCACGACCATCTCGGGCCGGTCCACGCTCGCCGGGATGCTCACCGGGCCGACGATGACCGCGTACGACGCGGCCGGCCCGTCGGAGGCGGTCGCGACCGCCTCCAGCGTGTAGAAGCGCGACGGCTGCGACGCGCACGAGGCACCGAGCCCGGCGAGCAGCAGCGCCGCCGCGAGCGGGAGAAGTCGTTCGTTGCGAGCGGTGATCACTTCGCGTCCCCCGTCTTTCCACGGATGAGCGCCTCGGGATGGCGCTCGAGGTAGTCGGCGAGCACGCGCAGGCCACGTGCCGCGCGCTTCACCTCGTCGAGCGTGCTGCCGAGCTCGGCGCCGAGCAGCGAGTCCGGCTGGATCAGCTTGTCGGCGCTGTCGAGCGTGGTGCGCGCCGCCGCGAGCGTCTTGTCGAGCTCGACGATCGTCTTGCGCACGTCCTGCACGATCTCCTTCAGCGGCAGCTCGTCGAGCTTCTTGACGATCCCGGTGATGCGCGCCTCGAGCGCCTCGAGGTCGCCCGGGATGGTCGGCAACCGCACCGGGCTCTGCGACCAGTCGATCGACGCCGGCTCGGCGCCTGGGAAGATGTCGAAGGCAACGTACTGCGCGCCGGTCAGGATGTTGCCGGAGCGCAGCTGCGCACGGACGCCGCCCGCGACCAGCTCGTCGAGGAGCTCGTGGCGCAGCGCCGCGAGGTCCGCGTCGGGCGGCAGGTTCTCGAGGTGTACGCCGAGGCGCTGCGCGTCGAGGTCGATCGTGACCTGGGCCGAGAACTTGAAGGTCTTCGCGTCGAGCTGCGCCTCGATCGCCACCACCTCGCCGATCGGGATGCCACGGAACTCGACCGGCGCGCCCACGGCGAGCCCGCGCACCGAGTCGTCGAACACCAGCAGGTACGGCTGCGGGTCGCGCGGCGGCAGCTTGAAGGCCTCCGATCGACTGTCGAACAACGTGTAGCCCGTGTTCTCGGCGGCCGGGGGCAGGACGGGTTCGCTCGGCGGCGTCTCGAAGGCAACGCCGCCGATCAGGATCGAGAGCAGCGACTGCGTCCGGACCTCGAGGCCGCTCGCGCCGAGCGACACGTCGACGCCGCTCGCGTTCCAGAAGCGGGTGTCCGGGTTGACGTACCGGTCGTACGGCGCCTTGACGAAGATCTTGATCGTCAGCGCGTGGCCGTCCTCGTCGGGCGCGTAGGACGCGACCTCGCCGACCTGGAGCTGGCGGAAGTAGATCGGCGTCCCCTGGTCCAGCGAGCCCAGGCCCGGCGCCTTCAGCAGGAAGAAGCGGCCGGGGTCGTCGCCGCTCACGACGGGCGGGTCCTCGAGCGCGGTGAAGTCGCGTCGCGGCTTCTTCGACTCGCCGATCTCCATGCCGATGTACGACCCGGAGATCAGCGTACCGAGGCCGCTGACGTTCGCCCCCGAGATGCGCGCCTTCACCACCCAGAACTGCGTGTCGTCGACCAGGAAGTCCTCGGTCTTCGGTGCCATCTGCGCGGTCGTGAGGACGTTCCGGTGGTCGTCGGACAGTCGGATCGTCGCGAGCGTCCCGACCTCGACGCCGTTGTAGTGGATCTTCGTCTTGCCGGCCTCGAGCCCTTCGGCGCTGTCGAAGACGATGGTGATCGTCGGACCTTCGTTCAGGATGCGCGTGACCGCCACCCAGGCACCGGCGAGCGCGGCGATCACCGGCACCAGCCAGATCGCCCAGTTGCGGCCGACGTGCCGCGGCACGGTGCGCGATTCGGGAACGGACGAGTGCGGCGTCGGATCGCGCTCAGGCATGACGGGCCTCCAGGGGAGCTGCGGTGCGGTCGAGCGAGGTGTCCCAGATCAGCCGCGGATCGAAGGACTCGACCGCGAGCATCGTCAGCACGACGACCGCCGCGAAGAAGAAGAGCCCGGATGCGGGCTCGACGGACATCAGCGGCTGCAGCTGGACCAGCGCCGCGGTGAAGGTATCCACGAACACGTCGACCATCGACCAGCGGCCGATGAACTGCACGACGCGGAACATGCGCACGCGCTGGCGCTGGCCGACCTTCGACCCGCGCTGCACGCCGACGAGGAGGTACGCGAGGGCGAGGATCTTGGCGCTCGGGATCATGATGCTCGCGATCAGGACCAGGACCGACAGCGGCCACCCCGTCGGCGACCACAGCAGCACGATGCCCTGCAGGATGGTGTCGGAATCCGCGCCTTCCGCCGTGGTGGTCGTGAGCACCGGCAGCAGATTCGCCGGGACGTAGCAGATCGCGGCCGAGATCAGATACGCCCACGTGCGCTTGATCGAGTCGGGCTTGCGGAAGTGCACGCGCGCGTCGCAGCGCGGGCAGCGGCCCTCGTGCGCACCCGGCTCCGGACGGGACAGCAGCCCGCACTTCTCGCAGCTCACGAGCCCGAGCTCGAGCGCGGTGGTCGCCGCCGTCGTGGTCGCGGTGCTCACGGCGCCTCGGGCGCGACGTCGCGAGCCGCGACGACACTCTGCTCGCGGGCGTCGGCCCACTCGATCCGCTCCCACACGTCGTGCTGGTCGAAGATCGACTGGATCGCGGCGAACAGCACGGCGAGCCCGGCGAGCGCGTACAGCGCGATCCCCGGTACGACGGTGGCGAGCTCCGCGATCTTGACCAGAGCCACGAGCACGCCGATGAGCATCACCTCGATCATGCTCCAGATCTGCGTCGTCGGGTGGAGGCGGAGCAGCAGCGCGACCCAGTGCGGCGGACGCCTGCGCTGCGCGCCGACGACGATCGCGAGCAGGAAGCCGATCTGCAGCGCCGGCGCGATCACCACGGTGAACAGCACGAGCAGCGCCACCGTCTCGCGGCCGTCGCGCCAGAGCTGCCGCGCGCCGCCGAGCACCGTGGTCTCCGCGGTGCGGCCGACCACTTCGAGCCCGAGCATCGGCGCGAGGTTGGCGATGAGGTAGAGGATCCCCGCCGCGACCGTCAGTGCGAGGGTGCGGCTGAGGACATCGGCGCCGTGCCGCCACAGCAGCTTCTCGCAGCGCGGGCAGCGCGCCGCGTCGCCCGGGGTCAAAGCCGGCAGGCGCTGCACGAGGTCGCAGTGCAGGCAGGCGAGCAGCGCGGGATCGGCGAGGGGGCGGCTATGCACTATGGCATTCCAGCACCGGGCGCCGCCGGAGGGCACGCGCTGCGCTCACGCCGGACAGACTGCGAGATACCGGGCCGACAGCGGCAACCGCGCCCCTCAGGGCCTCGTCCTCGACGCCGACGAGCTTTGCTTCGACCATCTGGTCACGACTCCTTCCGCGAAGCGGATAGCACGCCGCCCGAGTCGCTGCTTGCCCGCGCGTGCCACCGCGGCTCGCATCGTCAGCCCCCGATTGTGTATGGATGCCTCGGCAGGCCTCTCGTATCACGCATCGGCTTGGCCCGGGCGGGCCGCCGACGACCCCGACGCGACCCGGATTCCGTTCATACGCGCGAGCGTGCTGCTGCCGTTCGTGGCCTTCCTGCGTCAGGTCGGCGCGCCGGTCGGACGCTACCTCGAGGACGCGCGGGTCGGCAGCGAGCTGCTCGAGGACGCTGGCGGCTTCGTGCCGACGGTCTTCCTGTTCCGCTTCGCCGAGCTCGCGGCCCGCCGCGCCGGGATCGACGGTCTCGGGCTTCGGGTAGGCCAGACCATCGACCCGCTTAGCCTCGGCGCCTTCGGCCGCGCGATCGCCGCGGCGGGGACGGTCGGGGGTGCGCTCACGGCGAGCGTCGCGCACCGGCCACAGTGGCACTCCGGCGAGCGCGCGTGGATCACCCGGACGTCCGATCTCTTCGAGCTGCACCACCGCTACGTCCCGGCGTGCGAGGCCCGCGAGCAGGTGGTCGCGGCCAACCTCACCGTCCCCCTGAATCTGCTGCAGCACTCGGTGCCCGCCGCCGCGCCGGCGCACGTCGGACTGCCGGTGCGCCCCTCACGCGTTTACGACGCGCTGCCCGTGCTGGCGAACGCGCGCATCGAGTTCGATCGGCCGCGAACGACGATCGCGTTCCGCCCGGAGACCTTCGCGGCGCCGCTCGCGGGCGGGTCACCGGCCGTTGCCGCGACGTCGCGCGCCGCGAGAGCGTCCGTCCCCGCGGGGCTCGTCGCATCGATCGAGGCCTTCGTCGGCTCACTGCTCGCGATCGAGCCGCCGCGCATCGAGCACGTCGCCGAGGCAGCGGGGCTCAATGCGCGCACGCTGCAGCGCCGGCTCGCCGAGGCCGGCGTGACCTTCGCCGCGCTCGTCGCGCGGACGCGCCTCGAGCGCGCGCGCGAGCGGCTGCTCGCGTCCGACGAGAAGATCGTCGACGTCGTACTCGCGCTCGGCTACGCCGACGCCGCGCACTTCACACGCGCCTTCAAGCGCTGGACCGGCCTCCCTCCTCTGGCCTACCGAGCGATGCACGCCGCGAGCCGCACGCGCCGCGCGAGCTGAGACGCGCGCCGCGTCAGGCCCGCACCCCGATTCCGTCCCGAAGGCCGAGGCCGTACCGGGAGCCGATCCGGAACGTGCGCTCAGCGATGCTTGCGGTGGTGCCGGGCGATCGCGAGCTGCTGCTCGGCCTCCTCCTCGCGATCCGCCAGGTCGGCGAGCAGGCCCTCGTCGGACAGATCGAGCGGGTGCGAGTGCTCCCAGTCGTGGTGCAGGACATGGCGCAGGCGGTCGACCACGTGGTCCTCGTGTACCTCGATCGCGAGCTCGCGGCGGTGGTCGAAGCTGCCCGGCGCGAGATTGATCGAGCCGATCACGCCGCGCACGCCGTCGGCCAGCAGGGTCTTCGCGTGCAGCTTGAGACCCTTCACCTTGTGCACCTTGACGCCGACGTCCTGCAGGATCCGGAGTCCGCCGACGCCTTCGAGCAGCTTGCCCTTCTTGAGCGTGTGCGCCGGCTTCGCCATGACGTAGACCTTGACGCCGCGCTCGCGTGCACGGACCAGGCGCTCGATGATGACCTCGTCCTGGTAGCGCTCGTTCTGCACGTGCAGGCTCTCGCGCGCACCGTCGATGAAGCGCGCGATGCGCTCGCGGCCGTTGGTGTTGCACCAGATGAGGTGGGCATTCTCGCCCGGCGAGAACTTCTTCCGGTGCCAGTCCGCCTCGAAGCAGGCGACGATCTCGCCGACCTCGTGCGGGTGCGACGTCACGATCGCGTAGTCCCGCGTCTCGGAGAGGTTCTTCGGGTCCCAGTTGAGCGACATCACGAAGGCCGTCGTGCCGTCCACGACCATCGACTTCTCGTGCGTCAGCTCGAAGGTCGGATTCGCGTCCTTGACGTCGATGCCGGCGGCGACGAGCCTGCGGCGCGACTCCGCGTTGTCGTCCTCGCCGCTCCGGCGCGCGGCGTTCAACAGCACGCGGACCTTCACGCCGCGCCGGTGCGCGTCGACCGTCGCGCCGATCAGGCCCGGGTCGGTGAAGAGGAACATCTTGACCAGGATCGACTTCCGCGCCCCGGCGAGCGCGTCGAGGATCGGACCGCCCGTATCGTCGGGCATCACCAGCAGCGTGCGATCTGCCATGGCAGCTTCCGTTCGGTTGCGATCTCCGGGGCACCGGCGCGAGCGCGCGGCCCCGGCCCACGGATGCCACGCGCGTGCGCCGATTGCACGCGCCCGAACGACCGGATGCTCTGTGACCGCGGCGAGCTCGTTCGCGGCAATCGCAGCCCTTCCGGAACGCCGCTGCCCGGAGAGCGGCCGTTGCAGTCGGTCGGAGCGAGTGCACCGTGCTAGCCGCCGAACAACGGCCCTTCCACCGGGGCCGGGATCACCGGCGTCACGTACAGCGGAATCCCGAACTGCTCACCGTAGGACTCCGGGCGCACCGGTGCGTAGAGCCCCTGTACCTCGAGCTTGACCGGAAGACCGCCGAGCTCCACGACCCTGGCGACGAACAGCCCGAGCGGAAAGGTCACCTGCTGGCCGGCCGCCGCGCGCCAGTCGAACTTGATGATCGGCGAGGTGCCGATGCTCCAGCCGTGCGGCAGGAACCAGCTCGTGAGGTACTGCAGGTGCAGCCCGCTGTCGGCCTTGCGGCTCGCGGGTCCGGCGAACGACCACCACTGCTGCGCGATCAAGCCGAGCAGCCACTTCTTGCCGAGGTAGCCCGCCACCCTTCCCGGGCCCGCCTGCCAGTTGCCCTGCCCGGTCTCGTCGTTGCTCGCGGTGGGGAAGATGAACGTCGGACCGACAGCCAGCAGCCACGGGTCGCTCACCGGTGCCACGACGACGTCGAGAGTGGTGTCACCGGTCCCGGTCACCCGCCGCGATCGGCCGTCACGGGTGAACGGCTTGTCGTTCAGCAGGACGAGCTCGGGCCGAACGATGAGCTTCCACGCCGGCGTCAGCAGCAGCGGCATCGTCGGCTGGAGCTTCATCTCGTACTGGCCGCGGTTCGCGGCGTCGTCGCGCTGCAGCGAGAGGATCTCGTTCTCCCACTTGAGTGACCAGGTGAGGCTGACCGGATTGGTGGCCTGCTTGTTGATCACGGTCGCCGTATCGCTCGCAGGTGGCTCCGCGCCAGCCGTAGCGGCCGGCGCGGCCGCTACGATCAGCGGAAGGGGAGCCGACGCCAGCACCGCTTGCGTCCGAGATCCCGGTGTCATGCCCGATCCTCCCTCGGCTGAGAATCCCCGTCGAAATCCATGCCAGCTGGGGTACGCTCGCGTCGTGATGTGCGCGCGGCGCAGCGGCCAGCCGATCGTCACGAGAGCTGCGGGCGGTCGACCTCGATCGTGCGCTTGTCGCGCCTCGCCGTCAGCCTCTCGTACGCTCCGCCGGCAGCGCGAGCGCGGGACGCACCGGCTGACGTCGCCGGCGATCGCCTTCTTCCTCACGACCGCGCACCTGGACCTGCGTCGCCGCCCACCGCTGGACGCTGGCCGGGCGCCCGGATCGACGCGAGCGCCTCGCGCAGCGTCTCGTGAACGTTCGCCTCTCCGATCTCCGCCGTCAGCCCGTGGTGCGCGAACGACTCGCGCAGCGACGCGGGCGCGTGCACCACCAGGAGCGTGACGCCGCGCCGCTCGAGGTCCCCGAGCACGGCGCGCAGCGTGCGCGCCGCCGAGTAGTCGACGTTCGTGATGGCGCCCGCGTCGAGCACGAGCCAGTGCACCGGCGTCGGCGCACGCTCGACCAGCGTGCGCGCCGTCTCGCCGAAGCGCCCGGCGTTCGCGTAGAACAGCTCGGCGCCGAACTGGAGCACGATCACGCCGGGCGCCGTGGTCGCGCCCGGGACGGCGGGAGTTGCCCGCCAGGCGCCGTGCGCGTCCTGCACGAGGACCGCCGTGTGCGCCTGGTACGCGTGCCGCACGTGCCGGACCAGCGCGAGCCCCATCGCGAGCAGGATGCCCTGCTCCACCCCGACGCCGACCACGACGACCGCCGTCCCGACCGCGAGCCGGAACTCGCTCGGGCTCTCGCGCCGGATGTCGCGCAGGCCGCGCACGTCGACCAGACCGACCGCGATGGTGAACACGATCGCACCCAGCACGCGGCGCGGCAGGTACTGCAGCGGCTCCGTGAGGAACAGCAGCACCAGCGCCACGATGGCCGCCGTCGCCAGGTGCGCGATCTGGCTCCGGCCGCCCGACGACTCGACCATCGCGGTCTGCGTCGGGCTGCCGTTCACGACGAACGTGCCGCTCAGCGCCGCGGTCACGTTCGCGGCGCCGAGACCGACCAGATCCCGGTTCTCGTCGAGCGCGTCGCCGTGCTTCGCCGCCCACGCGCGCGCCGTCGCCGCGCTCTGCGCGACGATCATCAGGAAGCACGAGCCGGCGACCGGCAGCAGCTGCCACACCGCACCGGGGTCCAGATCCGGGACGACGAAGTGCGGCAGCCCACCGGCGATCGGCCCGACGACCTCGATGCCGCGTCCGGCGAAGTCGAGCGCAGCGCTCGCGACGACCGCGCCGACGACCGCCACGAGCGGCCACGGTAGCCGGGGCGCGAGCAGCCGCCCGCCCAGCACGACCACGACCACCGCCGCCGACACGAGGAGGGTCGGGACGTGCACCTGGGCCAGCCGGCGTGTCACCTCCGCCAGCTGCTCGAGCGTCCGGTGGGCCGGCACCGCGAGGCCGAGCATCTCGCCGAGCACGGCGATCCCGACCTGGAAGCCGACGCCGGTCAGGAAGCCGACCAGCACCGTCTGTGACAGGAAGTCGGCGAGGAACCCGAGCCGGAAGGCCCGCGCGAGCAGCAGGCAGCCGCCGGTGAGCAGCGCCACGAGCCCGGCGAGCGCGACGTACTGCTCGCTCGCGACCGGCGCCAGGTGCACCAGCCCGTTCGCAAGGATCGCTGCCGTCGCGGAGTCCGCGGCGACCACGAGGTAGCGCGACGAGCCGAGCGTCGCGAACGCGACCAGCGGCAGGAGCAGCGTGTAGAGGCCGGTGATCACCGGCATGCCCGCGATGCGCGTGTAGCCGAGCGCCTGCGGGACGTTCCTCGCGGCCAGCGTCAGCCCGGCGAGGACGTCGCGCCGCACGCCGGCGGCGGTGATCGGCAGGATGCCGCGAAAGACGGCCGGCTTCATGTCCGCGGCGATCGCCGTCGCTCACGAACCGGTGGGCCGGGCCGCAGATGCACGCTGCTCGCCTCTCAGGTGTGGTCGGCCGCCTTCGCCTGCGCGGCCTTGATCTTCTCGACGTCGGCCGGCGTCAGCTGCGGGCGGTCCACCTCGATGGTGAGCTGGTTCAGCTTCGCGGTCAGCGGGAACGGCGGCTGGTAGTCGGCGTCGTTCACCGGCGTGAGCGTGTCGGAGCCGATGTCGAAGCTCTCGTCCCACTGCAGGATCATGGGCAGCGTGCGCTCCATCTTCTTCGTGGCGACGGCCTTGCCGTCGACCTTCAGCGTGCCGGTGCCGGAGCGGCCGACGCCGCTGAAGTCGTTCAGCGCGAGCGTCCCGACGCCGAGTCCGTCGTACGTGAAGTCGAACTCGATGGTGTGCCGGCCGGGCGTGAGCGCGTCAGGGGACTCCCACTTGATGCGCTCGAGGTCGACCAGGTTCCACAGGAACACCGGCTTGCCCTGCAGCAGGTAGACGCCGTAACCGCCGAAGCGCCCGCCCGACGTCAGGATCATTCCTTCGGCACCGCCCTGCGGCACCTCGATGTCGGCCGAGATGGTGTACGACGCGTTCAGCAGGAACGGCGAGTCGCCCTGCGGCAGGCCGACCATCGGGCGCGTCTAGACGAACTTCGTGCGGCCCGCGGTGATGTTCGGCCGCGGCGCGACGATGCGCGCTGCCACCGACGCGTCGAGCGGCAGCACCTGGTGCTTCTTCGCCTCGGCGAGGAACTCCGCCCGCATCTGCTTCACCTTGTCGGGGTGCTTCGCCGCGACGTCGTTCGACTGCGTGAAGTCCTCGTTCAGGTTGTAGAGCTGGAACACCTGGTCGTTCAGCGGGTCGGTGTTCGCCGGCCCGAACGCGTCCCACGGCGCACGGTTGACCGTCGTGCTCAGCAGCCAGCCGTCGTCGTACAGCGCCCACTGGCCCATCATCTCGAAGTACTGCCGCTTGTGGCGCGTCGGCGTCTTCGCGCTGGCCGCGTCGAAGGTGTACGCGAAGCTCGTGCCCTCGATCGGCTTCTGCGCGATGCCGTCGACGATCTCCGGCGCCTTGATGCCGGCCGCCTCGAGGATGGTCGGCACGACGTCGATCACGTGCGTGAACTGCTCGCGCAGTGCACCCTGGTCCTTGATGCGCGCCGGCCACGACACGACCATGTTCTGGTTGATGCCGCCGAGCCGCGACGCGTTCTGCTTGAACCAGTCGAACGGGGTGTCGAACGCCCACGACCACCCGGCCGACATGTGGTTGTAGGTCCGGTCCGTGTCCCAGACGTCGTAGAACTTCATCTGCACGTCGACCGGAACCTGGACGCCGTTGAAGAACGCGACCTCGTTCGGCGTGCCGAGCGGACCGCCCTCGGCGCTCGTTCCGTTGTCGCCGTTGATGTAGATGACGAGCGTGTCGTCGAGCTTGCCGAGGTCCTCGAAGTGCTGGACCACGCGGCCGATCTCGAAGTCGCTGTAGGCCGCGTACGCGGCGAACACCTCGACCTGGCGGATGTAGAGCTTCTTCGCCTCCTCCGACAGCGAGTCCCACGGCGGCAGGACGTCGTTCGGCCACGGCGTGAGCTGCGCGTCGGCGGGAACGACGCCGAGCTTCTTCTGGTTCGCGAAGATGCGCTCGCGCAGCTTCTCGTAGCCGTCGTCGAAGAGGTGCATCGCGTGGATCTTGTCCACCCATTCCTTCGTCGGGTGGTGCGGCGCGTGCGTGGCGCCCGGCGCATACTTGATGAAGACCGGCTTCGACGGGTCGGTCTGGTGGATGCGCGTCATCCAGTCGATCGCGTCGTCCGCCATGGCGGTGATCAGGTTCCACTCGCCCGGCGGCGTGCCTTCGAACGGGAAGATCTGCGTCGTGTTGCGGAAGAGGTTGGGCTCCCACTGGTTCGTGTCGCCGCCGACGAAGCCGAAGAAGTACTCGAAGCCCATTCCCGTCGGCCACTGGTCGAACGGTCCGATTTGGCTCGCCTGGAACGCCGGCGTGTTGTGGTCCTTGCCGAATCACGAGGTCGCGTAGCCGTTCTCGAGCAGGATGCGGCCGATGGTCGCCTTGTCCTTGTCGATGACGCTGTTGTAGCCGGGGAAGCCGGTCGACTGCTCGGAGATGACGCCGAAGCCCGCCGAGTGGTGGTTGCGCCCGGTGATCAGCGCGGCGCGCATCGGCGAGCACAGCGCGGTCGAGAACATGCGGTTGTAGCGCAGGCCCGCGTTCGCGATGCGGTCCATCGTCGGCGTCGGGATCACGCCGCCGAAGGTGCTCGGCACGCCGAACCCGGCGTCGTCGGTGATGATCAGCAGAACGTTGGGCGCACCGGCAGGCAGCACGATGCGGGGCGTCCACCACGGCTTCGACTGCAGCGCGTCGTCCTTGATGACGCCGCCCCACTTCATGTCGGGCGGCGGCAGCTGCCTGCCGTCGATGGACATGGTGGCGTCGGGCGAGCCCGGCACGCCATTCACCTTCTGTGCCCACGCCGACGTCGCCACGACGGCGACCGCCAGCACCACGAGCGTCACGATCTTCGACCGCTTCATCTCTTCCTGCCCCTCACGCCGGTGGCGCGCGCGCGATGTCGCTGCGCGGCTACGGTGATGGCGTCCGCGGACACGGCGTTCCTGCCGCGCCCGCGGACGTGGAAGCTCAACGCTGCTGCAGATCCTGCACGACGCCGCCCGAGTCCGCGGCGAAGCAGTTGTCGCTGCCCTGCGGGCAGATCACGACGTACGTCCGGCGCTGGCCGCAGCCCTGGACGCCGATCGTGTACTCCTCGCGCTCGATGCCCCCGACCCACGGCCCCTGCAGCGCCGGCTGGGTGACCTCCTGCGACAGCAGGATCGGCTCTGCACCCGGGCAGCCCATGTCGAACTAGCCGCGGCTCGCGGCCGTCGTCATCGCCATCTGCTGCTTCTGGGCGAGCATCTGCTGCTGCGACACGCAGCCCGTCGTCACGGCGAGGCCCGCGAGGACCGCCGCCAGAACACTGAACCTGTTCATCCTTCGTCTCCTCCGATCAGTCGTGCAGCCAGGCCTGGAACAGCGCTTCCTTGCAGGGCTCGGAGAGCTGGTGCAGGTGCTGCTTCATGCAGGCCTTGATGCGCCCCTCGCCCGGCGGCACCTGGCCGCAGAACTGCTTGATGTCCTGCTTGCACGCCTGAAGAACCTGCTTGGCCTCCTGCGCGTGCGGCCCCTGCCCCTGTGCGAGTGCGACCGATACGGCCAGCGCGACGGTCGTGGCCAGCGTCGATGCCATCTTCTTCATGTCGCCTCCCCAGCGATGATGCGTTGGCGCACGGTGCGCGCGAGAGCTCTCCGAACGGACCGCCTCACGGTGCCGGCACGATCCGGTAGTACACACCGTTCGCACCATACGCGGGGCTCAGCCAGACGCCGCCGCCGCACTTGTAGTACGCGGCGCTGCCCATCGGCGTGTACACGCAGCCCGCCGGGAGCGTCGTGTAGATCGAGCCGATCGCGTAGGCGGTGTTGGTCGCGCCCGCCGCGTAGCCTTGCGCGTACGCGTTCGACGACGCGGCGCTCGCGCTTGCCGCACCGATGGTCGCGCCGACCGCCATGCCAGCCGCAGCAGCCCCGGCGGTGTTCCAGCCGCCGCAGTCGTAGCAGCCGTTCTCGTAGTACGTGTTGACCGTGGTGGGCGGGTGGTACGCGTTGTAGCTGCCGCCGTAGTAGCTGCCGTTGTGGTAGGCGTAGCCGCCGTCCGCGCCGTGCGCGGCCCACGAGCCGTCGCCGCCCGACGCCGTGCCGCCGTCGGCACCGTGCGCGCTCCACGAGCCCCCACCGCCGGACGCCGTGCCGCCGCGGAAGCCGTCCGCGTGCCACGAGCCGTCGCTGCCAGATGCGGTGCCGCCGCGGAAGCCGTCCGCGTGCCACGAGCCGTCGCTGCCAGATGCGGTGCCGCCACGGAAGCCGGTGCCGCTCCACGAGCCGCCACCGCCGGAGACCGAACCGCCGCGGAAGCCCGCGTGCGACCAGGCGAACACCGAGTTGCACGACACGGCGACGGCGAGTGCCGAGACGATCATGACGAACCGCGTCGTATGGAACACGGTACCGGTTCCTTCCCTCGTGGTCGGCGAAGCCGGTGAGGACGTCTTCATCGCGCTCTCCTTTGCCACGATGCTCACTTGATCTTCTTCTTCGCGGGCTGCGCCGCCTGCCGGGCCTTCATCGCGTCGAGCACTACCTGCGGCACCTGCGGATCGGGCCGCGCGAACGCGATCGGCTTCGCCGCCGACGCCTTCGCCGAGCCGAACGCACCGGCGTCGACGTCGCCGTCGAGCTCCCACTTCGAGAACACCACCGCCTGGCGGAGCCGCTGCGGGTCGTCGAGGTAGGTCACCCGGTAGGCGCGCGGCAGCTTGTCCTCGGCGCCGATCCACATCTGGCCGAACAGGTGGTCGGTGACGATGCCGATCACGTCGGTCGTGGTGCCGCCGACCACCTTGGACTGGCCGACGTAGAAGACCTTCTTCAGCATCGGCGCGAGATCGCCGTACGGGTCGGACACGAGCACGTCGGTGAACGAAAAGTAGATCGCCGCCGACTGATAGGCCTGCGCGAGCGCCTGGTCGATCGTCGGCGGCGCGCTCGCCACCGCGACCAGATCGGCGTCGGGCGAGTACGCCATCATGACCTTGCCGTCGTAGTAGAACTCCGACGGCGGTCCGTCGCCGGGCGTGACCACGCGCAGCTTGTCGGGACGCTGCAGCGTCACCTGCGACTGCGTCGTGTAGACCAGCGGCGGACCGAGCCGCGACGGGCTCTCGTACTCCGCGGTGGCGGTGAACGACAGCGTCCTCGCCGCGGCCAGCCGCGCGCTCGCGGCCTTCAGCACGTCGACCGCCTTCGGCTCGAGCACCGGTGGTGGTGCCGCTGGAGCCGCCGGAGCCGGCCGCGTCGTCGCGGCGGGGCTCGTCGCGTCCGCCGCGTGAGCGACGCCGGCGAGCAGCACGATTCCCGCGACGACGAGCGGGAACGTCCGCGAAGCACGTCTCGTCATGGCTCTTCCTCTCCCCCTCCGATCGCGGCGACCGCCCCCTCGCCGCCCCCGATCGTGGCAAACACGTTCACAAGCGCAGGGGCCGCCCGGAGTCTTGCCCGTACGCGCCAGATTGCAAAGCGCGCGTCGTGTCGCGTCCGCCACACGGGCGTCCCGGACCGGCGCTTCGGCGGGTCAGAAGCGGAACAGCAGGCCGAGCCCCGGCCCGCTGAGGTTGGCCGACGCCCGCACGTCGCCGTCGTCGGACTCGTGGTCGAAGTCGAGCGCCTTGTAGACCGCGACGAGCGACGTCTGCCCGCCGCCGGCTGCCACGGCAGGATGTACTGGAAGCCGGCGACCAGGCTCCACGCCAGCTCCGAGCCAGCGCCGAAGCCACCGATGTCCGCGCGGAACACGACGTCGAGCTCGTCCCAGACCGGAACCGCGAAGCGGCCCCCGACGAAGGGATCGACCCACGTGCTGCTCGCGTTCGAGTACCGGTCGAAGCGCCCCAGATCTCCGCGGAGCGTGAGCGACTGATAGAAGTACATGAGGCGGCCGCCGGCGAGCGCGTCGATGGTGATCGGACGCCCCGGGCCGCTCGTCGGCAACTTCAGCAGGCGGTACGTCGGGCCGAACTCGAAGAACGACCAGTTCACGGTGACGTCCGCGGTGCCGGAGCGCTGCACGACCCTGCCGACGGTGACGTCGCTGGTCGGCCGCGCCGTGCCGCCGAACGCGTCGAGGAAGAACGAGAAGCGGTCGTAGCGCACCTCGGCGTGGCCGCCGCCGGCGAACAGCTCGCCGTTGCCCATGAGATCGAAGAGGTCGGCGAACCCGACGTCGAGGTGGGCCGTCTTGTCGCGCACCCCGATCGTGCCCTGCACCTCCGACAGCCAGATGTACGGCGCGACCGCGATGGACCACGGGCTGGTAGCGGACTCCTCCTGGGCTCGCACGGCTGGCGCGCACAGCATCGAGAGCAGCAGCGCGAGCATCGCGGCGATCGGGCTTCGATGGTTCATCGTTCTCCCTCCGGCGTGCAGCCGGGCCTGCCATGGCAGTATCAGCACCGGCAAGACTGCGTCTTGCCCGGAAGCGCCACGAACTTCCCCGCGGTCTAGCGGGTCGCGACGCGCAGGCGGAACATCCACACGCCGAGGACCATGAGTGCGAGGCCTTCGGCGAGCAGGACCGCGCTCGGTGCGCCGATCGACGCGAGCCCGCGGTCGCGCAGCACGAGGTTGGTCACGCCCTGCATCGCCCAGGTCGGAAATGCGGCGCTGGCGACGTCCTGCATCCACCCGGGCTGACGGTGCAGCGGCCACCAGAGGCCCGAGATCGCCGACAGCGGCAGGACGATCGCCAGCGTGAGCGGCAGCACCTGCGCGTCGCTGCGACCGAGCCCGGCGACGAACGCGCCGAGACCGACCGCGGCGAATCCCGTCACCAGGCTGATCAGCAGCACCGCGAGCGGCGACGTGCCCAGCGACACGCCGAACACGAGGTGTCCCCAGAGCAGCAGCACGAGCATCTGCGCCGCACCGATCAGCGCCCGCAACAGGAGCTTCGCGTACAGGATACGTCCGAAGCCCAGCGGCGCGATCAACAGCCGGGCGAGCGTACCCGACCTGGTCTCGCGGTGCATCGACGACGCCGTGCCGAAGGCCACGCCGAGCAGCGTGAACATGATCGTGAACCCGGGGACGTTCTGCTCGTGCGACTTGCGCGAGATCTGGTCGCCGGTGAGGTTCTGCTCGACGAGCTCGATGCGTGGGTTGCCGATCGGATCGGCGAGGTCCGCCGCGTCGCGGCTCATGAGCAGCAGCGCGACCTTCAGCCGGTTCAGTCCGACCGACTCCGCCGGGTCGGTGAGCAGCAGGATGTCGGTCGTACGGCCCTGCAGGTAGCTGCGGCTCAGGCCTTCGGGAAAGACGATCGCGCCCGGAGCACGCCCCTGGTCGCGTACCAGCGACTCGGCCTCGGCACGCGTCATCTCGACCGGTGTCGCGCGTTCGGCCAGCAGCTTGACGAACGCCCCCGCGACCGGCCCCTGGTCCTCGTTGACGATCGGCAGCAGGAGCTGCGGCCCCGTGCCGCTCTGGTAGCGCGCCACCGTGATCACCGAGATCACGAGGACCGGGCCCAGGACGAGCCACAGGACCGCCGCACGGTCGCGCAGCAGCAGTCGCAGCTCGTTGGCAAAGACGGCGATCACGGCGAGACCGCCAGGGGCGCAGCAAGGGTCAAAGGTCGTAACGCCGCGCGTACTCGGCAAAGCGCGCGGTCTCGCGCTCGCGGTCGAGGCCGAACTCCTCGAGCGTGTAGCGGTGCTGCCCGGACTTGTTCTTGGGGTTGCGCGCGAGGAAGTCGCGCATCCGCGCCTCGGCCTCGGGCGTGAGCTCGGTGTCGAAGCGTCCGTAGATCGACCGCACGACCCCGATCGGGTCGCGCAGCAGGTCCGGGTAGCGGACGTCCGTGACCTTGTCGGACGAGACGCGCCCGGCATCGCGCAGCGCGAGCGCACCGAACAGACCGCGCGACCAGCGCTCGGTCATCTCCTCGCCGACAGCGACCGGATCGACGTCGTCGCTGAAAGTGCTGCGCAGCGCGACGGTGAGGCTCGCAAGCGAGCCCACCACCTCGAGCGGCGCCCGGTGCGTGAGCACGATGCCTGCGTCGGGGTACGCCGCGAGCAGCGCCTCGAGCCCGAACAGGTGCGCCGGCGCCTTCAGCACCCAGCGCCGCGGCGGCCACTTCCACTGCAGGTGCTGCAGGAAGCGGCGATGCCAGAGGTACGAGTCGTGCAGGTCCTGCCGCTCGAGCCAGCTCTCGTACGACGGCACGTCGTACATGGTCTGGAACTGGAAGCTCACGAAGGCGTGGCTCGCGATGACGAGGCACTCCTCGGGCAGGTCGGCGCCGGTCGGGTGGATCTTGCGGAAGCCCGGCGCCATGCGGTGGAACCAGCGGATCTGGCGCGCCGACAGCTCCGCGCGACGGTCGGGCCTCGATCCGCGCATCCGCGGCGGCGGCGAGGGATACATCATCTCCCACGTGAGCGGCGCGCGATGGGCGGGATCCTGCGCGAGCAGCCCGTGCAGCAGCGTGGTACCGGTGCGCGGCAGGCCGGTCACGAAGATCGGGCGGCGTACCGGTCCGGCGAGGATCTCGGGATGCCGCTGCGCGTCGTCGATCATGCGCAGCCGGTTTGCAAGCAGGCGCAGCGTGTCTTGCCGCGCGGCGATGCGGCCGATCAGGTTGAGATGCGCCTCGCCATCGATCGAGCGCACCGCACGCTCGAACGGATCGCGAAACGACGCATCGCCGAAGTCGTCGAGCCCGGTCCGGCGGCATGCGGCCGCGAGCAGCTCCGACGGCTCGAGACGCACGAAGCCCCGCATGCCGCGACCACCCGTATTGAGCATCTTGACGAAGGTCGGACGCGAGCGGTGTGCCGGAATCATGAGTGGGCTTCCCTGGCCGGAGCTGCGACGCTCGGCCGCGGCTCGAAGACGGAACGGGTGACCTCGGTCTGCCATGCGACGAGGCCGGGAACGCCGAGGAGGATCTCTCGCGCGCGCTTCGCGATCGACAGCGCGAGGCAAGTCTCGGGCGGGATGCCGAGCGCCGCACCGAGGACGACGAAGCCCCCCTCCTGCACGCCGAGCGCGCCGGGCACGGCGAACGCCGCCGCACGCACCGCCTGACCGAGGCTTTCGAGCAGCAGCGCCGTCCACGGGTCGACCGGGTGTCCGAGGAAGTACAGCGCGAGCCACACCTCGCCCGCACCGGCGATCCAGCTCGCCAGGTGCCAGCCCCACGACGCGAGCAGGCGCGCGTGCGCGCGGTGCAGCGCGTGCACCTCGCCGTCGAGCGCGTCGGCGTCGAGCGCGAGC
>Ga0194131_10000823_pt1 | contig 53659 bp, 56 predicted proteins | sample TA2KigO120mmetaG_FD_148631 | JGI IMG/M metagenome (GOLD analysis project Ga0194131, IMG submission 148631) | Freshwater microbial communities from Lake Tanganyika, Tanzania - TA2015053 Kigoma Offshore 120m | ecosystem: Environmental > Aquatic > Freshwater > Lake | place: Tanzania: Lake...
GACCGCATATATCTTGTGTGCCGTATTTCTGTTGACCTGTTTTAGCACAACTGATGCGGTCAGCGAGATAACGATAATGATCATTGTCCTGACCGAGGTGTTTTTCGATGGCACGCAATGCCTGCTGCTGGAAGCCAGGATAGGCGTCTGCGTGTTGAGACAGCAGCCAAAAGCCCTCCCAATCTTGATTTGTGAAGCTTCCAAAGTCAAACTTGATCCGCATGAACTCTTGGAGCCTGGCGTCATCACCAAATATGTCGTTGGCGGGTCTGTTGTTGCGTTTGGCGTAGAGTTCGGCCCCGAGTTTCCAATTTCCTCCGGCACGGGCGGCCACGAATTTTTTGTAGGCTTTTCTTTCTGCTTGATCACTCTTTATCAGAGAATCAAACCGGCCTTCAACTGCTTCCGGGTAACCGAGCGGTTGAGACGAATGTGAGGATAAGAGCTGAGGTTTGTTGACGTCTACAACTGCGTAAGAGGTTGTTACCATACTAGTTTGTTGTCGTGGAAGCTGGTCCAGAAATCAACAATGTCACTGTGTAGCTGCTTTCCTGCTTCATCACCGGTGTAAAAATTGAGGTAAATTCGAATACCTCCAAATTTCAGCTTCACTTGCTTGATGGTGAAGCCGTCGTTCACGCTATTGACGTAATCCAACGCTTCATCGATCGCATCAATCCAATTGGGTGGTACGTTGTCGAGATCAAACCCGGACCACCCCGGTTCAACACGAGCAGCCCACTTGTCTTTCAGTTGTTGTAAACGATTGTTCCAGCACTCTTTCGTTTCCTCGTCCAACCGGAATGGATTGATTCCATCGGGGATTGGTCGGTCGCAATGATATTTGCAGTAAATTGCTAATAACTCTGGGTTAGTTAACAGTCCAGCCATAAAGTAAGGTCTTTCTGTTGTTCGATTGAACGGAAGAACTGGTCGTCGTTAAGAACGCCAATGGCTGATTGTGGAAATCAGCTGTTGGTTGGTGCTAATCAGCTGGAGGATACGCCCATCCGTGATCGTTTCGGTGTGAGGATCAACAGTGTTGTGCAACGTATGACTGAGCTCGTGGCTGGCAGTCATTCCCAATTTGAGATAGTCCCAGTTGTTGCTACTCTTGATTTTCAACGAATTATCCAGCAAGATCATGCGCTCGTGGTTGTGGAAACTCAACGATAACCCGCTGTACGTCGTGGAATCCATCCAACGGATTGGAATGTGGCTGAAATCACCGTACTGTTGTGTTGGATCGATCAACGCAACCAGCTCCAACCCTTTTTTTAGCTGTGCCAACTCGCTCGGGCTTAACGGCTTCAACGCGGTAATAACCTCGTGGGTGTCGCCGACGATGATGTGGATTTTTATCGTCCTGGGGGTTGAACAGCTAAGCGTCAGCGTCAGCAGCAGCAGCCCCACGAGGGTTAACAACCGGAATCTGGCGACCAGCCAACAACGGGCCGATTTCATCAGCCCGCTGCAGCCACTCTTTCGCAAAATTGACCATCGCGCCTTCATGTCCGTACAACCCATCAGCACAATCTCGCATGTGTTTCACATTTTCATCCCATATCTCTAAGTCTAATTTATTAATGAAATCTGTCAACGGTACGATTGACGGATTCGTTGTTCGCTCGTAGCGTTCCAACGTCGTGACATCAATATAAAGGCTCATGCTCGTGTGTCGTAGCGGTGAGGGGCGTTGAGTGCTTAGGATTTCCAGACATACGTGTTGTAAAACAACCTACGCCGGACAATCCACACATCAGTTAGGTCAGCTCGGTTTTGACAGATAATGTCATTAACAGCGCCGTGTTGCACGTTGCTGACGCCGTCAACCGTTTCTCCGTAGTGGCCTTGAATGTGAAACTGGTGTCGTTCATCAAGCCAGTCAGGTCGGACGACTTCAACCGCGTTAACGGCGTTGTCAGGCAACGGTTCACAGATCAACCAGCCGTCCCGGTCGCTGTCAACAACACGGTATTTCTTCAACAACTTGCCGGGCATTTGCTGCCAAACATCGCCGGCTTCCCCAACACAAACCATCACACCATCGCCAAGGGGCTCCCGCCCTTCCAGAGTATCAAGCAAAAACTTGTTAATTACTTTCGGGTCAACCAGCAAGTTGACCAACGCTTTGGCGCGGATCGGCCTGGTTTTTGAAGCAACCCGCCAGTTGTTAATTGTTGTTACATCAATCAGTTTCATTGTTTCATTTGGGTTTTCGGCTGAATCCTAGGCGCCGCCAACCTAAGCGCAATTCAGTTGCGCTGCAACAGGTGCTTTAGTGTTAACGTATGCTTCTTAATCATAATAAAGGTTTCAACGCCGCTGTTATCTCTTTTTTCCTGTTAACGGGTTGCTGCCAATCATCCCACCGACTGCAATAACGATGAAATGCTGCTGCTGAACCAAACCGATGGTTGATACGGTGGACCGATTCAGTACGGTATCGGGGTTTTTGCAACGCCGGCTTCGTTGAACACCATACTGCCGGTAAATCAACATCATCTTTCAGCTGATCGTTGAATTGATCAGCTGTCAGGTCAACATACCACCCGTCAGCAACTACAAAGACGTGATAGCTACAACAGCAGATCGTTGGTTTGAAACCGTGGGCTTTCAGCAGGCTGTAAACCGCCCAACTGTAAACCGCGCACAGCCCGTAAGTATGTTGGTCATCGAGTTCAACTTGCAGGTTTTTTCTCAGCCGGTGGAGAAGCCGTTTGTTGATCATGTTGGAGGACGCGATTCAACGCCTTCTTCATATTGTTCAACTTTCATTTGATGTCCGCTGACTAATTCTCCATCGGAACTGCGTAGTTTTGAAGGTAAGCTTCGATGTCCTCGACGGTGGTGTTGATTTCAACGTTAACCTGTTGGTTTAACAAGTCAGCCATGATGTTTTCCGATGTTGGTTCCCTGTAGGATGACCGCAGCACTGTTGGCTTGGCGTGTTTTCCAGGCTTTACGGGCTGTGGCGGATCGATTTCGGACAGCCGAATTGATCCGAGCCTGGATAGCAATAAGCTGTTTATCAACCCGTTGGTTCAACTGTTCGGCAGTTTCGGGCTCGATCTCGGGCTCGGCCGGGACAAAACCAGGCTTCAATGGTAAAGTCACTGGTGGGTAGAAGGTTGGAGTCAACGATTGAACGTCGTTGTCACTATACCGTTTAGGATCGGTCAAAACTGACCAACGAACGGTTGAATTCAGGTAGGTATCGAAGGCGAGGTCGGTTTGCATTCAGGTTTAGGAAGATGGTGGATATTGCTGTGGAGTTCTAATTGATGACCACAATCGCGTTGATAGTCATCGCTAACAGAAGTTCGCTGTTGTTTCAATTCTTTTTTCAACTGATTGGTTACTGTTAGGTGACATTCGATGCAAAGGGTTCTGAGGTTGTTTAGGTCAATACATTCACCCCCGCCTTTAACAACAGGAATGATATGGTCGGCTTCCCAGTAGCTCCGGTTGGTTTTCAACCGGGGATACTGTTGTTTTAACAGCTGGATGGTGGTTTTGTCGCCGTCCAGATAGGCTTTTTTTAGCTGTCTGCGGAGCTTCTCGCAATCCAGTTGACAATGGGCACAGATCGTCTTGTCACGTTGTTTGACACAACGGCGTAGATAACTCCCCGACCTCCGCATCAGATAGGTGTGTACACAGTTATCTGACGCGAAGGTCCGGCGGGGAGGCTGGCACTCAACATTGCAGCCACACCGGCATAGCCATCGGTTGTTTGGACCTTTGACCAGCGGTGGCTTTGAACTGTAACGTTTCGTGCTCATTGTTGAAAATTGTTAGGCCTGACTGGTTGCTACAGCGGCTACCACTGCAACACTGGCTCGACGTTGTCGCCGCAGCACGGTGAGAGGTCCTCCTTGAGCCAACCGATGGCGACCAGCTACGAGCAGGCGGACATATCTCCTTGAGATTTGAAAATCTCGCGCAAGCATAGTTACTGTGGTGTCGGGTTCAGTCATGTAACGACGACGAATTTCTTCCACATCGTTGTTAGTCAGCTTCGCCATGCGGTGGCGCTCGCCATGCTGAAACAAGGTTCGGTTTTTCCCAAGCGTATAAACACTGTGCAAAGCCTGTTGCTGCGGGGTTGCCAGCTCCAGGTTCATCGGTCGGTTGTCAGTCTTGTTACCGTTTTTATGGTTGATAGTCAACCCTTCAGGTATAAGGCCTGTGGCAACACGGTAAACAAGCCGGTGTGCCATGACACTAACCGGTCTTCCATCATGTTGGAGACACAGACGCAGATAGCCCTTCTCAGTTTTGTGTTCAGCCCGTTGATCACCTCGCCAGATTCGTCCCCGGTCATCAACTCTGAGCCGCCCATCTCCAACAATGGTCATAAAAATTGCTTCGTTTTCCAAGTTTATTTGTATCGGCATAAACCATCGATCAATCAAACTGTTTCTTTTCAACAAAGTCAAGAACCGCCATCCGGATTGATCCGAGGCGGTCAAAGTCACTGTCAATATAACCAACTGCAACCAACGGAAAGCTGTAGTTTAAGCTTTGAGATAGCTTGAAGTCGTGACCCAGCTCGCCAGTTTCGTCATCAGCGTTAACATCATGGCTTTGAACTGTAACGTTTTGTGCTCACAGTTGTTGAAAAATGTTAGGTTCACTCAATGACGGCACCGCTGGGTTGATCCTATCCTTTTGCCTTCTCGTTTGGCATAGTTTTCGTAACCTCCAAAAGTATTATTTGTCCCTTGTCTGTCTTTTAGATGCGGGGAATTTAAGGGTTTAGGTATAATCCAATGTGCTTTTGGATAAATTGTCCCGTAGTTTACTAAATTTTTGTTAAATCTAGAAAGATACTTTATAATGTCAGAGTTCAACAAATTTTTATTTAGAAAGTACTTTCCGATCAACGCATATGTTTCAAAGTTAACAGAAGGATTATCCAAACGACTTTTTAAGTCTGGTGGTAATTCTTGGAAAATCTTTACGATAAACTCTGGTTTATTAGAAGATTTGTACACTCGTTCTAAACTCGCCCCAAGTTCGTCTTCGTCTGGAGTAGTTTGTGATAAATCAGATGTTGAAAACTCGAATACATAACCATCAGGATGTTGTTTAATTTCTTCAGAATAATTGACGATGTTTTGAGGCATGAATGCGTAACGAACAGCATTTCCAAAATCTTTTGATAAATAAGTTCCCTTCAGGGGCTTAAAATTTTCTTCTCCGTGATACTTTTTTGCAACAAAAGTTTCATCATATTTTAAGCCTTCTTTTAAAATTCCTTGAGCAAATTTCTTGGTGGGGGTTCCGTGAAAAATCAATTGTTTCATTGTATTGTTAGTTTTTCAACTGGTTAATTGCCAGCGGAGATTTGTTTACAACTTGGTTGTCTCACTGCCGATTTGCTGACCGGGCAAAAATGGGCCAAGATGAGACTTCGGCTGGTCTCCCCAATAGACCTCACCGCCGCGCTTGTAGTGCTTGAAGTTCTGCTGGGCGGATGCCTTACAGAAGTGGTCGTCCTTGTACGTCGCGTAGTTGTTCGGCAGCAGCGCGAACTGGCCGCTATTAAGGTTGATCAGGTTCAGTGGTTTGTGCTCCTTCGGATAGCGGGAGAAGCCGTCCGACCAGTCAATCATGATACCTGTGTGTCGGCCCGAAGCCTTGAACGGTGCGTGCACGAGGCACTCTAGTCCTTCGAGGTAGTTGGCGTACCACGCCTCGGTTTCTTCGCCCATTGAGGCCCACGGCATGAGGTTCTCGCGCGACACGCTGAAGTCGAGCGTCGTCGATATGGCGTGCAGCGGAAGACCGCTCCAGTGCGCTCCACTCTCGAGTAGAACGTGGGTAATGAGCGTCTGGTAGTCGCGCGCGTACACGCCGTGCCAGATCGCAGCCGTTGTCCCCGGCGGCATGCCGGGCCCGAGGAAGCTGTTCTGCACGTTCACGTAGAAGTGAAAGGGCAGGTTTGCATGTCGACCTTTCATTGCTCCTCCTCGTTAAGGTGTCGAACGTCGGTATGAATGGACATGTGTCTACAGAACATCGTCCCGTGAAAAATTAATTGTTTCATTGTATTGTTAGTTTTTTCAACTGGTTAATTGCCAGCGGAGATTTGTTTACAACTTGGTTGTTGAGTGATGTATCGACAGTCCAATCAGTTATGTCCCAATAGGTAATTATGAATCGCAAAATCACCACACCGTCGTTCTGAGCGCAGTCATGCACTCGGAACGGCTTCTTCTTTTGGCCGGTCTGGTCCATGCTGTTTGATGTTAGCGGATGGATTGACGACCACACGATGGTGGACGAAGGCCGGCTGTTGCACCTCACGGAACAGCTTCGTACCAACCCAACGGTTGTGCTGTTGGTTGAGGGTTAAGAAGCATCCGAATTGCCGCTGTGGTCCGTAAGCAGTTGCGCGGTCGTTTTCGATCATAATGAGCGTTTTAGCCACGGTTTGTTCACCGTCAGGGAAATGCAGTTCGATGGCGTCTCCGACAACAAGTTCGTTGACGCCGAGCGGTTTGCCGTTCTTCTTTACAGCAATTAGCGTGTCGATGGTGGCACTCATATCAGCTCAGAAAACAGATCAATTGATGGATTAACAAAAAAGGCCACAAAAGCATCCCGAGGATTACAAAACAAGCCAACCACCCAGTTTCTTTAGGTTGGTCAACAGCGCCGAGCAGGTAGCCGGCGTACAAAGACCCAATAGTTAGATAGATTATCAAAAACGTCATTTTCGGTTTCAGCTGTTTGTTCTTCGATAGGAATGTTGGTTTGACAATAACCTGGTGCATCAGCTTGTTGCAATGGAATCAACAACGTTACCAGTAAGTTGATAATAGTAATTCGCCACCATCTGACCGTGTAGTTCAACATGTTAACCACTCATGCTAATTGCAGCACAACAGCCACGCCACAGTTGCATGGCGGATATGCTCAAGCAAATGGTCTACTTTTTGACTGTTGTTCATGCTTACAGCTGTTTCTTTGAGCCCTTACCTTTGCATTCGACACAAACCACCCACACCTTCCTGTTGTCGAAACAACCACCCTTACCGTTACATTGCCTGCAGGGTTGAGGCTTTGGTTGTTGGGGTGGTTTCACTACAGTTAAGTTGTTGCCGGCTTGGCTACGGCACAGCGCAGCACCACAGTAGGCTCAGGCCGGTAACAGACCACAACCCATTCATTGCTGTTGTTGGTACCAGCAACAACACCCCAACCCTCAGCCCCCAGTTGTTTCAACCGAGCGGCTATTTCAGCAGGTGCGTTCTGTTGGACCTCGTTGTAGCCCTTGGTCTCAATCGTTTCAGTCAGCGTTAAAGTCATAGATGGAAAAGTAGTCGGTTGATGGTTGACTGTCAATCATCAACCGACTGTTAGCGGTCACTCAGGCACTTCTTTCATACTGTTGTTATCCTTGATTTCCAAATCCTCACGTAAATCAGCAAGTACCTGAATCATGTCGTGGAAACCCTGGTCACTGCGATCCCAATCGCCCGTCAACGCCTCAACACAGCTATTATGCAGCGCGTCTAACTGCCTGGTGATAGCCGATTTCTTGGCCGGTGGTAGGTGCACCTTACTCGGATTAGCAGGCATTGCTGGTTACGGTTGGCCGGCTAGTTGTCCGGCGGTTGAATCCTTGAACGGTGTCGTTGTAGCAGCTAGCCATTGAGCCACTGCTATCTGGTAGAACGGCGATGTGTGTGTAATTGGGTTTCATTGTTTTGATTTGCGCGGGTAACAGTTAGAACACCGGTACCAGCTTGGGGGAGTCTTTTCTCGGCAGTAACAGGCTGGTGAGCAATCGGGATAAACGGAGCAATTGTGCTGAAAAATGACCAACAGGGTGACCGACCCACAATCCTCACAGATCAGGTTGATTATTTTGGGTGGTCCTCAGCGTTACCCGGTTTCCCGTTCATCAATCATTTTAACAATCTCGTTGGCATCCATACAACGGTAACGCCGGTGATCAAAATCATCCTCGTCGTCGTTTTGGCGTCGGGGCTGACTTTGTGGTCGGCGACGTTTTAGTTTTTGATCATCTTTCTTTTCGAACTCCCGGAAACGATTCATCAGTCGGTTAAATTTTGAGCCTGCGATTGTACGGTTGCAGCTCGGTTACCGTGGGTTCAGCCTGTTGACCAACGAGGACATTGGGTTCCCCTGCATCGGCTTTGCCAAAAGTGGTGGTCCATCCTCCATCCTGTTGTAACGCCTCAAGCTCGTTGACAATTTCGTCAGGCAAGCCGAGTTCGCGCAAATTTGATGGTAAATTTTCTGTTGCTGGATTGCTCATTGGTTGTTGTTAAATGATTAGGCGACAGGTTGGTTGTATCGTAACAATTCATTTTCTACAGAAAGTAATAGTGCAATTGCTCTTTCACCCCGTAGCTATCAATGATCAAACAGTTTTGCCTCGGTTTGCTGTACAGGTTCATGTGATCGGCGTACCGGTCTTGCGACGGGCTGCCAAACATGAAGAACTCAAAGCCCTTGAACTCGCGGTATTCAAAATGATGCTGGTCACCCTGAATCATCAGCCGGCTTTTTGCTCCTTGTAGCAAATCGGGCTTTTGCATGAACCTCGCTTGGATGTAAGCTTCCCGGGCTGGACCACTGGTTGGTACCTTAGCGGCCACCATATCGCTGTCACCGTGATCAATCAGAATCACACTGTTGCTCACCCGAAACAGCGCGGACCTGGAACGATAGAGGTTAAACACAACCCGCTTGTCGTTGCGGAAGTAGCTTTTCAACGCCAGACAGAGGATGTAGTCGTCAGGACCAGCATGGTTACCTTTCACACAGTGGGCTTCAACTTTGCCGAAGATCTCAACCATCCTGTTGATGAAACGGATCAACGTGTTGAACGCCAGCTCAAACTGCTCCTCTCGCAAACAGTCATATTCCAGCGGGGTACCTTTCTCAGTACGGCCGTTCAATGAATGTAGGATGTCACCGAGCAGGCAGACAACTGCTTTGTCGAAGTTGTAGGCGCGGTCGCTGACATCACGGGCAATCTGCTCAGCGTAGTTGTCAACAATCTGTTCGATCACCTCAGCGTTGAAATCACGTCCGTTGAACAACTCATTGCCATCTGCCTTGGCGCCGAAGTGCAAATCGCTCAACCCAACCAAAAACGCCTTATCGCTATCCTGCTTGTCCTTGGCTTTGACAAAGTTCAACGGCTGCAGCGGTTTGGGCTGAAACTTCTTGAGGAAAGCCTCAAACGGCAACAACTCATCACTGAGGAACTGCTGCCACTTTTTGGCGTCAGCTTGAATACGACTCCAGTCTTCCCGGTTGGCAGCTTGTTGAAGCTTGGCCATCCGGCGAGCTGTCAATGTCTTGAGGTTATCTTTGAGGGGTTTGGCAACAACCTCTTCTTTGGTAATCGGCAGCATCGTTTTGGTCCAGCCCATTGCCGTCTTGTACTCCATGAACCAGCTGCGGTCCATCTCGTAGGTGTAGCAGATCTCATCGATCGACTCCTTACCGTAACGACTGTAGCTCAACTGCATGCCACGGTGCTGTTCACCTTTGCAGATATAATTGCCACCGTAACTCTTCAACGGAACGATGTATTGGTCGAGGACAGGATTGTAAGTGTAGCGATCGGTGAAAACCAACCCGCTGTCCGGATCGGTTTCAGCTTGATTGTCCAACACAGCAGCTTGCACCGGAAGCTCGTTGTAAGCAGCCAAATCGCCGTTGTAAGCCGCGTCAGCCACTTCAAAGGCTAGTTTTCGGTCAACACCAAAGACTGTCATGACATATTGCAGGTAACCCTTTTTTGTCTCACGCAACCGATTGATTTTGTCTGCGGTGGTCTGTTTCATAAAATAGTTGGGGGGTGCGGACCTTGCTGTTTTTTTCCTTAACGGGAAGAGCTGTTTTTGTAAGTTGTTGGCTCGCAGCAGTTTGTAAATTCCAAATACCTGTGATTCGTAGGTATGGAAATCAGAAACATCTGGGTAAATTTACACCATTTCGACAATCTGTCAAACGACTTTTTGCACAGATGTGTTGTTGAGGGCATTAAGCTATCACGTCCAACACCAAGGTGACCGCGTCTGCAGTTGCACCCTGGTCGTTGACGTTAACGTAAGTTTTGGGCCACGGTACATCTCCATAAAGATTGCTCTTCCAGAAGATACCATCGGCGTTGACCAGCACTTTTGCGGTAGTGACTCCGTTGACTTCGATATGTGCGTAACTCAACAGCTCGGCGTTTGGTGGCCAGATAGCTGTCAACGTCGTATCATTGGCGATGTTGTATTTGAAGTAAGTGTTGGCTGGATCGCTGCCACCAACAGGAATCCAACCCAATGCTGAAGCGTTAACAGAGAGGATGCGATGTTTTTGCTGGCTATCAGCAATGTCGGTGTAAACATCGTTGATACCACAAGGGCGAGCTGTCAACGGAATGCGATAATGTGTATGAATTGCGGCCATGTTTGCTTTCACTTCTGTTGCTGTGATCGAATATAGCCCAGCAGCTTCCATCTCGTCAAGGAGTTCCATGTCGTCAACCAACCGGCGCAACTCACCGGTTAGATGGATGAAGTCGGCTTCCAACAGCGCCAAGCTGGTGTAATAGAGCTTCAGCTTGCTGTCACGAAACAGCGGGCTGGTGCCTATCGGGGCATTTTCTGGCAGTTCAACAATTTGCTTCGGTGTGGCTACTGCGTAGAACGTATCCTTGAAGCTGGCATCGTTTTTAACGAGCCGGCTCTTGACAAACACTTTCTTGGTGATATCTTGGCTAGATGTTATCTCGCATTCAAGTACATACCCGGTTGACCCGGCGAGCCTCGAAACGCTTCTGCGTAACAGCTGGAGTGTCTTCATTAACCAAAGCTTAACCTAACTCTATGGCAAAGTCAAAAGACAATAAAGACATGCGGATTGCTCCGCCAGAAACATTAGCACAGTTTGGATTCGATGAAAAAGACTACGTGGTGCCTCAATACAGTGAGGAAGGTCGTCGATTGACTCACGGTCGCCCGGTGTTGCAAAAACCAGGACAGTCCAAAATCGCGATGGCTATCGCCATGCACGCACAAGGGCATGGCGGGCGTATGACTAGCATGGCTGCGATCACACCCGTATCGTCCAATCCCATACGTAAACAAGCTGCTGTTGCCGCAGCACCAGTGTCAGAACCACAACCACAACCACAACCACAACCACAACCAGCCAGCAAAGCCAAAGGAAGGGCTGCTGGTAGGAAGAAAGCGAAGGTTGTTGCTGAGGTTGAAACTCCTGTTGAGGAATACCGTACTTACGAAACAGCACCTGCCGATGGTCCTGCTGAGATGTTCACGCAAGGCTTCTCGATGAAGTCTACGGTTGTATTTAACACCCCATTTGGTAAAATCAGATCAGCCGTAGAAGAAGTGATGACCACTGACCTGGGTGTCATGTTGGTGTACTCGGGCTACAAAGCGATCACGTTGCTGCCTGACCCTGGTGCAACATTGAAGCTGACTATTGACAACGAAGATGTCAAAGTATTGTATACCGGTTGTTGCTTCGTAGGGTCAGACCAACGGCAATACCTGATGTTTATCAAAGATGCAAACTAACAACTTCGACAAACTTTCTGTGGAACAACTAGACAGTGAGGTTAAACATGACCGTCGCAGTCGGTTCCGTAAAACCGTTGACGCAGCCAAAGATGTGGCTGTGCCTGTTATTGGTGCGACTGCTGCAGGTATTGCTGCATTGACTAAGGTCAAACCACCCACCACCACCAAGATAACTTAGTATGATCGAGAAAAACGGAATGTTAACGCAGGATTCTCACTGTGATTTTGCTCCTGAAGAGAAAGCAGAGTTTTACGACGCTGATTCACACCAAGTTGCGTCCAAAAAACACAAAGACAAGCTATTGAATCCTGTGCAGATTAACCCAGCCAAGCAGAATGACGCCTAACTCCAATTTATTCGCCGGATTTGAGATGGGTGGCGGAGCACAACGATACAGCAATCCGTTCTATGGAGTACCGATGCAGTTTCTTCCACAGAACATGGATACCATGCTGTGGTGGTCCAACCACTTTCTCTTCAGATTCCCATTCTACCGCACTGTTTTGGGGCGGGTAGCCAACTACTTCATTACCTCGTTGAAGATTGAATGTGACGACAGTGATGCGAGGCGGAAGTATGAAGAAACTTTCAAAGAGCTGGAATGGAAGCAAACTTTGGGCATGACAGGGTTGAACCTACTGGCTTACGGCAACATGTATGGTTCGGTTACACAGGGGTTTGAACGATTCTTGATTTGCCCGAAGTGCCAAAAAACCAGTAACATCGAAAAGGTTGAAACATACGAGTTCAACGAAGAGCACGAGTATGTGCTGCAATGCAAAGGTTGTAAGTGCAAAGGTAAACACGAAGTACTCGATAAGCCCAGCCGAGACCTCAAGAAGATCAATGTCACCTTCTGGAATCCCCGGCAAGTAGCTGTTCGCTATGAAGACACGACAGGCGAATCAGAGTATTATTGGATGATCCCTCAGGAGTACATCCAGAAGGTTACTCAGAAAAACAACAAGTTTTACAGCAAGAAAACACCTAAGGTCATTTACGACTCAATTAAACAGAAGAAACCGTTGGCATTCAACGAAAAGAACTTCGTTCATCTCAAGGTGCCCACACCGGCTGGTATTCCTACCGACGGCCGTGCTATCCCCCATTGTATCTATCTGTTTGACGACTTCTTCATGCTCAAGGTGCTGGAGCGGTACAACCAAGCATTGATGTTCGACGATATTGTGCCATTCCGCGTGTTCGCTATGGCCGATGCGCAGTCCAACCCACAGCAAAACAGCGTCTTGTTCCAAAACGCCAACGATTGGAAAGCCAACGTACAGCGTATGATTGACGCGCGAAAACGCGACCCTGGGGCATTCCACGTGTTTCCGTTCACACTTAACTATCAACAGCTTGGAGCTGACGGTAAACACCTGGCTCCAACCGACCTGCACCAAACGGTGATGGGCAACATCCTCAACGCGTTGAACATCCCGCAGGAGCTTTACGCTATGAACCTCCAGACACAGGCGATGGGTCCTGCACTTCGATTGTTTGAGAACAGCTGGTCGTTCATGATCGACATTTACAACAGCATGTTACAAAAGATAGGTGAAACAATATCCCGTGTCAGTGGATTGCCAAAAGCTAAGATCAGTCTCACTCCTGTTACCCTCAGCGACGACATCGAGCGTAAGAGCATCATCGGTCAGTTGGTTAGCAGCAACTCGATTGCGCGTAGCGAGCTGTTGGGTCTTTACAGCTTTGACTTCCGTGAGCAGATGCGTAAGAAGCAGGAGGAAGATGAGATCACCAGAGAGCTGCAAGAAGAGCAAGCAGCCAAGCAACAGGTGCAAGCAGCTGCTATGGGTGGTCAGCAGGGTGGTAGCAGTCCTCAAGACATTCTCGAGCAAGCCAGTGAGATTGCTCAACAACTATTCCCACTTGACGGAGCGCAAAGACGTGCTAAATTACAACAGCTCAAAGCTCAAGACCAAACTTTGTATAGTGCGGTTAAGCAAGCGTTGAAAGAAACTGATTCCGGCGCAAAGAGCAACGGTCTTAACGCAGCTAAACAGCAATCACAACAACAATAATGGCCCGCAAGCAACAAACATCTAAGCCAAAGAAAGCAGTCGGAGCGTGCAGCGTCAGCGACATTTTAGGTATTCGCAAACCAGTAAAGGCGGCCGAAGAAATCGAGCCTGACTGTTGTGTAATTTGCAACAAGGTATTGACTGAACTGAGGAAAAAAGCCTTGCGGGAGCTACGCACACCAGTCAACAACTGGACCTGTGTGAAAGACTCACCGGTTAAGCGCATTCTCGGCCAATACATGGGAGAGTCTGGCACCAGTGAGATGAAATTGGTTGATCGAATTGAAGAAACTAGTGTAAGATCTATGTTTAGGAAGTCGGTTGTGCCTGATAACAGCGAAGAGGACTCCGACCTTCTTGAAGACAATGACTAATTGCCCTCGACTCGTGAGGCGCAATCAGCTAGATTTGCACTATGCCATCACAAGAAGAGATTCTTAGCAGGTTAGCAGCTCTCGGAACAACAGCGGTAGGTGGCAATTCGGCTTATGCCGGCCAACTACCGCTTTTGGATTCTGATGGGCATTTGGACCCCTCATTTTTCTCATCAGTCACCGTTGCGGATGTCTACGAGGTGGCTGACGAAGACGCGCGTCTGGCACTCGGTGGGTTGAAGGTGGGCGACACGGTTGTTCAAGCCGGTCCTCCCAGGTCTTACATGCTGGCAGACCTTCCGTCCAGCAATCCAGCCAACTGGGTGTTGACCGGTATCACCAACATTGCCACGGCGGGGGCGATTGACTACACGGCTGTTCACAACAATGGTAATCTCACAGGCTACAACGGAACAGTATTCGGAGCGCTAAGCATTCTCGACTTGGAGAAGCTGTCGTTAGGCATCGCCAACGTCATCGTCGCCGTCCACACTTTCGACACTGGTGGTGCTCCGTTTGCTATCGGAGCTTCCTCATTGAACCAGCTGGTTGCTGGTTTGAACGCTGAGAGGGTGGGAGGTTCCAACCTAGCTGCCCTAACCAACGCATCGAATCTATCTGCCGGTACGCTGCCCACGGCGCGTCTGACAGGTACCTATCCGATTAGCATCAGCGGTAATGCCGTATCGGCTACCACTGCGGTGCATGCTATTTCAGCAAATCTGGCCCAAAACGCAATCAATTCGCAGAATGCCAATGAAGCTGCTACGGCTGACCTGGCTGATGAAGCTACGTTGGCGTTGGACAGCCAAAAACTGGACAGTCAAGATGCTGCCTTCTACCGTAATGCAGGCAATCTCGACGCTGGGCTATTGCTACCAGGTCGCTTTAACGACACCTCTCACGGTCTACGTGCTGGTGGAAATCTGCACGCTCTTGCGAGCGACGAGCAAGCCGGCTTTATGTCTCCGGCTGACTTCTGTAAGCTTGAAGACATTGAATCAGGAGCTGAGGCCAACAACAACGCGTTTGTTACCTTTGCAGGTACAACAGGTTCCACGTCTGCAGGCACCAAAACGTCTTCATTCAAATTTGACTCGGGTACACCCCAGCTTTCAATCACAGTAGCGGGTGGTTCCAACGCAAGTGCAACTTGGGCGATTGACTGGGCTTCTGTGTTACACAACGAGCTGGGTGGTCTCACGGTTGGAGACCCACATACACAGTATGTGCACATCGATGAAGCACGGACCATCACGGTAGCTCACGTTTTCAACCCAGCTGGTGGAATTCCGTTTTCCATCGGACCCAGTGCTCGTGGTACCAAGATCGAACACTTGGATGCCGACATGGTTGACAACAAACATGCCAGCTTCTTCCAGGACGCCTCTAATCTCAGCGCCGGTATTGTCCCGCCAGCCCGGTTGTCAGGCACCTACAACATCAACATTACCGGTGCGGCCTTAGGTGGGCTACCATCAACAGGTGGTTCGTTGTCGGGTCCGTTAACGGTACCGGAGCTGACCATTGCTGCGTTGAACGGTGTGCTGAAGGCTAACACCGGGTTGGTCGGTGGTAATGCCACTACCAGCGACCTTCCAGAGGGCAGCCGGTTGTATTTCACCGAAGAGCGTGTTGACGATCGTGTAGCTGCCTTGCTACAAAACGGCGAGCATATCATTTGGACGTATAACGATTCCGCCAATACGCTAACCGCTGCTGTCACTGATATCCCAGACACTACGGATGACCTGACGGAGGGCGCAACTAACAAGTATTTCACCATCGAGGGCGTTCGCGCTGCGTTGTCAGCCGTCCCACCGATCACCTTTAACCAAACCACCGGCCAGATCGGGATCAATGCAGAGTACGTCAACACACCAAACACATTGGTTTTTCGTGATAGCAACGGTGACTTTGCAGCTTCGAACATCACAGTTAACGCTCCAACAGCTGGTGGTCACGCCACGAACAAGACGTATGTTGACAGTGGTCTGGCTGGTAAATCGGACGTAGGGCACATCCACAGCAACGCTTCACCAGGCTCTGCCGGCTTTATGTCCGCCGCCGACAAGGTTGCGGTAGATCGGTTGAGTGTGCTGTTGAGCAACATCAAGCAGGCCCAATCATTCTGCCCAGTAATGCGGCTGGAAGGACCCAGCAGCGCTAACGTGTTGTTTTACAACCAGCGTTCTGCGTTTGTGCGAGGTGACAGCAACGAAACCTACACATTGACAGTACGGGTTCGCGGCTGGTTCAAACAACAGCATGGATGGGGGTTAAAAATCAGTAATCCAGGTGCAACGCTGTGGTTCCAAGAAGCGACCACCACATTACCAGAAAAACAAGATCCGAGCCCTCCTCAATACGTTGATGAAGAATTCGAGTTAGAGGTCAAAGGCAAATCGACGTTAACGCTGTTCTATTACTTGCGCGACGGGTTGATACCAGACGCAATGACTGGTCCGATCGACAATCAGCTGCCTGACCTAGCTACATTCAACGGCACATATGTGGTGTTGGAGCCGGTCAGCTTGGTCGGCAATTACAATGCTTACACCCCAGACATCCTCCCGGTTAGCATCGACGGTGAGATGGTCGGTGGGTTACTGTCTGGTTTCACACCAGAAACAGGTCTCGACGGGGAATCCAGCGACGATATTGACGACATTGTTCGCGCTTATACCAACAACACCGCACCTCCCGAATTCCCTGACCTCGACGTTGTAACCAGTGGCAAAGTCGACGCGTTTACTCGTCGTTGCAACGTATCTGCGTTGAACAAAATCGAAGGTTTCAACGGTTACCTGCGTGTCGACCCATTTGTTCGCGGCAGACATCCTTCAGCGCGGATCACCGATGATGTCGATCATCTGGACGAAATTTTGGTTAACAGCGGAAAGCTCTACCAAAACATTGTCAGCCAACAGTTTACGCTTGGTACTCGTGGGTCCTTCTTCACGATTACAAGTGGAACAACTTTCCAAGAATTATTCGATCAGATCAGGACCAACAGCGGCCTCAAGCTTTCGCCGTCTTACAACCCGTCAACCGATCGTATCACAATCACCAACTCGGAGGAACCAGAAGAGGAACAAGACGCAGAGGTGTACTACAACCCGGCTAATGGTGGTTTCCTAGGCACTATCCGAGCCAGCGCAAACGAAACGCATCGGACAACAGTTATCAGCTTGCCGGTGGCTTCTGGTATCCGCACAACCGATACGTTGAAAGCGGCTAACTTTAAACTACCTGTTTATCCGGATAGCGGGCAATTCGTAATCAACGGAGTGACTTTTACCTATAACGCTACCACCGATACGGTAGCCTCTACACTAGCGTCAATCACTTCTACGTTATCGAATGGTACTGCGTCGTATGATCCGCTGGCCAATGAGTTCAGACTAGAGCGAGAAAGTGCAGCCAACCTACCGCCTACCGCTTACGATGTCTCAGGTAACTTAATGCAAGCGATGCGGTTGGAACGGGAAAATGCAGGTAACCCCGAATTCCCGCTCAATGCAATCCACACGTTGTATGTCACTGAAACGCATGTCTATGCTGGTGGTAACTTCCGCAGCATCAAAGGTGCTACTTTGCCGGGCTTGGCTAAGCTGGACTTTGACAAGCAAGTGGATGCCCGATTCGACACAGCTGGTGGATTCAGCCTACCGGTTGCTTTTGTAAATCCACTGGCTGGCACCACCGATGTGTTGGTTGGATGCTGGGAACCGGCGACTTATCGAGGTCGCAACCGTAAGTATCTTTTCAGAATCAAAGCTGATGGCACTGAAGATAACACGTTGAACCTTACAACGCAGTCTATCACTGATGATGGCCAGGATAGAGTTCTCGGTGCCATCAGCCTCAATGACGCCAACGACATTGCTGTGCTGACTCCTCGTGAGCTGCGGGTTTACACCATTACTGGTACGTTGCGTTGCCGCTACGCGGCCAGCCGTGCGATGCACGGGTTGGTTAAAACCGGTGATAACCAGTTTGCCATAGCCAGCAACGCTTACAGCGGACCGGGTGAAACACAGCGTTGGAACATCGAAGCTGCTCTTTCACTGGACGAGCCTCTTGGGCTACGGGTATTCAACTACGACGACGAGCTTTACACTGTAAAGATTGACCAAATCTGGAGCCAGACACCAACAGTGATCAACAATGAGCTTGGTGCTGGTGCAGGAACTGGCGCGGAAGCCAGCTGCGCTTATCCTATTGTTGGTGGCTCAACCGGACAACGCTACATCATTGCAGCCAACCGTGGAGCGTTGTTTGGCTCCAGTTACACCACTGGCTATGGTGATACTTCATGGAACAGCCGCGAAAGTGGTAACCTGTTGTTGTGGAGCGATCGGTTTGTTGACCCGGAGAACCCGGAGAACGAGAACTGGGTGTGGAATCCACAAGGTGTCATCACTATCACTGAGGAACAGTATGGCCCGGTGGAATACTGGACTACATTGAACCGTACTAGCGCGGATGATATTGCCTACATCGAACAGCACTTGGACCACACGCAGGTTCGCAGCCGCTTAGATCTTGCTGCTATAGCCAACCCCGGCTCAGTGGGTTACCGCTACATGGTTAAGTTCATCCAGGATACTGGTTTCACCAACAAGTTCCCAGTCATGAACGTACGGTTGAGCGGTGGTGTTCCAGAGAACGACCGTCAGGTAAACTGCTACGTCAACCTGGCCACCGGTGCCGTGACGTTGGGTTCGCCTACGCCACCAAGTATGCTCGGTGTGACAGCCAACTCAGTTACTGTGCCGAGTGGTACAGGAGGACCTAACACTTACATCGTTACACTATCGTTCAGCGATGACGTAGTGGCTAACACACAGGTTTATTGCACAGTTTACCCGGCTTACGCCTCGGTTGCTGGTAACCCTGTCGAAGCTATGACAGGTAGCTGCCGTATTTCCGGCGCTTCGCTAATGCTGACCGCGTGGCCCAGCGTTTATACGCGTACAACCACACAACCAAAGTATCCAGCGTCGGGTACAAACTCTCTGCGATTCCGGGGTTTCTACAAAATCGGATTGGACGGGCAGCGCCGTGGTGTTGCTGACGAGACTTGGAACTCTGCGGTTACCTACGACCCAGCTGAACCGCACGCTCACGCGATACCATTCTGCGTTGATTCGCAGAACCGCGTTTATGTGGGCGGCCCGATCACCAGCATTAAAAACAGCGGAGGCCAGGCCATCCCGGTGACTCCTTGGAGGTTGTACCGGTTAACCGCCAACGGTTTCTTCGACAAAGAGTATGACTTTAACGACAAAGTACTGGCGGCAGCCATCACACCATGCAACCGATTGGTTGTTGGTGGTAAGTTCAGCTGCTGCGGACGCGCATTTGTTGGCAAGCTAGCTTATATGTCGCTGGACGGTGCCGTGCTCCGCAGTCTGACTAACTACACTGATGTTATCGCGGCTGCCGTGGCACCCGACACACAGTATGAACCTTGTAACAAAACCAAGCTGTGGTTGGATACCTCGGCACAACCTTCTGTGTTGAAGGCATGGAATGCTGAAAACGAGGAGTGGCAGGCTGCTGTGGACACCAATTCGTTGGTTCCAAGACTGCCGGTTCCTGAGTTTGTCGTTACCTACCCAGGGCCCGGCCAACAGGTCAACCCGTCGGAAATTTTTGTCGTGGTTCCTAATCACAGCAACGCAACGATTTACTACGCTGTTAATCAAGACCCTCGTGTCTTGTTGTACCGCCAGACCTACAACGAACTCATTGGCATCAAGTTGGAGAACGCAGGGACTTACACCGTTAACGTCTATGCGGTGCATGAGGACTACGAGGACAGCCAGGTAGCAACGAGGTCGTTTGTAGTCGAGCCTTCGGTTGGTACCATTGAGTTTAATCCAGCGAACGGTCACAACTTTTTAGATGGTGGAACGGTGGCGATTGACATCCCAAACACCAACGAGGAAACAATCTACTACAAGCTCGCTCTTGGCACTGGAGACTTTGGTCCGGAGATTGAATACACCGGACCGTTGTTGGTTGAACAAAACCTGCGTATCCGCGCACGGGCTACTCGGGATGGCTATCGTGATTCTGTGTCGGTTGCAGAATACACCGTCAATCTGCAGGCTCCGGTGATCGGCTACACGTTGTTGAACGGAGGTAATCCTAACAGCTCTAAGACAGGGCTGACATTAACAACAGGTTCGTCCGGTGCAATAATCAAGTACACAACCAACGGTAGTGAGCCTACGTTGAACAATGGCTCGACCTACACCTCGGTGGTGAATCTGTTGAACGACCAGCTCTACATTAACAACCAGTTTGTGCTGAAAGCCAAGGCGTTCCATGTCGACAACGGTACGTTCAGCGACATCACGGAAAACACTATTACCAGGCTGGCTGGCGTCGCCACCGAGCCAGCGGGCACCGGAATTTTAAAAGGTGCTGTATTGACATTGACTCCACCGGCAGGCGCCGGTGTGGTCATTCGCTACACCATCAACGGAGCTGCGCCGACGGAAGAAGGGGTTGGTGGGTTGACTTACACCTCACCGATTGAATTTCAGCCTCAACAAATCGTTAACCATCAAGTTGACATCAAGGTTCGAGCCTTCCAATTGAGAAACAATCCGTTGTGGGACAGCGCGATTCCATCAACGTTGCTGTCTAAGAGCTACATTGTTCAAATTCCTCCACCAGAGATCAGTTATGCAGCTGATAGCAACCTTGGCTATACCAAAATCTATCTGACTTCAGTCAACAGTCAGACGCCAACTGCTTCGATAATCCGTTATACCACAGATGGCACAACGCCGTCGAAGCTGACGAACAATACATCAACCACCACGTACACGGCTGATGGTATTGTCACTGCCACGATTCCGAACAACCATTTCAATAACAACGCGTTGACGTTGAAGGCAATTGAGTACTACCCGTCTGATACCTACGTACCAGCAGTTGCGACGTTTACAGTCAACCGTTGCGAGGCACCGGCAGCCATTCAACCGGATACCAACATTGTGGTATATGGTTCACCCGTCACTGTAGTACCAGCAACCAACCACGCGTACGTGTTCTATTACACCACGAACGTCAACAGCGTGATTGACGGTACTACTGTCGGTACTGTGTACAACCGGGACACCGGTTTAACGTTTACCAACAACCAGATTGTCAACGGATCGGTAGACTTGAGGGTCAGGGCTTTCCGCGCAGGTCATCTACCTAGCGCAGCTATTAGCCGCACTTACAACATGAAACTCCCGCCGGTTTATTTCGACCCGTTCAGCGGGGCGACCAATCCTGGTGAAGTATCACTGCTCAACCTGGTGCAAGGTGCCGTCATCAAATACACGTTGACGGGTGCTTCACCGACGGAACACAGCCGGTTGTACAGCAATCCAATCACCATCCGGGTCAACACCACGGTCAAAGCGCTTGCTACGAAGCTTAACTGGGTTTCCAGCGAAGTTTCAATTGCGGTTTATGCGTCAACAGCGTATCCGTCAACGCCAGACCACAGCCTGTTCAACATCAAATACGGGCAAAGCAGTCTCGGTACACCGCATGAAATCATCCATTATTATGATGATGGGACCCCGTATCCCTCCGGCGTAAAGCTGGTGACTTATAAGCCTAATGTAGGCGCTATTCACTACAGTGGCAAAACGGCAGAAAACTATGCCCCTGATGTTCGACTGCGCGATAAACATATATTTGTGCTGACCGATCCAGCGGCCAGCTTGGTACCTACCGGGGCACATTTCAACAACGTGGAAAAAACCCAATTGATTGCTCGTGGACGTGGAGCGTTTGGGTTTACTTCTGTTGATTTCTGGAACAACATAGACGTTGGCGACAATGAAAACTGGAAACCGTTGAGGAACTACGGGGGCAGCGGCAACTACGCCAACTATCTAGAAGCCCGTAAATTCTTCGGGTGCACCAGGGCTCCTCTGATCGGAGATCCACTAGGCGCGAAGGGGCCTTTCATCGTCGACCCCAACGCACCAAACAACTGGGAGATTAACACTGCGAATATTCCGTCGTTGCTGCAAAACTCCGGCTTAACGGCTACCCCGGAAACAGACAGGCATGTGATGACTCACATCCGTGGTCTTCGGGCCGGCAAATACATCGTCATTGCTTACGGGCGTAAAACCCGCTTCGGCATCGACATGTACAGTGGAACTTCTGTGACTGGCAACGAGTTCTACAACTACGGCGTGCCAGCTTTTCAGGAGAAAATACAAGGAAAGTTCTACAAGTCAACCGTGCTGGACGTGGTGTTGTGGGGGGGCCGGGCGCAAGTTCCGTATTTAAACGGAGTTGATTACTTATATTACAATCCTTTTGACGCTTTATACTACCAAAACATCAGTTACGCGGTGGTTGCAGAAGGATACAAATCGGCGGGAATGACTATAACGCTCCCGTCGCCCGTGCCCCCTATAATCATACCGTCAGGGATAGTCGCCGGAGCAAGGGGTACACAAACCGCCGAACTGGCTGATGAATGTAACTTTGCCGTTGCGTTGATTGAGGCTGAAGGTGATAACGAGCTTGAGTTTCACGTTACTGGCCGGTTTGATGGTGGTATCGCGTTTGGAACTAACGACACAAGCAAACCGATCATCTGTGCATTGCAGATCATTCCGATTGAAGGTTACTGGCAGCCGCCCGTCGACAACGAAAACGCAGTGTTGACTGTGGGTCCGTTCGACAAGGCCTCCTACAGCATGTTCCACGTTCACGGTGGCGTGAATGTCGGCGGAACTCAACCACGGTTTGCCGGTGGTTTCTACCGGTTCCTCCATTCCATCAACAGTGAATCGTCAGATAACTTCAATCGGTACAACATGCTTGGCGAGTATTTTGGGAGCCCTAATCTTCTCCAGCGGGTTACCGCGCAGACCGAAGTCACAGGGCACTATGGCTGGCACGCCTGTAACGAAGACAGCGTGGCTACGTACTGGCTAGCCACTAACCCGACTAGCTTTTTGGAAGTCGACTTCATTGGCAAGCCAAACATCATCGATCGTTACACCCTAGCTGTCGACGCTGACTTGGGTGCTCCAATCGACTTCACATTGCAGGCCTGGGATGGCACTAACTGGGTGGTGTTGAGTTTGCAGTCTAACCAATTCGTCAACGATACCGGTACGGTTTCAAAGACTTATTCGATCAGTACACCTATTGCAGCCACGAAGTATCGTTTAGTGCCAACTGCTACCAAAGATTTAACTCCAGTGAAGTTGTACAACTTCGATCTATTGGGTCGGGTTGAGGACAACGAGGCTGTTAGCACATTCATCAACTTGCCTGAAATCGGACGTTACAACACCGGTGAGGAGCAATGTGCTAAGTTCACAGCAGCGCAGAAACCGTTCTATCACGAGGGTGGTGACATGCAGTTTGCCTTTGAAGACATCACCGGGCACTACAACGACAACTTGACACACCCCGGGCTGGTACCTCAAGCTGAAGGCGCCAACTCGAAGCCGATCAAGCCGATCTTCGCGTTGATCAACATCTCGAAGATCAGCGAGCAGGGTCGTGGTACTGGTGGACTGCCGGTGTTGTTCGATCCTCCAAGCGGAACTGTTAACCCGTAACCACTATGGCTGTAACTCTTTACGTTAACGACAAGCCGGTTGACACCATCTTCTACACGATGGATGGTACGACTCCGACCGAAAATTCATCAGTTTACATCACTCCATTGGAAATCGAGAACAGCTGTACGATCAAGGCGTTTGCTGTGTTCGATGACGGTACCATTGGACCGGTCTCGCAAGCGGTTTACACCGTGACGCCGAGATTGGCAACGCCGACCTTTGTACCACCTAGCGGGGCGAACACCCCTTCTTCCATTACCATCAACGCTGATCCCGGCGCTGAAATCTGGTACACGGTTAATGGTTCGACGCCATCCAACACCAACGGTAGTTTCTACTCTGCTCCAGTCGATCTGGTCGGCACTGTTACGTTGAAAGCAATTGCCTACAAGCTAGGATTCCGTAAGAGCTTTGTCGCTACTGGATACTACGCACCACCCGACTACAGCTTCGGTCAACTGCCTCCTGTGCAGTTTAGCCCCAGCAACACGACCCCATTGTCATTCCCTATTCCGGTAACGATGAGCTGCCCAGGCCATCCTGATGCAACAATCATCTACAGAATTGGCCACACCAACCCGGATTACACTGATGCTGTTTATCCTGGAACCCCTGTTCCGTTGGGCGGCAACGGCGTAGGTGGCGTGCGTGCGTTTGCGATTAAGCTGAAGTATGCGCCCAGCCAATCCAGTGGCATTATTTACACGCAGGCTCAGGCCAACACCCCAACGTTCAATCCGGTTACCAACACAGCCATTCCGCTGCATTCAACCGTTTCGATGAGCAATGGTCAGACCGGCGCGGTGTTGTATTACACTGTTGACGGCTCGAACCCTGTTCCGCCATAATAACCCCAATATGCCGACTTACGAGTACCAAAACCCGGTTGAAGTAACCGAGCTGCCCATCACCGTCAAAGCGCTGGCCACTCGAACTGGCTATTTGAACAGTGCTGTTGCAACCGTCAATTACACCCAAGTGAAAGTAGCCACCCCGGCGTTTACACCGGTTGCTGGTAGCTACCCCTATCCCGTTACCGTATCGATTACGTGTGAGACCGCCGAAGCAACAATCAAATACTCCATCGATGGCTCCGAGCCGTCGTTGAACTACACCGTTCCGCTGTCGGTCAGCAGCAACACCCCGGTTAAAGCCAAGGCGGTAAAAACCAATTGGCTGGACAGCGACGTGGCATCGGTAACCTACGAGCAAGCTCAGGTTCCCATTGTTACATTTACGCCTGGCAGCAATGCGGTGGTGTTTCCGCAGACGGTTTATTTAGCCACTGTGCTGAGCGGAGCAACCATCTACTACACGGTTGGTACCAACCCACCAAGTCCAACTACCAGTGACATTCTCTATGATCCTGACGACGGCGTGGTGTTAATTGCCGCTGGTACCATTAAAGCGTTCGCAGTTAAAACCGGGTACATGGACAGTGATGCCAGCAGTGCAACTTACTCTCAAGTACAAGTGGCCACGCCATCGATCAGTCAAAGCTACAGCCCTGGTGGCGGTTACTGGTATCCCAACACAATCACACTGGCTTGCTCGACCAGTGATTCAACCATCCATTATACAACTGATGGTTCAACACCAACCAGTAGTTCAACGTTGTACACCGCGCCGTTTGCCATCACCTCATCGGTGACGGTGAAAGCCCGAGCGTTCAAAAGTGGATACGCCGACAGTGATGTGGCGAACCGGTTGTACGATCAACAGCGGGTTACCGCTACGCCAACGATCAGTCATAGCAATGCTGAGAGCGGGGTTCCTAACCAAATCAGCCCGTTGTATCCAACTGTTATTACTATCAGCGGTGAATCGGGTTCAACCTTCTACTATACGGTTGATGGTTCTACGCCGACCAACGGCTCAACGTTGTACAGTGCGCCATTCAACAACACCGGGCAAACCCCAATTAAAGCGATTGCGTACAAAACTGACTATCTACCGTCAGCGGTAGCCAGCCAGGCTTACACACAGCGAGTTGTTGTAACCCCAACCTTCAGCCATCCTGGTGGTGAAATCATTTTAGGCGCCACAGTATCGATCAGCACAGCCACGCCGGGCTGCACGATCTATTATACAACCGATGGTTCGGTTCCTGATAACACCGATACGGTCTACACCGGTCCAGTGACTATCAGCTCAGCAATTACGCTGAAGGCGATTGCTTACAAAACAGGTGGCTTTCAACCGGGTAGCTGGGCTGTTTCGGCAGTTGCGACAGCATCTTACACCGGCCCGTTGTCACCCATTCCGGTTATCTCACCGAACGGAAGTGGTGAATACGAGTTCCCTGTTAAAGTGCTGATCACCACTGCTTCGGCGGTGGATTCGATCTACTACACCACAGATGGCTCAACCCCGGACAACACCGATACGTTGTACAACGGTGCGTTTACGGTCAACACCGATGGCACTGTTGTTAAGGCCATTAGCTATAAAACTGGTTACAACCAAAGTGCTATCGCGACGGTAACGATCAATCAAGCCACATTCAATTACACAGCAAGCCTTTCTCCAGCAGCCAACAGCCCGATTGTCGATGGTGCTTCATTGACCAGCACGTTACAGTGGCAACGGACGGTTGGGGGTGAGCGGACCTCAGGGATACTAGGTAGTGTTGCTTACAACACTGAAGTACACAACATGAAAGCGTTACGCAACGGCAAATACATGCTTTGCGGAATGTTTAATGAATACGGAGGTTCGCCAGGCTACGCCATCAGAGGATTGGTTCGGCTGAACCAGGACATGACTCCCGATGTAAACTGGCGGAGCACGAGCAATGATTTTTCCAACGGCGGCGGCTCGAACCCTCTCATCCTGCCCGCCAAGGTGCTCGACTTCGCAGAGCTGTCTGACGGCTCAATCATAGCTGTAGGCACGTTTGCAACGATCTACGGAACTACAAGAAACTATATCTGTAAGTTCAATCCGGATGGTACGTTATCCAACACGTTCACTACTTCGGTGAGCGGGTCTTTCGTGTCGAAGATCGCGGTTAACAAGGACGATAAAATTTTGATTGTAGGTGACTTCATGCAAATTAGACCCACAGGTGGTAGCTGGGTGCAACTCGTCCCGCCAGCAATTGCGTTGTTGAATCCGGATGGTACGCTGGCAGCAGCAGTGAACCCGATTGGTTTCAGTAGTTTCAGTAACTCATCCATAGACGCTATCTGCGCTGTTGCTGATGGTGGCTTTTTGCTAGCCGGCGCGGTGCATCATTCTAGCCAAGGTGCTGGTGTGGTGAAGCTGCTCGCCAATGGGTCTTGGCCAGTTTCACCAGCATGGACAGCTCCGATGCAGCAATTCGAGAACTGGTGGTGGAATCGAAAAATCTACACAGTTAAACCTTTACGAGACGGTCGTGCGGTCATTGGCGGGAGTTTCAACACAGGAGATTTTGCATCTACACCGGCCAGCTCCAAACAGCGAATCGCCGTTTTGGGTACAACCGGTGTAGTTGACGCTGCATTTACCTCTCCAAACCTGTCAGTCAATACTACCGGGCCATTGAACGAAGGTAACGGGTATGTCGTTGACGTTGAACAAATGCGCAGCGGAGGGCTGTTTATTGCGGGCTCCTTCAGGTCTGTAGGAATGACCGCTAACAGTACTGACGCCCCGTACAACCGGCATCACAATATGTCTATGATCAACCTGGACGGCACGTTGGTCCAGACGAACGTGACTGGCGGGGTGGGTTACGGCGTCTCTCCCGACACGTACGGGAATTCCGCGATACGTAAAATCATGCTCACGGCCAACGATGAGCCTATTGCTTTCTTCGGCTTTCGACCAACCCAAATATCTATGCCATCACCTAGTACAATAACGTACACTGGAGAAGCTCAGATAGGCATGACCTTCACCGGCATAGGAAAATTCAAATTCCACAACAGCTCCGGAACACCTACGTTGAATTTGTGCGATGGCGAAGGACACGACCCCGGCACTTCGTTAATCAGCGCAGGTGTCAGCAAGTTCACGGTAAACAACAGCGACCCCACACTGGCTTCAGCCGCGCTGGCCAACCCAGGTAGCATCGCGTTAACCCAAACTGGTGGTGTGTTTCCGACGTTAAAACTACGAGCAGCCAAGCCGCCTGTCTCGGCGGCCCGGCCGTCGGCTGGCGCTGTCGACACTACATCGGGATTCAAGCTAGGAGCGTTGACGACCTCGACGTACACATGGATTCAAGCCGCAACTCCGGTGGCTACTCCCGGCAGTGGTGCGCTGGCGTACGGTTCTACGGTTACGCTGACCTGCGCAACGTCAGGAGCGTTGATCTACTACACCACTGATGGTTCGACTCCGGACAACACTGATACGTTGTACAGTGGTCCGATTACTATCAGCGCAGACACCACTGTTAAAGCGATCGCTTACAAAACTGGTTACAAACCAAGCGAAGTATTGACCGAGTCCTACACGCAGATCACGCTTGATCCACCGGTAGCAAGTCCCGCAGCAGGAAGTCTGCCGGCAACCACACCGATATACCTCAGCCACACGCAGCTAGGTATTTTAACCCCGGCTATGACGTCGAACACTACACCGAGTGGTGTAGTGACCTCTACCGGGCAGGCAACGGCAACCGCCTACCAAGCGTTCGATCAAGTAAATACAACCGCTTGGATCGCATCGACATTTGGTGGGAATCACGAAGTTGCGGTAGTTTACCAGTTTCCTTCCGCTAAAAAAGTGTATCGGTTTGACCTGCGGATGCTTCAAGCCATGAGCCCGATTGATCTGCAAATCCAGGGCAGTAACGACGGGGCGTTCTACACAACTTTGTTTGGCCCCCTCAACTCCGCTTGGAGCGAGAACGAGGAAAGAACATTCTTTCCTGCCGTGGTAGGAGCGTTCAAGTACTACAGGTTCGTTTGGTCGCGACCTCCACAAGCAGGAAGTCAAACAACAGCGGTCAGTGAGATAAAAATGTATGGCGGCGTCGACATCTACTACACTGTCGATGGTAGCAGCCCCGATTTGGTCAATCGGGTTCCTGTTAAGACAACCAATTCGATTGAAAGCGGTTGGGTCAGCTCGGCGTCATCGGAGCTAACTGGATTTGAGGCTTGGAAGGCCTTCGACAACGACACTTCTACTGGCTGGAAAGCGGACAACAACCAACTGGTACCTCAATCGTTGACCGCACAGAAGAGCTCCGCTGAAACAATCGTCGCTTATGCGGTGACGTCTGATGTCTACGCCGGAGGTCCAAAAGACTTCAAGCTGCAAGGCTCCAACAATGGATACAGCTGGACCGACTTGGACACGCGTACCGGGGTTACCTGGGCATTAAGCTACTACCCCGAGCGGAAACAATACGCTGTTAGCACGCCGGGGGCTTACACCCACTACAGGCTGTACATCAGCGCGGTGCAAAACAACGCGTATGAACCTGCGGTCATTAGCCTGGAACTGCTCCGTTATGGTACCGCTTACACTGCGCCGCACACATTTATGGCTAACAGCACGATCACGATGAAAGCGGTTGCTGTACTGACGGGTGCGGTCACTTCAAGCGTGATGGAAGCGGTGTACAACCAGCAGCAACTTGCCACACCGGTCGCCAATCCAGCTGCCGGTGCAGTGCCGTTCCCAACTACATTGGCGCTGAGTGTAGCTGGGCACGATGATGCATCGATCTACTACACCACAGATGGCTCAACCCCGGACAACACCGATACGTTGTACAATGCGGCAAGTGCGGATATCATCCCTGCAATGGTCAGTAATTCAATGAGTGGTTATGTGGCCACTGCGTCGGCCACGATCGTACATTTAGGCGTCAGCTACGAACCGTTTTATGCCTTCGACCAGGCGGGCAACGCCGCGGCGGCCCAGACCATCTGGGGTGCCCCTATGGGGCAGGGCACGGGGGCACCGTGGTTGCGCATCGAACTACCCACCGCCCAGCCGATTTCGGCTTACAAAGTCGGTAACACCCACCATACTACTAACTACTACGCTCGGGCTTGGACGTTAGAGGGGTCGAATGACGCTTCGAGCTGGACTACCCTGGATACAAAAAATTTAAGTTCTTTCCCGTACGCGAGTTACATCACGTATACGCTTAGCGCACCATCAGCAAGCTACAAGTACTACCGGTTGAACATTTCCGCCAACAACGGCAGTCCTTCCGTAGTGTCTGTTGGTTTATTCCAGCTCGTGGGACTGGCGGGGATACCCATCTCGGCTAACACCACCGTCAAAGCGATCGCGTACAAAGCAAACTATCTTCCAAGCGAAGTGCTGACTGCTGCTTACACCCAAGCGCAACTCGCTGATGTTACGTTCAGTCCAGTTAGTGGAACCAGCGGAGCTTCAATTATCACCTTGGCGCAGGCAACCAGCGGTTCAACCATCCGTTACACTGTTGATGGTTCGACACCGTCGATCTCAAATGGCCTTACATACAGTGGCCCGTTCGTTATTATTACTCCCAAGACGGTCAAGGCTTACGCCTACAAGACCGGCTACGTTGACAGCAACGTAGCAACCGCCACGTATCCGTAATGCCTGCTGAGAGCAACAAAGATTGCATCGTTTTAGTACCGGTCAGCCATCACATCGAACCTGACTGCGACGCCTCGCTGAGAATTCTCGAACGAATGGGCTACCATGTGTGGCGTGCCTATGGTTTCAGCGCAATTGATCAAGGCCGCAACGTAATGGCTCAGCAAGCCTTGGATAAAGGCTACAAAGAGCTGATGTGGATCGACGCTGACGTTGAGTTTCAAGTCAGCGACGTCGAACGGTTGCGGGCGTTGGAGCTACCTGTTAGCTGTGGTATTTACGGTCTTAAAGACGGCAGCGGAAGACCAGCGGCTGATCTTGAAAATAAAAAACAAATCAGCGGATCGTTGTATCAAATCCCTGCTGTTGGTGCCGGCTTTCTTCATACTCGCCGAAGCGTCTACGAGTTGATGGTCAAGGAATTGAAGCTGGAAAAATGTGTTGGCCGGCATACCAACTACTACCCGTTTTTCCTTCCGTTAATCAAAGACAAGTTCTACATGGGGGAGGACTTTGCCTTCTGCCACCGGGCTGCCCAATGTGGCGTTAAGATCATCGCCGATACCTCGTTGAAGCTCAAGCACATCGGTAAGACAACGTTTCATTGGAACGGTCTAGACAAAGAACAGGTTGCTGAGGAAAAATACACTCCATTGGCAGTTGACCTCACTATCAAAGACGACATTGCGGCAATAACCTGCTTCTTTAACCCCGCGAAGTTCAAGCGTAATTTCAGCAACTACAAGAACTTCAAAGATTACATGCAGCAAATTGGCTGCCCGTTGTACACCGTCGAGCTGGCTTTTGGAGACGAGCCGTTTGAGCTGGATAGCAGCGACCCCAACCTTTGGCAAATACGCACCCAGGACGTGATGTGGCACAAGGAGCGGCTGTTGAATTTGTTAGCCAAACGGTTGCCAAGCCGGTACACCAAGATCATCTGGACTGACTGTGATTTACGCTGGTCGGAAAAACCCGATTGGTTTCAGTACACCTCGATGCTGTTGGACCGTTACAAAATCGTACAGCCTTATGCTGTTGCAGAATATCTGACTCTTAACGGCGCGGTGGAGTTTTTCAAAGAGAGTGTGGTGGCTGTCAAAAAGAAATTTTGCGATCCCTATGATTTCCATCAGCACCACCCTGGATTCGTTTGGGCGGCGAGGAGGGAGTTTTTTGAAAAATTTGGGTTGTACGACCGACCGATTATAGGCGCGGGCGATGCATACATGGCTTTTGCTTTTCTCGGTAATCCCGAAAAAGTACTTGATCGCTACACTGACCAGTTTTCAATGTGTCGGGAGCTCGTAGCTGATTATTTGAAGTGGGCCGAACCTGTTACCGCTTATGTAGATGGCTCGGTGGGATTTGTCGATACAACCATACAGCATCAATGGCACGGTAGCCGTAAAGAACGGCGTTATCATGAACGAATGGGCTTGATCAGGGATTTTGTGCCCGCCCGAGACCTGACTGTCGATGCCAACGGTTTGTGGACCTGGAGCGAACTGGTTAAACCAGAGTTCAAAGCTCAGTTGAACGATTACTTCAAAAGCCGCAACGAAGATTCTAAAGATGCAGTGTCGGCTGCGACTACCGCGATTGTTACCAGCTGTGACAGCTGCTATTTCACTGGGTTACTGTGGTGGTGGGATGCCGTTAGACGCCAGGTAAACGATGATGTTTCGATTGTTGTTTTTGAACTAGGCTGGAGTTCATCGCAAAAAAGAGAAGCCATCAAAGCCGGCATCCACTTCGTACCGTTTAATCCCAACTGTTTCGACGGGCCTTATCGACAAAGCTTGTTGACCGGAATTACCAAAAAAGAGTTGTGCTGTTGGATCAAGCCGTTTCTAGTTCAAGCCACGCCATACGACAACGTAATCTGGATCGATGTGGACGCGTTGCCGATCAGGCCGTTTGACGAACTGGTCGCATTGGTCAAAACACAACCTTTTGTGTTTCTTGACCAGTACAATCCTGAAATTACCGGCAACAAAGACAAGCTCTACGAATTGTTGCCAGTTTATCGTCGAGTTGACAAACAGCTGACCATCAACAACGGGGTGTTTGGCATTAACGTGAAACGTGACCGCGAGCTGTTTGATTGGTGGATTCACGCCAGCTATGTGGCTTTACGTGACCCAGAAATTCGCAAGCAGTTTAGCTGGTGGGATCAGGGAACAATGATTTGGGCGATGCAGCGTTGTGGTGGGTCGAAAGATTACATCCTTGATAGCGGCAAAAAATTCAATTATCCGGCCAACGGGTTGAAACACGTCAAAGACGACTTGTTCCGCAAACAATATAATTCCGGGCAAGATTTCTTTGCTGAGTTGCAAAAAGACCACCCAGACGCCCATATAGTCCACTGGATGGGAGTGAAAAAGTTTGAGTTGTGGCCCGACTACTGGGAGCCTACCAAACATGTGGCTGAGCTACACAATGAAGTTTACCAAGCCCTCACTTACGAAATCTAGTTATGATGTACCCGATTAGCAAAGCAGAGTACGACCGAGCGTTAGCCCAAAACACCTACTACAAAGACCGCTGGCCTTATTACGAAGAGGCCATCGGTTTGGCCATGAAGTTCAACCCCCAAAAGCGTGCTGGAACTTGGCTCCATGACACTGCCGTTGTTTCGCAACAGTGTCACGATGGATGTGTCTGAGGGTTGCAACCCCAAAATTCTCCACAATGCCACTAAAACTCCATGGCCTATCCCCGACAAAGTTTTTGACCTGTTTATGGCATTGCAGGTATGGGAATATCTTGGAAACCAACAGATTGAAGCGTTCCGGGAAGTCCGCCGAATTAGCAACGTTGCTGTTATTAGCTTTCCGTTGATGTGGAAGAGTAAAGCCCCCAAGAGCGGCCACTCAGCTGTCAGCATGGACCAGATAGGGGAATGGACGTTGAACCACCCACCTGAAAAGGTCGTTATCATGCCTCCTTGGTCAATCAAACGAGCCATTTATGTGTTTGACTTTAGACATAAAAAGTAGGACGCTGGAACAATGAAGAGGATTCATGTGTTAATCGCTGTGCTGGCTATCGCGCTAGCAGCCACGTCATGCACTTATTTCCGGCCCAACCAGGTCAAGGTACAGAACGACTTACAAGAGCGTGGTCGTGAACTGACCAGTGGTGCACTGGCAGCTAACGACGAGGCCAAAAAGCACATTGATCAAACCAAGACATTGCTGAAGACCGCTGATGTACCGACCAACTCGGTCAGCCCGGTTACCATCAAGCAACCCACTTTCAAGGAAGCCACCAACCAGTTGCAAAAGGCTGACAACGCGTTGTTGGTTGGTGGTGAGCTGTTGCGGCGGGACGAGAACATAATGGGCAAGCCGTTGGTCGATCAAACCCCCGTAATCATGCAGTTGTTGTCAAACAACCAAGCTGTTCGGGAGGCGGCGGCGGCGAGGGAACGCAGCCGTGAAGTTGAAGAGACCCGTTGGCGGGCCAAAGTTGAAGAGCTGGAGCGCAAGCTGGTTGAGTACGGGACCAAGTACGAGCAAGAGCGCAACGAAAAAATCACCAGCTGGATTAAATGGGGCTCATTGGCGTTGCTGGCTATTGGGTTGCCGATAGCGTTAACTGTGTTGTTCCCGCCATTCGCTTCGTTCGTCGTTGGCATATTTCCCGCTCTCGCCCACGTATTCAATTCCCCCGTTTCAATGACCAAAAATCTGGTCAGGGGTGTGGGCAACGCGAGGGATGAGTTGATGCAGCAGGTTCGTTTTGACAGCCAGACGGTTGGCCGAGTAGACAACTACCATGCTAAAACCTACACCGCCGAAGAAGTGTTGCAGATGTTGGACAACCACTTGAAGGAGAACCTAGATGCCACCGACAAGAAAATCATCGCGCACTACCGTCAAACGCAAAACGTTGCTTAACCGTAGGTCGTTGAAAGTTGACGTTGTCGCTAGGGAAGGCCGTAGATCGATCAAGCTAACCGAACAAGCTGAACTAGATCCACCGACCAGCTTCAACAAAGCGTTGAAACATATGACTTACCGCATCGGTGAGCGGTTGCCTGATCTTCCGGTTGAACCACATTCTACCGACTAGCTAAAAAAAGCGCCCCGTGTGAACAGGGCGCTTTTCTGTTGCCATAGCTGTTAAATCAACTTGTAAATACCCCTCGTCCGCGATTTTCGGAGTTTTCAATATACAGACTATTATTTATGAAATATTTCACTTTATACTGAGTTCTGAATAGTAAGCATTTATTTTGCGCTGAATTATAATCTTATTATAAGATTCTTCGAGACTAGGGCCATCGCTAGCTCTAAAATGATCAAAAGAAATATATTTTGTGTCGTAGGCAAAAGATAAAATATTATCTACCGTTCCTCTTTGAGTAGAGAGACGATACTTTAGTTTATTTGAATTACTGAGCGAATTTGTTTTAGAGTTGTGCAAAACGAAAATCTCTTTGCCAGTATCTTTGCTTAGAAGCATTGCGGCGATTAAAGCGTCGTGCAATTCTGGATTTTTTTCGTTCATCATTTTAATCCAAAAATTTTGAACTTCTTCTCTTGAGACAAATTCTGTTTTTTCTAATGATTTATTTTTATTTAGAAGATTAAATGCATTCGCCGGAAAACCTGTTAAGTAGCCTACGACTACTGCGATTGCAATGGATACGCCTAAAATGGAGATATTAATTTTATTTTTCATAAAGAGAATATGGAGCTTTTTGCAAGCTTGTCAAGTTTTTCGAAAGTATTTATTAACTACTGCAAGTTTGGCATGATTCTGGGTTATCAATAAAGCAGGATAAGTTTTCACTTTCAGTTTTACTGATTTCTATGCCTAAACCTTTAATTGCATTAGCTTTTGGACGTGTGCGAAGATAATACATTCCAGTTTTTAGTCCTTTTTGCCAAGAATGCCTTGTTAAACAAACCATCAAGCTGTACCACCAAACCAAGCTCTTAGCTAAAAAAGATTTGGTTGAAAGTTGTAGCTGACAACAGGAGGGTGGGCTTCGGTCCACCCTCCTGTGTTGGATCGAACGCCTACTTCTTGACCTCGGCCCTTGTTAAACAAACCATCAAGCTGTACCACCAAACCAAGCTCTTGTAGGCGCGCATTATGTGCCTCGTTATTTGTTAGAGATGCGGATGGAAGGACTCGAACCTTCGATCTAAGAACTTTATCAACGACTAGTCAAATCGCCAAGTATGGTTCTAGTCTGCTAAAGATACTGTGGCCATTCCAGGTGACTAAACCTGACTCAACCAGTTTTCCATCGCAGAGGTGGGTTTACTGCCCACTGCTTTAGCCGCTAAGCTACACCCGCGTCGTTATTTCGACTACCTCTAACCTCTGAGCTTTACAGTGTATTAGACGCTTATGATTGCCCAGTATTCACCTACGCTGAAATGCCAGGTGCGTTGACTTGCGTTGTTGCCTTGAGACAGCTCGCCTTCCCAGGTTTTGAACATCAGCCTGGTCGGGTGGAAATGCACTACCTGGCCAACTTGGCTCCCTTTCCCGCCGTTGTTTTTGCACCCGGTCACCACCACGCTGGTGACTATAATGATGGCGATAGTCAACACTACCTGAAAAAAATTGAGCATTCTTAATCCGCTGTTTGGCCTGTTTGGCATATTTTTTCTTGTGAAATTTAACAGGACGGTGCGGAGCTACACCGTCGTCAACATGGTTGTATTTGTCGTCTTCCTGGCCTGGCTTCTTTTTGTCCCGGCCTGGCTCCTTTTTATTGACTTTCGACATCAACACTCGGATAATGATTGCTGCAATGACCAAAGGCCAGAGCAAGTTTGTAAGCCACAGGCTGAAGACGAATAGGACTAGGAATAGGACTCCTGCTGGGTGCATGTTTCTTCTGGGAGTGCTTTTTTCAAGATGGTCGATTAACCATCGTAGACGAAGGATTTCAATATGCCTGCCTACGGCAAAAAAGGGTACCGCCGAGTTGCTGGCTCGGCGGTTTAAGGGCTGTTGCTACCAACCTGCTGTAGCAACCGGTCAAAAAGACCAACTCTTGAGAGTTGAGTTTAATTCAGCAACCTCATTTGACCTTATCCAACTAGCTGTGCATCGTTATCGCCGTTATCTACCTGTCGACGCGGTCCGCAGCTTTCAGGACTTTCACCGGCTGGCTGGAACGGTGCCTTTCCGGCCTCGATGTTTTACCGGATAGCTGCCAGTTGTTTAGCACCGCACGCTTCAATGCTTCGTTTTCCTGGTTAGTGAACATCAGCTGAGTACGCAGGCCAATGTTATCGGAGTCTGCCCGCCGGAGCTGTTCCAACTCGCCGGCATGTTGATGCAACACCCAGGCACCCAGCAACATGACCAACTGTTGCACAGCAACTACGTACAACAACGCGATAGTCGGGCCAGTGACTGGTCGGTGGTCTTTCCGTGCAGTTTGCATGTCGTAAATCGCCAGGCCGGCCCAGAGCAGCACGACAATCAACCAGGTAAACAAGAGGGATTGGATTCTAGTCCAACGATTCATAATCAATTCGTTTTCACTCACCGAGTTGGAGGTCAACACCACAGTGAACCCACGCGTCCTCGACGGACCCAGCGGGATGTAAGGCGGGGTCATCTCCCGCGTGCCAGTCCTCGAGAATACCAGTCTTCTCGTTGATCTTGAACACAATGACGTCGGTGTAGAATGGGTTGAGTTGAGGAGCATGTAGTTTGATTTGCACCGGCTGTTGAGGCTTTCGGAACGGGAGCATCTCAACAAACCGCGCGTTATTCTTGCTGATACCCAGCAACACGCCGAGCTTGATGCACCGGGCGTAAGCACGATAGTGGGAAGGCAGGGAGAACCGGTATTCAGTAACATCCCCAAACTTGGTAACGGTCAGCGGTTCGGCGTTGGTAACAGTGTCGATGATCAACTCAACGACTTTTTCGGCATTGGTCACACCGATGACCTTTGACTTCCGGATGCGCCCGAGCCAGAGCTGCTTCAGCCGGATGTCTTGCTGGCGTGGATCGCCCAGTTGTTTGGCCTGCTCAACAGCTTGTTGGTAGGCGGTAATCAACCGGTCGGTAAGCTCCACTTCAGTTTTGATCTTGCTCTTGGCTGCCGCCATACGGGCCTTGGTTTCCTCCTCAGTTTCCACTGGTGCGGAAGCGACGAACTCGGTCGTGATGGTTGCTACCACCAACGGGGCAGCAGGTGTAGTGTTGGTTTGCGTTGCAGCCGGTTTCAACGGAGCGACTTCTTCAGTCAACTTACGTTGTTCCGCCGCTTCAAGTGCTTCTGCGAGGGCTGTCATAGTTTTGCTAATCTGATCTTTGTTTGATTGTGAACACGAGTACCGACAGAAAGCTAATATTGTTAACTAGCTAAGAAAAAATCCACAGCCCCACACCGCTGGTTAGGCGATGTGGGGCGGAACGATTGACAGCAAAGAGTCCCACCCCACTACAATCCATGTGGTTCATTTTGCTGTCAAATTTGATGAGCTGGTTGGCGACAACCAGCTAGCGATCCGCTGTTCAAAAGCAGACCAAATCGACCAACGGCAGAGGAACAATCCCCTGCATCAGCGCTCAAAGAAGAATGACAGTAGACCAACATCGGCTAGGTGTTGGCTAGATACTTTCAACGATTCACTCATCGTATTCATGCATCAATGTATGCTACTGTCAAATTGATAAGCGGACGCAAAGCTTCTGCTGGGGTTTTTTAGCACTGGAGTTTGAATCGTTGGCTACGGAGTTACTTCGTTCAATCTATCAATCAGGCTGACATTCAGCCTGTGCCTTAACGCTGGGAATAGCGTTGATTCAGCCACGTCGGAAATGAGGCCAGCACACCGATGGTTGATGACAGGGCGCAGCCTGTTAAGACTGGATACCACCGCACACCGGCATGCTGGCCATTATTGATGCTGCCATGGTTCTGAGGCAGCTCCACCTGGTTCTACGCGTAGTCCACAGTCAATCGTTAGTACGATTGGTCTACCAGGGGTCAGCATCGTAGCTACCTTTTTCGAGCTCCGGCCGGAGCTCTATCTTCGGCTCTGTTGATCCATCTAGCCTGCATTAATCCAACAGGTTTAGCGCCTGTACAGGTTTGCCGCTACTACGTTGGCGATAAACCGCCACAACGGGTAGGATGGACTGTTTCTTGCTTCGTACACTACCGAAACGCGTAGCGTACAGGTCTGCTGTTAGCGCAGCAGCCTCACTGGTGTTGCATCCACCAGTTAATCCCAGCTTGCCCCTTAGTCCGCTGTCAACGGATCAGAGTTTCACGAGGCTTATTGCATCCTCAGGGCCGGAAGGTTGAAACCAGAGAGAAAAAGTTGAATAGGTGTTTTTCTAGGAATGAAGTAACCCATTCGATCACTACTCTGGTAAAGAGAAGGTGAGGCCTCCATGGATGCCATGCGTGGCTGGCCTCATACCACGGTCGGTCGTGTAATGCATCACGACGGCTCAACTGTCAGCGGTTGTTGCTTCCGCAAACAGTTCCGAACTCTCATGGTTTATCCGGTGTTGGCCAGCCCCTGCTGCCGAAATGGGTTAGTAACAGCTACACGCCGGTCGGTCTCGTTGGTTAACCATTGACCTATTCGACTAGTCAAATCAGACAGGTTCTTTGTTACCTGAATCCAGTCACAGTGCTGCTGTTACGAAAATGTCCTGCTGGTTGAATTAACAACCAACAGGCATAGGGGCGAGGTTTCCCAAGCCCTCCACCAGTCGGAGTATGTGTAGCGGCCTCCGACAGCCGAGATGTACCTAGCCCAACACACTTGAGCGTTCACTGGTGTTAACAGTTACTGAATTGGTGGACCCGGCGGGAATCGAACCCGCGTCCTTCAAACAGTTCAACCGACGTTTACAAGCTTGTTTGTGTCTTTTTCCGATACAACCGTCACACAACAGACCGTTGGACCGTTTTGCTGGTGAGCTGATAATCGTTCACGTTTTCAGCCAGCGTGTTCCCGCGAACGATACCTGGGAGTGACAGTTGCTGTTGATACAGGCTTCATTCAACAGCAACTGGGCGGTGGTCGTTAAACCAGCGCAGCTTCGGTTTCAACAACTTCGCTGAAGCCATGCTTAGCCAAGATGGCGTCAGCCTGGTCAAGAGAAGGAGCGAACCCGAACGAACCGTTAGTGTTAGCGGTTATGTTTTGATCTGCTTTTTACGAGGCCAGCTGATCAACCTCGGCTTGTAGTCTCAGTCTCTCTATCTGGAGTCGAAACCAGTGCGAGCCCAATGATTACCCAAACACAATGGGTAAAATGTAACGTGGGTTTATTGATTTTCACTTTTGGAGTCCTTCGCGCCCCGACACGAGTTCCCTAGATGTTCAATTCCCCTTGCGGGCCGCTGCCATCTACGCGGTGCAAATTAAAGGGCGCGTATCGCTCTCCCCCTCGCGGCTAGTTTATCTTTCTCGGAGACTTGGGCTAACTCCGGTTACGGGCGCAGGCCCCGTCACATTGATTTTCACTTTTGGAGTCCTTCGCGCCCCGACACGAGTTCCCTAGATGTTCAATTCCCCTTGCGGGCCGCTGCCATCTACGCGGTGCAAATTCCGTACCAGCTAAAGAAAAGCTACCAAACAGTTCCTTCCCCGTCAAGCCTCCTCCATCCAGATAGTTGTCAACTTTTGAAAATGAACAAAGCAAGAGTTGATAAAAATGAGATAGAGGAGACCGGCCGGCGCAGTATTTTTGTTGGTCGTCGGAGCTAATTAAAGCTCCAGTAATCTATTATACCGTAAACCGGTGGGTTTCCCAGGGGGGGGGGTGGGTTAATCTGCTGATTCTGGTGCGGGATGCCGCTCGGCTAGGAAGTTGATCAATGGCTGGATGATGAACCCGTTGTTGGTTTGCTGCTCAACAACGTACCAACCCCCCTCACCCTGTAACCTTTATTGCTAAGGTCCCGGCGAACAACCCAATGGGTGCCCTTGTGGATGAAGGTCAGTAGATACCGGTTGGTCTCTGTCTGAGGGATCATACCCTCGCCATAAACAAAAGCATGGTACAGTTCGCTGAGCCCCCATCGCCGGCCGTCAACAATCTCTTTGAACACAAACAGCGATCCATCTACACAGTTCAACCAGTAGTCAAACCCTCGGGAGGCCAGCAAGGTGGTGCGTACCATCAGGTCGTCGGGTCCTGCGGATTGATAGGCGTCTAGCCTCAACTCTTTCTTCGGTACTTTGAAATAGCTGGCCAGTTTACCGAGGGCCAGCGCTTGTGGTCGTTTGAATGTAGGCATGGTTAAATGACTAACTTGCGCCCGCCCGGTACAACCACCGTGTTGTCGCCGTTGCGTTTTCGCCGGGTTAGTAACACTGGTTCGGCTACCGCTGAGCGTTCGTCAAGGTCGTTAACAACAACCGGGTTGAAATTGTTACCAACCATTGGTTGTCCTCGTCGGCGGTAACCCTTGTTAAGTTTTTCGTCAAGCACAGCCTGATATTCCCGCCGGGCAATGTACTCACTGACTCCCTGGCATTTTACCGCCCGGGTCAACCCACCGCCCCGGCGGCCGTAATAACCAACAACAGAATACCGGCCGTGATCAACCCGTAGTTCCAGCTCGTACACTTTATCGGACGAGCCTTGCTGGTAAAAAAGGTATTCTCCCTGAACCAGCTGGCCAAAAGACGGTGTAATTGGCATGCTTAAGCCTCCATAAAGATGCGCCATTCCGACACATTTTTGGTGTTTTTGAGAATGTCTTTCATGGGAAGTTTCTTGTGTTTGGACCAGAGGTCTCCTGATTCAATTATCATACGGTTCGGCAAATACGATTTTCAAGCACCACAAAGTGATCGTCAACTTTGTCGTAGCCATCCAGCAAGCGGTATTGATTGGGCCAGAGATAACCATTCCCACTGTTACAAACAAATGGTTTAATTTGGTAGTCGGAGTCGTCAATCAACACCGCGTTGGCTGAAGCGCACAAGTGCTTGTCACGGCAGATGATTATCGACTCGTCGGGGTAGTTGGCCAACAGCCAGGCTACCTTGCCTTGAGCCGCCAGTGGAAACTTGCCCGGTGAAGTGAGAAACGCGAAGTCGTGGGTGTCTTTGAACTGCTGAGCCAACGCCACAATTCGCCGACCCCACGGAAGGAACTCCAGGTTGGTCCAGAATGCGGGCCCGCCGGCGTTCACCGCTTCAGTAAGCTGTTTGCGCCCACCAGGCAGCACATCGTCGATGGAGTTACCTTCACGGAGATGCTGGCGGATTGTTGAATCATCAGCAGACAACCCACAGACTTTCAAGCTACCACCCAGCCAGTCGACTACCACACCGTCGAGATCGAGAAAAATTTTTGGTTTCATTGATTTTGCTGCTCCAGGAGGGATTTGAACCCCCGACCTCTTGAATTATGAGTTTTTAGACTTTGATAACCGTGTAAGTCACTGGCATGACAACGGCATCAAATCCCGGCTTGTTCGCTACAAGCCAATCAATGAACTCGGAATCGGAATCGGGTTCCTCAACATCTTCCCGCCATTCCGCCCAAAGTTCTTCCAGCAAGGCATCCGGTTCACTGGCCCGAAGCAACGTGTTTTCGACCGCAACTTGCCCGATGCAATACCGCGGTTCGCCCTCTTGTTGAACGAACACTAGGACGATGGTTGATGGCCATTGGTCCTGTTGGTTTTGTTGATTGGAATTGCTGTGGGTTGTGTTATTCATAATGAAGAAAGTTGTCCATAGGATTGACGCGCGCTGTTCCTACTGAGCTACTGGAGCGTAATTTTGCAACACCGGCATGTAAGCTTCTACAAGCAACCGGTTAGCCAGGTCAACGTCAAAATAGAGATAGCCCGCAGGAGGCAGCCGATCAAACGCGACATGCATATCAGCTTTCAACCGGTCCACCCAGGCGTTCAATATGGTTTTATCGAATTCCTCCGGATGGGTTTTAACCCTCAACAGGTTGGTGGCGAGCATGGGAGCGTAGTCCTGTAGGTTGACAGGAAACTGGCGGGTCTTGAAAAACTCTGTACCACAATAGGTTAACCGAATCAACTGGACAAAGTTTTTGGGACTAAATCCCAGCCGGTCAATCTGCTCTTTCCGTTTACCCCCTAGCTTGCCGGTGTGTTCACCGTTAGCCAGCTTCAACTCGCTGTAAATGTAACCAGTTAGACTGCTGTGAACCTTGGTGGTGTCGATGAGCCTCAACCGGTTGTTAATCAACTTGTTGAACAGCGGATCGATGGAAATCCAATGTTGATTAAACAACATCTCCAACGCCTGGGTGTTACCTCTCCGCAGCATGTTGAGGAAATGTCGAAGCTCCCAGTAAACAGAGTCCTCAGTTTCGTTCTTGGTAACCTTGTGTTCAAACCGGTCCAACCCGATTATGGTGCCAACATCATCGTTGACAAACACTCCGCGAAAATCTTCATCGCTTTCGTGTGTGTTGAGCCCGTAGCTATGGCTTCCGCCACGCATCTTGCAAATCATTTTCATGATGGTATTATTTAGCTATGGATACGTTGATTGTTGTCGCACCACTATGCCAACGTCCCACGGATTCGTTGGCTTTGAGAGGCTTGTTGTTGGCCACCAAGACGTTGAAACTCAACGCCATTGTTGAAATCGAACAGCAGTTGAAAGATGAATTCTATCGTGGACACAAATCCGATGGGTTGTTCGACTTCATTCGTTATCTCATCACACCACAGGAACATGAGGAAGCGTTGAGGTTAGACCAACAACCTCGTTATCCGTTAACAATTGTCACCGATGCGGTCAGGTTCGAGAACGTCAACGGATTGATCGGGCAGTTGGTTAACCTCCACCAACTGATTAACCCAGCAGAAAGATAGCCGCCTCACTCAGCCAGCTGGTTGAAAGCGGCTAGCTTCCTGGCCTCCGGTGGTACAGCTGCAAGGTCAACATTTCGCAACGGCTTGATAGCGCTATTGTTATTTTGCATCGTTCAGAATTTCAAGCGCAATTGCTAAGCCCCAAATACAGAAAAGAATTCCCGTTACAATAACAAGAAATTTGAAACTTGGCAGAGCGAAGTGTTTCGTTAGATATTTCGTTAGGTTTTTCATTTCGTCGTAACGACAAGGCATATTTAGCGGTTAAGTAGTGATCTGCCGAACCCAATTGTAGCGAGAGAAAACACCAGTGCGGCAGCAGGAATGAGAAACGGTAGGCTCAGCACCACCGTAACGGCAAGGCCGATACAGCCAGCCACGATTAGCAGCCAGCCAGTTAGTTGTCTAATGGTCATGTTGGTTGGTGCGCTAGGTGGGAGTCAAACCCACAACCGTGCTCACATCTAGGGCTTAAGCGGTGTATAAATCCGCCGCTCTACTGTTGAGCTGCCAGCGCGTAGTTGAGGATGGCGGAGAGAGGAAGGCTCGAACCTCCGCTGGGCTATTAACCCGCTTTAGCAAAGCGGCCTATTACCACTCTAGCACCTCTCCGTTGAGGTTAACCGTTTTTGAAGCCTCCGAATCCAACTTTGGATTCATCCGCGTCGTATTCACTGCTCTTCGGGCGGGCAGCGTTCTGTTCTTTGAGGATTTTGACAGTGTCGTTAAAATCCTTGCCCAGGCATTTGACGCTGATCACCAGCTCGGCGCAAGCCGCAAAGGACAACCGCTCGGTAGCAGCCACCCATTGATCCAGCTCGGAACCGGCGATCTTCAGCTTCTTTTCAAAATACAACCTTCGGACACCATCACCAGGCCAGTCAATCCTGATTACGCGGTCGAACCGACGTGGACGGTTGACAATACGTCGGTCGAGCAACTCAGGGTAGTTGGTGGTAGCTATGTTCAACACTCGGTCGACCTGGTTTTCACCATCCAACAGGCTCAACAGAACATCATCGCCGTTTTCCTTAATGATCGCGTCGATGTCTTCAAAAATGCAAATCACTGGACGGTTGGGTTCGACCGTGCGGAAGACTGTCAGCCCAAGCTGTAGATACAACGGCTTGGTGCAGTAAAACACTATACCGTTGGCTTTGATAATGTTGCTGACCAGTTGCTGGACCAGACAGGTCTTACCACTACCCTGGGGGCCATAGAACATATAACCCCTACGGTGTAGGAAACCGTGGTAGTAAAACTTTTCCCCCTCAGCCCAGAAAGTGTCGATGTCGGTGAGAATTTTATCGATCTTGCTATCAGGGAAATCCATCAATTCATCAATTTGCAGCTGCTGCTTCTCAAACATCACCCCACCGTTGCGTTGTGGTTGTACATTGTACAAACCGGCCGGCAACGTCTTGACCGAGTTGGGAACGCAGACAAATGCATTGGGACCAGCCATAGTCCACTGAGTCGGGACCATCTTGGTTAAGTCCTCGTCTTTAGCGACCACAGGTTCAACATCCTCAACGCTGCTGTTAAGGGCGCGCATGATGCGCTCGGACTCAGCTCCTGATGGTTGATGAGGTACTGCAGTACCAAATTCTTCGTAGTTTACGTCAGACATGCTTGGTTGTACCGGTAGAGGGACTTGAACCCCCACGCCCTGGCAGGCACTGGATTTTGAGTCCAGTGCGACTGCCATACCGGCAATGTTCGCCACCGTGCTGCTGGTTGTTGTAGTTAACGGTCCTGTTAATCAGCACAAGACCAACACCCATACATTACAGCACAGTCTATCCAGAAGGCAACAAAACCTTCGGATACTCGTTTGAAAATTGATTTAAGCGTCAACAATGTTCGATCCAACGGTCGGAAGTAGGCCATAGAATACGAGCAGGTTGCTAATTGTGGTTAGTCGAAGAAAGCCAACAGGATCAGCAAACCGATTGCTAACCACGGATTGGCTAAACACAAACCGAAAAGGAAAAAAAGGAGAAAAAGAGTTCCCATTTAACTGAACAGAGAAGTGGCAAATCGTTGCCACGGCCAATCCGGAAGGCGCCGACTATCCTGACGGTGCTGACACAGCCTACCGCCGGTGGTCCGTCGCCGCTTTGCAACTGAAACTATCTCATAGAACCCGGTGAACATTGGAGTTCGCACCCCGCCTTGATAACCCATGCTGAAATGCTCCTGCGCGTGCACACCTCGATCACGAAAGTAGCCGAGGATGTACTTGTTCAACGCTTCAGCCCTGCCCTCAGCACTACCGTGCGGGCAGGCGGCAGACACAGCGACCGGTATGTTTCCTTTGCGCCGGCGCCATTGACAGTCGAACGTAACGCCAATCAGGTTACCGGGAGCAGCCCAGTTAAACAGATGTTCAACGGCGGCTTGGATGTCGTCGTGGCCGCAATAGTCAGCCCAGATCATGGAAGGGCAGCCAGGTTGAGGCAACGCCACACGGATGTCCTCGCGGTGGTATATTACAGTTGCGTTAGGCAGCTGCTTAACCGCCACCCTGGCTTTCCGTGGGTAACGATCCTGCGGTACAACCACTTCTCGGTTAGTGAAGAACTCGTTCCGGTCGTTGGTGTAACAGTGGAGCTGCAATGGTACGGCTGGTTTCAGCTTTTGCGTAACGGCGATGATTTGTTTTTCCAACAACCATTCGGCAGCAGGCAACGTGTGGCATTCCATTACCGTGTCAGCATTGTTAACCATCCAACGTTGGACCTTGGTAAAAATGAGACCTCGAATCTGCGCTTTAGCGGCAGAGTCACAGAAAGTAGTCATTTGGTTTAAGCACCGATGTGCGGGTGGTGGGAGTCGAACCCACACAGCTGTTGAGAGCTAGCAGATTTTAAGTCTGCTGTCGCTATCATTACAACACACCCGCGTTGTCGACAAACAACTTACTGTTGAAGCCTACCTTGTCTGGCGGCAATCCGACGTTCCGCCTCAGCCTGAATCTGTGGACCCATCGCTTTCAGGATGGTGTCGATCAGTTGGTTGGGTTGGCCTGCTTCACCGGCTGGTTGAGCTGGGACCACTTGGTTGCCGGTTGAGCCGACTGCGGAGCAGCCACCGGGCCGGACAGCCTTAAACCCACTTTGCAGCTGTTTCAACTGGTCTACGGCATTACCAGCCGGTTGGTTGATTGGAGCGGCTGGCCGGGCATCGCGCCGTTGCTGGCTGACCATCAACTGATGGTTAAGCCCTGTGAAGGCCTGGCTACCTGCCGTGTTATCAGCGTTGTTACACGCGATGGCGAACAACATAGCGAGTGCGGCAGCGTCACCAGGAGTGGCATCGGCCGGCATGGCATCAAGCAGATTGTTGAATGAAAATTGAATGGTATGAGTCGCTTCGGTGTGAGTCATTGTTACTGTTGTTTAATAGCAGCTTCATCCGTCAACCGGGAAGCCAGTTTGGAAAAATGATTTTCATCGCAGCAGCCAACTAGGCAGCTTCGTTGTAATTAATACATTCACCGATCAACTCAGCGAGGGTAAACTTGACGTTTATGAATGTGTTGGCCGCCAGGGGAGGCAGCTTCACACGGTTGTTGTCAGACGCGCTATTTCTTGATACGGCGAAAGTCCCGTTCCCAAACAGCTCGGCAGATCTTGCCGGCAGCACGGTAAACGGTTGATTCCGCCATTTGTGGAAAAACGCAATGGAGGGTTTCGTGGATTAACGTGTTGAGGTAGCTGCGGGATAGCTGCCTTGGGTCGATTTCGATGAGGTTTTCGCTCTTATAACACTGACCATATGCCCGCTCACGACCAAGCTTACGCTCAACAATCTTCAGCCGGTTCTTGCTGCGACGTTTCCTGTTCATGGCTAAATGATATAACAACAACGACCAGCCAGTCAATCAACGAGCGAACAACACGCAGTCGTAAACCAGCAGGAAACCGGTCTAGCAGCCTGCTGGAGAGCTTTTGATCAATCAACAGGGTGAAGACAGCGTAGTTGTTAACAACGACGGTTAAACAGGCGGCGCCACCATGAGCAGACGTTGTTGGTCTTCTCGTCTCTGAACCACCACTGCTCAGGGCTTGCCGCTGTTTGATCGGATAATCAACCAGTTCGTACGACACAACTACAAAATTGAGGCTACGCTTTACTTTATATTGATACTAAACACAATTAGCATACCATGGTGGTTGTTGTCTAGTAGTCCAGGTTGCGAACGTCTTGTCGTGCTTGATATAACGCCGGTACTGTTCAGTGACGAGTAACTTATCAAAGTCATCAGAAGTTTTCCGGCACTTCGAATCTGCTCCAATTGCTGTTACAAAGGGAGTAATCTCGCCCTCAGGTACCAGTGTCTGAGACCGATTATCGCAGCACCACCTAATAAATGGTTCGGTGAAGTGATCTTCTGCATTTGGCCACCGGAACCTTCTCTCATTAAACATCTCAAGTGCATGAGAAACTAGCCAATCGAAATTAGCTCGTGACTCACGGACCCATATCGAGCATTGGTGTTTAAAATACCCTTTGCCTGATTTGCGTACTTTACCGGTCTTAGTCTTAGGGGCATCATTGAGTGCCTCTTGGGAGAAGCAATGGGCGAGCATTATAGCAGACTCTATCTGCATCTTTGATCTAACGTGTTTATCGCAAAGCTCTCGCGCGGAGATAATAGGGTCAGGGTCAGTTACAAAAATGTTCATTTGTTACCTGTAAACTCTGGTATGTGCTGCTGTTTGATCGGATAATCAACCAGTTCGTACGACACAACTACAAAATTGACGCCAGGCATATAATGTACGGGGTTAACCAAGTTGAAGTGATTCTTCAACGCACCGGCTAAAGTCCACAGTTTACCTTTCTTGGTCCAATGTGGGTTTTCACCGCCAGTTGAGTACAAGCCTGTTGTTTGATTCTTGATTCGATAAACAGTCATATTCGTTCGTAGGTTCTCAGCGCACGAACCCAGGGGATTTGGGGCACACCGAACTCGGACAACTGTTGGTATTCAACAGTTGCCAGCTTGTTAACGATTTTGTCTTGGTTCAACCAGAGATCACGCAGGTACGCGCGGTCGCCTTCGATGTTGGCCGCGAACTCAGTCTGTGGCTCACCGTTGGCTCCGATTATTGGAGCAGGCAGGGCCAACACCACGCGTTTCACACAACCAACCCAATCAGCGTTCCCTTCTTCAACACAGAGCACGAGGTACTCAGCATCATCGAAGTGCTTCATCTTCAACATGAACTTGGAGCGACCATTCTTGTACTCACAGTCGCCATAGCGGACCATCAACCCCTCACCACCCTTCTCCTTGTTGTCAGCAAGTTGGCGCCGGAGCGTTGGGTAATCCTCGACAGTCCAATAGTCAACGAGCTTGATATAGTTGAACTTAAATTCAGCCAACAGCTTCTTCAAGGCGGCGTGACGTTTACGGAAAGGCGTTTTTTGAGTGATACCTTGGAAGCCATATCCATCAAACACGTGCAACTCAACGATAGCACGGGATTCCGCTCGGAGTTCTGCAGTCAGATCCTTTGGTTTGATGACTACACTGACCAGCTTGATCAAGCGGTTGAGATTCTTTTTCAACCGCTCGTTAAACGCTTCTCCATCGATGAATGCCTCAGGGTATTTAGCAAACAGCTGACCGAGTTCCTCACGGATGTGTTCGATGTTGTAGAATGTTTCTCCGCCGGTGCTGTAAGATCGCTCAGCCACTGATTGGCAGCGTACTCCGTTGAGCTTGTTTTGAACAACAACGGGATAAACCACTTTGTCCGCGCGGTCAGCCCATTTATCACCCTTCATCGGTTTGATGAAGCCGGTGTCGTCGATGGCGTTGATGTCCTCACTGTAACCACGTTTCAGCTTTTTGTCCCAGTCGGCCTGCGCTTCCTTGACAGCCTGCTCAGCCGCAGTAGTGGCGTTTTTCTTATTGGGGTTCTTCGCTTCGCAGGTATGGGCTGCTGCTTTAGTGAGCTTTCCACCAACCTGGCCGTCGCTGATGTAATAGCTGGGGCCATCCGCCCAGATGGTCCATTGTTGGATCTTACCGGTTGCGGACCTTTTGTAGAGTGTAGGAAATCGAGTCATTCGAGTTGTAAATTGATGAATCCGGTTAGTTGTACAGTGTCGTACCAAAACGAAGCAATTGCGTTGAAACGAGCTCTCGTTGCTTTGTCGGTTTCAGTCATTGAAGTGGAGCCAGAGGAGGGATTTGAACCCCCGGTGAGCTTGCGCTGCGAGTTTACAAAACTCGTCCCGTCGACCACTGGGGCACTCTGGCTTGTTGCTAAATCGATTTACCTTCGCTCTCGACGAACTTCTTGATGGTATCAATGTGTTCAAGGAGCAGCCGGGCTTTACCCAGGCCGAAGCTGAAAGTGAAACGATCTTCCGGGTTGAGGATTAACGTGGGTGATCCCTTGTAGCTGTCGAGCTTGGGTGTTGATTTAGGTTTTGATTCGTTGTCAGGCATGTTGTTGATAAATGAAAGTGTGCGCCGGGTGGGAGTTAAACCCACAACTTTCTGGGTAAGGGCCAGTTGCTTTGCCGGTTGAGCTACCGACGCGTTGAACCCGGAACGATTAAGCGATCAACGCCTTAACCGGACGGGCATTTGAGACATCGATCAGACGGAAGTCTCTTCCGCTGGACCGATAAGTGAGATTCTGAGGATCGAATCCCAATGTGTGGAGTATGGTAGCATGGAACTCGTGGACGTGAACTTTGTCTTCCACCGATGAAGCACCTAGTTCATCTGTTGATCCGTGTTTCACCCCGCCTTTGATGCCACCACCGGCCATCCAGCTGGTGAACGCTCGGGCGTTATGACTGCGACCTCCGATGTTATCTTCGGTGCTACTACGACCAAACTCGGTACCACAAGCCACCAGCGTGTCGCTCAGCATACCACGTTGCTTCAAGTCCTTGATGAACGCACTGATTGGACGATCAACTGCACCGGCTCGTTGACGAGCTGCGACGTTGATGTTCGCGTGGTGATCCCAGCCTCCATTCCAGCACTGGACAAACCGCACACCACGTTCCAGCAATCTCCTTGCAATGATCATCTGGCGAGCTTGCGCGGCTTCCTGGCGGTTGCTGCTGTTGGCTCCGTAGAGCTCGAGAATGTGGGCAGGTTCCCGCTCAACATCAAAGGCTTCAACCGCCTCAGTTTGCATCTCATAGGCCAGCTCAAACGAGCGGATACGCGCTTCCAACACCGGGTCGGCCTGGCGGGCTTGCTTGTGTATCTCGTTGAGCCGTTGAAGCAAGTCCAATTGCCGGCGTTGTTCCGGTTGGCTGACGTGGTTGGACTTGATGTTTTCGATGATTTTCTCAACCTTGGTGTTGGTTGCATCGACAAACGTACCCTGGAAGCTGGTAGGCATAAACGCTGTACCCCAGTTCCTCGTACCACCAGTGGGAAATCCGCCAGTGTTCAACGAGATGAAACCGGGGAGATTCTGATTAACGGTGCCGAGACCATAAACAACCCAGCTACCCAGCGACGGTTTGACCAACCGGCCATCACCAGTAGTTTGCATCAACGTGCCGGCTTCGTGGTCGGGAACGTCGGTGAACATCGAGTTGACGAAAGCGATTTCATCAGCCACCTCACCGAGACGTGGCCACACCTCGCTCAGCTGGATGCCTGAACGACCATACGGCTTAAAACTAAACGGACTGGCTAGCAGCTTGCGGCTGTTAACCGATTTATCACCAGCCTTTTGTAACTCAGGTTTGTAGTCCCAGCTATCCTGGTGAGACTGACCACCACTCATATAAAGGTGGCAGACTCGTTTGGCTGTACCGTTGAAATGGGGTTGTCGAGGTGTCAAAGACGTCGTTTGCGCGTCTGCCTCGTTAATCATCATCCCGAGAGCCATCAAACCAAAGCCACAGCCGGCGCGAGCTAGAAACTCACGCCGGCTGGTAGCTGAACGATCTTCTGAGTGAGAACCACAGGTCATGTTTGTTATTTGAGTTTTGCAGCTGCGGCATCTTTCAGCTTTTTAGCTTCAGCCACAACAGCTTTAACTTTCTTGCTGTTCCGGCGGGCAATGAGCACCCCGGCAACAACACCGATTGCAGCACCGATTAAAAACGTGATCATGTTGTTTCCTTTGTGTTAACGGTTTGGTCGCGGAGCCGGGAATCGAACCCGAGTCTTCACCTTATGACACCGCGTCTTTCAAAACCATCATACCGATGTAACAACAACAAGCAAGTTTTTGTTACAGCTCGAACTGCTGCCCTTTGACTACAAAGCCCTTAAAGCCCAGAGCTACAGCATCTTACGGTGGTTTGACTGTGTTGTAATGGTACAGCCACATCTCAAAAACCTTGTACATCAAGCTTTTTCATGGCGATGTCGAGCTGCTTTCAACCGCTTTCACATTGCGATAGCGCATCAATTCATCAGGAATCTCAGCGATTTCCATCCGTCCGTCAATCAACTTGACGTAGTGTTTGTTGTAGGTGTCGACACACCAGTTGGTTGAGTTGTTGTACGCTATTTTCCTGGGCAGATAACGTGGAATTTGTGGGGTGTGACCGACCAGCTGATTGATACCGCTGACGGGTTGAAACTCATCGTTGAAATCACACCAAGTCAATCCACCCACAGCCGCGCGGCCACCACGGGACAGGCCGGCTCGAAACCAGTCATGCTCTTTGAGCTCGGTCAGGCAGCGGGAGGCGTGCTTCGCTTCCGAGTCCAGCCAATCTTTGAACCAGGCTGGGTCGAGTGGATCACGGTGCTCTTTGGGAATGAGATAGGGATGAACGCCTGCATGGCTGACCAACCAACCGTCAACCCAATGATACCATTTGAACCGATCCCAATCCTCAGGTTGGATAATCTGGTTGATCGCTTCACTTTTGTCAGCAGTAAACCCGCTCGACCGCGTCATCCTAACCGGGTAAGCGTAGTGGATGTCGTGATTACCCCAGCAAAACCGACGATTCGGTTTTAGCATCTCAGCTTTCAACCAAATGGCCTGCCGGCGGTTTATCGCCGGGTTGTCACCGAATCCGTCGAAGAAATCGCCAAGGTAAACAACCTCATCAGGCTGTTCGTGCTTCAACAGTTTATCAACAAGTTGAAAGCGAAGATGTACGTCAGGGATGATGATGGTTTTCATCGTGATAACTGAGTTGCCTGGCTTTCCTACTGAGAGGTTGTTGATGAAAGGGCTGGTCTAGCCTGTAACAGCTAGACCAGCCTTGTAACTAAATACCCAACACGTTGTCGGTGCCCGGAATGGCTGTGGAAGCCTTCTGGACCCGCAGGCAACCGACAGCAAGCGCGATGGCGATTTGATCCACCGGTGAAGCGTTGTAAACGATTTCACGGAGAGTCAATCGACCAGGCTCGTTAGTGGCCACGTTGACCAGGATGCTGGCCGCGAGTTGACGGGAGCAGTTAGCCACCAGGGCTTTCATAACCTTTGCGTGAGGCTGGTTATTGCCTTGTGACCGGGCAACGGATAGGATGTAGCCGCTGACACAATCTGCGAAGTTGTACTGCCGCTTTTTGGCTGAGTTGTACAACGCTTTCTTAACAGCAAGCTCGTTGTCGAAGCTCGTACGACCACCCACCGAAACAAGCCGTTCGTCTTCACCGTGAGAGCAAACAACAGCAGCGTAATATTGCCCGCGTTCCACATAGTTTGGTAACGCGATCTCAGCTTGCGCCGCTTCATTGGCTGCAGCTACGTTAGCTGCAACGTTGAGCGGTAATCGCGGCGTCAGCTCGACGCGCCCAGCCCGCGGGACCTCGTTGGCAACATTTTTGCCATAGACTCCCTGCAGGTAGCCATAAACCGCTTGTTTGACTTCCTGCTTGTTGTGCATGCCGTTGAACACTTGCTCTCGGCTGTCTTGTTTTCCAGTCAACCGGCGCCAGATTGTACCGTACCAGGTATGCTGCTGACCCTCACGGGTACTCTGACCGACCACAACCGGGTAGGCGGTTTTCCCTCCCTTCGGGCCCGTGACATGCACGGTTACCCACTCGCTGTTCCCCGCTGCAGTAGCGCACCAGGGGCTTTGGACAAAATTCTCAACCGTCATCGCGTCCAAACCAACATTCAACAACTCATCAGTATCTTTTTTTTTGATCAACAATGTAGACATACTCGTTTCTGTTCTGCTTAAGCAAAAAAGCTGGCCGTAACAATGACGGTCAGCTTCTTGCAAATTCATGCGGGTGGTGTTGCAACAAATCCAGTAAACGTAATCGCGTGCAACTTCTCCGCAACTTGCGGAGATCTTCGGACCTCAGAAACTCCTACGCCAGGATCTCGGACAGCGGTCCTTGCGTGAAGCTCTTGTCGAGCGCCAGATCGACGTTGTTGAACTGCTCGCGCTTGTCGCCGACGGCGTGGAGCAGCCCTTGATACAACGTTCCGATGGTTCGATGTCCTTTGACACCGTAGCGAGGATATTCCAGGAATCGTCCATTGGTCTTTAGCTTGCCGCCCAAGTTGCCAATGAGCACCACCGGCCACTGCAGGTAGGACGGATGGTGACGGTCGCCGAAGTCGCTCATGTAAACGATCAGCGTGTTGTCGAGCACCGTGCCGTTGCCTTCCTTGACGGCGTCCAGTTTCTTCGCCAAGGCGGCGATCCGCTCGGCATGGAACGCGCGAATGATTCTCAGCAGTT